>Ga0268266_10000103_pt1 | contig 179736 bp, 168 predicted proteins | sample KBSS13metaG_FD_190356 | JGI IMG/M metagenome (GOLD analysis project Ga0268266, IMG submission 190356) | Switchgrass rhizosphere microbial communities from Kellogg Biological Station, Michigan, USA - KBS S1-3 metaG (SPAdes) (version 2) | ecosystem: Host-associated > Plants > Roots >...
CCACACGGTCGATCTCGGCGGCGATTTCCGCCTGGGCCCGTTCGGCTTCCGCTACATCCCGCTCGCCCATTCGATTCCCGAGGGCAATGCGCTGCTGATCGACACGCCGTACGGCCGCATCTTCCACACCGGCGACTGGAAGCTGGACGACACGCCCCAGCTCGGCGACCCCAGCACCGAGGCCGAGTTGCGCGCGATCGGCGATGCCGGCGTGCTCGCCCTGGTCTGCGACTCGACCAACGTCTTCAACGAGGAGAGCTCGGGCTCCGAGCTTGGTGTCCGGGTCGGCCTCGACGAGGTCATCCAGGACGCCGATTGCCGCGTCCTCGTCACCACCTTCGCCTCGAACGCGGCGCGCCTGAAGACCCTGGGCCATGTCGCGAGGGATACCGGCCGCCAGGTCTGCGTCGCCGGCCGCAGTCTCGATCGCATCTTGCGCGTTGCGAAGAGCGTTGGCTATCTCACTGATTTCCCCGAGATCATCGATTTCGACACGGCGATGAAGCTGCCCCGCCGCGACGTCATGATCATCGCCACCGGCGGGCAGGGGGAGATGCGCGCCGCCCTTGCCCGGATCGCCTTCGGCCAGCACAAGCTCTCGCTCGATTCCGGCGATCTCGTCATCTTCTCGTCCAAGCAGATCCCCGGCAACGAGATCGCCATCGGCCGCATCCAGAACGAGCTCGCGGCGCGAGGCATTGAGATGATCACCGATCGCCAGGCGCCGGTCCACGTCTCCGGCCACCCGGGCCGCCCCGAGCTCGCGGCGATGTACGACTGGATCCGCCCTGAGATGATCGTCCCGGTCCATGGCGAGATGCGCCACATGATGGAGCAGGCCCGCTTCGCCAGGGCGCGCGGCATTCCGCACGGCATCGTCCAGAAGAATGGCGACCTCGTCCGTCTCGCCCCCGACGGGCCGAAGAAGATCGGCGAGGAGAGGGTCGGGCGCCTCATCCTCGACGGCGACGTCATCCTCCCCGCCGAGGGCGCTACCATGAACGAGCGCCGCCGCGCCGCCATGTTTGGGTCGATCTCGGTGGCGGTGGCGCTGGACCCGGACGACCGCCTCAAGGGCGACGTCGAGATCGACCTTCAAGGGGTGCCGGTCGAGGCCGACCGCGCCGCCTTTCTCGCCGAAGCCCGCGACGCTGCCGCCGATGCGATCGCGAAGAATGGAGGCAAGGACGAGGACAGATTGCGCGACGCGATCCGACTCGCCGTCCGCCGCTGCGCGACCGAATGGACCGGCAAGAAGCCGATCGTCAGCGTCCTGATCGTGAGAATTTAGGGGGTTCCCGATGCGTTGGACCTCGATCCTCGCCATCTACATCCTGTTCTGGACGATCAGCCTGTTCCTGGTCCTGCCGTTCGGCGTGCGCACCGCGGAGGAAGCCGGCGCCGAAGTCCAGCGGGGACACGCCGAAAGCGCTCCCCATGCCTTCAGCTTCGGCCGCGCGGCGCTTCGCGCCACCATCGTCTCGGCGATCCTGTTCGGCCTGTTCTACGCCAATTACCTATTCGGCTGGGTCGGTACCGACGATCTGGATTGGCTCAACGGCTAACCTTTCCTCCCTGCGACGAAGTCGTGGGGAGGGGACCATGCGAAGCATGGTGGAGGGGCTATTGGCGCCGTCAGCCCCTCGACGATTTCCGAGGAACATGGCGACCTGCTCATCAGCCGGTTCCATCCCCATCGCCTGCGGCGGCAGGGAGAATGGAGTCCTACCGCCTAAGCCGCTCGATCGCCTGGGCCAGGGCAACGTAAAGCTTGCCCATATCCGACGAAAGCAGGGTGATCCCCAGCGCCGAGCCATCCGCATCGGCCAGCACGCGCCGCAGCATCGCCTCGAAATCGGCGATATAGCGGTTCACCTGGTCGCGGAACTCCGGCTCCTCCTCGTAATGGCGCAGGATCTGGCGCGCCTCCCCGGAATCGAGCAGCCGCACCGCGCGCCGGGTGAAGACGCCGCGGTCGCCCTTGAGATAGGCCGCCCAGGCGGCGTCGCCGGCATCGTTCGACAATATCTTGGAAACGTCGATCGCGGTCGAATTGAGCGCGTCTATGATCAGGGACACGCGCTGCGACAAGGCATGGGCCTCCCGAGCCTCGCGCTCGGCGCGGTCCTCGGAAATGCGGTCCTCGATCGCCGCCGCGGTTTCGCCGATGGTCAGCAATTGCCGGGTGAGCCGCTCGCTTGCGGCCTTGGCGGTCGCCATCGCCAGATGCGAGACGTTGCCGATCTCGGTCAGCTGCTCCCTCACCGGGACCGACGCCGCTTCGCTGATCGCGCCGCGCGTTGCCAGGACCAGAGCTTCGACGCTCTCGGGAATGACCGCGGCGATCGCCTCGCGGGCATGGCTCGCCGCCTGCGCCGCCGCCTCGCGAACCCGCACGAGCGCATCGACAAGCTCCGGCCCGGTGTCGCGGACCAGTTGTGCCGACGCGCCGTCGGCTTCGCCGACGAGCACGCTCAGCGAGGCCAGTTTCTCCTCGGCGTCGCGCACGCCCGCGCGCAATGAAGCGAACAGGGCATCGAGCGATTCACGCTGGCGCGCGATGCTCGCTTCGGTCGTGGCGGTGTGGTTGGCCGCATCCTCGGCCGCCGCGCGCATCGCCGCCATCTCACCAGTCACCGCCGCTGCGGCGGCCGCGGTGCGCTCGGCCTGGATTTCGACTCCGGCCATTGCCGGCGGCATCTCGTCGCGCAGCTGCTGGGTGACTTCGGCCAGCGCGGCGCCCAGCGCCTGGGCCCGGCCGGTCAAGGTCGCGCTCTGGGCCTCGCCATCCGCGACTTCCTTCTGCAGCGCCTGCGCCGTGGTGCGCAGCGCGCCCATCGATTCGGCGAGCCGGGCGTTCTGCGCATCGCCGCTTTCGCTGATTTGGGCGATCTGCTTGCCGACCTCGTCGATCTGGCGGGCGATATTGCCGAGCAGGGTGCGGCTCGCCTGATCCTGCGTCGCCAGCCGACCGGCCAGCATCTCGATCTTCTGCCCGGCAAGGTCGAGCCGTTCGGCAAGTCCCCTGGTGGTTTCCGCGCCGGCCTGCTCGAAGGCGGCCCGGCTCTGCTCGATCATCGCCAGCATGGTCTGGCCCTGCGCCTCGAGCCCCTGGCGCGCCTGGTCGACCGACTGGGCCGCCCGCTCCATGGCGCCGTCGACGGCGCCGTTCATCTGCGCCGCGGCCTCGATCATCCGCGCCGCGGCCGCCCCAGCGCCGCTTTCGATCTGGACGAGATGGGCGCCGAGCCGCTGCGCCGATCCGCCGGCCGCCTCGTCGGCCTCGCGGCTGCGCGCGCTCAGCGCGGCGAGCTGGCTTTCCAGCGCCAGCGCCTGCTGGTGCGCGCCCAGGCCGGCCTGCTTCATCGCCTCGGCCGCGGTCCGGGCCTGCTCCTCGACCTTGGGCAGGTCGGCCATCAACACGCCGATATCGACGCGCGCGGCGGCGGCCGCCAGATCGAGCGCCTGTGCCTTGCGATCGAGATCGCTGCTTTCGCGCCCGAGCTGATGGGCCACCCGGCCGATCCGGTCGGTCGCCTCGTCGCCAAGAGTCATCAGCCGCGTCGATTCCGCGCTCAGCGCCGCGCGATTCTCGGCGAGCTTGGCCGCCGTGATCGCGAGAACGGCCTCCAGCGCTTCGCTCTCCACGCGCATCGCGCGCACTGCCGCGGTGAAGCGCCTGGTCTCGCGCCGCGAGCTGCGCCCGAACAGGGTCCAGGTCAGTCCGATCAGGATCAAGGGCGCGCTCATCGTCGCACCCCAGCCGATCCACGCCGGCAGGTCCGCACCCGGCCAGGCGAGGCTGAGCGCATAGCCTGCGACGCCGAGCCAGCCCAAAGCCAGCAGGATCAGAAGGCCCGCGAACAGGCGCATGACGATGCCGGGACCGCGCGCCTCGTCCTCCTCAATGTCGCTGCCGTGATAGGCGTCGGGGTCGGCCGGAGCCTCCCACGGCTTCTCACCAAGCCATTCGATTTCGCCGTCTTGCGGCTGTGCCTGCGCCATTTCGGCCCCCTGTTTCTTTGTGCAGTGTACCACTTTGGGCCGGATATGAAACGGGGCGTTAACTCCGTTCGCCGTATCGCCTTGAAATGGCCTACGATCCAGGAGCTCTCAACGCCGCCCTCGCCGCCGCCGTCGGGGACGATGGCGACCTCATGGCGGAGCTGAAGACCGCGTTCGCGGAGAGCGCGGCACGCCAGCTCGACCTGCTCGGGCGCGCGCGCTGCGACGCAAATTGGGCGATCGCGGCCGCCCGTCTCAAGAGCATTGCCGCCAGCTTCGGCGTCGCCGGATTGATCGTCCTCGCCGACGAAGCGCTCGTCGGCGCGCCCGGCGACCCTGCCGTGATCCGCAAGATCGCCGCCGCGCTGGCCGAATTCACCGAAGCCTGACCCTCCTTCTAAGTCCTCCCTGTCGCCGCAGGCGATGGGGAGGGGGACCATGCGAAGCATGGTGGAGGGGCAAATCGGACTCAGTAGGCCCCTCCACCGCCTTTCAGGCGGTCCCCCTCCCCACGACTTCGTCGCAGGGAGGACTAAGTTGCTGTGGGGACAAAGCGCTTGGCAACCGCCACCGCGCGCGCTTACCGTCCGCCGCTTGAGCGGAAGGGAGAGAGTGTGGCGCTTGCGGCGCTGATCGCGGCCTATCATGAATCGGGCGAGCCGGGCCATTTGCGCGCGACTCTTCCGCTTGCCGGCCGCACCGTGATCGAACGCCAGGCGCGCCTCGCCGCCGCCGCCGGTGCCGCGCCGATCATCGTCGTCGTCGAGCGCATGCCGGCCGCCCTGTCGTCGGCGATCGAGCGCCTTCGCCGCGATCGCATCCCGGTCCAGGTCGTGCGCAGCGCCGAGGAGGCGGCGGAAGCGGTCGACGCCTATGATCATATTCTGCTGATCGGCGACGGCGCCATTGCCGGCCGCTCCCAGCTTGCCCGTCTTGCCGCGGCCGAGGGTGCGGCGGTCCTGACCGTGCCCGACGGCAGCCATGGCGAGCTTTACGAGCGGATCGACGCCGGAACGCGCTGGGCCGGGGTCGCCGCGATCGACGGCACCCTGCTGCGCGAGACCGCCGGCATGCTCCGCGACTGGGACCTGCAATCGACCCTGCTGCGCCGCACCCTCCAGGCCGGAGCGCAGCATCTCGTCGCCGAAGGGGCGGTCGCCATCCTCGACCGCGACGAGGATCTCGACCTGCTCGAGCGCCGCATCGTCGCCGATGCCGACGAAGCGCGCGGCGGCTGGATGGATTGGCTGCTCGCGCCGATCGAGCGGTTCGGCACCGCCTTCCTGATGGGCAGCCGGATCTCGCCGCAGCTTATCGGCTTTGCCGCCGCACTGCTGACCGGTCTCGCCGCCGCCTCCTTCTACGTCCACTGGTATTGGATCGGCCTCGCCAAATTGCTGGTCGCGACCCCGCTCGAGGGCGTCGCCCGCCGCCTCGCGCGCCTGAGGATGCAGGATGGCATCCGCCAGAGCTGGTGGGCCTATCTCGTCCAATTGTTCGGTGGGACGGCGATGGTCCTGCTCGCTTACGGTCTTGCCGCGGTCCAGGGCTGGGGCATGATCCTGCTCGCCTTCACCACGCTCGCCTTCCTCGTCGCGCTCGGGATCGAGACCGAAAACAGGCGGGTCCGCGGCGCCATCTTCCTCGCCGAGCGCAAGGGCATGACCTGGCTGATGCTGCCCTTCGCCGCATTCGGCTATTGGCAGGCCGGGCTAGCCTTCCTGTTCGCTTATGCGGCCGCGTCGTTTTTCTGGGCGCAGCACGAAGCGCATGCCGTATCCCCCGCACAGGAGACGTAGCGCCGGCAAACTGCGATACTCGAGTGGATTAAACCCCCTCCGTTCGCCCTGAGCCTGTCGAAGGGCTTTCCTTTCTTCTCAGCCGAAAACAAGTGAAGGGCTTCGACAAGCTCAGCCCGAACGATTCACGGATTCCCAGTGGCCGATCCGACTTTATCCGCCGTGAAGGTGCTGGGGCCGCTCCTTGCGCCGCTTCTCGATGATGACGAGCGAGTCATAGAGGTGCATCCCGCCCACCTCGTCGCGCGCCGGGGTCGGCCGCGGTCGCGAATGATACCAGCCGTGCAGGTCGTCGATCATCTGCTTGACCAGGTCGATCGCGGTCCCCTTGCGCCGATAGCCGCCTTCGAAATGGCCCGGCCAATAGGCGGTGTGCAGATCCTCGATCGCATAGAGGCCGCCGTCGCCGAGCAGCGGAAACAGGGCATCGAAGCTGGCCCGCTGGTGGCGGCCGATGTGGGAGCCGTCGTCGATCACGATATCCACGCCGCCCATTTCGGCGACGACGGCGCGCAGGAAGGCGAGATCGTCCTGCGAACCGATGCGGACCATGTTGGGCGCCGTCACCCGATTGGCGCAGGCCGGGTCGATATCGACGCCGAATATGGTTGCCGCCGGCCCGAAATAGTCGCGCCAGATGTCGAGCGACCCGCCCTTCATCACGCCGATCTCGAGGACTCGCACGGCCGTTTGCCGCAAGCCGGCGAAATGGCGTTCATAGGCGTCGAGATAATGTGCCCATTTCAATGTCTCGCGTCCGCGGTGGGCGAAGAAGGTCTTCGGCAGGCCGTCTTTGGCTTCGGCGGCGCGGGCGCGAACCGCGTCGTTCGACACTTCGAACGCCTTGAGGCTGGGCGCCCAGGCGATGCCGGTGCGGCGGACGACCCTGCGGGCGAAGTCGGCGAATTTCATCGCCTATGCCTAGCGCAACAGGAATCGGGGGGAAACTCACGGTGAATCCGCAGCGTTTCCCGACACTTTAAACTAACGCCAGCTTAACCCTGAGCCGTTAAGGGAAATCCATGGCGGAAGGCGGATCGACCAGGCCTGAACGACAGAGCGATGCTGCGCGCCTGCTGCTGGCCGCGGCACGGGAGCGTTTTGCCGTCGCCGCGACCGACCTCCTGCTCCCCGATCGGGCCCGCCTTACCGAGTGGCAACGCCTCACCGCCGCGGCCCTGCTCACCCGCCTCGTCCGCGGCCTCGAGGACGAGATGCGCGCCCGCCTCGCCATCCTCTTCGAGAGCCACGAAGCGCTGCACGCTGCCTTGTCGTCCGCGCACGTCCCGATCGCGCTGCCGATCCTCGAACGTGCCCAGGTGCTGCGCGATTCCGAATTGAGCAACGTCCTCGTCCGCCGCGTCGAGGAGCATCGCTACTGGAAGGCGCACGCGCCGGCCACGAACGGCGACGAATTGCTCCATGTGCTGGTCCGCGATTCCGACGAGGAGGTCGCCGCCGGGGCGATGGAGCTGATCATCGCCCGCAGCCGCCGCTTCGACCGCTTCCAGGAGCCCGCCATGGGTCAGGTCGAGCTGCCCGCCGAGCTCCAGCACAAGCTGGTCTGGATGGTCGCCGCCGCCCTGCGCCACTATATCGTCCAGCACCACCGGGTCGCCGCGGTCGACGGCGCGATCGAGGAGACGGCGAGCGCGCTCATCGCCAATTATGACGAAGGCGCCACGCTGGAAGCCCGCGCGATCCGCCTCGCGCGCCGCCTCCACGCCGCCGCCCGCCTGGACGGCGACCTGCTTGCCCGCACCTTGTCCGAAGGCATGCTGCCCTTTTTCATCGCCGGCGTTTCGGCGCTCTGCGCACTCGATTATGCCGCCGCATGGGAAGTGCTGGCCGATCCGCGCGGCCGCGGTCCGGCCCTGCTGCTGCGCGCCGCCGGCCTCGGCCGCGATGATGCCGCCGCCATCCTGCTCCTGCTGAACAGCCGCGGACATCTCGTTTCCGGCGCCGAGGGCGACGCCACCGCCGAGCAGCTCGAACTGTTCGACACGGTCGACGCGGCCGCCGCGCGCGATGTGCTGCGCCTTTGGCAGGCCCATCCCGCCTATCGCGCAAGCGTCGCCCGTATCTCGACACGCGCGCGCCCGTCCGCGGAGGCCGCATGAGTGTCGCCACCGCAAGCAATGAAGATGCCGTGATCGGACGAGTCGATGGCGAGGGCCGCCTGGTCGCGGCCGATCCGCCCTTGGCCGCGCTCCACGCCTCGGCCGGCGGCGACGAAGGCGGAATTCTCGCCGTGCCGCAGATCGCCGCGCTCGCCAGGCTGGCCCGGCGGCTCGGCATCACCATTTCCCGCGCAGCGCTCGCCGCCGACGGCGAACGGGACGTCGACCTGTGGGTCCGCGCCGAGCCGGAGGGCGACGAGGTCGCGCTTGCGATCACCGGCTGGTCGGCCCGCGCCCCGCGCTCGCCCGCGCCAAGCCCACCGGCCGAGCGCGAGGCCGATTTCCTGCGCGCTGCGGCGGACTGGATGTGGGAGACCGACGATTCCCTGCGGCTGACGTCGCTGTCGCCCGGCGCCGCCGCCGCCATCGGCCGCAATCCGGGCGAGTTGATCGGCAGGCAGCTCACCCGGCTGTTCCGCTTCCGCGAAAGCAATGACGGCGGACTCCCGATCCTCACCGCGCTTGCCGAGCATAAGAGCTTCGAAGGCCAGGTGGCCGAGCTGCGCGGCGGCCGCCGCAGCCGCTATCAGCTGTCGGGCGTGCCTCTGATCGACGGCATGGGGCGCTTCGCCGGCTTCCGCGGCGCGGCCGCGGCGATCCGCGCTCAGCCAGACGGTCCGGTTGCCAACGATCCCGCAATGCCGTCGCAACATGACAAATCGGCGTTCGGCGAACGGCTCGATCAGGCACTTCGCGCGCCGCTCGCTCATATCATCGACAATGCGGAGCGATTACGCGCCCAACCCGAAGGCCCGCTGCGCCGCGACTATACCGGCTATGCCGCCGACATCGCCTCGGCCGGGCGCCACCTGCTCGCTTTGGTCGACGATCTCGTCGATCTGCAGGCGATCGAGCGCGCCGATTTCCGGCCCGAGGCCGAGCCGGTCGATCTCGCCGATATTGCCCGCCGCGCCGCCGGCCTGCTCTCGGTGCGCGCTGCCGATCGCCACGTCCGCATCGACGGGCCGGGCGATGGCGAGACATTGCCCGCCATCGGCGATTTCACCCGCGGCCTCCAGATCATGATGAACCTGATCACCAACGCCATTCGCTACACGCCCGAGGGCGGTCAGGTCTGGCTGCGTACCGAGCGGGAAGGGGATCTCGCGGCGATCATCGTCGCCGATCAGGGCAAGGGCATCGCCGAGGAGGATCAGGAGCGCATCTTCGACCGCTTCGAGCGCGTCAACCCGACCGAACCTGGCGGCACCGGCCTCGGCCTCTACATCGCCCGCCGCCTCGCCCGCTTCATGGGCGGCGACATCGCCGTCGACAGCGCGCCGGGGCAAGGCGCCCGCTTCACCTTCACCCTGCCGTTGCGGGCGGAGGATTAGCGGCTGCCGATATGTCCGCGGGTCTGGACAAGAACCGCCGGCCCGGTCCATCCTTGCGCGCATGATCGTCTATTCCGAGGCGCTCGGCCGCGAGATTTGCGGCTCCGGCACCGTCGCTCTTGAAATCTCGACTATCGAGGAACGGCGCAGATCGGGCCTGGTCCGCTTCTGGGCGATCCTCGCCGCAGGCATCGCGATCACGGCCGTCCTCGTTTTCCTGCTGGTGAACGCGCATCTCGCCAATCTGATTTTCCTCGTCGTCATCGCCATACCGGTCGTCGCCCTGGTCCTCGGCCTGTACCGGCTCGGCAAGATCGGCGAGACCCTGAAGGCGCCGGCCCTGCACGCCATCGCGGCCAAGGGCGGCCTTACCTACATGGACAAGGGGTTCGATCCGCCGGTCTATCCGGAGGCGCGCAAAGCCCTGTTCGGCAATTGGCTCTCAAGGCAGATTTTCACCGACCTCTTCCACGGCGCTGACGAAAACGGCAAGCGCTTCGCCTTCTACGAAGCCGATCTGAGCCGGGGCAGCGGCAAGCATCGCCAGACGGTGTTTATCGGCCAGGTCTATGCGTGGCAGCGGCGAGCCCGCTCGGGCAGCGAGATCGTCATCGTTCCGGATCGCGGCATCTTCAATTTCTTCAAACCGGTCGGCGGGATGGAGAGGGTCAGGCTCGAAGCCGATCCGGAATTCGAAGCGAAGTTCGAAGTCTATGCGGTCGACCCGGCCCAGGCGACGATGATCGTCGGCGCCAATCTTCGCCGGGCGCTGCTGGAGTTGCGCCAGGCGGGGCGCGTCTTCACCTATATCGGGCCGGAGGATGTGCTGATCGCCGCCTGGGGCCCGAACCGCTTCGAGCCGGGTTCGATGTTCCGAACGATTCCCGGCGAGGAACGCGTTCGCACGATGGTCAAGGACGTCTGCGACAGCCTTGCGACCCTGGAGCGACTCAAGGGCACGATCACCTGATCTAGTCAGATGAGAGTTGCCATCGCCGCGGCATGCTCGCGGATGGCCGCCTGCGTGGCCGTGTCACCATCGAACACGCCGTACCACCCCTGCGGCTCGTGCGGCGGGTCGCCGAGCCAGGCCGTGTCGCCCGACTGGAAGCGATGGTCGGCATGGGCCGCGCGACCCTCGCCATTCCACGCCCAGAAGTTCGAGCCCGCCGCGGGGCCGCCGCTGCGGGCATTGTCCAGCACCATCGCGTAGATGAGCCGATAATAACGGTCCTTGTAGGTCGTCGCCGCCGCCGGGTCGAAGCTGCCGCCCTCGCGCGGGAAGCCGAATTCCTCGAACACGACGGGCTTGCCGATCCGCGCCGCCAGGTCGAGATGCCGGGTCACATAGTCGCGCACCAGGGTTTCGCAGCGCGGCCATGTGCCGGGGATGTCGGCGGGATCGATCCAGCCCCAATTCTGCGGCCAGACATGGCTGGTGAGATAGTCGATCTCCGGGATCATATGCTCCGTGGTCACGCAGGATGCACCCTCGAGACAGCCCTTGAGTCCCTCGCTCCCTGTCGAGACGAGATGGTTGGGATCGAGCGACTTGATCAGCCGCGCCGTCGCCCGCACCCAGGCGTAGAAAGCCGGCAGGTTCGGAGTCCCGACCGCTTCGCTTCCGCCCGGACGCGGCTCATTGGCGAGTTGCCAGGCCATGATCGCGGGATCGTCGGCATAGCGCCGGCCGGTGATGCTGTTGGTCCGGGTCACCACCGCGCGCACATAATCGTGATACATCGCGACCGCGGCCGGGGATCGGTAGAATTGCGCGACGAAATCGGGGAATTCCGGCCAGGGGTGGGCCGGATCGTTCATGTTGATGTAGCGCCCGCCGTTGGTCCAGTAGAGATAGGTCATCATTCCGCCCGACCATTCCCAGAAATTGGTCAGGTAGATCACCGCCTTCATGCCCCTGCGGCCCATTTCGGCGAGCGTGTAATCGAGCCCGCGCAGCAGCGTCTCGTCATAATTGCGGCCGCGGTCGCGAAACGCCGGACGGACCGAGTTGCGAAGCGGCGAATGTTCGGCCGAGCCGTTCACCCTGATATTGCCGACGCCGAGCGCCTGCAGCCGGTCCAGCTCCCGCCCCAGCCGCGCCCGATTGCCGAACGGCGCGTCCGCGCCGAGCCAGGGCGCGTACCACATGTTGGTTCCGGCATAATGATAGCGACGCGCGCCGATCCGGAATGCCGTCCCGTCGCGCCGGACAAACGCGCCCGGCGGCGGGCGCCTTCGGGTCCGGCCCTGGCCGGGGCTCGCGAGACCGGCGAGCAGCGCCGCTCCGCCCAACAACGTCGATCGCCGCGTGAACATGCGCCCCTCCTTCGCCTCTCCTGCGGTAGCGCTAACACGATTTGACCTGGGGCACATCGCCGAATTTCGGGTGGGCCGATGCGAGCCAGTCCGGACCCCTTGCCGTGCCGCTACAAATGTAGCATCCTTGCTTCGTTTGGAGGGCCTTATGAAACTGCGCTGGCTGGTTTTTCCTCTCCTGGGCTTTGCCTTGGCAGGCGATTCCGCTTCCGCCCAATCGCTGCCCGCCGCGGCAGTGGCGGCTCGGGACGAAGGCGCCTGGGAGGGCGAGATGCTCGGCAACCAGTGGCCGATCTTCGTCACCCTCCAGCTACGCCGCGAGCAGGGCGCGCTCGCCGGCACCTTCTCCTTCTTCGGCCGATCGCTGGGCCTCGCCCGGCCGCGCTGGACCGGCGCCGGATTCGAAGTGGCGGTCGACGGCACGGCGACGCCGGCGACGATCGTAGCGACGCGGCAGGGCGGCAATCTGGTCGGGGCGTATCGCGAAGGCGGCAGGGTGCTGAACTTCATTTTGCGCCCGATTCCGGATTATCCGCGCCCCGCCGATCGGATCCAGGGCTGGCAACAGGATCTGGACGTCCTCGCCACCCGCTTCGCCGCTTTCGACCGCAGCTTCACGCCGGCGACGCGGGCCGCGTTCCTGCAGGCGCTCGCCGCGATCCGGCGTGATTTGCCGGCGCTCGACGACGCGCAGGTCACCATGCGCATCGCCTCGGCGATCGCGCTCGCCGACAACGGCCATACCAGGCTCTATCTCCTCAGGAACCGCACCGAGCTGCGCCGCCTGCCGATCCGGATCTGGTGGTTCGCCGACGGGCTCCGCATCGTGCGCGCGACTTCGCAATATCGCCATCTGCTCGGCTGCCGCGTCGATCGGATCGGCGGCATCGCGTCGCGGCAGGCGCGCGACATTGCGGGCCGGGCCTTCGCCGGCAATGCATCCTGGCGCGACTATATGACGACCTACACGCTCACCAGTCCGGAGGCGCTCCACGGCCTCGGCATCATTCGCGACATGGACAGGGTCGAGCTCGGAATAAGCGGCTGTGCCGGCCCGCCGCGCCGCTCCGTCCACCCGCTGCCGCTCGCCCGCAGCCGCAACAGCCTCGAGGCCTGGTGGGACCTGACGCCGCTCAGGGCGCCGCCCTCGGGCGCGTGGGTGCATGCGCTCGACGCACGAAGCGACACGCTCCCGCTCTATCTGCGCCATCCCGATTCCTATTATTGGTTCGAGCGCTTGCCCGGCAGCGAGATCCTCTATTTCCACTACAGCCGCGCCCAGGACATGGAGGGGGACCGTAGCGCTGCCTTCGGCGAACGGCTGCTCGCGGAGATCGCGCGCCGGCGCCCCCGCGCCTTCATACTCGATCTGCGGTTCAACACCGGCGGCGATCTCAACATCGCAGCGGATCTGATGCGCCGCCTGCAGGAAGCGACGCGCGGCATCCCACGCTACGTCGTGACCGGGCGCTCGACATTCTCGGCCGGCATCAGCCAGGCCGCCTCGTGGCGGCAGGCCGGGAACGTCACCATCGTCGGCGAGCCGGTCGGCGACGCGATGGACATGTGGGCCGAAGGGGGCAATATCCGTCTGCCTTATTCAGACCTCGACGCCCACTTCGCCAACGGCTTCCATTCCTACTCGACGGCGCCTTGCCCGGCCGACACGCTTTGTCTGGACATGAGCAGCCCGAGCCTCGCGCCCGACCTCCCGGTCGTGACGCGCTGGCGTGATTACGCCGCGGGCCGCGACCCGGTCATGGAAGCGATTACCGCCGATCTCGCGCGCCGCCGCTGAGCGAAGCTCAGCGCTGGGCCACCGGCACGTAATCGCGCTGCACCGGGCCGGTATAAAGCTGCCGCGGCCGCCCGATCTTCTGGTCGGGGTCGGAGATCATCTCGTTCCACTGCGCGACCCAGCCGACGGTGCGGGCGAGGGCGAACAGCGCGGTGAACATGTCGGTCGGGAAGCCGATCGCCGAGAGGATCACGCCCGAATAGAAATCGACGTTCGGGTAGAGCTTCTTCTCGATGAAATAATCGTCCTGGAGCGCGATCGCGGCCAGCTCCTGGGCGGTGTCGAGCACCGGATCGGAAATGCCGAGTTCCTTCAGCACCTCCTCGGCGGTCTTCTGCATCACCTTCGCGCGCGGATCGAAATTCTTGTAGACGCGGTGGCCGAAGCCCATCAGCCGGAACGGGTCGTTCTTGTCCTTGGCCCGGGCGATATATTTGGGGATGTTGGCCGGGGTGCCGATCTCGCGCAGCATGTTCAGCGCCGCTTCGTTGGCGCCGCCATGGGCGGGGCCCCAAAGGCAGGCGATGCCGGCGGCGATGCAGGCGAACGGGTTGGCGCCCGACGATCCGGCGAGCCGCACCGTCGAGGTCGACGCGTTCTGCTCATGGTCGGCGTGGAGGATGAAGATGCGCCGCATCGCATTCTCGATCACCGGATTGACTTCATAGGGCTCGGCCGGGACGCCGAAGGTCATCCTGAGGAAATTGCCGGTGTAGGAGAGGCTGTTCTGCGGGTACATGAACGGCTGGCCGAGCGAATATTTATAGGCCATCGCCGCGATCGTCGGCATCTTGGCGATCAGCCGGTGCGAGGCGATCATCCGCTGCTGCGGATCGGTGATGTCGGCCGAATCGTGGTAGAAAGCGGAAAGCGCGCCGACCACGCCGCACATGATCGCCATCGGATGGGCGTCGCGCCGGAAGCCGCGGTAGAAGGTGGCGAGCTGCTCGTGCAGCATCGTGTGGCGGGTGATCGTGTAAGTGAACTTGCCGAGCTCGTCCTGGCTCGGCAGGTCGCCGTTGAGCAGCAGGTAGCAGACCTCCATGAAGGTCGATTGTTCGGCCAGCTGCTCGATCGGATAGCCGCGGTGGAGCAGGATACCGGCGTCACCGTCGATATAGGTGATGTCGGATTTGCAGGCCGCGGTCGAGGTGAAGCCCGGATCGTAGGTGAAGACGCCGGCCTCCGCATAGAGCTTGCGGATGTCGACCACGTCGGGGCCGACCGATCCCGAGATCAGTTCAGATTCATAGTCCTTGCCGTGCACCGAAAGCGTGGCCTTCTCCGCCATATTCAATCCTTCCCGCTCAGCTGGTCCGACACGCGCGCGAGACTTTCCTCGCGCCCGAGCAGCGCCAGCACATCGAAAATTCCCGGCGATGTCGCCCGACCGGTCAGCGCAGCCCGCAACGGCTGCGCCACCTGGCCCAACTTCACGCCTTCGGCCTCGGCAACCTCTCGCACCGCCTGCTCCGTCCCCTCTGCGCTCCAGTCGGCGACTGCCGAGAGCGCCTGGTGGACGAGGGCGAGCAGGTCTCGCGCGCCGCCTTCTAGCAGCGCCTTTGCCTTCTCGTCCATCTCCAGCGGGCGGGGCTTGAACAGGAAGGCCGCGCCCTCCGCGAGCTCGTTCAGATCCTTCGCCCGCACCGTCAGGAACGGCATCGCGCGGGTGAGCAGATCCTCGTCCGCGTCCGCTATTTTCGGGGCGATCAAAGCCGCCAGCCGCGCCGGATCGGCCTCGCGCAGATAATGGCCGTTGAGGCTCTCCAGCTTCTTGAGGTCGAAGCGGGAGGGGGAGCGGCCGACATGGTCGAGATCGAACCAGGCAATTGCATCTTCGGGGGAGATGATCTCCTCGTCGCCATGGCCCCAGCCGAGCCGCAGCAGATAGTTGAACAGGGCCTCGGGCAATATGCCCAGCTCGTCGCGATAGGCATCGACGCCCAGCGCGCCATGCCGCTTGGAAAGCTTCGCCCCGTCCTGGCCGTGGATCAAGGGCACATGGCCGTAGACCGGCTCCGGCCAGCCCATCGCCCGGATGATCGCAAGCTGGCGAAAGGCATTGTTGAGATGATCGTCGCCGCGGATGACGTGGGTGACGCCCATGTCGTGATCGTCGACGACCACGGCGAGCATGTAGGTCGGGCTGCCGTCCGAGCGGAGCAGGACGAAATCGTCGATCTCGCTGTTCTGGACCGTCACCCGGCCCTGGACCTGGTCCTCGATGATCGTCTCGCCGTCGAGCGGCGCCTTGAGCCGGATCACGAAAGGCTCGTTGCGTGCGTCGTCCCGGTCCCGCCACGGGCTGCGGATCCGGAAGGGCCGGCGCTCCGCCTGCGCCGCCGCCCGCTCGGCGGCCAGTTCCTCGGCGCTCATCCAGCAGCGATAGGCATGGCCGCTTGCAAGCAGCTCGTGCGCGACCTCGGCATGGCGCGCCGCATATTCGGACTGGAAATGGGTTTCGCCGTCCCAGTCGAGGCCGAGCCAGGACATGCCGTCGGCGATCGCGTCGATCGCAGCCTGCGTCGATCGCGCCTTGTCAGTGTCCTCGATCCGCAACAGGAAGCGGCCGCCGTGATGGCGCGCGTAGAGCCAGTTGAACAAGGCGGTGCGCGCCCCGCCGATATGGAGGAAGCCGGTGGGCGAGGGCGCGAAACGGGTCACGACTTTGGGGGGCTCTGGGCTTGCGCTCACGCGCTTTATCTCCAACCATGCGGGCCATGGCGACCCGCGACGCGAGCGGCCCTAGCATAGGGGGACGAACCCACGGAAGGGGTGGGGCATGGTGCCGTCTCTTCCGCTCGAGTCACCCCGGCGCAGGCCGGGGACCATGACCACCGAGGCTGCCGAGATAACCTGCCAGGCCGGTGTTCCTGGATCCCGGATCAAGTCCGGGATGACTCGTCTCCGTCACTCCTTCTCAAGCCTCTCCGCCCACCTGGAAACCATCGCCGAGGCCGAGCGCGAGCAACTGCCGCTCTGGCTCCCGGTCGGCCTGATCGTCGGGATCGGCTCGTGGTTCTATCTGCCCGAAGCGACGCAGTGGATCGTCTTCCTGCTCCTCGCCGGCGGCGCCGCGCTCGCCGCCTTGGCGCTCGGCGCCGGGACCCGCTGGGGGCGGGCGCTGGCGCTGTTCAGCCTGGCCGCGGCACTGGGCTGCACCCTCATCTGGCGTCAGGCCGAGGCAGCGGCGGCGCCGCGGGTCGCGCGCGAGCAGCTGATGAACTTCGTCGCCACCATCGAAAGCGTCCAGGCGATGGTCGCCAAGGACTCCACCCGCCTCGTCGTGCGTCCGCAGGGCGAGGGGCTTCCGCTGCGGCTGCGGATCAACGTCGAGGCCGACAAGATGGTGGCCGGGCTCGAGCCCGGCGCCGTCGTGCGCGTGCGCGCCTGGGTCATGCCGCCGGCGCCGACGCCTGTGCCCGGGGCTTATGATTTCACCCGCGCGGCCTGGTTCCAGCAGATCGGCGGCACCGGCCGCGCGCTCGGCATCGAGCTGATCTCGCCCGCTTCGCAGCAGTCCTGGTCGGCGCGGCTCGCCGACTGGCGCCAGCGCCTCTCCGCGCACATTCGGGCAAGGCTGGGCGCCGCCGCCGGGGAAGCGGGGATCGCGGCCGCTTTGGCCACCGGCGACCAATATGGCATCCCCGAGGAGGATGCCGAGGCGATGCGCCGCTCCGGCCTCGCCCATCTGCTGTCGGTCAGCGGCCTCCACCTCACCGCCGTCGTCGGCGCGGTCATGCTGCTCACGCTGAAATTGCTCGCCCTGAGCCCGGCCCTTGCGCTGCGCTACCGCCTCGTCCTGATCGCCGCCGGTGCCGGCGCGCTTGCCGGGGTCGGCTATACGATGCTGACCGGCGCCGAGGTGCCGACCGTCCGCTCCTGCATCGCCGCCCTGCTCGTCCTTGCCGGCATCGCTCTGGGCCGCGAGGCGATCACGCTCAGGATGGTCGCGGTCGGCGCTTTGGTCGTGCTCCTGCTCTGGCCCGAAAGCCTTGCCGGCGCGAGCTTCCAGCTGAGCTTCGCCGCCATCGTCGCGATCGTCGCCCTCCACGAAAATCCGCGCGCCCGCGCCTTCTTCGCGCGCCGCGACGAAGGCTGGCCCGCCCGGATCGGGCGCGGCCTCAGCGCGCTCATCCTCACCGGCCTCGCCGTCGAGATCGCGCTTGCGCCGATCGCCCTGTTTCATTTCCACCGGCAGGGCCTTTACGGCGCCTTCGCCAATGTCGTCGCAATTCCGCTCACCACCTTCATCATCATGCCGCTCGAGGCACTCGCGCTCCTGTTCGACCTCGCCGGTCTCGGCGGACCCTTATGGTGGCTCACCGGCCAGGCCTTGACCTTCCTGCTCTGGCTCGCCCGCGCCGCGGCGGATGCGCCCGGCGCGGTCACCCTGCTGCCCGCAATGGCGCCCGCCGCCTTCGCCTTGATGATCGCCGGCGGCCTGTGGATCTGCCTGTGGCGCACGAAGCTGCGCCGCTGGGGCGCGGTCCCCCTCGGCCTCGGCGCTCTCTGGGCGCTTGCGACTCCCGCGCCGGACCTGGTCGTCACCGGCGATGGCCGCCACCTCGCGTTGCGCACGTCCGACGGCCGGCTCGCTCTGCTGCGCCCCCGCGCCGGCGACTATGTCCGCGACACCCTGGCCGAGGCGAGCGGCGCCGAGCCCGAATTCCTCGAGCTCGAATCGCTGCCGATCGCGGCCTGCAGCCCGGACCTGTGCGCCGCCGACATCGAGCGCAATGGCCGCCGCTGGCGCATCCTCGCCACCCGAACCCCCAATCGGGTCCGCTGGGAGGAGATGATCGCCGCCTGCGCCGCGGCCGACATCGTCGTCTCGGACCGGCCGCTCCCCCGCGCCTGCACGCCGCGATGGTTGCGCGCCGATCTGCTGTTCCTGCGCCGCACCGGCGGGCTTGCGATAACGCTCGGCAATGCGCCGGCGCTGACCACGGTCGCGGAGCGGGAGGGCCGTCATCCCTGGGCTGTGCGGGAGCGGCCAGCGCGCCCCGGCTTTTCCGCCGGGCCCAGGCGGCGGGATGGGGCCGAGCGCGGCAAGCCGCCGGAGCAGCGCCGGGATGGCAACACGATCGGGAACGATCGCCGCTAGCCTTTCCCGATTGTCGCGGCAGCGGCGCCTGCTTATGGTCCGGCCACCTCCAGCAGCAGCAGCAGGATCGTGACGGGCATGGCCGCACCCGAATTCGCCCCCATTTCCTACGAGCGCTTCCTCGCCGACGTGGAGGCGGTGGCGCGGGCGCTCGCTGACGATAGCTGGCAGCCCGATTTCCTGGTCGGCATCGGCCGCGGCGGGCTCGTCCCCGCGGCCTATCTTTCCCACCGCACCGGCATCGCCTTGCTTTCGGTCGATCACAGCTCGGGCGAAGTCGGTTTCGGCGACGAACTGCTCGACAAGCTGGCGGCCAAGATCAAGGCGGGCCAGCGCCTGCTCATCGTCGACGACATCAACGACAGCGGCGCGACCATCGCTTATCTGCGCATGGCGATCACCGCCAAGAGCGGCGACGCCGACGGACTGCGCGTCGCCGTCCTGATCGACAATGTCCGCTCGCAGGCCAAGGCGGATTATCGCGGCAGCGCGATCGACCGCAGTCGCGACAAGAGCTGGTTCGTCTTCCCCTGGGAAGCGCTCGGCACGCCTGAAAAGCTGGCCGCAGACGCCGCCGCGGTGCCGGAGCGGATCGCTTAGAGCGGGGTGCCGGGGCCGCTCCTTCCCCGTCGGAAGCGGATCAATCCGCCTGCATGCAGGCCAGCTCGTTGCCTCCGGGATCGAGGAACTGGAAGCGGCGCCCGCCCGGAAAGGAGAAGATCGGCCGGACGATCGTTCCGCCGGCGCCGGTGACCGCCGCGAGCGCGGCTTCGAGATCGTCGACCTGGATCACCGTCAACGGCGCTTTCGTCGCTTCCGCGGCATCGCCCTGCAGCCCGATATCGGTGTCGCCCGTGAGGGTACAGGCATAGGTCGGCCCGAAATCGGTCAGCGACCATCCAAACGCGCTTTCGTAAAAGGCCTTGGCCGCGCCGACGTCACCCACCGGCAGCTCGACATAATTCAACCGCGCCATCTTGCCCTCCATCGAAGATCGGTCGATTCCCCTCCATCAAGGAGGGGGAAAGGCGAGGGCTAGTACCGCCGCAATAACCCCGCCAGGCGCCCCTGGATCTGCACCTGGTCGGGCCGATAACGCTGCGGATCGTACTGCCTGTTGGCCGGGTCGAGGCGGATCATCTGGCCCTCGCGCCGGAAGGTCTTCAGCGTCGCTTCCTCGTCGTTGATCAGTGCGACCACGATCTCGCCGTCGCGGGCGGTGTCCTGGCGCCGGATCAGTGCGAAATCGCCGTCGAGAATGCCTTCGTCGACCATCGAATCGCCGGCGACCTCGAGCGCATAATGTTCGCCCGGGCCGAGCAAGGCGGCGGGGACGGGGAGAGTGTCGGTGCCCTGCAGCGCCTCGATCGGCGTGCCCGCCGCGATCCTGCCGTGCAGCGGCAGATCGATGATCGAATCATTGGCGGCCTGCGGCACGCGCAGCGGCGCCGCGCTCGTGGTCGCCGGCGCCGCGGCCTTCATCTCAGGCATTTTCAGCACTTCCAGCGCGCGCGCCCGATTGGCCAGCCGCCGGATGAAGCCCCGTTCCTCGAGCGCCGAAATGAGCCGGTGGACGCCGCTCTTCGACTTGAGGTCGAGCGCCTCCTTCATTTCCTCGAACGAAGGCGAAACGCCGCTCTCGGCCAGATGCCTGTCGATGTAGAGTAGCAGCTCATGTTGCTTGCGCGTCAGCATGCGGGAACCCCTGCTGTGGAACGTATGCGGAACGTGTAAGGAACGTTACGGAAGCTGTCAAGCCGCGGCCGCGACCGCACCCCGCAGGGCCAGGAAATTGGCGAGCAGGACATGGCCGTGCTCGCTGGCGATGCTCTCCGGATGGAACTGGACGCCGTGGATGGGCAGCGCCGCGTGACGGAATCCCTGCACCGTCCCGTCCTCGGCCCGCGCGTTGACGATCAGGCAGTCGGGAAGGCTCTCCGGCGGCACTGTCAGCGAATGATAGCGGGTCGCCGCGAAGGGGGAGGGCAGGCCGGCGAAGACGCCGCTCGCATCATGATCGATCGCCGAGACCTTGCCGTGCATGATCCTGGGCGCCCGCGCGATCCGCGCCCCGAAATGCTGCCCGATCGCCTGGTGGCCGAGGCACACGCCGAGCAGCGGCAGGCGCGCCGCGGCGCAGGCCGCGACCAGCTCCAGCGAAATCCCCGCCTCGTCCGGAACCCCCGGCCCCGGCGAGATCAGCACCGCTTCGGCGCCGCTCGCCACCGCCTCGGCCGCGCTCAGACCATCGTTGCGCGACACCCTGACCTCGGCTCCGATCTCGCGCAGATAATGGACCAGGTTCCAGGTGAAGCTGTCATAATTGTCGATGACGAGGACAGACGGCCGCATCAGGCCGTCATCCCGGCGCTTGCCGGGGCCCAACTAGCCAAGCCATTTATATTCCTCTCCCCCCTTGTGGGGGAGATTGAGATGCGGCGCTTGGCTCGTGCCCCCGGCACGGGCCTAAGCGGCGCAGCATGGGTGCGGGCCTCCGGCCCGCGCGCGGCAAAGCCGCGCACCCCCACCCATGAGCAGGTTCGGATCGCCCCGAGATCCGAAGCCATGCCCGGGGGGCATGGCGACCTGCTCATCCTCCCCACAAGGGGGAGGGGGAAATAGGAGAGAAGAAGCCGACCGCTCATTCCGTCAGGCCGCGCTCGACTCTAGCTCGCCGGCGGCGCCGCATTCCCGGTCAGCTGCTGGCGGGCGGCGCGGATGGCGTCCTCGTTGCGGCTGATCTCGGTGCGCAGCTCGATCGCGCGGGCGAATTGCTGGGCGATCTCCTCGCTGACGCTGCTGTTGAACTGGGTGCGCGTGGTCTGGATCAGCGCCGGCTCGGTCGATGCGTCGCCTGCCGTGCGCTGCTGGTGGACGACGATGAACCAGCCGGCATTGTTCTCGGCGGGGATGACGCGGGCGCGGCCCTGCGGAATGCTGAACAGGGCGATCAGGGGCGGCGGCACCTGCTGGCCCTGCCGGCTGATGTCGACGCGGCGCAGGTTGACCGCTTGCGCATTGGATATGCGCGGCTGCGCTTCGGCCAGCGCCCGCGCGACGGGGGTTCCGGCATTGATCTGCGCGACGACGCGGTCGGCGAGGGCGCGGCTCAGCTGGCGTGCGCGCTGCTGGATGAAGGCGTCGCGGACCTGTTGCTGGATTTCCGCGAGCGGCGCCGGTGCCGCGGCCACCACCCGGTCGATGCCGAGCAGGGCGAAGCGCTCGTTTGCGGTGATCGTCTCGATCGCCGGCTCCGGATCCTCGGCGTCGATGTCGAACGCGGCGCGCAGCAAGGGCGCCAGTTCGGGCGGCGCCGTCCACGGCGTGGTGGTGCCGATCGGCAGCCCGGTGGCGGTGACCGGCGGCGTGGTGACGATGGTCAGATGATGCTCGCGCGCCACCTCCTCGAAGCTGGCGCCGTTGGAGAGCTGCTCCTCGGCCCGCGAGACCAGGACGTTGAGCGCTTCGCCGCGCTTGCGCCGGTCGATCGCCGCCGCGATCTCCGCGCGCACCGCCTCGAGCGGGCGTGCCGCGATGGTCGTGACATGGTCGACCCGCACGACGTGATAGCCGAGCTCCGAGCGGGTCGGCCCGACCACGGCGCCCTCGGCCGCCGCGAACGCCGCCGCCGCGACCTGCGGGTTGGTGATCGAGGCGAACTGGGCGCGGGTCCGGTCGGCGAAGGTGACGTCGGCGGCGGCGAATCCGGCCTGCTGCGCCGCGGCGAGGAAGCTGGTGCCGCCGCGGACCTGCACGGCGAAGGCGTCGGCCGCCTGCTGGCTGGGCAGCACGATCGACTGGATGTTGCGGGTCTCGCGCGCGCCATAGGAAAGCGGGCTGTTGCGATAGACGGCGGCGATCTCCGCCTCACTCGGCGGCGCGATCTGGGGGACCTGCTCCGGGCCGATCACCGCATATTTCACCACGCGCCGCTCCGGAATGGTGAAGGCGACGCGGTTGGTGCGGTAGAAGGCGGCGATCTCGGCCTCGGTCGGGTTGATGCCGGCCGCCATCATCGTCGTCGGCACCACCGCGATCGTGCCCTGGCGCCGCTCGAGCAGCAGATTGGCATATTCGCGGGCGACCCCTTCGGGCACGCGGCCGCCGAGCGCGACCGGGCCGAGCAGCTGGCGCTGGATCAGTGATTGCGCGATGTCCTCGCGCAGCCTCGCCTCGGTCATGTTCATCGCCTGCAATTGCTGGCGGTAGATGCTCTGGTCGAACTGTCCGGTGAGGTTGCGGAAGGCCGGCAGGTTGGCGATCTCGCGGTCGACCATGGTCTGCGAGATGACCAGGCCCTGATGATCGGCGAAGGCCTGGATCGCGTCGGCGACGATCGCCTGGGTGAGCAGCTGGTCGTAGGCGCCCTGGGCGAGGAAGCTTGCCATGTCGAGCGTCGGCTGCTGCTGGCGGGCGCGGACGAAGGCGCGGTTGACCATGTCGCTGATCTCGCTGGCGGTAATCGCCTTGCCGTCGACCGTGGCGAGGCTGTCGCCGCTGGCGCTCCCGCCGCCGCCGCTCAGGCTGCCGAGCCCGCCGAAGCCGCCGGTGCCGAATCCGGTGACGACGATCGCGATCAGCGAGAAGAACAGGAGGCCGATCGTGGCCCAGGAACGGAGCGACTTGCGGAAATTGGCGATCATGGATTGTCCCGCTGGATGTGGTTTGCGCAGGCCATAGAAGCGCGCTAGTCGCCGGGCAACCTTTCGCGGGACTGGATAGAGAACAGCATGCACCTCCGCCGCAAGCTCGTCGCCGGCAACTGGAAGATGAACGGCAGCCTCGGCCAGCTGGCCGAGCTCTCCGCCATTGCCGAGGCCGCGCGCCGCGCCGGCGGCGTCGACGTCGCCATCTGCCCGCCCTTCACCCTGATCGCGCCGTCGCAGACCCGCTCGGGCGGCGTCATCATCGGCGCCCAGGATTGCCACGCCGCCGACAGCGGCGCCCATACCGGCTGCGTCTCGGTGGCGATGATCAGGGAGGCCGGCGCCCGCCTGGTCATCACCGGCCACAGCGAGCGCCGCGCCGACCAGCACGAGACCGACGCCGAGGTCCGCGCCAAGGCGGTCGCCGCGCTCAGGGCCGGCCTCGTCGCCATCGTCTGCGTCGGCGAATCGGAAGCCGAGCGCGCCGCCGGCGGCCACGTCGCCCGGGTCGAAACGCAGCTCGCCGGCTCGCTCCCCGACGATTGGGAGGAGGGCGAGCTGGTCGTCGCCTACGAGCCGATCTGGGCGATCGGCACCGGCAAGGTCGCCACTCCCGCCGACGTCGCCGAAATCCACGCCGCGATCCGCGCCGCCTTGGTCGCCCGCTATGGCGATCGCGGCGCGCGGGTCCGCATCCTCTACGGCGGCTCGGTCAAGGCGGACAATGCCGCCGAGCTGTTCGCGGTCCCCGACGTCGACGGCGCCCTGGTCGGCGGCGCCAGCCTCACCGCGGCGCAGTTCGTGCCGATCATCGAGGCGGCTGCGAGCAGTTAGGCCGCAGGCGGCCGTGTCCCGGCGCAGGCCGGGATCCAGTCAAACTCCATCGCCAAGCGGCAGCATCCACCACCCCTTGAGAACCAACCCCCAATCCCCTAGATCGCGCCCAACCCTTCCAGAAAGCAGCGCAATGTTCACCTTCCTCCTGATCGTCCAGACCATGGTCGCCGTCGCCTTGATCGCGCTGATCCTGATGCAGCGCTCCGAAGGCGGCGGGCTCGCCGGCGGCGGCAGCCCGGCGGGGATGATGAGCGCGCGCGGCGCGTCCGATTTCCTCACCCGCGGCACGGCGATCCTCGCCTGCATCTTCGTCTCGATGTCGATCCTGCTCGCCGCGCTCGCCGCCGGCCAGCGCACCGACCGCATCATCGATCCCAACCTCGCCCGCCCGATCGCCCCGGCCCAGCCGGCCCCCAGCACGGCCCCGCCCGCCGCCGCCCCCGGCGCCCCGGCAACCCCGGCCCGGCCGGCGCCCGCCCAGGGCAACCAGAGCGGCGTCCCGCTGGCCCAGTAACTGCTCAAGTCCTCCCTGTGAGCGAAGCTCATGGGGAGGGGGACCGCCCGAAGGGCGGTGGAGGGGCCATCCGAGCTCGGCACAGAGGGGAGCCGGCTGGATCACGCTCGACGCGGTAGAAACCGAAGAAGAAATATCGTTTCACGCGAAGGACGCGAAGGACAGGCAAGCACGCGAAGAAGGGTGAGGTCAGGGCCTTGGGAACCGCAGGCCTTCCACCGGGCGCTGCGCGCCGCGTGGCATCAGGATTCAATTCGCGCGGAGACGCAGAGACGCGGAGGTGCCGTGCGACATCAGGCCGCCTCCGCAAACCCCCGCGCGCAGCGCCTCCCAACACCTCGATGATGATATTCGAGCAAGCTCGAGAACCAACGCCCCCTCCGCGTCTCTGCGCCTCCGCGCGCACCAATTCCTTCTTCGCGCCCTTCATTTCCTTCTTCGCGTCCTTCGCGCGAAACCCCCTTCTTCTTCCTTCCCCAGACGCACCAGAAAAAATAAAAACCGATTCGACGGCTTGCCCTTTCCGCGCCGCACCGCTTAAGCCTCAACTCCCATGGCGCGGTTCATTTTTATCACCGGCGGCGTGGTCTCCAGCCTTGGCAAGGGCCTCATGGCCGCCTCGCTCGCCGCTCTGCTTCAGGCGCGCGGCTACACCGTCCGCCTCAGGAAGCTCGATCCCTATCTCAATGTCGATCCGGGCACGATGTCGCCCTACCAGCATGGCGAGGTTTACGTCACCGATGACGGCGCCGAGACCGATCTCGATCTCGGCCATTACGAGCGGTTCAGCGGCGTTCCCGCCCGCCAGTCGGACAACGTCACGTCGGGCCGCATCTACCAGGGCATCATCCAGCGCGAGCGTCGCGGCGACTATCTCGGCGCCACCGTCCAGGTCATCCCGCACGTCACCAATGCGATCAAGGATTTCATCGGCGCCGATGTCGAGGAGGATTGCGATTTCGTGCTGTGCGAGGTCGGCGGCACCGTCGGCGACATCGAATCGCTGCCGTTCGTCGAGGCGATCCGCCAGTTCCGCAACGATTGCCCGAGAGGCCAGTGCCTCTCGATCCACACCACGCTCGTTCCCTATATCGCCGCCGCCGGCGAGCTGAAGACCAAGCCGACCCAGCACAGCGTGCGCGAGCTCACCTCGCTCGGCATCCAGCCCGACATCCTGGTCTGCCGCTGCGAGCACCCGCTGCCGGAAAGCGACCGCGCCAAGATCGCCTTGTTCTGCAACGTCCGCAAGGAAGCGGTCATCCCCGCCCTCGATGCGCCGAGCATCTACGCGGTCCCCGCTCAATATCACGAGGCCGGCCTCGACGCCGAGGTGCTGCTTGCCTTCGGCATCACCGACGCGCCGGAGCCCGAAATGGCCCGCTGGACCGACGTCACCGATCGCCTGTTCCACCCCGAGGGCGAGGTGACGATCGGCGTGGTCGGCAAATATGTCGGACTGCAGGACGCCTATAAGAGCCTCACCGAGGCTTTGGTCCATGGCGGCCTCGCCAATCGGGTCAAGGTCAACATCAAGTGGCTCGACGCCGAATTGTTCGAGCATCCCGAGGCCGAGGTCGCGGCGATGCTCGAGCCGATGCACGCCATCCTCGTCCCCGGCGGCTTCGGCGAGCGCGGCTCGGAGGGCAAGATCGCCTCCGTCCACTTCGCCCGCACCCGCGACGTCCCTTTCTTCGGCATCTGCCTCGGCATGCAGATGGCCTGCATCGAGGCGGCGCGGAACACCGCCGGCCTGGAAGGCGCTGGCTCCAGCGAGTTCGGCGAGGTCGGCGAGCCGATCATCGGCCTGATCACCGAATGGATGAGCGAGGAAGGCCTGCAGAAACGAGAGGCCCACGGCGATCTCGGCGGCACCATGCGCCTCGGCGCCTATCCGGCCCTGCTCGACGGCAACAGCGTCGTGCGCTCCATTTACGGCGCCGACACAATCAGCGAACGCCACCGCCACCGCTACGAGGTCAACGTCCACTACAAGGAAAGACTGGAGCAGGGCGGGCTGGTCTTCTCGGGGATGAGCCCGGACGGGGAATTGCCCGAGATTGTCGAGCGGCCGGATCATCCCTGGTTTATCGGGGTGCAGTTTCATCCGGAGCTGAAGTCCAAGCCCTTCGACCCGCATCCCTTGTTCGCGTCATTCATAGAGGCCGCGGTGAAGCAGAGCCGTCTGGTCTAGGTTCGGCTCGGCGTCCTGCTTCTTCTTTGGTCATCCGGGACTTGATCCGGTATCAATGAACACGGTGTCAGGTGGCAATGTCTGGCGCTGTCTTCATGGATCCTGACTTTCGTCAGGATGACGAGCATGCGTATCGCGCGCGGGGCTTGGTTCAATCGAGAGCGCCACATCCTCTATTCTCGTTGATCATTGTTGACTCACGCCAGATAATATCAAGACATGGTGGGCGGAGGGGCGCTTATGACGACGCTTGATCTCGTCGCCGATAGCCAGGCAACGCTTTCGACGACAGCCAATGCCTTGAAGTCCAAGGTCGACAGGGCGCGGAACATCGTCCTGCTCCTTTCGATATCGGGGGCGCTGGCGGCGGCGATCGCGGCCGCGGCGGACATCGTGGACTACCGCCCCTATCTCACCACAGCCGGCGCCGTCTTTCTCGCCATCGCCGCCGCGATCACCGGCCGTTATCTGAGCGGGGATTCGGGGCGCCGCCACATACGCATGCGCTCCGCGTCCGAGGCGCTGAAGCGCGAAGCCTTTCTCTATGCTGCCGGCGCGCGCGACTATGCCGATTCCGCGACGAGGGATGCGAAGCTCACCGAGGCCCTGAACGCGGTGAATGCCGAAATCGCCGACCTCAGCCTTTTCGAAGAGAAGGCCACATCGCCCGGATCTTGCCCGCGGCAGGCGCTCGATCGTGATGCCTATCTTGCTGCCCGGGTCCAAAAACAAATCGCCTATTATTCGGACAATGCGGATCGCTATGCGAAACATTCTGGCTACCTCCACCTCGCGGAATGGCTTTTATCCCTGCTTGCTGCGGTCTTGACCGCGGCGTCCGGTGTGCTCGGCCGCGGCAATTTCGATCTCGCGGCGATCACCGCGGTGCTCACCACCATCGGCGGTGCCCTGCTGGCGCACGGCCAGGCCCGCAAATATGACGAGCAGATCGTGTCTTATCGGGCCGCGGCGAAAGCGCTCCGCCAGGTCGAGGCGACCACGCCCCAATCGGCCGATGCCGCCGCGCTCGCCGACCGTGCCGAGTCGATCATTTCCGAAGAGAATGGAAGCTGGCGTGCCATGTTCCTGCAATAGCGTCCTGCCCTGACCCGCGATGGCGAAGCGTCGCATCTTCGTGAGCCACAGCAGCAAGGGCCCGGCCGGGCTGGCCCTGCTGACCGCGGTCGCGGCCGCGCTCGAAGGCCAGGATTACGCGCTCTTGCTGGACCGGCAGAACCTCGTGCCCGGCGACAATTGGTACCAGGAGGTCAGCGATTACATGATGGCGTGCGAGGGCGCCGTCCTCCTCTGGGACCGGAACGCCGCGACCAGCGCCTATGTCCGCCACGAAGCCAGCGTCCTCAGCCACCGCTGGCGCACCGAGGCCGGCAATTTCAAGCTGTTCGTCGCCTTGATCGACGATGCGCCGCCCGATCAGCGCCTGACCAAGACCCAGATCGGCAGCGGCGATCTCAGGGCGTCCCGGATCGCCGACGCCCATATCTGGGAAGCGCCCGAGGACGTTCGCGGCAATCCCGCCGGTCTTGCCGGGGCGCTCGCCGCCAGGGCCGTCGATATCCTCGGCGCCGGCCGCTACAGCACCACGCGCCGGGACCGGATCATCGAAGCGCTGCGCAAGCAGCTCGACACCAATCTCGATTCCGATCAGCTGCGCGAGGCGGTCGAACAGCGCGGCAGCGACGCATTGGTCGAGCTCATCGACAAGCTGCCTGCCCGCCACCTTTCCCGGGCCCTGGCCGGATGGATGGTGGACCAGGCGGCGATCGACCTCGATCCGCTCCGCGATCTCGTCGAGGGATTCCGCGGCAATCTCAAGGGCGGGCACAAGACCATCCTCGATCTCCTGCGCCTCGCCGAATCCGATTGGCTCAGCAAGGACCGCCTCGCCTGTCCGATCGGCGCCGCTGTGGTGAAGCGCGGCCAGGGCGCCGTCGCCGCGGTCAATGGCTGGCGGGTTCCGGATTATACGCTGAAGCGGCTGGCGCTGCGGGCGCTGGATCATGGCGATTCCTATTTGATCATCCCCTGCCACGACCGGGCGCTCGACGAGGAGGAGGTCGCCGAGGAGATGCGCAGCGGCCTGTCGCGCCATCTGGTCGACGATGTCAGCCTCGACGACGTTCCCTATCTGCTTCGCCAGGAGCGCACCGTCTGCCTGCTGCCCAAGAAACAGCCGGTCGGGGCGGGATCGAACCTGCTCGGCGCACTCGCGGCCCGCTTCCCAAGCGTCATCTTCGTCGCCTGGCCGGCGGAGGAGGAGCAGTGCCTGTCCGACATCACCTACGGCCAGGCGATCGCGCCGCCGATCGATCGGGAGCGGGAGCAAGCCCATCATATTCAATGGCTCGGCTTCAGGTCGCTGCTCGATCGTCAATAAAAGGAAGGGAGGCTCCAGATGCCCTTTGTCCCGCCACGTTTCGTGCCCCCGTCCGCGCCGGCCACGGAGGGCAAGCCCGCTTATGTGTTCTCCGATCGGGTGAAGCTGGCGATCGATGTCGCCCTTGCCTCGGGCCGCCCCCTGCTCGTCTCGGGCAGCCCCGGCTCCGGCAAGACCACTTTGGCCCGCGCCGTCGCCGCCGGCCTTGGCTGGCGCTTCCTCGGCCGCACCATCACCTCGCGCACCCGGCTCGAGGATCTCGAGGCGGAGATCGACATGCTGCGCCGCCTTGCCGACGCCCAGGCCAACGATCTCGATGAGGACTGGACCTATCTGAAGCCGGGGGTTTTGTGGTGGGCGTTCGATCGACCGGGCGCGTTGCGCCGCGGCGCCGACGGGGCCGACACGCTGAAGACGAAAAAGGCGCCGCCGCCCGCGCTCGCCGATCCCAGCGAAGGCGTGAAGGACTCGGAGCATGTCGTCATCCTTCTCGACGAGATCGACAAGGCCGATCCGGACCTGCCCAACGATCTGCTCGAGCCGCTCGACCGCAAGCGCTTCTCGCTGCCGCTGCCGGATCGCCCGCTGGTAGAGGCGGTGGACGATGTCGGCGTTCTGCTGATGATGACCACCAATGGCGAGCGCGAGCTGCCGCCGGCCTTCCTGCGCCGCTGCATCACGCTCGATCTTCCCGATGCGCGCCCGGCCGGCGCCGAAGGCCAGGCCGAGGGCGAGATCACGCTCGAGCAGATCGCGGCCGCGCATTTCGGCGCGGCGTCCGCGCTCGCCCCGCTTTACGGGGCGGTCGCGCAGGAGGTCGGGGCGCAGCGCGAGGATGCCGCCAGGCGCGGGCTGCGGCCGCCAAGCACCGCGGAATATGTCGATACGCTCCGCGTCCTCCAGCAGATCCCGGAGCTGCGCGAGAAGGAGAAAATCTGGGAGGAGGTCAAGGCGCTGCTGCTGCAGAAGACCAGCCGCGCACCGGCATGACCCAGGCGCCGCCGCTCACCCTCGATGCGATCACCAGGGCGGTTGCCATATTGCGCCCGGACGATGCGGCGCGGGCGGACCTTGCGGCGGCGTTGCGCATCGTCGCGCCGGCCGAGGCCGCGCAGGACGCGGCCGTCGCGATCGCCGCGCCGGCCGGGGATGAAACGGAGACGATCGGCGTGGCGGTGCCGATGGTCGAGAGGCCTCCCGTCCGAAGCCGCGACCAGCCCCCCAGGGTGACGCGCCTTTACGCCCTGCCGGACACGCGGCCGCGCGACGTCCCCGACTGGTTCCATCGCACCACGCCGATGGCGCTGGGTCGGACCCGACCGAAGGCCGGCGAAGATGCGCGCGCGTCCGGCATATCGGTGCTCACCCCGCGGCAGACCGCGCGCGGCCTGATCAAGGCGATGCTGTCGGTGCCGACGCCGTCCGGGCCTGTCGACATCGCCGCGACGGTCGAGCGGCTCGCCCGGGGCGATCCGATCGTTCGGCTGCCGCTGCGGCCGGCCAGGGGCCTGTCGCGCGGCGCGGCTTTGGTCATCGACACCGGCGCCTGGCTCGATCCGTTCCGCCGCGACGCCATCGCCTTGCTCAAGGCGGTGCGCAACCTGCTCGGCGCCGATCGGGTGTCCATGATCCGGACCGATTCCGAGCCCCCGCCTCTGGTCGACGCGGGGGCGGGCGGCGACGGCGCCGAAGGGGCGGGGGGCCTGAAGCTTCGGCCCGGAATCCCGGTTCTCGTCATCTCGGATTTCGGCCTCTCGCCCGGCCGCGACCTGCCGGCCCGCACCGGCCCGGCCGGATGGGCGCGGTTCGGCGATGCGGTGCGGGCAGGGGGCGGCGAGCCGATCGGGCTGCTTCCCTTCCCCGATTCGCTCTGGCCCGCCGAGCTCTCGCGCGCTTACGCCCTTCTGCACTGGACGGTCGGCACGACGGCGCGTGCGGCGCGGCGCGCGCGCGAGCGCGGCGGCGGCAAGCCCGGGCCGGCCGCCGCGCCGGGCCCGGATCCGGAGGCCGGGCTCGCGACCCTGCAAATGGCCTGCGCGGTGGCCGGGCGCGTCGATCCCGAGATGATGCGGGCGCTGCGGCTCGAATTGCTGCCGGACTCGTCGCCGGGGCTGGAGGCCGATCTGTGGTGGGGCGAGGATGTCGGATCGCGCGGCGCCGCCGCGATCACGCTCGCGCCCGAGGCCCTCGGCCGGCACCGCCTCGGCCTGCGCGACGAAAGCGATCTCGCCGGCCGCGCCATCGACATCGTCCGGCGGCTGCGCGCAGGCGCGGCGCCGATGCTGAGGATGGAGGAGGAGATCGTCGGCCTCGCCCTCCAGCGCCCCGCCGGCTGGCAGGACAGGATCGTCGGCCACCTCCAGGCCCTGCTGAAAAGCCTGCTCCAGAATCCGTCCGACCCGCCGCGGGAGGTCCTCGATGCCGCCCGCTATCTGCTCGCGGGCTTTCCCGATCTCGATCTCCCGCCGGAGGCGCGGCCGCTCGCCAGGGACCTCGCCTTCGCCGCCGATCAGCTGCTCGGCGCGGTTTCGCCGGCGGGGGACGAATCGCAGGCAGCCATGTCGCCGTGGATCGCCGACATGATGCAGCCGACCATCGCCCCGGCGGGCAGCCCGATCAGCGTCACCTGGGAAGAGCGCGGCCTGTCGCTGGAGCCCGGGGAATATGGCGAGCACGTCATCCAGGTCGGCGGGCCCTATCCCACCCTGTCCGTCGAATGGCCCGGCGAACAGGGCGCGACCGGCTGGATGGCGATGGATCGCCCCCATATCGCGCCGGCGCCGCCGGCCGACCATGCCGAGCTCCGCACCCGCGACGGCAGCCACTGGATCATCGAGGATGCCGACGCCGCCGATGCCCTGCGCCCGCTGCGGCTGTTCGCCCTGGTCCACCCGGAGAGCCGCGACGAGCGCGTCGAAACATGGTTGACTCAAATCGAGATCACAGCCCGCCGGCGCTGCGGCCTGCCGCCGACCGCGCCCGTCCTGCTCCGCAATTTCCTGATCGAAGGCTGGAACGAGCTGCCCAGCTGGCGCGACCGCCCGCGCCTCACCGGCGGCATCAGCACCTGGCGCGGCGCGGTCGCCAAGGCGGTGGAGAGCGCGACCGCATTCCTGATCGTGGTCACCGAGCCGATGCTGCGCGAGGACTGGACCTCCGAGGTGCTGAAGGCGATCGCCGAGCGAACCGGCCGCGGCCCCCACCAGGCCAGGCCGATCGTGCTCGCCGTCGAATGGGGCGGGCAATCGAAGCTCAATCCCATGAAGTTCCTGGACCACCACAAGCTCGACCATGTCGCGTGGATGGAATCCCCCAACGACGCGCCCGGCCCGATCGGCGCCGCGCTCGCCTCGGCCTGGCGCTCCGGCCCCAAGGCCGCGGACGACCGGCGCCAGATCGCGTCGGCCTTCGCCGGGGAGCGGCAGACGATCCGGACCGTCATCGATGCGCTGCAGGGCCTGGTCGGCACCTTCCATGTGCGCCGCGTTGGAAGCGAATCCGCGTTCGGCCCGAGCGGTGACCCCGATCCGAGAATCTGGGGATTTGCCAACACTTCAACCTGGGCAGAAGCTTCGTTGGCAACTTCGGATTTTGAATTGGTACGAACGTTGGCCGAATACATTTATGATGGCCCCGTCCGTGACTATCTGCAGGGGCACGATCCTTTCGCGCCCAAATATGATCTTCCTGCCATTCGCAACGCCGCAGAGAAGGGGCCCCCGTTCGTGCCCGCCTATGGGGCGACGGTGGCGGTACCCCTAGACGACATATTGAAGCGGTTCCACCGCTTTGCGACGAAACGCGATCGCCGGATATTTGATACAACGTTCGATCCGGGGCAACTCGGCGCTATGCCTGGCTACGGGCCCATTTCTACCGATAATGCCCTGAGACTGGCCGAGCTGATCCACCCATATTCCTCCCAATTCAACGAATGGCGCATGAGCCACGATTTCTCCTTCAACGACTGCCGCACCTTTCCCGAATTCATGGAAGCCTATTCCGGCCTGCTGCAACATTATCTGCGCAGTCTCGCCCGCGAGATGCCCGAGACCGAGGTCGAGCTGACCTTCGCGCAGTGGCAGGAGAATTGGGAGCAGATCAGATCGATGTTCCCGGCCAGTTTCGAATATCTGAACATGCGCGACCGCGCCAGGGAGCCCGCCTCCCCCGAACGCATGCCCATCATCGAATATGCCGACCTCGTCGCCAACCTCTCGGACGTCCTCGCCTTCGCGATACGCGGGCGCGTGGCGACGGCGGTCTCGCCAGAAGGCGCGGCCGAAGGGTCGCCCTACGTGGAACAATAATTCGCTACGCTGCCTGACTGCAAACCGATCATCGCCTCGTCATCGATTGGATGAATGAGCAGGGCTGCAAAAACGCGAGGCCCGCGGCCATCTCGGGGGCACCATGCGCCTTCTCAAACCGCCGGCTTCTCCGCCCCCTCCGCCTTCATCAACTCGCGCACCTTATCAATATCTCCAGCCTCATGCCGCTCGCTAACCCGATGCTCCTCAGGCCCCCAGGTCAAATTCACGATCCGCCCGCGCTGCACCGCCTCGCGCGCCGAGATCGTATCCACCCAGCGATCGATGTTCGGATATTCTTCCACCGAGAGAAACTCGGCCGCGCCATAGGCGCCGCGGACCATGTTGCCGTACCAGGGGAAGGTGGCCATGTCGGCGATCGTATAGTCGTCGCCGGCCAGATATTCGTGGCTCGCCAAATGGGTGTCGAGCACGTGGAGCTGGCGCTTGGTTTCCATCGCGTAGCGGTTGATCGCATATTCGATCTTGAACGGCGCATAGGCGAAGAAATGGCCGAAGCCGCCGCCGACGAACGGCGCCGATCCCATCTGCCACATCAGCCAGTTGAAGGTTTCGGCGCGGGCATAATGCTCGGTGGGAAGGAAGGCGCCGAACTTCTCGGCCAGGTAGACGAGGATCGATCCGCTCTCGAACAGCCGCGTCGGCGGGTTCGTGCTGTGGTCCATCATCGCCGGGATCTTGCTGTTCGGATTGACCGAGACGAAGCCGCTGGTGAACTGGTCGCCCTCGCCGATCCGGATCAGCCAGGCGTCATATTCGGCGCCCGCATGGCCGGCGGCGAGCAGCTCCTCGAGCATGATCGTCACCTTGACGCCGTTCGGCGTGCCCATCGAATAAAGCTGGAGCGGATGCCGGCCGACCGGCAGATCCTTCTCGCTGGTCGCGCCGGAGATCGGCCGGTTGATATTGGCGAACTGGCCGCCGCTCGGCGCGTCCCAGGTCCAGACCTTGGGCGGTACATAGCCCGGCGGCTGGTTGTTGGCGGGATCCATCTCGTCGGCCATCTCGCATCTCCGGCTTTGTAGGTGTCGCACCCTATTTAGGGCGCCGCGGCGCCGACGCCACCCCGCGATTTTCGCGCGCGGCAGCGGGGAGCTTGTGGAGTAATCCGGCATTTGAGCTGGAGACACCCGGACAGCGCCACCTTCCTATGGGTTCACCTAAGGCGTGAAGAAGGGAAGACGCGAAGAGAAGCAGGGAAGGGATATTCGCGCGGAGACGCGGAGATGCCGGCGCGCGCCCCCACTCCTGGCGCGAAGCGACGAACCCTTTTCTTCTCCGCGCCTCCGCGTCTCCGCGCGAATGAATCACTGCGGCGAAAGGGGGCACAGGGCGAGGTCTCGTCGACACCAAGACCCCAAATATGCCCCAAGCCCCCCGACTGGTACTTCCACCAGAGGTATTTTCCCGATGCGGCGCACCCGGGCGATCCGGCCTAGGCCGTGGTGCTCCAGTCCGCGCAACGACCCCGGGAATTGCCCATGCCGCTCACAGCCAGCCTTGCCGCCTTGCTCCTCGTCCAGGCGGTTGCGCCCGAGCATTTCTTCGTCGGCCGCACCGAAGGGGAGGGACGGGTCAACATGGCGCTCTCGGGCAGCCACGGCGTCCGCGCGCGCGGCATCGGCCGGATCGAGCAAAGCGGGGCGCTGGTTCTCGACCAGATCGTCGAGGAGGAAGGCAAGCCCGCCCGGCGCCTGACCTGGCGCCTCGTCCGCTCCGGCGCCAACCGGCTCACCGGCACGCTGACCGGCGCCGAAGGCCCGGTGAACGGCGTGGTGACGGGGAACGTCCTCCACCTGAGCTATCGCAGCAGCCTTGGCCCCTGGGTCGAGCAATGGATCACCATGCACCCGGGTGGCCGCAGCGCCAGCAACCGCATGACCTTCCGCCGCTTCGGATTCGGAGTCGCGACGATGGAGGAAGTGATCCGCCGGGTGGACTGAACCCTGCGCGCAAAACCCCGTCCCCCGCGGATCCGCTCACCGATCGCGCTGGATGGTGAGCGCGACCTGGCCTCCGCCGCGCGTGGCCCAGCCGCCCTCCGCCAGCTCGATCGTCACGCCCGGAATGCGGAAGCGGACGACATGCTGGCGAAACAGGCTTCCGCCCCTGCTATCGGCCAGCCGCTCGGCCGAGGGCAGGCAGCGGGCGATGCGCGCGGCCAGCGCTGCCACCCGCAGCTCCAGCGGCGGCAGCTGCCTGTGGCAGGCGAAGTACGGCTCGCCCCCCGGGATCCTGCCCTGCCCGCACCCGCGCGCAAAGCCGAACATGGCCACCTCGCCGCGCTCGTCGAACCCCGGCAGCGAAGCGAAGGGCGGCGTCTCCGCGGCGGCGGAGATCACCCGCGCCAGCTCCCCGCAAAACCCGTCGCCCGCGCCGGGCATCTGCGCCCCCGCCGCCGTCGAAAGCCCCAATATCGCCAATGTCCAGCTATGCATTCGCCACTCCTCTGCGTTGCGGCACGATGATCGCGCCTCGCAATGCGGCGCATCTCCGCCCGCCGCAATTTCTCCACCGGCCCATCTCCAGTCGCTTATCCTGGTCGCTTCGCGCTCACTCCGCAGGCGCACCGGCCGCATCCCGAAGCCGCGCCAAGCAGGCGCTCCGGGCCTCCTGAAGTGCGGGCGCCCGCACCGCCTCTACCGCTTCGATCGCGGCGGCGTAATAAGCGCGGGCATGGGCCGGCTCGGTCTCGATGCCATTCTCCTGGCATAAAGCGAAATCGCCCCCGTCGCCGATCAGCTGCAGCACGCCCGCCGCATTGCCGATCAATGCGTCGGAAAGGGCCATTGCATAGACTTCGGCCGTGGCGGCGTCGGTGCCCGTTCCGATCACGGGCGCGAGATCGAGCCAGGCCTGCGCGCCGGAGGCGATGCCGCGAGTCACGCTGTCCCAGCCATTGGGGCTGTCCCCGGCGGCGAGGTGCTGCACGGCCCAGGTCGCCCCATGGCCGGCGATCATGCGCCGGACCTGGGCGACCGTGACCGGCGTTCCGGCAACCCAGCGTTGCTCGAAATAGGGACGGAAGGCCGCACGGGCGGGCGACACCGGAGCCTGGGCCGGAGCGGCCGCCGCGAGCCCGATCAAGAGTGCGGCGAGAGCCAGGCGGCGAAGCGGAAATCGGATCATGGTCGAGCCTTCCGAAAGGGAGATCAGGGCAGGGGGCGGGTGTCAGGCGGGGCCGGCCGGCAGCCTTATCTCGGCCCGCCAGCCATTCTCCACCGGGCCGGTTTCCAGTCGCGCATTGTCGTCATAGCGTATCGCCAGCCGCTGGCGGATATTGGCCAGCCCGATGCCGGTGCCCGGCCTGGCCTCGCGTTCGGCGCCCGCCACGCACGTGTTGGTAACGCTGAGCATCAGCATGCCGCCGTCGCGCGCCGCCGCAATCGTCAGCGCCGCCGCCCCGCGCGTGGCGGCGACGCCGTGCTTCACTGCATTCTCGACCAGCGGCTGGAGGATGAAGTTCGGCACCGCCACGTCGCTGAGCCCCGGCGCGATGTCGACATGGATCGTCAGCCGGTCGCCGAAGCGGATGCTTTCGATGCCGAGATAGGCGTCGATCGTCTCGATCTCCTCGTCGAGCGTCACGTCGGCGGTCGGATCGCTGTGCAGCGACGCGCGCAGGAAATCGCCGAGCGCGTCCAGCATGCGGTTTGCCTCGGCGTTGCGGGCGAGCGTGACCAGGCACGAGATCGAGTTCAACGTGTTGAACAGGAAATGCGGATCGAGCTGGAGGCGCAGCGCCATCGCCTCGGCCCGCTCGGCCGCTTCCTCGGCGCGCTCGGCTTCCGCCTCGGCCTCGTCCGCCTCCGCCTCGGCACGTTGCGCCTCGGCCTCGGCCCGGGCGGCCCGCGCGGCGCTGGCCTCGGCGCGGGCCTGCAGGCCCATCGCCCAGATCAGGGTCATCATCAGGCAGAAGGTCCACAGATAGAGGACGAGCACCGTGATCGTGCGCTGCACCGTGAAGGCGTAGGCCCAGTCCTGCCACTCCGGGAAGAAGGTGACGGAAAGCCAGCGCTGCCAGAGCAGGTCGGCAAAGGTCTGGACGAGGCTCACCGCCAGGATCGCCAGCCCCAGCGCCGGCCAGCGCAGCAGGATCGATCGCTCCGCCAGGCCGCGGTGCAGCCGCTCGAGCCCCAATGCGAGGGCAACGCCGAGCGCGAGCAGCGGCAGATCGGTGGCGAAGCTGACCGCCGCCCCCATCCGGCCCAGCAGGGCGGCGAGCACGGCGATCATCACATAGCCCAATGTCCAGACCATCGCGATGGGGCCGAGTGCGGTGCCCGCGAGGCGGGCGCGCAGTCGCTCGATCATGTCCCGCTCACTCCCCTGTGCGGCCGATCAGGGCCGCGCCCGTCGCGCAGGATAATGCAGGGCGGGGCGCTTGTCAGGTCCGCGCGCGAAGCTTGCTGGCAGACACTCCGACAAGGCGAGGGGACTCCATCCCGCTGCGCTGGTATCGCCACGCAACATGGGTTAAGCCCTGTCGCTCCAGTCCGCGCGACGCGCCCGGGCCGCGATCCGGGACATTATTTCTGCCGCTTTCAGCCACACTTGCCGCCCTGCTCCTCCTCCAGACGATGGCGCCGGAGCAATTCTTCGTCGGCCGCACCGAAGGGGAGGGGCGAGTCAGCGTGATCATGTCCGGCAGCCATGCGGTGCGCGTGCGCAGCCGCGGCTGGATGGACCGAAGCAACGCCCTGAACATCGATCAGCTCGTCGAGGAAGAGGGCAAACCTCCGCGGCGGCGCCAGTGGCGCCTGGTCCGCGCCGGCCCCAACCGCGTCACCGGCACCATCTCCGACGCCAACGGCCCGGTCACCGGCGACATCGCCGGCAACGTCCTGCATTTGACCTATCGCAGCGCCGAGGGCCCCAGCGTCGAGCAATGGATCACCCTCCACCCCAACGGCCGCACCGCCCGCAACCGCATGACCTTCCGCCGTTTCGGCCTCGGCGTCGCGACCCTCGAGGAAACGATCCGCCGGCTCGACTGAGTTGACAAGCGCCGGAACATAAGGTAAACATTCCGACGAAATCAACGCTCGAAATTGCGCCCGCGCAGATCCCGATTCGGCCGCCCTCTTATCCTCCCTGTCGCCGCAGGCGATGGGGAGGGGGACCATGCGAAGCATGGTGGAGGGGCCATCTGAGTCAGAGCCACTCACATCCCGTCACCAATAGAAATGAAGGCAATTCGCGCGGAGACGCAGAGACGCGGAAGTTTCAGTGCAGCGTCATCCGTCTGTGCGAAATCCCGCGCGCAACGCTTCCGACAAACTTGATGAAAATATGCAAGCTTGGGAAACACCGGCCCCTCCGCGCCTCCGCGTCTTCGCGCGAACCAAGCTCCCCCGTTCTCGCGCCCTTCAGCCGCCCTTCATCATGACCGCCAGCTGCGCCGCACACGCCACAAGCGCCCCGCTGTCCTGCTCGGCCTTGGCAATCGTCATCGCCCCCGAAAACATCGAGACCACCACCTTGGCGAAGGCATCGGGATCCGCCGCCGCGAAGGCGGCGTTACCCTTGGCGATATCCACGCGCAGTCTGTCCGCGATGGCATCGCGCCACTTGCCATATTCCCCCGAAAGCGCCGCGCGCAGATCCTCGTCGGCCAGCGACAGTTCGAGCGCCAGATTGCCGAGCGGGCACCCGGACACCGATCCCTGGGCATCGAGCGCCGCGATGACGTCGCGAAACGCCGAGAGGATGCCGTCCGCGGCGCTCGGCGCGTCCCGCACCCGCATGACCCAGGTGTCGCCGACCTCGGGCGAGACTCGTTCGCAGATCACCGCCAGCGCCAGCGCCTTCTTGGTCGGGAAATGATGGTGCAGCGCCCCGCCGGTCACGCCCGCTTCGCGCACGATGTCGTGCGTGCTCGTCGCGCCGAAGCCTCGCGCCTGGAACGCCCGCGCGGCGACGTCGAGCACGCGGTTGCGCATGCCGGCCGGGTCGTTGGTGCGTGTCCGTTTTTTCATTGCCGAATCACCTGGTCCCTGATGGCATGATTGACAAAACCGGACAACCGGTCTGTTTTGTACCACCACGAATCGGAAGACAGTTTCATGAGGATTTCACAATGAGCGAGGAAGCAAAGCCGGCGCTGCCACCCGGCGCCCATGATTTCGATTTCATCCACGGCGCGTGGCGCGTCCGCCACCGCCGGCTCGGAACGAGGCTGGCGGCGAGCAGCGACTGGGCGGAATTCGGCGGGACGATGCACGCCGATCCGATCTTGGGCGGCCTTGGGAATTTCGACCAGAATGTTATCGACCTGCCCGAAGGACGCTACGAGGCGTGCACATTGCGCCTGTTCGACTCCCGAAATGCGACCTGGTCGCTGACCTGGATCGACGCGCGCCAGGCGAAGCTCGACCCGCCCGTGATCGGGCAATTCTCCGACGGGGTCGGCACCTTCTACGGTGACGACATTCTGGATGGCCGGCCGATCCGGGTCCGTTTCCTCTGGTCGGACATCACGCCGCGGAGCGCCCGGTGGGAACAGGCATTTTCGGCCGATGCCGGCGAGAGCTGGGAAACCAACTGGATCATGGAGTTCACGCGCGCATGATCAAGCCCGTCCTGCCGCAATGGCTCCGCTTCGGCGCCGCCTTGCTGATCCTCGTCGGCCTGGGGGCGCGGGCCGCCGCGCAGGCCGCGCCGGCCCCGCATCCCGTCATCGAGCTTCGCCAGTACAAGATCGTTGCCGGCCGGCGCGACGCGATGATCGCCCTGTTCGAGCGCCATTTCGTCGAAAGCCAGGAGGCGACCGGCGCCCGGCTGGTCGGCCAGTATCGCGACCTCGGCGATCCCGATCGCTTCACCTGGATCAGGGGTTTCGACTCGATGGAAGCGCGCGGCCGGTCGCTCGGCGCTTTCTATTCCGGACCGGTTTGGCGGGCCAATCGCGCCGCCGCCAATGCGATGCTCGACGACAATGACAATGTCCTGTTGCTGCGGCCCGCTTTCCCGAACTCCGGATTCGCCGCCGCCTGGGGCAGTCGAGCCGCGGTCGATGCCGCGGCCACGCCCGCGGGTCTCGTCGTCGCCACCATCCACTATTTGTGGAAGGACCCCGGCGAAGGCTTCGCCGCCTTCTTCCGGGAGCGGCTCGCGCCGGCTTATGCCGCCGCCGGACTGCCCGTGCTCGGCAGCTACGTGACCGAGACCGAGCCCAACGATTTTCCGGCCCTGCCGGTGCGGCAGCACGAGAAGGTCTTCGTCTGGTTCACCCGCGTCGCCGATCGCGCCACATACGACCGCGCCCGCGAGTCGCTCGCCGCGGCGCCGGAATGGCGGCAAAGTCTCGGTCCGCGGCTGGATGATTTCGAGGAGCGCCCGCCGCAGATCCTGCTGCTGGCGCCCACACCGCGGTCGCTGCTGCGATGATCGATTTACGTCCTTGGTCCTCCCTGTCCGCGTAGCGATGGGGAGGGGGACCATGCGAAGCATGGTGGAGGGGCTGACTGACTCCGTAAGCCCCTCCACCGCCTTTCAGGCGGTCCCCCTCCCCACGAGCTACGCTCGCAGGGAGGACAAAATCAGGTCCGCCCCGATCCGTTCGGGGAAATATTTCGTGGCGCTAAATCGTTAATTTCAAAGGGGGAATAACCATCAGGTGTAATGACTATTTTCCGTCGATTTAGTCATCACCCCGCCCTTCGGAAACCCGTTCAGGTTGCGCGCTGGGATGGCGGATTTCAGGTCCGCACGAACAGGTTCTTCAGCCACAGGGAGCTGGTCCGCGCCGCCTGCCGCCAGTCGCCATCCTCGTCGGCCGTCGGCGTATAGCCCCAGGGGTTGAACGTCTTGACCCGGCCGGCCTTGAACGCGGCGACGTTGCGGGTGACCAGGGTCAGGCCATGCTCGACCGCGGTCGCCGCGAGCAGGCCGTCGCGGGCATCGGCATAGGGAAGGGTAAAGCGGCGGCGCACCACGGCCGCGTCGACCGGCAGGATCCGCCCCTCGAACGCCCGCATCACCTGACCGCCGATCCAGTCCCTGAGCGCCGCGCCGGCCGCCTTGTCCTTGCGCTCCAGCCGCGCCGCATCATCCTCCAGCTCGAGCAGGGCCAAGGCGGAAATGTACATGTCCTCGCGGGGAATGGCGGCGGCCCAGGCGGCAAGGCCTGCATCGGTCCGCTTGGCCTTGGCGTTGCGCAGCTCGAAGACCACGCCGGTGTCGAGCAGGTACATCATCGAAAGGTCTCGCGCCGGTCCCAGGCATCGCTCGGGCTGGCGGACTCGGGCGCGACGTCGACGGCGCCGGGCATGGCGAGCAGGTCGACGATCGATTCACCCTGACCGGTGAGCTGGCGGAAGGCGTCGATGCTGAGCAGCACATGGGTCGGCTTGCCGCGGTCGGTGACGAAGACCGGTTCGAGTCGCGCGAGCCGCTTCGCCTGACTCACGTCCTGATTGAAATCGCGGCTGCTGAGCACCTTCATGATTCGAAAATCTCGTACCTACTTACCTATAATTACGCCATTACGATGTAGGCACATTACTATATCGTGTCGCCCTCGCAACAGAAAACTCCGGGCAGTCGGAAAAGTGATGGTAGCGTTACCATTTCCTATTGCGCGCGATCCCGAAACGACGCTCCTTCATGCGCAACGCGGCGACTCATCAAAGTGCGCGCTGGTTGGGGGAGGCAAATCCATGTCGTCGAACGTGCTCGACAGCTTCGTGACCACCGTGACCGGCATCCTGTCGCCGCACGGTCCCGCAATCGTCGCGGCCCCCACCAGCTATTCGCCAGGCGACCTTTCCGTTCATTTCTTCCTGCAGCTGGCCGTGATCCTGCTGGCTTGCCGCATCGTCGGCTGGCTCGGCAAGAAGCTGCTCGGCCAGCCCCAGGTCGTCGGCGAGATGATCGCCGGCGTCGTTCTCGGCCCCTCTCTCCTCGGCCTGCTGTTCCCCGACATGCAGGCCGCTTTTTTTCCTCCGCAGACCAGGAACGTCCTCTATGTCGGCGCGCAATTCGGCGTCGGGCTCTACATGTTCCTGGTCGGCACCACGCTGCGCCTCGATCATTTCGCGACCAAGGCGCGCAGCGCGATGGGCGTGTCGCTCGCCGGCATCGTCACGCCGTTCCTGGTCGCGGTGCTGATCACCCCCTGGCTGCTCCAGGTCCCCGGCCTGTTCGCGCCGAGCATCTCGACGGCGAATGCGACCCTGTTCATGGGCGCCTGCATCGCGCTCACCGCCTTCCCGATGCTCGCGCGGATCATCAACGAACGCGGGCTTGCCGATACTTCGCTCGGCACCCTGTCGCTGACCGCCGGCGCGTTCGACGATGCCGCCTCCTGGTGCGTGCTCGCCTTGGTGCTGGCGACCTTCGGCGCCGGCGCCGGCGTGGCCGTGCTCGCGATCGGCGGCGGCCTGCTCTACGCCCTGTTCATCTTCATGTTCGGCAAGAGGCTGCTCGCGCCGCTGGGCAGAGCCGTCGAGAAGGCCGGCGAGATGAGCCACCTGGTGCTCGCCATCACGCTCATGCTGTTCTGCCTCTCGGCCTTCCTGATGGACGCGATCGGAATCCACGCCGTGTTCGGCGGCTTCCTGCTCGGCGCGGTCATGCCGCGCGGCCTGTTCGTCAAGGAGCTGAAGCGCAAGGTCGAGCCGCTCGCGGTCGTGCTGCTGCTGCCGATGTTCTTCACTTATTCGGGCCTCAACACCCGCATGGACATGGTCAACACGCCGACCCTGCTGCTGATCGCGCTCGGCGTGCTCGCCGCTTCCATCTTCGCCAAGTTCGGCGCCTGCTGGGCGGCTGCGCGGGTGATGGGCGAGGATAATCGCACCGCGCTCGGCATCGGCGCGCTGATGAACGCGCGCGGCCTGATGGAGCTGATCATCATCAATATCGGCCTGCAGAAGGGCATCATCGGCCCGACCCTGTTCTCGATGATGGTGCTGATGGCGATCGTCACCACGGTGATGGCCGGGCCTCTGTTCGAATTGGTCTATGGCCGCAAGGCGCGCGCGAGCGGCGAACTCGACACGATCGAGGGCGCTCTCGCCGCGGAAGGCGCATGAACGGCCTGTCCTCCAGCACCCTGTCCGATCGCCAGGCAATCTGGGCCTTCGCCCTGGGCTGCGTGGCGGTGACGGCCGGGGTGCTGCTCCACATCCCGATGTTCATGATGGGCGGGGGCATGCACTTCATGCTGTCCGGCATGCCGATGGGCTGGGACATGATCTTCGGCATGGTCCTGATCGTCGGCGGCTGCATGGTCGCCGCCTGGGGGCTTCTGCCGCGCAACGTCGCGGCGCAGCGCGCGGCGGCGGCGGACATCGTCATCGCCGCTCCCGAGGACGCGCACCTCGGCCGCGCCCATTGGGGGCTGATGGTGGTGCTGGTCGTCGCCTTGATCATCGATACGATGAAGCCGGCCGCCCTGGGCTTCACGATCGACGGCATGAAGCACGAATATCGCGTCGATCAGTCGGTCGCTTCGCTCGTGCCCTTCTTCGCCCTGATCGGCACGGTCACGGGATCGGTGCTGTGGGGCGTGCTCGCCGACATCTATGGGCGCAAGGCCACCATCCTCCTGTCGGCGGTGATGTTCGTCGGCACCTCGATCTGCGGCGCCATGCCCAGCCTCGCCTGGAATATCGGCATGTGCTTCATGATGGGCGCCGCCGCCGGCGGCATGCTGCCCGTCACTTACGCCCTGCTCGCCGAGATGATGCCGAGCAAACATCGCGGCTGGAGCCTGGTGCTGGTCGGTGGACTTGGCGCGGGCGGCGGCTATCTCGCCGCGAGCGGCGCCGCGGCCTATCTCGTGCCGATCACGAGCTGGCGCATCTTGTGGCTGCTCAATCTGCCGACGGGGCTCGCCTTGGTCTTCCTCGGCGCGTTCATCCCCGAAAGTGCCAAATTCCTGATCGCGCGCGGACGCGCGGTCGAGGCGCGCGAGGTTATGCGCAAATTCGGAGCGGTGGCGAAGAAGGTGACCGCGGCGCCCGCCAGGGCCGCAACCACGGCCGGGCACGGCGCATTGTCGGGCCTGCAGCTTTACGGAAAGCTGACCGCGCTTTCGATCACCGCACTGAGCTGGGGATTCGTCAATTTCGGCCTGCTGCTGTGGCTGCCGGCGCACCTGCGCGACCAGGGCTATCCGGTCGAGGTGGCCAACGGCCTGCTCGCCAAGTCGGCCTTGATCGCCATCCCGATGGCCTTCGCCTGCGCGCTGATCTACAGCCTGTGGAGCACCAAATGGTCGCTCGTCACCTCGATCGGGATCCTGGGGCTCGGGCTGCTCGGCGTGCTGCGGCTCGAACTGTTCGGCGGCGGCGATCCGGTGCTTCCCTTCGCCCTGCTGATCATCGGCATCAACGGTATCATCGCCATCGTTCTGCCCTACACCGCCGAGAGCTTCCCGTTGCGCGTGCGCGGCCGCGCGACCGGCTGGGTCGCGGCATGCACCAAGGCCGGCGGGGTGATCGCGCAGGCGCTCTCGATCAGCATGCTGGTGCCGCCGATCGGAATCGTTGCCGGCGCGGTGGTGGTGCCGGTGGTGGCGGCGCTGGTATTGATCGCCTGGTTCGGCAGGGAGACGCGCGGTCGCGATCTACGCGATCTCGACGACGTGATGCTCCACTCCGGCGCGGTCGCCTAGGACGATGCGGGCCGCGGTCGGGGCCGCGCTGCTGCTGGGCAGCGCCGCCGCCGCGCAGGACGTGCGGGTCACGCCGCTCGCCGACGCGCGGCTGCGCTACGAGCGGGTCGATCAGGACGGAATCGCGCGCGATGCCGATGCGCTGACCCTGCGCGTGCGCCCCGGCGTCCAGCTGAGTTCGGGCCACTGGTCCGCTTTGGTCGAGGGCGAGGCGACCTGGGCCATCGTCAACGACTATAATGACGGCACCAACGGGCGCACCGCCTTCCCCCTGGTCGTCGATCCGCGCAATGCCGAGCTGAACCGCGCCCAGATCCGCTATTCCGGCGGCAACGGCTTCGCCGTGACGGCCGGTCGCCAGCTGATCGAGCTTGCCGACCAGCGCTTCCTCGGCTCGTCCAATTTCCGCCAGAACCAGCAGACTTTTGATGCCGTGCGGCTCCAATGGGGTGGGCCGACCGGCTTCAGCGCGGATCTCACCTATGCCTGGAGCGACCGCACCGTGAACGGCAGGCACGGCATTGGCGCGCGCCAGACCGCAATCGAGGGCGACAATGTCTTCGCTTTACTGAGCTATCGGACCCGGATCGGCACGTTCGGCGGCTTTGCCTATCTGGTCGACCAGGATGAAGCCGCGGTTCAGGGCTTCCGCTTGTCCAGCCAGACTTATGGCGTGCGCTTCGCCGGCAGCACCCCGCTCGGCCGGGGAGTTTCGCTCGCCTACAATGCGAGTTGGGCACGTCAGAGCGACTATCACCGCAACCCCAATCGCTATGTCGCGACCTACTGGCTGGGCGAGGCCGCGCTCACGGCGCGCGCCTTCACCCTGACCGGGGGTTACGAAGTGCTCGGCGCGGATCGCGGCGCCCCGCTGACCAGCGTCCAGACCCCGCTCGCCTCCTTGTTCAAATGGCAGGGCTGGGCCGACAAGTTCACAACCACGCCGCCCAACGGCCTTCGCGACCTCTATGCCACTCTCGGTTATGCATGGCGCAGGCCCGGGCCGCCCATCGACGCGCTTGGCCTTTCGGCGACCTGGCACCGGTTCGATAGCGACCGACTCGATCAGCATTACGGAACCGAGCTCGATCTCCTCGCCACTCTGCGCCATGGCCGCACCACCGTCTCCGCCCGCTACGCCCGCTACCGCGCCGACGCCTTCGCCACCGACACGAACAAATTCTGGTTGTCGCTGGATTGGGCGCTGTAGCGCCGGCTCAAACCGCGCGAAGCCGCTCGTCTCCAGCATTGATCTGCTGGATCAGGCTCCGATGCGTCGGCAGATCGTGGGTCGCGCGCTCGCCGAAATTGCGGATGCGGGCGAACAGTTTCTCCGCCGCCTTCACGTTGGGGAAGTCGCTGCGCACCGAATTCAGGTCGGTTTTGAACTCCATCCCGTAGAGGATGTACTGGTAGTTGAAGAAGGCGAAGCTCTCCAGGTCGAGGATGAAGTCGAATCGTCCGGGCGGCCGGTAGCGCCATTGCTCGAGCAGCTCGCGCAGCCGCTCGGGGATCGAGGCCGGATCGGCATTGTCGCGCCAGAAGGGCTCCGTCCGCTGGCTGAGGCAATAATGGAGCTTCAGGAAGTTGACGATATTCTCGTAGCGCGCATTGATCAGCTCGTTGAAGCGCCGCGCCGGTGCGTCGACCGGGCCATTGTGCGGGAAAAGCTCGGCGATCATGCCCGCGGCGGCCTCGATCATCAGGACGCCGGTGGATTCGAGCGGCTCGAGGAAGCCGCCGGCCAGGCCCACCGCAACGCAATTCTTCACCCATTGCTTTTCGCGCCAGCCGGCCTCGAACGGGATGCGCCGGTTGGGGACCTGCTCCGACTGCGGCCCGGCATAGTCGCGCAGGATCTCGGCGGCGCGCTCGTCGGAGATGTAGGCGCTCGAATAGACGCAGCCGATGCCGCGGGCGCCGGCAAGGCCGATGTCCCAGGTCCAGCCGGCCTCGTGCGCCGCCGCGATGGTGAAGCTTTCCAGCGGCGCGTCGGGCCGGTCGTAGGGGATCTTGCAGGCGATCGCCCGATCGGTGAACAGGATGTCCCGCACCGACTTGAACTTCACACCCAGCGCGCTGCCGATCAGCTCGGCGCGAAAGCCGCTGCAATCCACATAGAGGTCGGCCTTGAGATTGCCATGCTCCTGGGTGACGACATGGTCGATGGCGCCGGCCTCGTCGAGCACGACCTCGGTCATCAGGCCCCTGAGATGGGCGACCCCCAATTCCATGGCGCGATCGGCGAGTACCTGGGCCAGGCTCGCCGCGTCGAAATGATAGGCGTAATTGAGCGGCCCGGAGAAATCGCCCTCATCCGGCCGCTTGGGCGCGCGCTTTGCCTCGGCTACCCGGTTCTGGATGGTCACCGCTTCGGCGAAGCTCGGGCGCGTCGCCTCGTCCTGCAGCAGCCAATAGGGCACCAGGCTCGTCCCCTCGGTGTAGAAGGGCGCTTCGAACGGATGGAAGAAATGCTGATGCTGCCCGGCCTCGGGCGTGCGCACCCAGTCGGTGAAGCGGATGCCCTGCTTGAAGGTTGCCGACGTCCGCCGGATGAAGCGGCTCTCGTCGATGCCGAGGAATTTCAGCGTCGTGCGGATGGTCGGGAAGGTGCCCTCGCCGACGCCGATGATGCCGATCTCCGGCGATTCGAGCAGTTTGATGTCGAGCTGCCCCTGATCGGCCACCTCGAGGAACTTGGCGAGGTAGGCCGCCGTCAGCCATCCGGCCGTGCCGCCGCCGACGATCAGGATGCTGCGCTTGCTCATGCAAGTGCATTAACGCAGCGATGGGAGGGGGAACAGGGGGCCAGGGGGTGGTCGATCTCCCCTATTTCGCAGCGAACTGCCCCGGCTCGGCGCCGAAATTCTCGCGGGCGTGGGTGCGCGCGGCGGTGGCGCTCTTGAAGGTCTCGGCGACGGGGGTCGACGTGACCAGGGGATAGCCCTGGCTGTTGTAGCGGGTCTCGCGCACGGTGAGCCGGAACTCGCCGTCCGCTTCCTTGGCGATCAGATAGGGTTTCAGGATTTCTCGCGACATGATTTATTTCCAGTCATCAAAAAGCCCTCCCCCTTTCGAAGAGGGAGGGCGTTGGTCCTATCCGAGCATCTCGGTCACGATATTGCGCAACTCGAAGCCGGAAAGGGTGGGGGAGCGGCGCTCGATCGGCCCGGCCGCAAGCAGAGCTTTCGGCGGGTAGAGCTTGGGCCGCTTCGACCCGATCATATGTACGTTCATTTCAGTCCTTGGCGGGACTCCCCGCCTGGTTGGTTGGTTGGTGTATTTGCCTCATCTTCGATAGGTCCGCTTGCGCGGTCCGCCCGGCCCCTGGCCCGGCAGCTTCTCACGGAAGATGATCCGCCCCTTCGACAGATCGTAGGGCGTCATCTCGACGTGGACGCGGTCGCCGACCACCGACTTGATGCGGAAACGCCGCATCTTGCCGGCGGTATAGGCGATGATCCGATGCTCGTTGTCGAGCATCACGCCGAAGCGGCCGTCGGGGTAGATCTCGTCGACCAGCCCCTCCATGACCATCAGCTCTTCCTTCGCCATAGACTAGGAAGCGTCCGCGAGATTGACCGCGGAGGTCTTGCCATTGTTGCCGGTCTCGAGCTCGTAGCTGACCTTCTGGCCCTCTCTGAGCGTGCCGAGGCCCGCCTGTTCGACGGCAGTGATATGGACGAAAGCGTCCGGGCCGCCCGCTTCATTGGTGATGAAGCCGTAGCCACGGTCGGTATTGAAGAATTTAACGGTGCCGACAGCCATGATCGGTTCCTTTCAAAGATGTGATTGCCCGCGCGCAACAGGCGCGTCGGGGCCAGTGAAGCTTGAAAGGAGAGAGAAGCCCGGAGGCATCGGTTTCGCTCGCATGCGACGTCAGCACCACGGATATAGGCGCAAAGCCGCTGATATACAACGTTGCCGCTCTGCGGCGCGCGCGGGCCCCAAACGACAAGTGCCCGGTTCGTGAGAACCGGGCACCCGTGAGACGACCTTGCGGCCGTCTACCCCCTTGTGAATGCTTCGGCCCACGCGCTCCTCTCACCTCGCAAGAGAGAAACGGGACCAAAGCCTCCCCGAACCAGGCCGTTAAGTCCTTGGTTGCGTGAGACTCGGATATGCGCCGGTTGCGCCCATGTCACCGCATGATTGGTTGGAGTGGCCGTTTTGCGCCTGGGCTGTTGCCGGTCGGCAACAGGCAGGCAACAGGTCCCGCAATGTTGCCTTGCCGCATCCCGCCGCGAGGAGAGAGCCTGATTCACGCTTGCGGTGGAAATCGCAAAGCGCTTCCACCTCCAGCGATCAGGCTCTAGAGCCCGGCCATGCGCCTGACCCGATATTTCCTGCCCGTCACCAAAGAGACGCCCGCCGACGCCCAGATCGTCAGCCACAAATTGATGCTGCGCGCCGGCCTGATCCGGCAGACCGCCGCCGGCATCTACGCCTGGCTGCCGCTCGGCTACCGCGTCCTCAAGAAGATCGAGCAGGTGGTCCGCGAGGAGCAGGACAAGGCCGGCGCGGTCGAATTGCTGATGCCGACCATCCAGTCGGCCGACCTGTGGCGCCAGTCCGGCCGCTACGACGCGTACGGTCCCGAAATGCTGCGCTTCCCCGATCGCAAGGGGAGCGAGATGCTCTACGGGCCGACCAACGAGGAGATGATCACCCAGATCTTCCTCGGGTCGGTCAAATCCTATCGCGATCTGCCGCGCACGCTCTACCATATCCAGTGGAAGTTCCGCGACGAGGTGCGCCCGAGATTCGGGATCATGCGCGGCCGCGAGTTCCTGATGAAGGACGCCTACAGCTTCGATCTCGACGAGGCCGGAATGAAGGCGAGCTACGAGGCGATGTTCGTCGCCTATCTGCGCACCTTCGCCCGCCTCGGCCTGCAGGCGGTGCCGGTCCGCGCGCCGACCGGTCCGATCGGCGGCGATCTCAGCCACGAATTCCATATCCTCGCCGATACCGGCGAGAGCGCGCTCTTCTACGACGCCGCGATCGAGGACGTCACCCGTGAGGACCTGCTCTCCGCCGATGCGGCGACCATCGCCAGGCTCACCGGCCTCTATGCGATGGAGGAAGAGGAGCATGCCAAGGTCGCCATCTGTCCGGTGCCGGCTGATCGTCTGCGCAGCCGCCGCGGCATCGAAGTCGGGCACATCTTCGCCTTCGGCACCAAATATAGCGAGTCAATGAACTTCTCGGTCCAGGCCGCGGACGGCAGCCAGGTCCTGCCCCATGGCGGCAGCTACGGCGTTGGCGTGTCGCGGCTGATGGGCGCGATCATCGAGGCCAGTCATGACGAGGGCGGCATCATCTGGCCCGAATCGGTCGCGCCGTTCCAGGTCGGCCTGATCAACATGCGCGCCGACGACGAGGCCTGCGCCGCCGCCGCCGACGGCATCTATGCCCGCCTCGAGCAAGCCGGCGTCGAGACGCTCTACGACGATCGCGACGAGCGCGGCGGCGCCAAGTTCGCGACAATGGATCTGATCGGCCTTCCCTGGCAGCTGATCCTCGGGCCGAGGGGCCTGGAGAAGGGTGTGGTCGAGCTGAAGCGCCGCGCCACCGGGGAGCGCGAGGAGCTGTCGATCGAAAGCGCGCTGGCGAGGCTGACAGGATGAGAAGAAGTAGAAGAAGCAGAAGAAGACCCTCATCCCAACCAGCAACGGGTGAGCGTCGCCCCGCGACGTTCAGGTTATGCCGGGGGCACAACCGACCCGATGCTCCCGCAAGCGGGAGAAGGAGCCCCTCGGGTCGGTCTCTTGCTTTTTGCCCTCTCCCGCTTGCGGGAGAGGGTTGGGTGAGGGTCTTCCTTTGATCCTCAACCGCTACGAGAGGATGATCGCCCGGCGCTACCTCCTGCCGGGCAAGGGCGAGGGTTTCATCTTCCTCGTTGCCGGAATCAGCCTGGCCGCGGTGATGCTCGGCGTCGCCGCCCTGATCATCGTGATGAGCGTGATGAACGGCTTTCGCGCCGAACTGTTCGACAAGGTCGTCGGCCTCAACGGCCACGCGGTCATCCAGGGCTATGGCGGCCGTCTCGACAATTGGCGGCCGATCGTCGATCAGGCGCGGCGCACGCCCGAAGTCACCCAGGCCATGCCCCTGATCGAGCAACCGCTGATGGCGACCCACGAGGGGCGGGTCCAGGCGATCCTGCTGCGCGGCGTGGAACTCCAGGACATCACCGGCAACCCGACCATCCGCGACAATGTCGTCGCCGGCTCGCTCGCGTCGCTTCGTCCCGATGGCGACACGGTCGCGATCGGCTCGCGGCTTGCCGAATTGCTCGGAGTCACTGTCGGCGGCTCGATCACCATCATCTCGCCGGAGGGTCGCACGACTGCGTTCGGGACGGTGCCGCGCATCGTCGATTACCGGGTCGGCGCGATCTTCGAGGTCGGTCTCTACGATTACGACAAGGCCTATGTCGTCATGCCGCTCCAGGAGGCGCAGAATTTCCTGATGCTCGGTGATGCGGTGGGCATGGTCGAGGTCAACACCAGCGATCCGGATCGTGTCGCGGAGATCCTTTCGCCGCTCGCCGGATCGCTTGCCAATCGGGCCGCGGTCACCGACTGGCGCTCGCTCAACTCGGCCTTGTTCGAGGCGCTGCAGGTCGAGCGGGTGGCGATGTTCGTCGTGCTCTCGATCATCGTGCTGGTCGCAGTGTTCAACATCCTATCGTCCCTGATCATGCTGGTTCGCGCCAAGACCCGCGACATCGCGATCCTGCGCACAATGGGCGCCTCGCGCGCCAGCATGCTGAAGGTGTTCATGACCGTTGGAATGACCATCGGCGTGCTCGGCATCATCGCCGGGCTCGCGCTTGGCGCCGTCTTCCTCTTCTACCGCCAGGGGGTGGTCAGCTTCATCCAGTTGGTCACCGGCCAGAATCTCTGGGATCCATCGGTGCGCTTTCTCACCAATCTGCCCTCGAAGACCGATCCGGTGGAGGTCGCGGTAATCGTCATCATGGCCCTGGTGCTGAGCTTCCTGGCGACGCTCTATCCGGCATGGAAGGCGGCGAGCACGGATCCGGTCCAGGTGCTGCGCTATGAGTGAGGTGCTCGAGGTCACCGGGCTGAAGCGCAGCTTCGTCCAGGCCGGCGTGACCATCCATGTCCTGCGGGGCATCGACCTGAAGGTCGGCGCCGGCGAGATCGTCGCCTTGCTCGGCCCTTCAGGCTCGGGCAAATCCACCCTGCTTCAGGCGGTCGGCCTGCTCGAGGGCGGCTTCGAGGGCTCGATCAGGATTGCCGGCGAGGAGGCGGCCGATCTGTCCGACGCCTCCCGCACCCGCGTCCGCCGCGAGACCCTGGGCTTCGTCTACCAATTCCACCACCTGCTGCCCGATTTCAGCGCCGTCGAAAACGTCGTCATCCCGCAGCTCGTCCACGGCGCGACGCGCGAGGCGGCACGGGAGCGCGCGGAATCGCTGCTCGGCGCGCTCGGCCTCGGCGAGCGCCTTACCCACCGCCCGTCAAAGCTCTCCGGCGGCGAGCAGCAGCGCGTCGCGGTCGCCCGCGCGCTCGCCAACCGCCCCGCTCTGGTTCTCGCCGACGAGCCCACCGGCAATCTCGACGAGGCCACCGCCGACCTCGTCTTCGCCGAATTCCTGAGCCTGGTCCGCGGCGAGGGCAGCGCCGCTCTGGTCGCCACCCACAATGAACGCATCGCGGCCAAGATGGACCGGGTGCTGCGGCTTCATGAGGGCGTGCTGGAGTGAGCGAAGAGGTGAGGGGTGTCGCTGCCCGGATCGGCATCGCCGCACTCAACTTTATCGCGCCCGGGCTTGGATTGTTGCGCGTCCAGGCCGGGCGCGCCGCGGCCGTGCTGTTGCTCGCGCCCCTTGCGCTGCTGGCACTCGTCGTCCTGGCCTATCTGACCCTGCCGACACTGACCTTTGCACGCTGGGCCACGCTCCTTGGGGTCACGCTCGCGACCTTGCTGGCGACTTACCTGATCGCAATGGTGCTAAGCTGGCGTCTCAGTGCGAGACGCCTTCCGTCCGGTCCGTGGTGGTCGCGCTGGTACGGAATGACGGGCATTGTCCTTATCATCTGGACGCTCACCGCGCTGCTGCCCGACGTCTCGCAGAACACCTACAAGGCCTTCAATATTCCAGCCGAGTCGATGCTGCCGGCCTTCGAGGTCGGCGACAGGTTCGTGGCGCGGATGGGCCCGCCGGCCACGCTCAGCCGCGGCGACGTCGTTCTCGCAAACAACGGCACCGGCAGCGTTTACATCAAGCGTATCGCCGGCCTGCCTGGGGACCGGATTGGAGTCATCGACGGCATCGTCCACCTCAACGGCCGGCCGGTGCCGCAGCACCTGGTCGGCGAGGACCGAGTTCAACCGGACATGTTCGGTGACCGCGTCCGCCGGCTGTCGGAGCAATTCCCCGGCGAATCCACCCCGCATGAAATCTACGACGCGGGCAATTCGGCGGGAGATAATTTTGCCGAGATGACGGTGGCGCCGGGGCATTTCTTCTTGCTCGGCGACAATCGCGACCATAGCGCGGACAGCCGCTTTCCGCGCGAAGAGCAAGGGCTGGAGCAGGTTGCGCTGGCCGACATTCGCGGCGCACCTTTGTTCTTTTACTGGACGGTCGGCCGGCACCGGGTCGGCGACAGCGCCGCCCACTGATTTCCGTGGATAAGTGAAGGCCGGCCTTTTGCGAATCGCTTCGGAGGCCCATGGTCAACCGATGTCCTCCCCACCCTACGTCCCGCTGCGCATCTTCTCCTGCTACACGATGCTCGAAGGCGCGATCGAACCGAAGGCGATCGCGAAGCAGGCGAAGCGGCTCGATTTCCCCGCCGCGGCGCTGACCGATCGCAACGGGCTCTACGCGGCGATGCCGTTCACCGACGCCTGCGTGGCCGCGGGCGTGCAGCCGATCATCGGCACGTTGCTGGGCTTGGCGCGGCCGGGGACTCAAGGTGGGATTGGGGACGCCAAGGCCCCGGTGATAGACTGGCTGCCGCTCTACGCGCAGGACGAGACGGGCTATTCCAATCTCTGCGCCCTGGTGTCGGAAGCGCATCTCGGCCGGCCGGTCGAGGAGGAGGCGCATGTCCTGCTCGACTCGCTCGAAGGCCGGACCAATGGCCTGATCGCGCTGACCGGCGGGGGGGAGGGCGCGCTCGCCCGATTGATCGCCGCGGGCCAGCCCTTCGATGACGTCGCCGATCGCCTGCAGAGCCTGTTCCCCGACCGCCTCTATGTCGAGCTCAGTCGCCGCGGCGACGCCGTCGAGCAGGCAGCTGAAAGCGCGCTGATCGAGCTCGCTTATGCGCGCGGCCTGCCGCTGGTCGCCACCAACCCGGCCTCATATGCCGACGCGAGCTTCCATCACGCCCACGACGCCATGCTGTGCATCGCCCAGTCGAGCCAGATCGACCGCGACGACCGGATCCGCTCCTCGCCCGAGGCCTGGATGAAGCCTGCCGCCGACATGCGCGCCTTGTTCGCCGACGTGCCCGAGGCGATCGACAACACGTCCGTCGTCGCCCGCCGCTGCGCGGTCGGCGCGCCCAAGCGCGATCCGATCCTGCCGAGCATCGCCGGCGATCTGGCGGCCGAGACCGAGCAGCTTCGCGTCGATGCCCGTCTCGGCCTCGAACAAAGGCTCGAGGCCTATGCCGATCTCGGCGCGGCGGAGCGCCAGGCCTATTTCGACCGGCTCGATTACGAGGCGGGAATCATCATCGACATGGGCTTCGCGGCCTATTTCCTGATCGTCGCCGATTTCATCAAATGGGCCAAGGAGCGCGACATTCCGGTCGGCCCGGGCCGCGGCTCGGGCGCCGGCTCGGTCGTCGCCTGGGCGCTGACCATCACCGATCTCGACCCGATCCGGCTCGGCCTGCTGTTCGAGCGCTTCCTCAATCCCGAGCGCGTGTCGATGCCGGATTTCGACATCGATTTCTGCGAAACGCGGCGCGGCGAGGTGATCCGCTACGTCCAGGAGCGCTACGGCGCCGACAAGGTCGCGCAGATCATCACCTTCGGGAAATTGAAGGCGCGCGCCGTGCTCAAGGATACCGGCCGCGTGCTGCAAATGCCCTATGGCCAGGTCGACCGGCTGGCCAAATTGATCCCCAATCATCCGACCGATCCCTGGACGCTCGAGCGGGCCCTGAACGGCGTGACCGATCTCGCCGTCGAATATCGCAACGATGCCCAGGTGCGGCGCCTGTTCGATCTTGCGATGAAGCTGGAAGGGCTGCCGCGCCACGCCTCGACCCACGCCGCCGGCGTCGTCATCGGCGATCGCCGGCTCGACGCCTTGGTGCCGCTCTACCGCGATCCGCGCTCCGACATGCCGGTCACCCAGTTCGACATGAAATATGTCGAGGCGGCCGGGCTGGTGAAGTTCGATTTCCTCGGCCTCAAGACGCTCTCGGTGCTGCGCAAGGCGGTCGAGATGCTGGAGAAACGCGGCATCGAGATCGATCTCGACCGGCTGATGCCCTGGGACGATCCGGAGGTCTACGCTTTGCTCCAGCGCGCCGACACGGTGGGCGTGTTCCAGCTGGAATCCGAAGGCATGCGGCGCACGCTGGCCGCGGTGAAGCCGACCGGGTTCGGCGACATCATCGCGCTCGTCTCGCTCTACCGGCCGGGCCCGATGGACAATATCCCAGCCTTCGGCGACCGCAAGAACGGCCGCGCCGCCATCGAATATCCGCATCCGCTGCTCGAGGAGGTGCTCGGCGAGACCTACGGCATCTTCGTCTATCAGGAGCAGGTGATGGAGGCGGCCAAGGTGCTGGCCGGCTTCAGCCTCGGCGAGGCCGATCTGCTACGCCGCGCCATGGGCAAGAAGATCAAGTCGGAAATGGACGCACAGCGCGCCGGCTTCGTCGCCGGCTGCCAGCGTATCAACGCCATCCCGCCGGCCAAGGCGAACGAATTGTTCGACCTGATCGACAAGTTCGCCGGCTATGGCTTCAACAAGAGTCACGCCGCCGGCTACGCGCTGATCGCCTACCAGACCGCATGGCTGAAGGCGCACCATCCGGTCGAATTCTACGCCGCCTCGATGTGCTTCGACGCCCACGTCACCGACAAGCTCGCCATCTTCGTCGACGACATGCGCCGCATGGATCTCGAATGCCTGCCGCCATCGATCAATGCCAGCCAGGCGGAATTCTCGGTCGAGCCCCATGGTGAGGGCCATGCCGTCCGCTACGCGCTCGGTGCGCTCAAGGGGGTCGGCGAGAAGGCGATGGAGCAGCTGGTCGTCGAGCGCCAGGCCGGCCCGTTCCGCAGCCTCGACGATTTCGCCGCCCGGATCGATCCGCGCCTGGTCAACCGGCGGCAGATCGAGAGCCTCGCCGGTGGCGGCGCGTTCGACGATATCGCCGAGCGCTGGGCGGTGTTCGCCGCGGCCGAGACCATCCTCTCCGCCGCCTCCAGCGCCGCCGATGCCCGCACGTCGGGGCAGGGCGGGCTGTTCGGCGAAGGCCCGGCCAATGTCGTTCCGATCCGCATGCCCTCGGCCGAGAACTGGTCGCTCGCCCAGCGCATGGCGGCGGAGAAGGAGAGCTTCGGCTTTTATTTCTCGGCCCACCCGGTCGACAATTACCGCCACCTCGCCGCCGCCCACGGCGCCAGGCGCTTCGGCGATCTCGCCGCCTTGCCGGCTCCCGCCGACGGCGGCCGCACCGGCGCGGTCATGGCCGGGCTCGTCGAGGACACGCGCTGGCGCACCTCGGCAAAGGGCCGCCGCTACATGATGGCGACGCTGTCCGACTCCTCGGGCCAGTTCGAATCCACCATCTTCGACGATCATGTCGCCGATCAGGTCGCCGCCTTCGCCAAGGCAGGCACCTGCGCCCTGCTCAGCGTCGAGCTCGATCGCCGGCCGGGCGAGGAGACGCCGCGAGTCACCATCCGCTCGCTCCAGTCCTTCGAAAGCCTGTCGAAGCGCACCCGCCTGCAGATCGAGGTCGAGGTCGATGAGGAGGAGGCGGTCCGCGCCCTCGCCGCGATCGTCGCCGGCGAGCGCGGCGGCAACGGCCAGCTCCGCCTGATCGCTGCGTTCGCGGGGGGAGAAGCGGACGTCGTGCTTGGCCGCGATTTCGTGGTGGATGCAGAGCTTGCCGCGCGGCTGGAGCGGATCCCGGGCGTGCGCGCGGTTCGGCTGTCGGTTGCCGAAGCGCCTCGGCTGGCGCTGGTTTCCTGACGTCTGCTTCGCGCCGACGCGGTCGCGCGTTAGCAAGTTCGCAATCCGAAAGCCCTATTCCTGCGAAGGTTGACGCGACAGGGGGGGCTTCATGTTCCTGAAGCACACGTTTCTGACGATGGCACAGGCCGCCGGGCTGGGGAGCGTGGCGCGCATGGCGACGCGGTCGCAATTGCGCATCCTGTGCTATCATGGGCTCTGGGTGACGCCGGGCTTCGAATTCGGCAATTGCATGTTCCTCCCCCCGGAGAAGTTCGAGGCGCGCATGGCCTGGCTGAGCAATTCCGGGCTGCCGGTGCTGCCGCTCGCCGAAGCGGTGGATCGGCTTGCCGACGGCAGTCTGCCGGAAGCCGCGGTCGCGATCACGATCGACGACGGCTGGACATCGACCTTCACCCATATGTTGCCCGTGCTCGAGAAATACCGGCTCCCTGCGACGCTCTACGCCACGACCTGGTATGCCGGCCGCGATCTTCCCGTCGTCAATGTTGCGGTGGAATATCTGAAGGCCGCTGCCGGCAGGCACGACGTGGACGGCGATGCGAAGATCGCGGAAATCGAGGCGCTTCCGCTTGGGCATCGTCTGGCGGCGCTGCGGGCGTTCGGCGCCGAACTGGGTGTCGACGAAGCATGGCTCGAGTCGCGCCAGTTCAACATCATGTCTGGGGCGGAGTTGGCCGAGGCCCACCAGCGCGGGTTGGACGTCCAGCTCCACACCCACCGCCACATCGAGATCGACACCCAGATCGATGAGCTGCCGGGCGAGATCGAAGAAAACAGGGCGTATCTGCGAGCCGCCATCGGCGATCTGCCGTTCAGCCACTTTTGCAATCCCAGCGGGACAAATCACCCCGAGGCCCGGTCCCTGCTCGCCGCCAGCGGGGTGCGGTCGGCTACGCTCGTCACGTCGGGGCTGAACGCGCCCGGCGCCGATCCCTACGCACTGCGCCGCTTCCTCGACGGCCGCAGCATCAGCGATGCCGAATTCGAAGCCTATCTGTCTGGCCTGCTTCATTATGTGAAGCCCTTTCGCGCCCTGTGGCCGGGCCGGGTAACAGGCGAGTAAGCAATAACTGCTATCTGGCAGGAATGTCCTTCGAGCCGAAATCCATCGATCCGGCCGTTCCGGCCGAGACCTTGTTTCCTGCCTGGCGCGGGCGCGAGCCCTACCGGGAACGGTTGCAGTTCGTGTCGGCTGCGCTGCGCCAGTCCCATCCGGGCCTGGCCGCAGCGATCGAGGCCTTGCCGTTCGAGCGGTTCGAGGACGCGCACCAGGTTCGATCGCCGGTCACCAGATATAATCACGTCCCGGCTCAGGCCGCCGCCATGGTCGAGGGGCTGGCGGAGCCGCTGCGTTCGCCATGGCTGTGCGCGCTGCTGCTTTGGAACATCGATCGTTTCGACTCGGCATTCGCGGCGAGTGGCCTCGATCCGGAATTCGCGCTTCACTACGCGGACGCGTTCAACCGCATCCTCGATCAGGTGGAGAAAGACCATGCCTTCGCCGATCTGGCCAGGGACAGCTTCCTCAAGGATCTCTGGCTCACCCGGGCGGTGATGATCCCTGCCTTCGCTCAGGTCTGGTGGCCGCATTCGGGTCTTTCGGCCAAAGCTGTCCTGCGCGCCGGGCCGGCGGCAGCGGCCTATGTCTTCCTGCGTTGCGGCGGGCGGCGGCCCTATCTGGAAGGGCATACCCACGATCCCGTCGCCAAGGCCTATTGGAACGAGTCCGGCTGGCGCGAGGCGCTGCGGCTCGCTGCCCTGGCCCTGCCGGCGCTGCCCGGCGCCCGCGGCATTTTCGGAACGGCCTGGTTCTACGATCCTGCGATCGGGACGATCAGCCCGCGCATCTCCTTCGCGCAGGATCTGCAGGTGGGAATGGGCGCCCATCGGTTCATGATCGGCAGCAACGAAGCGGCAATCGCCAACGCGACCCTCACCTCGGCCGAGCGCCGCAACCGCTACCGGGACGGCCTGTATCTGCCGACCGACTATGCGATAATCTGGTCCCGCCGCGACCTGCTCGCCGCTTACGGCGCCTGAACGTCTGCTGGCCTGCGAAAGGGTCGAAAGCTCAATTCGCTTTACATGGGCGCACAGAGATTCCAGCTTCGGCCAATTGGACGGAGAGGGTTCGCAAAATGTTTGGCGGGATGCAGGATTTCGAGCTGCGCGTGCCGCGGCTCCTCGACCATGCCGAGCGCGAGCATGGTGCGCGGGAGCTCGTCACCGCCTGGGCGGACGGCACGATCAGCCGCACCGACTGGGCCGGCATCGCCCGTGATTCGCGCAAGCTTGCCCAGGCGCTGGAAAGACTGGGCGTGAAGCGCGGCGACCGGGTCGCGACCCTGGCCATGAACCATCACCTGCACCTCATCGCCTGGTATGGCGCGATCGGCGTCGGCGGGGTGATCCACACCCTCAACCCGCGCCTGTTCGACGAGCAGCTGGTCTACATCGCCAATCATGCCGAGGATAAGGTCCTGTTCTACGACAAGGCCTTCCAGCCGATCGTCGACCGGCTGAAGCCGCAATGGAACAGCATCACTCATTATGTCTGCTTCGATGACGGGAGCTTCGATGCGCTCATCGCCGCCGAGGACGGCGATTATGCCTGGGTTGAAGGTTCGGAGCGCGAGCCGTGCATGCTCTGCTACACGTCCGGCACAACCGGCAATCCCAAGGGCGTGCTCTACGAGCATCGCTCCTCGCTGATCCACGCCATGACCGTAGTGTCGCCCGCCTGCTTCGATCTTTCGCCGAGCACCGTGGCGCTACCGATCGTGCCGATGTTCCACGCCGCCGCCTGGGGCATGCCGTTCGCCGGCGCCCTGGCCGGGATCAAGATGGTCTATGCCCAGGTCAACGATCCCGTCATCCTGTGTCGGCTGATGAACGATGAGAAGGTGACTCATTCGGCCGGCGTGCCGACCGTCTGGCTGTCGATGTTCCAGCACATGGACGCGACCGGCAACGTGCCCAAATATATCAGGATCGTCACCATCGGCGGCTCAGCGGCGCCGCGGGCGATGGTCGAGCGGCTGATGAAGATGGGGATCCGCGTCGGCCATGCCTGGGGAATGACCGAGACCTCGCCGATCGGCACGATCGGTGCGCCGCCGGCCAATTGGGAGGAGCTCAGCTTCGAGCAACAGGTCGATCTGGTCTGCAAGCAGGGGCGGGTGCCGTTCGGGGTCGAGCTGCGCGTCGTCGACGACGAGGATCGACCGCAGCCACGCGACGGCGCCAGCTCGGGCCGGCTCCAGGTGCGCGGCCCCTGGGTGATCCGTCAATATTTCAAGGACGAGAAAGGCGATTGCACCGACGCGGACAATTGGTTCGATACCGGCGACGTCGCCGTCCTCCATCCTTGCGGCACGCTCCAGATCACCGACCGCTCGAAGGACGTCATCAAGTCGGGGGGCGAATGGATCAGCTCTGTCGACCTCGAAAATGCCGCGGTCGGCTGCCCCGGCGTCGCCGAGGCGGCGGCGATCGGCATCAAGCATCCGAAATGGGACGAACGGCCGCTCCTGCTGGTCGTGCGCAAAGAGGGCGCGACGGTCGGCGCCGAGGACGTGCGCGCCCATTTGACCAACCATGTCGCCAAATGGTGGCTCCCCGACGAGATCTTGTTCGTCGATTCGCTTCCCCATACCGCAACGGGTAAGCTGCTCAAGACCGCGCTGCGGGAGCAATATCGCGACCACGCCTTGCAGACCGCATGACGTTCGAAACGCGACCATAAGGGGCAAGGTACATGCGGAACGTCTTGATGCTGGCCGTCTCGGCCATGCTGGCGGCGTGCGGCGTCGGCAACGCGACGACGACGGGCGTCAATCCGGCCACGGACCAGGGGGCTTCAGCGCCGAAAGGGGCCGTCAACGGGGCGGATTATTCGGTCGGTAACGCCGCGGCCGACAATGTCGGCACGGCCGGAGGAGACCAATATTCCGACGGACATCTACCCGCCAATTGGTACCATGGCGCGGGCGATATCCTCATCCTCGAAGGTGAAGGCCTTTCATTCGCGCAGCCCGGTCTCCATCCCGCGAGATTCATCGACTTCGGCCTGACGCGCGATGTCGTGGTCCGCGCCGTGACGATGATCCGCGGCCGGCCGAGCGGCAGCGGCCGTACAATGCGCTGCGGCGGAGGGCCGATGGATTTCACTGCGTTCGGCGCGATCGTGCTGAACTTCCGCCACGGCCGCTTCGTCGGCTGGGTGCTCAATCCCGGGGTGCGGCCGCTGATCGAGACCGATCTCGGGCTCGGCATCGGCACGCCGCGCGATCAGGTCGGCTATGGCGACCAGGATCTGGAGCGGGTCGTCGATTCGCCGCAAGGTCCCCGGTTCGAGGTCAATGGCATTGGCGGATTCCTGCGCAGCCATCGGCCAGATGCCCGCGTCACCCGGCTCTATGCGGGCGCGACATGCTTCGCCCCCACGCCGTCTTTGGCGCGTGCGGGCTGATCATTCGCGCCGGGCACGGGCCTGCGCGTCACGGCTCCGCGTCTGACGATTAATTTACCTCTGTCCGCTATCGCGCGCCCATGAGCTCGATGGGGCGGATCAAGGAAACGGCCGAGCGTCGCGAGGCGACGCGCGTGCCGGTCAGCTTCGTGCCGAGCGTTCCGCCGGTGCGGGCAATCCTGCGCCCGGCTGCTTTGGCGGTTGCGGCGCTCGGCGCCGAATGGGCGGGCCTCGTCGCTGCCGCGTCCGAGCCCAATGCCTTTGCCGAGCATTGGTTCGTCGCCGCCGCCCTGCGCACCTCGCCCGAAGGCCGGAACGTCCAGATGATCGAGGCGCGGCGCGGCGCGCGGCTGATCGGTCTGCTCTTCTTCGAGATCGTTCGCGGCTATGCGCGTCTTCCAGTCCTGGTGGTGCGCAACTGGTGCCACGACCATGCCTTTCTCGGGACGCCGCTGGTTGCGGCGGGGGAGGAGAAGGCGTTCTGGGACGCGGCGATCGGGGCGCTGAACGATGCCCAACTCCCCGCCAATCTCGTCCATTTATGGCGCATGGCCGAAGGTGGTCCGGTCCAAAGCGCCCTCGGCGGCGCGATCGTTCACCGACGAATGCGGGCGTTCCTGCAGAGCGATCTGGCGCCGGCGGCCTATTACGAGCAGGCGATGCGGCAGAAGAAGCGCAAGGAGCTTCGCCGCCTGCGCAACCGGCTGGCGGACCTCGGCGCCGTCGAAGCCCGTATTCTGGAAGACCGCGCCGAGCTCGACGCCTGGTGCGATGCCTATCTCGCCCTCGAAAAAAGTGGCTGGAAGGGCAGGGAGGGGACGGCCTTGGCCTGCGCCCCGCACAGCGAAGCCTTCTTCCGCGAGGCGCTCGCGGCTGCCTGGGATGCGGGCCGGCTCCAGTTCCGCCGGCTCGATCTCGACGGCCGCCCGATCGCGATGCTGGTCAATTTCCTCTGCCCGCCGGGCAGCTTCTCGTTCAAGACCGCGTTCGACGAGGACTTCGCCCATTATTCGCCCGGCGTCCTTCTGCAGATCGAAAATCTGGATATTCTCGACCGGCCCGGCATCGCCTGGATGGACAGCTGCGCCGCCCAGGATCATCCGATGATCGACTCCTTGTGGACCGAACGGCGGGCGATCGTGCGGGTGACGGTGCCGCTCGACGGCTGGCGCCGGAAAATGGTCTGGGCGTTTTGCCGCGCGCTCGAAATCGCTTCGGCGCGGCTGCGGCGGGGAAATGCCCTGTGACTCCCGAGCTGTTGATCGTGGTCGATACCGAGGAGGAGTTCGACTGGACCCGTCCTTTTTCCCGGGAGAGCGTGGCGACTCGCTCGATTCCGGCCCAGGCCCGCGCACATGAAGTCTACGACCGGCTCGGGATCGTGCCGACCTATGTCGTCGACCATCCGGTCGCCACCGACACCGAGGCCGTGCATTTCCTTCGCGGCCTGCGCGATGCAGGCAAGGCGGAGATTGGGGCGCATCTGCACCCCTGGGTGACGCCGCCGCACGTCGAGGACGTGACGACCCGCAATTCCTATCATTGCAACCTGCCGCCCGAACTCGAGCGCGCCAAGATCGCGGCGCTGACCGACGCGATCGAAAGGAGCTTCGGCACGCGACCGACCGCCTTCAAGGCAGGCCGCTACGGCTACGGCCCCAATACCGGCAGGGCGCTGGCCGAGCTTGGCTATCTGGTCGATTGCAGCTTCGTGCCGCACACCGATCTGTCCGGCGACGGCGGCCCCGATTTCCGCGGCGTGCCGGACAAGCCGCACTGGCTGGAATACGGGCTTCTCGAAGTGCCGCTCACCGTCGGCTTCCTCGGTGCGATGCCTGGCCTTGGCGAGAAAGCGGCCTGGCTGTTCGACAGCCCCGGCGCAGAGCGCCTTCACGTCCCGGGCGTCCTCGCCCGCACCGGCCTCGTCGCCCGCTCGCGTCTGAGCCCCGAAGGCACCCCCGCGGCCGAGCAATGCCGCCTCCTGGAAGCGATGTCGCGGCGCGGTCATCGCATTTTCAGCCTGACCTATCACAGCCCCAGCCTCGAGCCGGGGCACACGCCTTATGTGCGGGACGCAGAGGGCCTGGCCCGCTTCCTCGGCGACATCGAGCAGGTGCTGACCTTCTTCCGCGACAAGATGGGCGGGCGTTTCACGACTCTGAGCGGTGTCTATCGCGACTTCGCGGAAAAACGCATCGCGGCCTAAGCCCCCCCGGAAAGGTAAGGCAGTCAGACGGTGCGGAGCTTCAATGCGCTCCCGCCGCCGCATTGGGCTGCGGCGCCCTTGGCTGGTTCCCGCCGAAAGCGTCGCCGAAGAAGCTCCCCTGATACCATTGCGGCACAGCTGGCCCGTCGGCGATCTCGCGCGCGATCAGATAGTTCAGCCGGGCGAATCGGGCGCCGGCCTGCCAGTCGATCGGCAGGCTGAGGTCGTCGCTGGGGCTGTGATAATGATGGGCGAGGAAATCCGTGAATCGCTCGCGCCCGCCATTGGCGAAGCCGGTCATCAGGAACACCGACGGGATGCCCTGCAGCACGAACTTATAATGGTCCGAGCGGGTGAACAGGCCCTCCTGCGGCAGCGGGTCGGGGGAAAGCGCCACGCCCATCCGCCCCGCCGCGCGCTCGACCACAGCGCCGAGGGTCGAATGCTCGGCGCCGAACGCGATCACGTCGCGGAAGTCGTAGGTCAGCACAGGCATGTCGAGATTGACCACGCCGATCACATGGCCGTTGCCGACCACCGGGTGGCGGGCGAGATATTGCGAGCCGAGCTCGCCTTTCTCCTCGCCGGTCACGGCCGCGAACAGGATCGGCCGACGCGGCCGGTTGCCCGGCCGCGTCATCTCGCGCGCGACCTCGATCAGGGTGGCGATGCCGGTGGCATTGTCCATCGCGCCATTGTTGAGCCGGTCGGCATCCGCGGCATCGCCCGGGCGCCGATCGCGGATCCCGATATGGTCGAGATGCGCCATCATCAGCACATATTCGCCGGCCAGCGCCGGGTCGGAGCCGGGCAGCACGGCGACCACGTTGGGGCTGGAGAAATGCGTTGCCGCGCCGGCGGCGCGCCTCAGCCGCGCGGTCTGGCGCAGCGCGAAGCCTGCGGGCCGGAAGCCGGGCCGGGCCGCGTCCTCCAGCACCGATTCGAGCGTGCGCGGCGAGCCCTGGAACAGGGTATTGGCCACGCTGTCATTGCCCGTGGCGGCGAAGCGCAGGCCCGGCGCGCCGTCGAATGCCGCGCCGTCGGGTTCGGTCCAGGTGGTGAGCGGCCGGTCCGCGAAGCGGACCATGCGCGTCCAGGATACCGACCTGCCGTCGGCCCTGGTGCGGATGGTGATCAGGCCGACGGCGCCGCGCGCCGCCGCCATCCGCCTCTTGTCGCCGTTCATGTGCGCGGCGACATCGCTCGCCAGGCCCGAGGGCGTGCCGCTGAGCACCACCACGATCTTGCCGCGCACATCGAGCCCGCGATAATCGTCGAAGCCGTGCGCCGGCACGTCGAGTCCATAGCCGGCGAAGACCAGAGGCGCCTCGAGCACCGCCGCCCCGTCCGCACTGGCGCGCAACGCGATATCGTGCCCCTGGGTGAAGGTCCGGCCGGCGACGGTCAGGGTCGCGCTGGAATCGTTGGAGACCCGGATGAAACCGACCGGCTGCATCCAGCTGTCGCCATTGCCGGGGCGCAGCCCGAGTGCTTCGAACTGGGTGGCGACATAGCGGGCGGCGATCTCGTGGCCGCGGCTGCCGGTATCGCGGCCTTCGAGCAGGTCGTCGGCGAGGAAGGTCACGTGGGCGCGGAAGGCATCGGCGCTGAAATCGCCGGGACCGGTGTCGGGCGCTTGCGCGAAGGCCTGGCTTGACAGTGACAGCGCGGCCAATCCCGCAAACAAGATCTTGAATTTCATGAAAAAATCCATCCCCGGGTGCAGCCGATATCGGGTGGCCTAATCCACAAGAGCGGGCGTTGCAAGGCACCGCCCAAGATGAACGGGAGCCGACGGCGTCGGTCAGGATTCGTTCAACCCATCGTCACTAGTGAACGGTTCGTCGCACGCGTTAGAGCGCGGCCAGGGAGTAGAAAAGATGTTGGTTCACTTGTTCGGCAAGAATGGCGCCGGTTTCTCGCACGATCCCGCCCGCCGGGGCTATCATGTCGCGTACCGCGAAGGCGAGGTGAATCGCTGCCCCGGCTGTGGCCGGTCGCACTGGCATGTCGGCCGGCTGTCGGCGGAATGCGCCTTTTGCAGCACGGCCCTGCCGCTTACCGACAGTCTCGGCGCCGGCGCCGGCCTGTTCCGCTGCAGCAGCCGCCCGTTCGACGATCTGGCGGACGCGGCCTGAGCGGCTTCAGCTTTTCGAGATCACCGGCGGCGACCAGGCGGCCTCGTCCGACTCGGCCGCGGATTGCGCGGCCAGCCACGCGTTCAGCCGGCTGATCGGCAGACGCTGGATGAATTCCACGCCGGCATGATCGCCGCTGCACCAGCGCACCACGCCCGGCAGCGGGCGATCGAGATCCTTGAGGACGACGCGAACCTCGTCGCCGATGCTCAGCAGCTCTTCGGTGAAGATCCTGATCCCGTCGGTCGAGATGTCGCGGACCTGCGCGGAGATGCGGTGCGCGCCCATGTCGATCCGGGCGCGGGCGTCGATCGCGACGCGCGGCAGCGTCCGACGGCCGGCGCTGGCGAGAAGCGAGGGATCGGCGAGGACGGCGGCGATGTCGATCGGCTCCCGGCTGCGCAATTCCGCGCGTTTTCCGCCGGTCTTCACCAGCGCCCCCGACATGCGTTCACGCCCGATCTCGAGCGTCGCATTGTCCTGCGCGGTGAAGGGCATGTCGATGTCGAGCGTCGCGATGCGCGCCGAAAGCGCCCGCACCAGGCAGAGAACCGGCCCTGCCGCGATGGTGAGCATGGCGACCCTGTATGTGCTGACGGAGCGTCCGGGCTCCACCGCCACCGTGATGTGCGGCGACGCGACGCGTGCGTCCTGACTGACTTGTGCTCGACCCATTCCCCATCCCCAAAATCGCGCCCAGAAGGGCAGGGGTAGGCTTACTGCCATGGTGGTTTACAAAGCATTAGCCATGATCGATTTTCCGGACCGGAGATGGCAGTGCGGGCAAGTCGCTTGCCCTCGCGCCCGGCGCTGGTATAGACCCCGCCTTGCCGTGGCCCGGCGGGCGTGGCGGAACTGGTAGACGCGCCAGGTTTAGGTCCTGGTATCGAAAGATGTGGGGGTTCGAGTCCCTTCGCCCGCACCAGCGGTCCGTCCAGAATCCGAAGCCGGCCGATCGCTGACATGAAGGTTTGATCCCACTATGCAGACTGTCGAGACGTTGAACGAAGGGCTGAAGCGCGCCTTCAGGATCACCATTCCCGCCAGGGACATCGACGCCCGCGTCGATCTTGAGCTGAAGAAGGTGGCGCCGCAAATTCGGATGCCGGGCTTCCGCCCCGGCAAGGTGCCCGCGAATCTGATCCGCAAGATGCACGGCGCCTCGCTCCAGGCGCAGGCGCTGCAGGAGGCGGTTCAGGACGGAGTCCAGCAGCTGCTCAGCGAGCAGAACATCCGCCCGGCGATGCAGCCGGCGGTCGCGCTCGAAGAGGGCGGCGACCAGGGCAAGGACGCCATTGTCAGCGTCGAGGTCGAGGCCTTGCCCGACGTGCCCGATGCGAAGGTCGACGGCCTGAAGATCGAGCGGCTGACGGTCGAGGCCGGCGAAGAGGCGATCGACCAGGCCGTGATGCGCCTCGCAGAAGGCCAGAAGAGCTTCGATCCCGCTCCGGCCAAGCATGCGGCCGCGATAGGCGACCTCGTCATCATGGATTTCGAGGGCAAGGTCGACGGCGAGCCGTTCGATGGCGGCAAGGGCGAGGGCATGTCGGTCGAGCTCGGCTCGGGCCGGCTGATCCCGGGCTTCGAGGACCAACTGGTCGGCGTGAAGGCCAATCAGGAGCTGGTCGTCAACGTCACCTTCCCCGAGGATTACAATGTCGATTATCTGAAGGGGCGCGCCGCGACCTTCGACATCCTGGTCAATGAGGTGCAGACGCCCCGGCCGATGAAGGCGGACGACGAATTCGCCAAATCGATGGGGCTCGAAGGGATCGGCCAACTCCGCGATCTCCTGAAGGCCCAGGTCGAGCAGGAACTGAACGGCCTCACCCGCACCCATATGAAGCGGCAATTGCTGGACCAGCTCGCCGCCGCCCATGATTTCCCGGTGCCCGAGACGATGGTCGACGCCGAGTTCGACCAGATCTGGCAGCAGCTCGAGCATGAGGCGACCCACGAGGAAGATCCGGCCGCCGCGCGCGCCGAAATGGAAAGCGAGCGCAACGACTATCGCGCCATCGCCGAGCGCCGGGTCCGCCTCGGTCTGCTCCTTTCCGAGATCGGCCAGAAGAACGGCGTCCAGATCAGCCAGCAGGAGATGAACCAGCTGATCATGCAGGCCGCCCAGCAGTACAAGCCCGAGGAGCGCCAGCGCTTCGCCGAATATATCAACAACGAGCCGATGGCCGCGGCGCAGCTGCGCGCCCCCTTGTTCGAGGACAAGGTCGTCGACCACCTCTTCTCGACCGCAGAAATCAGCGAGCGCACGGTCAGCCGCGCCGATCTCGAAGCAGCGATCGAATCCGAAGAGGGCCATGTCCACGGCCCCGGCTGCGGCCACGACCATCACGATCATGGCGCCAAACCCAAGAAGGCGGCGGCGAAGAAACCGGCCGCCGAGAAGGCCGATGCGCCGGTGAAGGAAGAAAAGGCGGAGAAGCCGGCCCAGGCCGCTGCGGAGAAGCCGGCCAAGGCCGCTGCGGAAAAGCCGGCCAAGGCGGCTGCGGAAAAGCCGGCCAAGGCGGCAGCCGAGAAGAAGCCCGCCAAGGCGGCCGAAGCCGAGGCGCCTGCGAAGAAGGCCCCGGCGAAGAAACCCGCTGCTAAGAAAGGCTGATTAAGAAGCGCCTTCCCCCTTCATCGGAAGCGGGAAGGTTGGGGGATAGGGACTTGGCTCAGCAGAATCTCCGCATTGCCGTCCTCCTCCCTTGCTACAATGAGGAGGCCGCGGTCGCTCAGACCGTCGCCGGCTTCCGCGCCTCGCTGCCGGACGCGGCGATATACGTCTATGACAATAACAGCTCGGACCGCACCCGCGAGGTCGCCGCGGCGGCCGGCGCGATCGTCCGTACCGAGAAGATGCAAGGCAAGGGCCATGTCGTCCGGCGGATGTTCGCGGACGTCGAGGCCGACATCTACGTGATGGCAGATGGCGACGCGACCTACGATGCGTCGGCCGCCCCGGCGCTGGTCGCCAAATTGATCGACGAGCAGCTCGACATGGTGGTCGGGGCGCGCAAGTCCGAGGTCGAGGAGGCCTATCGCCGCGGCCACGTGCTCGGCAACAAGCTGTTCACCGGCCTGCTCTCCAGCCTGTTCGGCCGCTCTTTCAGCGACATCTTCTCTGGCTACCGCATCTTCTCGCGCCGTTTCGCCAAGTCCTTTCCGGCACTGTCGCGCGGCTTCGAGACCGAGACCGAGATCAGCGTCCACGCGCTGGAGCTGGTCATGCCGGTCGGTGAAGTGGTCACCGCTTATGGCGCGCGGCCCGAAGGCTCGCAGTCCAAGCTTTCCACCTATCGCGACGGCTGGCGCATCCTGAAGACCATCCTCCACCTGTACCGGATCGAGCGTCCGGTCCTGTTCTACGGCAGCTTCGCCCTGCTGCTTGCCGTGCTGGCGCTCGTCCTCGCCTTGCCGCTCGCCATCACCTATTTCCAGACAGGCCTGGTTCCCCGCTTCCCGACCGCGATCCTGGTCACCGGCCTGATGATCCTCGCCTTTCTGAGCTTCTTCTGCGGCCTGATCCTCGACACCGTGGTGCGGGGACGGCGCGAGGTGCGCCGCCTGCATTATCTGAGCTTTCCGGCCGTCGGAGCGGAGTAGGGGGCCGGGCCGCACGCGGCCACTGCACCGCCCGAAGGCGGACAAAAAAAGGGGGCCGGCGGCCCCCTTTTTCCGATTCCGGCCGCGGGTCTAGAAGGTGACCGATGCCCGCGCGTAGAGGAAGCGGCCGTTGAAGCCGAACGGCGAGAAGCCGGAATAAGGCAGATAATATTGGTTGATCGGATAGACCCCGCCGATCGCGGCCGGGCGCGGGCCGAACGGCGAGCGATCGGGATAGACGTCGAACACATTGTCGGCGCCGACAGCGAGCTCGAGGCGGTTGAACGCCCGGTAGCGCAGCTCGAGGTCGGTGATCCATTTCGCGCCGAGCAGGATGTCGTCCGGTCCGAGCAGGACCAGGCTGTTCGGGTCGGCGATAGGGTTGGTCGCGCCCGGCGCGATCACCGAGCCGAAGCGGGTCGTCCGCGCGGTCAGCCCGAAATCGCCAAGCTCGCCGTCGGCGCTGAGCACGATCTTGTCGCGCGGCTGGCCGTCGGTGAAGCGGATGCCCTCGACGCGGCCGAACAGGACGATGCCGGGGATCGTCGCCAGCGGGCCGAGATTGTTGAGCCGCTGCTGGATCCGGGTGCGGTTGGTATTATAGGCCGCGGTCAGCGTCCAATTGCCGATGCTGGCGGTGCGCCAGCGGTAGGATACGACCGCATCCACGCCCTGGGTCCTGGTGTCGAGACCGTTGATGAAGAAGCGCGCGGCGCCGACGCTCTGGAAGCCGTTGGCGTCGAGCAGCGCCTTCACCGCCGCGTTGACGGCCGCGGTGCCGGCGCCCGCGGCGCCGAGATTCTCGGTGAGCACGATGCGGTTGTCGATATCGATCCTGTAATAGTCGATCGTGAACGTCAGGCCGGGGATGGGATTGGCGGTCGCGCCGAGGCTGAGATTGATCGACTTTTCGGGTTCGAGGTCGCGTGAGCCGAGCGCGCGCGCGACGGGACTGTTGACCGCGAGCGTGCTGATGTCGACCGGAAATCCGTTGATGAAGTTGGTCGACGTGGTGGTGAAGAACTGCTGGTGGAGCGATGGCGCCCGGAAGCCGTTGGAGATCGAGCCGCGCAGCGCATAACCGTGCACCGGCTCATAGCGCAGCGCCAGCTTGCCGTTCAGCGTATCGCCGAAATCGGAGAAGTGCTCGTAGCGGGCGGCCAGGACGGTGGTGAATCCCTCGAACAAATTGGTGTCGAGCTCGGCATAAGCGGCGTAGCTGTGCCGGCTTACGTCGGTCGCGCTTGCCGTGGGAATGCCGGGGAATCCCTGCGCGCCGACTGCCGCCTGGCGGCCGGGGAAGCTGCACACGCTGGTGCCGGCATTGAAGACGCCACCTTGCGTCGTGCAATTTGCCGCCGTGGTGGTGATCGAGGCGCGGAACAATGGGCCGCCGGCGAAGGATTGGGTCTCGCCCGGCCGGATTCCGAAACTCTCGTTGCGATATTCGGCGCCGACAGCGACCGAGAGCGGCGTTGCCAGGCCGACGTCATATTGACGGGAGAAATCGAGGTTTGCGACGGTCTGGGCGTAGCGCAGTCCACCGGCGTCGAAGTCGGTCTGGCTCGCCGTGCCGAACGAGGTGTTGAGGCTGTTGCGGACCATATAGTCGAAGCTGTTATGGCCGTAGCCGACCGAGAAGTCGGCGCGCCATCCGGCCACCTCGCCGCGGAGGCCGAGCGTGCCGGCATAATCCTCGAGCGTCGTGTCGATGAAGGGCAGGAAGCCGTCGGTGGTCAATGGCACGAAATTGGCGGCGGTCGGTGTCGTCGCCGGCGTCAGCGTCGAATAATCCCGGTTGGCGGCGGCATTCTGCTGGCGGTAATTGGCCGCACTCAGGCCGTCGCGGTGCCCGTAAGAGGCAAAGCCGTAAAGCTCCCATTCGCCGCCGACCGGCATGCCGGCGTTGACGAACAGGTTGATGTCGGCGGTTTCGGCGTCGCCATAGCGGAATTCGAGCCGGTTGAAGCTGAGCTCGCGCGGGTCGAAGGCGGCAGTCGGCCGATTGTAGTTCGGCCTGAGATCGTAGCCGGCGCGGTTGGTCGGGCCGCGATCGCGATATTCGCCGGTCAGGCTGATGAAGCCGGGGCCGATCGGCAGGCCGATATTGGCGCCCAATGTCCACATCTGGCCGTCATGCGCGCTGCGCTCGCCATTGGCGGTGGCGGCGAAGACCCGGTTGTCCGCCGGATCGAAGAAGGGCTGGCCGGCATTGGTCTGCAGCCCGGTGATGCGCGCGACGCCGTCCAGGCTGGTGGCGTAGCGGCCGTAGGTCGCGGTGACGCGGCCGCCATGATCGGCGCCGCGCAGCTGGATATTGATCACGCCGGCGATCGCGTCCGATCCATATTGCGAGGAGGCGCCGTCGCGAAGGACTTCGATGCGGCTGATCGCGAGACCGGGGATCAGGTTGAGGTCCACCGCCGCGCTGCCGCGCCCGACCGTGCCGTTGATGTTGAGCAGCGACGAGACGTGGCGGCGCTTGCCGTTGACCAGGACGAGGGTCTGGTCCGGGCTGAGGCCGCGCAATGTCGCCGGGCGCAGGGCATCCGTGCCGTCGGCGATCGAGGGCTGCGGAAAGTTGAACGAGGGGACGAGGTTGTTCAGGATCTTGTTTGTCTCGGTTTGTCCCGAATTGGCGATCGCATCCTGGCTGATCACGTCGACCGGAACCGGGCTGTCGGCCACCGTGCGATCGGTCCGGCGCGTACCAGTGACGATGATCGGGGTGTCCGACTCGGCCTGCGCGGCGGGTGCCGCATCCTGCGCGGAGGCGGGGGAGGCGGCGATCGCCAGCGATGACAGGGTCGACAAGAGGACGATGCGCGTGAGACCGGACATTTATTTTCCCCCAGAAAGCAAAGAGGTACAGCTTAACCTACTTTAGGTCGCTGCATAGCGCGTTCTCCGGTCGGGAACAGAAGACCTGCTTGCTGTGTCTTTTTGGTTGTCGTTCCTCTCAATTTGTCATGGACGAGCGCCTCCACGGCCCTGCAGTCCGTGGAAATAGGGCCGATCATGTCCGGGAACCTGCCTTGTCAACTGCCGTCTCTTGTCTCACGCCGGGTCTCGAGCCCTCGGCGGCGGAAACGCAATGCGTGCCGGCCGGTTCGCTTGACCCTATTCCGATTCGGACTAAAATCGACGAACGGCGAGTGTGGTTCACGAGGCGACGCATGAGCAAACGCATCCTGGTCCTGTTGGTCACTGGCGCCGGCCTCACCGTCACGACCCTCCCCGCGTCAGCCGAGCCGCCGGCCCGGGCGGACGAGTCCCGCCGCATCTGCCGGACTACGCCCCGGCAACTTGGCAGCCACATCCGGCCGGCGCGGCGCTGCCGCACCGCCGAGCAATGGCGCCAGGAGGATGAGGAACGGGCGCAAATGCCGGCCAGCCTTCAGGTCACCCAGGGCCAGAATGACGGGCAGCCGGGCCGCCAGCCGCAATAGAAGCGGTCGTTCCCGTCGTCAGCGCAGCTGGCTGTCCTTGCTGCCCCGGCGATTGATGCCGGCGACGACGACCGTGGCGTCGCGCTCGGACTGGCATTGCACGCAGGTTCGCGTTCCCGGCAGGGCCTGGCGCCGGCGCTCGGGAATCGGCTCGCCGCACTCCACGCAATGGCTTGGCCCCTCGCCCACGGGGAGCCGCGCCCGCGCGGCCTTGACCGCATCCGAGACCGTGTCGTCGATCTGATCCTGGACCGCGCCATCGCGTGCCCAACCGCCGGCCATCTGCAAATCTCCCATCGGTGGAGTGATCCCAAGTTCAAAATGGGATTGCGGCCGGGATGTTCCAGTGCGCGCCGTGCAGACGCGCAAGGCATAGGTGTTACGCCGCTCGCCTCTTGATTGTCACACTTCTGCAACGATCCGCGGGAATTCGATGCCTGTTCGGCCGTGACCCTGCTTTCGTGCTTTCGCGCCGCCGCTCCCCGGGAGTAATCATCAGGGGTGGGGCGGAGCCGCCCGCGGCGCCCGTGGGCGCGCCCCGCTGGGGACGCGGTCATGACCATAATCTCGCGTAAGCTTCGATTCGGTAGCGCCACCTTCGCCATCGCGGCGGGCCTTTCGGCCTGGCCGGCTTCGGCTTTGGCCCAGCCGCCAGGCGCCCCGCCCGCCGCCGCCCCCGACCAGGGTGGGTCGACCATCGTCGTGACGGGCTCGCGCATCCGCCGCGATCCGCTCGACCAGTCCCAGCCCGTCACCTTCGTCGATCGCGCCGACATCGAGCGCACCGGCCTCACCTCCACCGCCGAAGTGCTGCAAAGGCTGCCGGGCTCCGGCGGCGCGCTCAACAGCCGCTTCAACAATTCGGGCAATTTCGGCAATCCGCCCGATGGCGGCGGCGTCGGCGCCGGCGCGGCCGAAGTCGACCTGCGCTATCTCGGGTCGCGCCGCGTCCTCGTCCTCGTCGACGGGATGCGCTACGTCAACGGCGCCTCGGCGAGCGGCGTGCCGGGCTCGGTCGACCTCAATTCGATCCCGGAAGGAATGATCGACCGGGTCGAGGTGCTGCAGACCGGCGCCTCATCCATCTATGGATCCGACGCCATATCCGGCGTCGTCAACATCATCACCCGCACGCGGCAAAACGGCCTCAACGTCTCGGGCCAGCTCGGCACGTTCGGCCAGGGGGACGGCTTCTCGCTGAATTCCCAGCTGAGCTATGGCTGGGCCAGCGCCGATGGCGGCACCAGCATCGTCGTCGGGGGCAATTACTCGCGGCAGGACGAAATCAGCTCGAGCGGGCGCGCGCTGTCGCAATTCCCCACGCCGGGCACCACGGCCTGCGACAATACCTGCAGCTCCGGCACGCCCAACGGCCGCTTCATCGTCGGCAATTCGGACCTGACGCTGATCGCGCCCGTGCTCGGCCGCAGGCCGGTCCTGGCCGATTACCGGGCCTTCGCCGGCGCTCCCGATCGCTTCAACTTCGCGCCCTATAATTTCATCCAGGTGCCGCTCGAGCGCTATGGCGGCTTCGTCAACCTGACTCAGCGCATCGGCGAGAACGTCAATTTCTCGGCGCGCGCACTCTACAATCGCCGCAGTTCGTCGAACCAGGCGGCGCCATTGCCTTTGTTCGTCGGGCCGGATGCCGGCAACGGCAATCTGCTCGATACGATCGTGATCGATGCGACCAACCCGTTCAACCCATTCGGCACGCTCGGGCCCGGCACCTACGCCTTCATCGGCCGCCGCGTCGTCGAGAACGGGCCGCGCCGTTACGACCAGACGGTCGACACTTATTATGGCGCGGCGACCCTGGAGGGCGATTTCCAGGTCGGCGAACATGAATGGCACTGGGACATCAACGGCCTGTGGGGCCGCAACAGCGCCAAGCAGGAGGTGCACGGCAACATCAATGCCGCGAACCTTCAGCGCGCGCTCGGTCCGCTCGCGGCCTGCACCGCCCCCTGCGTGCCCTTCAACATCTTCGGCGGCAACGGATCGATCACCCAGGCAATGATCGATTATGTCGGCTTCACCCAGCGCGATTCGAGCCGCCAGCGGGTCTGGGACGTCTCCGCCAACCTCACCGGCTCCCTGTTCGAGCTGCCGGGGGGTCCCGTCGGCATCGCCATCGGCGTCGAGCATCGCGATCTTTCGGGAAGCTTCGACCCGGATCCGATCGTCGCCGCCGGGCTGGGCTCCGACATCCCGGCGCTGCCGACGTCGGGGAGCTACGACGTCAGCGAGGCCTATGCCGAATTGCGTCTGCCTTTGCTGCGCGACACTGCATTCTTTCACCGCCTCGAACTGACCGGCGCCGCCCGCTATTCCGATTATTCCACATCGGGTTCGACGACGACGTTCAGCGCGGGCATCAACTGGGAGCCGATCGAGGACCTGTTGTTCCGCGGCAATTGGGCGGAGGGCTTCCGCGCGCCGAGCATCGGCGAATTGTTCGGCACGCCCTCGCGCTTCGACCAGGAAGTGGTCGATCCCTGCTCGGGAATGACCGCGGCGACTCCCGCCAACATCCGCACCAATTGCATCGCCAACGGCGTTCCCGCCAATAACAGCTACGTCCAGCTCAATGCGCAATTGCCGGTCATCACCGGCGGCAATCCCGATCTCGATCCGGAATCGTCGGAAAGCTGGGGGGCCGGCATGGTCTGGCGGCCGAGCTTCGCCCGGCGGCTGTCGCTCGAAGCCAATTATTACAATATCAGGGTCGACGGCGCGATCGCGGCGATCGACGCGGGCACATTACTCGGCCGGTGCGCCAATACCGGCGACGCGCTGAGCTGCGCGACGATCAGCCGTTCCGCCTCGGGCCAGGTCACCCAGATCCGCGGCTTCCTCCAGAACATCGCCAGCATCGAGACCGACGGCCTCGATCTGACCCTGAACTGGCGCACCCCTCAGACCGGCGCGGGCACGTTCGGCCTCTTCCTGACCGGCACCTTCCTGTTCAATTATCGCGTCACCGTCCCGGCGACGGTCGGCACGACCACGATCGACCGTGAAGGGACCGAGCAGGGCAGCCCGGACCAGGCCTTCCCCAAGTTCAAGGCGACCGGCATCATCGACTGGACCCTGAACGAGTTCGGCGCCTCGCTCACCGGCCGCTACATCAACCACGTCGTCGAGGGTAACGGCAACCGGCTCGGTTCGCGCTTCTACACCGACGTGCAGCTGCGCTGGAACGTGAATGGCGGCTTCGGCTTCGCGCTTGGCGTCAACAATCTGTTCAACGTCGATCCGCCGGGCTGCATCAGCTGCGGCCTCAACAATATGGATCCGACCACCTACGACGTCCCGGGCACCTTCTTCTACGCCCGGGCGACCTATCGTATGTAGCGGAGCGCAGCGCCCTCCTCCGACGGCGGGGAGGGCGCCGCAGGGAAGGACCGGCGCGCAATGGATTTCGACGACCAGCTGCGCCGCTATTTCGGGTCCACGGACCTCGCCTCGCTCGCGCCCGACGCGCTCGATGCCGGCATCGATCGGATGCGGGTCGATCTCGGCCTCGAGAAGGACCGCAGCCGCCGCTTCGCCCTGTGGGCACTGCTGCACATGCTCGGCGCGGCGCCCGATCTCGACGTGGCGTTCAGGAACGAGGAGGATCGGGAAGCCGCGCGCAACTTCATGGACCTGGCGGCGCAGTCCGAAGAGGAATAGGTGAACGACCTTCCCTATTTTGTCTGGTGGGCGCCACTTGCGCTGTATGTGGGCGTGATCCTGTGCCGCGCAGTGCCCAATCTATACTGGCGGGGCCTGCTCATCATGGCGGCGCTGGCCGGGAACATCCTGCTCCTGCGCGGCTATACGGAAGCATTGGCTGCGCTTGACCGATTGCAGCGCTGGGAGGCGGGCCGGTGCTGGCGCGAGCATCCGGCCGAAGCCTGCCCCAATCCCTACCCACTTTCCGAGTCGTCGCCTCTGCCGAACCATTGGGAATGGGCGCAGGTGGCCTATGTGCTGGCGGCGGCCGGCCTGTATTTTCTGTTATACGTGGTCGAGCAACGCATGGCGCGCCGGGAGGCCGACGCCGTCGAACGGTTGGGCGGCGATCCGCCGGGGGCTTGAACCTTTGCGCAAAGGCTCCGATGTTGACCGCCTGACCACATCACAGACAGGATTTCTCCGCCGCCATGGATCATCAGGACATCATCAGCCAGCTCGTTCCCATCGTCATCGAGCAATCGAACCGCGGCGAGCGCAGCTTCGACATCTATTCGCGGCTGCTGCGGGAGCGGATCATCTTCGTGACGGGCGGGGTCGAGGATCACATGGCGACGCTGATCACGGCGCAGCTCCTCTATCTCGAGAGCGAGAATCCGAAGAAGGACATCTACATGTACATCAACTCGCCTGGCGGGGTGGTGACGGCCGGCATGGCGATCCACGACACGATGCAATATATCCGACCCAAGGTCGGAACCGTCTGCATCGGCCAGGCCGCCTCGATGGGCGCGTTCCTCCTTTCCGCCGGAGAGCCGGGCATGCGGGTCGCGCTTTCCAATGCGCGGATCATGATCCACCAGCCGTCCGGCGGCGCCCAGGGCATGGCGTCCGACATCGAGATCCAGGCGCGCGAGATCCTGCGGATCCGGCACCGGATGAACGAGCTGATGGCCCATTATACCGGTCAGACGATCGAGGAGATCGAGAAGAACGTCGAGCGCGACAAATTCTTCTCGGCCGACGAGGCCAAGGCCTTCGGCCTGGTCGACGAGGTGTTCGACAAGCGCCCGCAGCCGGCAGACGAGGACGCCGCCAAGAAGGCGGCGTGAGGCGGATGGGGCTTGTGCCGACGGGCGCCAGCCGCCACATTCAGCGGGCAGTTTCGGACCGGCCGGACCTGTGACAGGAAAGCCGCGCGGGAACGCCTTAACGATTAGGCCATTGTCCTGTCGTATATTTGCCGTCAGGATGGCCGGCGCAAAAAGGGAAGGGGCTTCGGGCCCCCAAGAGAGTCTATGACGAAATTAAGCGGCGGCGACAGCAAGAGCACTCTCTACTGCTCGTTCTGCGGCAAATCGCAGCACGAGGTCAGGAAGCTGATCGCAGGCCCGACCGTGTTCATTTGCGACGAATGCGTCGAGCTGTGCAACGACATCATCCGCGAGGAAACCAAGTCGGCGCTGGTCAAGACCCGCGACGGCGTTCCGACCCCTGCGGAGATCTGCAAGGTGCTGGACGATTATGTGATCGGCCAGTTGCACGCCAAGCGCGTCCTCTCGGTCGCGGTCCATAACCATTACAAGCGGCTCGCCCATGGCGCCAAGGGCGCGGATGTCGAGCTCGCCAAATCGAACATATTGCTCGTCGGCCCGACCGGCTGCGGCAAGACCCTGCTGGCGCAGACGCTGGCGCGGATCCTCGACGTGCCCTTCACCATGGCCGACGCGACGACGCTGACCGAGGCGGGCTATGTCGGCGAGGATGTCGAGAACATCATCCTCAAGCTGCTCCAGGCCTCCGATTACAATGTCGAGCGGGCGCAGCGCGGCATAGTCTATATCGACGAGATCGACAAGATCAGCCGCAAGTCCGACAATCCCTCGATCACCCGCGACGTCTCGGGCGAGGGCGTCCAGCAGGCCCTGCTGAAGCTGATGGAGGGCACCACCGCCTCCGTGCCGCCGCAGGGCGGCCGCAAGCATCCTCAGCAGGAATTCCTGCAGGTCGACACGACCAACATCCTCTTCATCTGCGGCGGCGCCTTCGCCGGCCTCGAGAAGATCATCGGCGACCGCCTGGAGGGCAAGTCGATCGGCTTCGGCGCCCATGTCGCAGCGCCGGACGAGCGCCGCACCGGCGAGGTGCTTCGCCATACCGAGCCCGAGGATCTGCTGAAGTTCGGCCTGATTCCCGAATTCGTCGGCCGCCTGCCGGTGATCGCGACGCTCGAGGACCTCGACGTCGATGCCCTGGTCAAGATCCTGCAGGAGCCCAAGAACGCCCTGGTCAAGCAATACCAGAAGCTGTTCGACATGGAGGACGTGCGCCTCACCTATACCGAGGACGCCTATGTCGCGACCGCCAAGAAGGCGATCGAGCGCAAGACCGGCGCCCGCGGCCTTCGCTCGATTATGGAGAATATCCTGCTCGACACGATGTTCGATCTGCCGACGATGGACGGCGTCGACGAGGTGCTGATCGACAAGGACGTGGTCGAGGGCCGCAAGGAGCCGGTCCGCGTCTATGCCGAGAAGGCCGAAGACGCGGCCTAGAGCCGCGCGCCGACCCTCCTGAACGGGCCGCTAAGGCGTCACCCCATAGTCGCGATAGGTCGCATCGATATCGAATACGAGCCGCCGCGCCGCGGCCAGGTCGCGCTCGCCGGCCTCCCGTTCGCCCTTGCGCAGCCGGGCGATGCCGCGGGTGTAGAGCGCCGCAGGGTGGTTCGGTACGTGCGACAGGGCCGCATCCTCGTCCGCGATCGCCGCATCATATTGCCCCATGCGCAGCCGCACGAAGGCGCGGCTGTCGAGAATTGCGGGATTGTCCGGCGCGCGCGCCACCGCCTGTTCGCAATCGGCCAGCGCCAGAGGCAGGTCGACATTGGCGGTCGCCCGAATCCAGCAGCGGCTGTTCAAATGACCTGAATTGTCCGGGCTGCGGATGAGCTGGGCGTCGATCAATGCAACCGCGCGGCCGGTCTGGCCGCTGTCAGCCAATATCACCTGTCGCATCTCGTCATAATCGTCCGCCTCGTTCGGCGCGGCGGCCACGCGCGCGTCCACGGCGGCGAGCGCCTCGGCATAAGCGGTCGCGGCCGCTTCGGCGCGGCCCGCCCGGCGCAGGATTGCGGCGCGGCGATAGAGGTGGAGCGGGTCCTGCGGCTCCGCGGTGCGCATCGCATCGGCGTCGGCCAGCGCCAGATCATAGGCGCCGCGCCAGGCATGGATGCGGGCGCGCGCGCCGAGCGCGGCGAGATTGGCGGGGGTCCGGGCGAGAATCGCGCCGAGATCGGCAATGGCGTCGTCAAACTCCCCGACCCGCGCATAGGCCGTCGCGCGCTGGAAGAGGCTGAAGCCGTTGTTCGGCTCCAGCTCCAGCGCCCGCGAATATTCGACGATCGCCTGGATCGGCCGGTTGCGCGTTTCCTGGATCAGACCGCGGGCCTGGTGCACGACGAAATCGTTGGCATCGAGCGCCGCCGCGCGTGCAACCATCGCTTCCGCCTGGTCCTGGTTGCCGCGGCCGATCAGGACGATCGCCTGGCCGGCCAGCGGGCGCGACCAGCGTGGATTCAGCGTCGCGGCCCGCTCGAAATCGCTGGCGGCGCCGTCGAGCGCGCCCGACTGGAAGCGCGCATAGCCGCGATCGACGAACTCCTGCGCGGTGCGCGGCTCCCGCGCCGGGCCGGCCGCATTGGCCGGTGGCGTGCCCGGACCGGGCAGCAACGCCGCTTGCGAGACCGGCCCTACCGGCCCCTGCACATAAGCCTGGTCGTCGCGCATCGCCGCGATCAGGGCGGTGCTCGACCGCGCCGATTGCGCGCTGACCTCGCGCTCGACCCGGCGGAAGGCCGAGCGGGCGACGGCGCGCCCATCGCCGATCGAGACCTGCCTGCTGATCCGGACACCCGCGACGAGATGCTCGAAGTTCCGGCTGTCGATCGTGAAGCCCTCGCCGTTGCGCGGCAGGATGACGGTCTCGGTCATGGCGAGATGCTCGGGGATCTGGAAGGTGAAGGGTGCGTCATGAAGCGGCCCGGCAGGACGGTCGAAACTCACCTCCCAATTGATTACGCTATTGTCGAAGCGGAAGCGCTGCGTCCTGGCGCCCGGCGTCCCGGCCCAGCGCATGCGCCCCCGGCCGGAGATGATCACCGTCAGCACGCCGGCCTCCGGATCGTCGCGCACGTCGACATCGGCGATGACGCTGCCTTCTCCGGGCAGGGTCGAGCGGTCCTCGCGGGTCTGCCGGACGAAGGCGTCGCGGCCCATTTGCGAAATGGATTGCCGCATCGCCGCGGCCAGCGCGCCGCGCAGGATGCGCTCCACCCGCACCGGCACCAGGCCCTGCAAGCCGGCCGAGCCGTCATAGGTCGTATTGACCTCGACCAGCGGCTGGGCCGGCGCTGCATAGGGAAGGGCTTCGAGCGTCGCCCCGCTCGCGCGCAAGGGAAGACCCCAGCTGAAGGTCGAGGAGGCGAGGTCGTCGAGATTGCGGTCGCCGATGCGCGTGCCGTCGAGCCAGTATGAGCGGCCGCCGATCCGGGCGCGCACGATCACATGGTTGAACCCGTTCAGAGTCGGAAGCCGCTCGTTGAGGGAATCGCCGATCAGCGCGTTGACCAGCACGGGCTCGGCCTCGATGTTCAGCCCGTGAAGCAAGGCTAGCAGGGTGACTGTCTTGCCCTTGCAATCGGCGAAGCGCCGCGCCCAGGTCTCGTCGGCGGTCGCAGGCACGTAATTGCCGTCTCCCATCGTCAAGGCGAGATAGCGTATCTCGTCTTCGACGAAGCGCAGCGCCGCCATCGCGCGCCGGCGCGGATCCGGGCTTGACGCGGCGATCCGGTCGATCTCGGCGCGCAGCGGCGAGTTCGGCGCCAGTTGCTCCGCGTTGCGGAAGTGCGGCGCCAGTATCGCGCTCACTTCCGACCAGTCGCGATATTCGCTGATCTGCAGTGTGGTCGGCACGGCCAGGCGGGGAGGGGCGGAGGCGGGCGGCTGCGGGCCCTCGGCATCGGTCAGGTCGAGTACCAGCTCAGTGCCCCGCGGCGTCCGCTGGGTGCGCGCCTGCTCCATGACGCCTGTTCCGCGCCAGCGTATCGCGCTTCCGGACGGCCAGATCTGCCGCACATAGAAATGGCGAATCGGTGCGCCGTAAGCGAGGTTGAAGAAATTCTCGCCGCGCAGGGGGAGCGTTCCGGAATGCCTGCGCAGGGTGAACGCGACATTGAGAATGTCGCCGACGGCCAACCCCTCCGGCTGCATCACAGCGGTCAGCACGCCGTCCAGCGTGGCGGATTCCAGATTATTCTCGCGCCGCAGCACCGTGAACCGGCGGCCGTCGGCAAGCAGGTCGATAACCCGCCCGCCGCGGATGATGTGCACCTTGTGGACGATCAGGTCCGATTGGTCCGGCTGCCAGGGAAAGGTGACGTTGCCGAGTCCCTGCAGGCCCTGCGCATTCTGAATCAGGAAGGCGAGCTCGGAATAATTGTCGTGATGATCCGTCCCATAGAGCGTCTGGCTGGCAACGAGCAGAGCCTGGAAGGGCCGGTCCTGCAGCGCCGGATTGGCAGCGGGGATTGCGATCGGCACAAGCCAGTCCGGCGCCGGCGCGATGGCCGGTTCGCGCAGCGGCTGGGCCGGAGCAAGGGTTGGAGCCGGCGCGACAACCGGGGTCTGCGCGACAACCGGCGTCTGCGTGGCGGCCGGCACCTGCGCGGCTGCCGGTGCCGCAAAAAGCATGCAAGTGCCAAGAAATGTCGAAATCAACCGCACCTGGAGATCCTGTTCCGTTCGGCGCGAGGATGACGCCTTCGCCAGGAACTTCAAGGCCTTGCCTGAGCGGGTCGCGCCGGCTGGATCAAGCGTGCCGGCCGGCCGGCATTCACGAGGTTGTCTCGGCGTGCTTCCTCCGGCGTCAGGCAGCGGCGGGTCGAGGGATCCCGCGCGGTTGGAACCGCGTGCTGCCGATAGACGATGTCGGTGAGGAACCGACGCGCGATTCCCATTCGCATCAGGTAGTCATTGTCCTCGACCGCAAGGCGCGACGAAGCGCGCGCGACATCGGTGATCAGCCCGCTCGTTTCGGCCACCCCCTGCTCGATCTGCCGGCGGACGGCCGGGTCCGACGTGAAGGTGAACATGCTCACGATCAGCAGGCCTCTCGGATCGACCGACCGAGTGACGCCTCCCATGAACATGAAGGTGCAGGCGGAAGAGCAGGCCCAGCCCGCCGGGATGTGCGTCGAAAGACCGCGGGCGCGGATCATGCGGCCTGCCAGATTGCCGGCGCGGGCTTCGCCGCCCGGGGAGCGAAGCCAGATTTCGGTCCCGTGGAAGCCGCGCAGCGCCTCCTCCAGCCGCGCCGGCATGTCTTCGTCGATCGCCCCTTCCGCGAGCAGCACCTGGCGCCCGCCTGCCTGCTGCGCGGTGAACGCATCCGGGGAATGGACGACCAGTTCGGCGTCGGCGGGCAGGTCGGGTTGTCGGGATCGCGCCGCTGGGCCGGCGCCGCCGCGCCGGAGATCAGCGCCAGCAGCGCGGCGAAGGCGGTAAGTCGCCTGTGCTTGCGCGGGATCGCCGGCAATCCCGGCACCTGGATCCCCAGATCCGTCAGGGAAGGCCGAGGACGGTGGCTCAGCGCGGCGCCTGGTCGTTCACGACATTGTATCGCACCGCTTCCTCATGGGTCAGGCAGCGCATGGTCGAGCGGTCGGAGGCATCGCCCACCGCCCTTTGCCGGTACATGACTTCGGTCAGGAGCGTCCGGTGGAGCCCCATCCGGATCAGGAAATCATTGTCTTCGCTGGCCAGCAGGGCCGAACCCTGCTCGACGTCTGCGATCACGCCGATCGTGCTGTCGCCTTGCCCTTGCGCCGCCTGCCTGCGGACATTGGGGTCCGAGGTGAACGTGAACATATGGACGATGAAGAGCCCGCCAGGATCGATATGCCTTATGCCACCGCCCATGAAGAGGAAGTTGCAGGCCGAATGGCAAGCCCAGCCGGCCGGAATCCGCGTCGTCATGTTGTTTTCGCGGATGATCCTCCCGGCCTGATTGCCGATTCTGGCATTGCCGCCGGGAGAGCGAAGCCAGATCTCGTCGCCCTGGAACGTCCGCAGCGCCTCCTGCAGGCGCGGCACCAGATTGTCGTCGATCTGTCCTTCGGCGAGCAGCACCGCGCGGCCATTGATCTGCTGCACCCTGAAGGTCATCGTCGGGTTGGTGGACCAGTTCGGGTGTTCCGGACAGGTCGGATTGTCGGCGCTGCGCGCGCCCTGGGCAATCGCCCCCTGCGCGCTGGTCAGCGCAAGGAGTGCCAGCGCACACGCCAATCCACGGAACATGGGCTAGACCCGCACGAAGCGGTTGGTCGGTGGCCGGCGGCACATCCTCTTGGGGGCGCGCGTCTCCTGGCCGTCGACGATCACCACGTCGGTGACGGTCACGCACTCGCCCTCGGCGGCGGTATTGGTCGCCGCGGTGACCGTCGACGAGCCGGTGACGCCCGGCCTTGTCTCGCTCCGCCAGGTCGTGGTCGTGCCGACGCCGCCGCGCACGGCTTCCTCGGTCGCGCTCGCCGCCTTCTCCTGCTCGCGGCAATCGAGCAGGTTCATGATCGCATCGCCGAGGAGCTGTCCCATCGGCAGGATGACATTGGCGGCCGACCCGCCGAAGCGGCCAAGCGCGCCGCGCGCCATCCCGCCAAGCATGCCGCCGGCCCGTTGGCGGCCTTCGTTGCGCTGCTCGCAATTCTGGCCGCGGCCCTGGGCCTGCGCGGCTGTAGAGAAGGCAATTGGCGCGAGGATCAGCGCGATGGTCAGAAAAATGCGTCGGATCATGCGCTCGAACTCCCCGTGTCGTGGCGGAAAATTTCTACGCCCGCCCTTCGTGGGGGTCAATTGCAAAGCGCCGCCTTACCGAAGCGTGAACGGGCCTTCATTGATGCGGTAAGGCTTTGGCCCCATATAGGACGGGAACGGGCCCCCGAGGCCCTGCCTTTGGAGTTTACATGAGCGAATCCTATCCCGTCCTGCCGCTGCGGGACATCGTCGTTTTCCCGCACATGATCGTGCCGCTCTTCGTCGGCCGCGACAAATCCGTTGCCGCGCTGGAAAGCGCGATGGCGGCGGACAAGAGCATCTTCCTGGTGTCCCAGCTCGATCCGGCCGAGGACGATCCCGATCGCGACGCGCTGTACGATCTCGGCGTCGTCGCCACCGTCCTGCAGCTGCTGAAGCTGCCCGACGGCACGGTGCGCGTGCTCGTCGAGGGCAAGCACCGCGCCATGCTGAAGACATTGCGCGCGGACGGCACCCATCTCAATGCCGAGGTCGATCCGGTCGAGACGATCGAGCCCGAGGGCGTCGAGGTCAAGGCGCTGGTCCGCTCGGTGATCGAGCAGTTCGAGAATTACGCCAAGGTCAATCGCAAGCTGCCGGCCGAGACCGCGGTCCAGCTCGGCCAGATCGAGGAGCCCTCGAAGCTCGCCGACGCGGTCGCCGCCAACGTCAACATCAAGGTCTCCGACAAGCAGGCCCTGCTTGCCGAGCTCGACCCCGTGCGCCGCCTCGAAATGGCCTTCGCCTTCATGGAGGGCGAGCTCGGCGTCATGCAGGTCGAGAAGAAGATCCGCTCGCGCGTCAAGCGCCAGATGGAGAAGACCCAGCGCGAATATTATCTCAACGAACAGCTCAAGGCGATCCAGCGCGAGCTCGGCAATGCCGGCGAGGAAGGGGAGGGCGACGAGCTCGCCGAACTCGGCCGCAAGATCGAGCGCACCAAGCTCAGCAAGGAGGCGCGGACCAAGGCCAATTCGGAGCTCAAGAAGTTGCGCGCCATGGCGCCGATGTCCGCCGAGGCAACGGTCAGCCGCAATTATCTCGATGTCCTGCTCGGCCTGCCCTGGGGCAAGAAATCCAAGCTCAAGCACGACATTACGGAAGCCGAGCGGATCCTCGACGAGGATCATTACGGCCTCGAGAAGGTCAAGGAGCGGATCGTCGAATATCTCGCGGTCCAGGTCCGCACCAACAAGCTGAAGGGCCCGATCCTCTGCCTCGTCGGCCCGCCCGGCGTCGGCAAGACCTCGCTCGGCCGTTCGATCGCGCGCGCCACCGGTCGCGAGTTCGTCCGCCAGTCGCTTGGCGGCGTCCGCGACGAGGCCGAGATCCGCGGCCACCGCCGCACTTATATCGGCTCGCTGCCCGGCAAGATCGTCACCAACCTCAAGAAGGCCGGCACGTCCAATCCGCTCTTCCTGCTCGACGAGATCGACAAGCTCGGCCAGGATTTCCGCGGCGATCCGGCATCGGCTTTGCTCGAGGTGCTCGATCCGGAGCAGAACAGCCGCTTCCAGGACCATTATCTGGAGATCGACTACGACCTTTCGGACGTGATGTTCGTCACCACGGCGAACACGATGGACATGCCGCAGCCGCTGCTCGACCGGATGGAGATCATCCGCCTCGAAGGTTATACCGAGGATGAAAAGGTCCAGATCGCGACCCGCCACCTCATCCCGAAGCAGATCGAGGCGCACGGCCTCAAGGGCGACGAGCTGATTCTGACCGAGGAAGGCCTGCGCGCCCTGATCCGCCATTACACGCGTGAAGCGGGCGTGCGCACCCTGGAGCGCGAGGTCGCCAAGGTCGCCCGCAAGGCTCTGCGGCAAATCCTCGAAGGCAAGGCCGAGAAACTGGTGATCGACGCCGAAAATCTCGGCACTTTCCTCGGCGTCCGCCGCTTCCGCCACGGCATGAGCGAGGAAGAGGACCAGATCGGCGCCGTCACCGGCCTGGCCTGGACCGAGGTCGGCGGCGAATTGCTGACCATCGAGGCAGTCACCGTCCCCGGCAAGGGACAGATCAAGACCACCGGCAAGCTGGGCGACGTCATGCAGGAGTCGATCCAGGCCGCCTTCTCGTTCGTGCGCGCCCGCGCGCCGAGCTACGGGGTCAAGCCGAGCGTCTTCTCGCGCAAGGACATTCACGTCCACCTGCCCGAGGGCGCGGTGCCCAAGGACGGTCCGTCGGCGGGCATCGGCATGGTCACCGCGATCATCTCGACCCTGTCCGGCATTCCGGTTCGACGCAACGTCGCGATGACCGGAGAGGTCACCCTGCGTGGCCGCGTCCTGCCGATCGGCGGCCTCAAGGAGAAATTGCTCGCGGCACTGCGCGGCGGCATCTCCAAGGTGTTGATCCCGGCCGAGAACGAGAAGGACCTGGCCGAAATCCCGGCCAATATCCGCGAAGGACTGGAGATCGTCACCGTCGCCCATGTCGACGAGGTGCTCGCCCATGCGCTCGCGACTCCGATCGTCCCGATCGAATGGAGCGAAGCCGACGATCTGGCGTCCTTGCCGCCGCCGGGAAGCGAGGATGGGGCAGGGGTTTCAGTCCGCCACTGACATAGGTTGCGGAGCGCCATATCGAACGGAAAGGAGACGCGTTTCGGGCCGAAATGCGTCTCTTTCCTTTTGACTCCTGTCTCCCTCCTGTCATTAACTCCACAGCTTCGCGGGAAGCGCCGCACGAGTCTTTTTCAATCAGGGGTTCGGAAGAGATGAACAAGCAGGAGCTTATCGGCCAGGTCGCGGATGGAACCGGGCTCAGCCGCGGCGATGCATTGCGTGCGGTCGAGGCGGTGTTCGATACGATCAGCGCGGCGCTGAAGCGCGGCGACGAGGTTCGGCTGGTCGGTTTCGGCACCTTCACCTGCTCGCGTCGCAAGGCCTCGACGGGGCGCAATCCGCGCACCGGCGAGCCGATGCAGATCAAGGAATCCACCCAGCCGAAGTTCAAGGCCGGCAAGGGCCTCAAGGACTCGGTCAACCTCTGACCGCAAGGGTCAACTGGACAGCATCGAGGGCAGCCTTTATGGGCCGCCATTCGCCAGCCGGGCGTGGGCGCGTAGCTCAGTGGTAGAGCACCGTGTTCACACCGCGGGGGTCGCAAGTTCAATCCTTGCCGCGCCCACCACGCCTTGCCGATGATCCACTCGTTTCGACGTTCACCCTCTCTAGCCCTCCCCCTTGAAGGGGAGGGTTGGGAGGGGGTGTCGGGCGTTCGAGGATGCACATCCAACGCAGAACCCCCTCACCCCAACCCTCTCCCCCCCGGGGAGAGGGAGCCGTGGCGAGCCCTCTAGATGCCGCCTCAGCCCACACCCATCTTCCTCGAAATCGAGGGCCTCACCAAACGCCACGACCACCGTGCCGCGCTCGACCGCGTCTCCCTGGCCGTACCCGCCGGCCAGTTCGTGGCCCTCGTCGGCCCCTCCGGCTCCGGCAAGACCACCCTCCTCAAATCGATCAACCGCCTCGTCGAGCCCGACGAGGGCCTGATCCGCATCGATGGCCGCGACATAAGCGACCAACCGGTCGCCCGGCTGCGCCACGGCATCGGCTATGTGATCCAGAGCATCGGCCTGTTCCCGCACATGAACGTCGCCGAAAACATAGAGATCGTGCCGCGGCTGATGGGGTCCACCGAGGATCGTGCCGCCGAATTGCTCGATCTGGTCGCGTTGCCAGCCGACATGGCTGGGCGCTATCCGCGCGAGCTTTCCGGCGGCCAGCAGCAAAGGGTTGGCGTCGCCAGGGCGTTGGCGGCGCGGCCCAGGCTGATGCTGATGGACGAGCCGTTCGGCGCGCTCGATCCGGTCACCCGCGATTCGCTCGGCAGCGCCTATCGCGACCTGCACGATCGGCTCGGCCTCACCACCTTGATGGTGACCCACGATATCGGCGAGGCCCTGCTGCTCGCGGACCGCATCGTCGTTCTGATCGATGGCCGCATCCGCGCCGATGCCGCCCCCGCCGAGATCGTCTCCAATCCCGATCCTGACGTGCGCGCGATGATCGACGTGCCGCGCCGCCAGGCCGAACGGCTGGCGGCGCTTTGAGCCCCGCCTTCACCGAGGCGCTGGCCGATCTGCCGGACCTGGCCCGCGCCCATCTGCTGGTCAGCGGCTGCGCGGTCGCGATCGGCGTGGCCCTGGGCCTGCCGCTCGCCATCTGGGCATCGGGCAATCGCATCGTGCGCACGCCCGTGCTCGGCCTCGCAGGCCTGATCCAGACCGTGCCGGCGCTGGCCTTGCTCGCGCTCTTCTATCCGATGCTGCTGATCCTGGGGCAGGCAAGCGGGCTCGCAATTCCAGCGCTCGGCTTCCTGCCCGCCTTGATCGCGCTCAGCCTCTACGCGCTGCTGCCGATCGTCCGCAACGGCATCGCCGCGTTGCAGGGCGTCGACCCGGCGGTGCTGGAGGCCGCCGACGGGATCGGCATGACCAGGCGGCAGCGGCTGACCAGGATCGAGCTGCCGCTTGGCGCGCCGATCATCCTCGCCGGCATCCGCACCGCCGCGGTGTGGACGATCGGCGCGGCCACCCTCGCCACCACGGTTGGCCAGCCGAGCCTCGGCAATCTCATCTTCTCCGGCCTGCAGACCGAGAACTGGGTCCGGGTGCTGGTCGGCTGTGCGGCGGCGGCGGCGCTGGCGCTCGGCGTCGACGGCCTCCTCGCTTTGGTCGAATCCGGCCTGAAGCGCCGCTCGCGCTGGCGTGTTGTCGCCGGACTGATCGCGCTGGCGGCGGCTTTGGCCTTAGCCGTCGCGCCGCTCACCCGCGCCGCTGCCGGCGGCGAAACCGTGGTGATCGGCGCCAAGAATTTTTCCGAGCAATACATTTTGGCGAGTGCGATCGAGCGCCGGTTGCAGGCCGCCGGCTACCGTACCGAGCGCCGCGACAATCTCGGCTCGACCGTGGCCTACCAGGCGCTCGCCGCCGGCGATATCGACATCTATGTAGATTATGGCGGCACGCTCTGGACCAACATCCTCCGGCGCACCGACGTGCCGTCGCCCGAGGCGATGCGCGCCCAGCTGACGACCCAGCTCCGCGCCCGTGACGGCGTTCTGGTGATGGGTACCCTGGGCTTCGAAAATGCCTATGCCCTGGCCATGCGCCGCGCCCGGGCCGAGGCGCTCGGTGTGCGCAATCTCGACGATCTGACCCGTACCGCGCCGCGGCTCAGCCTCGGCGCCGACCTCGAATTCCTGTCCCGGCCCGAATGGCGCTCGGTCCAGTCCAGTTACCGCCTCGCCTTCGCCGGCCAGCGATCCTACAGCCCGACCTTCATGTATCGCGCCGTCGCCGACGGCTCGGCCGACGTGATAACGGCTTTCTCGTCCGACGGCCGCATCGCCGCGCTCGATCTCTTCACCCTCGCCGATCCGCGCCGCGCCTTGCCGAGCTACGACGCGCTGCTTCTCGTCTCGCCGCGCCGCGTCGCCGACCGCCGCTTCACCGGCGCCGTGCAGCCGCTGATCGGCGCAATACCCGTCGAACGAATGCGCCAGGCCAATTTGATGGTCGACCGCGACGCCGACAAGCGCACGCCCGACGAAGCGGCGCGATGGCTGGATCCCGGTGGCGGATGAGGTCCTGCTCCACGTCCGCGTCACGCCGCGGGCGCGGCGCAACGCACTCGGCGAAATGGAGGATAATGTCCTTGCCGTGCGGCTTGCCGCGCCGCCGGTCGAGGGCGCGGCCAACAAGGCATTGATCGCCTTCCTCGCCGACGCCTTCGGTGTCCCGAAGTCCGCGGTGCGCGTCGAATCCGGCGAGCGCTCCCGCCACAAGCGCGTCCGCATTTCGGGCCTAACCGATGACAGTCTCGCGCGACGACTCGCCGCGGGCAGAGACTGAATTCGTTCGCATCCGCAGCAAAATGGAAGAATCTGCTCTCTCGCGAACCGGCCGCGCAACGATGCCGTTTTCTTCGCGCTCCTTGTTGTGATCCGGAACAGGAGGGGTATCTAGGCGCCGTACGGGGTGAAGCCGAGGCAGGCGGAGCCGACCCGCTCCACGGGAGGCACGAGTGATCTTAGAACAATCTTCCAATCGGCTGCAAAGCTGATGGCGAAGCGTCCGCCGCTGCCGCTGATCCTGACGGCCAATGCGCTGCTCGATGGCGACGTGGTCTATTTCACCCGCACTGGCTGGTCGCGCGATCGCGCCGCGGCCTTCGTCGCCACCGACGAGGCCGGCGGCGAGGCGCTCGAAGCCTCGCTCGAAGAAGCGATCCAGGATGGCGAGGTGGTCGAGCCCTATCTGATCGAGGCTGGTCAGGATCATTATCGCGAACGGATCCGCCTCGGCGGTCCGACCATCCGCTACGGCGCGGAGGCCCTCAATGTACCGCTATGACGAGTTTGACGAACGGCTCGTCCGGGAGCGGGTCGCGCAATTCCGCGAGCAGGTCGCGCGGCGCATCGACGGCTCGCTGACCGAGGAGGAGTTCACGCTGCTGCGGCTGATGAACGGCCTCTATCTGCAGCTTCATGCCTATATGTTGCGGGTCGCCATTCCCTATGGGACGCTGAGCGCCCGGCAGCTGCGGCAACTCGCCTTGATCGCCGACCGCTATGATCGCGGCTACGGCCATTTCACCACCCGCCAGAACATCCAGTTCAACTGGCCCAGGCTGAGCGACGCGCCCGACATTCTGGAGCTGCTCGCCGACGTCGAGATGCATTGCATCCAGACTTCCGGCAATTGCATCCGCAACGTCACCGCCGACCATTTTGCCGGCGTTGCCGCCGACGAGATCGAGGATCCGCGGCCGACCGCCGAGCTGGTCCGGCAGTGGTCGAGCCTGCACCCGGAATTCAGCTTCCTGCCGCGCAAGTTCAAGATCGCGGTGACCGGCTCGGCCGAGGACCGCGCCGCGATCGGCGTCCACGATATCGGCCTGCGCATCGTCCGCAACGAGGCCGGCGAGACCGGCTACAGCGTGCTGGTCGGCGGCGGGCTGGGGCGGACGCCAATGATCGGCAAGACCATCCGCGCCTTCCTGCCCAGGGCCGAATTGCTCTCCTATCTGGAGGCGATCCTCAGGGTCTACAATCTCGAGGGCCGGCGCGACAACAAGTACAAGGCGCGGATCAAGATCCTCGTCCACGAGCTCGGACTCGAGGCCTTCACGGCCCGCGTCGAAGAGGAGTTCGCCGCGCTTGCCGGGCGCGAGATCGACGTCGATGCCGAGGAGGTGGCGCGCATCGCCGCCTATTTCGCGCCGCCGGCCTACGAGGATCTGCCGGCCACGTCGGCCGCGTTCGAAGAGGCGAAGCGCGACCCGGATTTCGCCCGCTTCGCGCGCACCAATCTCTTTCCGCACAAGATCCCCGGCTACACCGCGCTCACCATCTCGCTGAAGCCGATCGGCGCGCCGCCGGGCGACGCCACTTCGGACCAGATGCGGGTGATGGCCGATCTCGCCGAGCGTTTCTCGTTCTCCGAGCTGCGCGTCACCCACGTCCAGAACATCGTCCTGCCCCACGTCCGGCTGGACGATCTGCCCGCGCTCTGGGCGGCACTGGTCGAGGCCGGCCTGGCCGACGCCAATGTCGGGCTCATCACCGACATCATCTCCTGCCCGGGCATGGATTATTGCAAGCTCGCCACCGCCCGCTCGATTCCGATTGCGCAGGAGATTTCGAAGCGTTTCGCCGACGCCGACCGCGAGGCCCTGATCGGCAAGCTCGGCATCAAGATCTCGGGCTGCATCAACGCCTGCGGCCACCACCATGTCGGCCATATCGGCATCCTCGGCCTCGATAAGGCGGGGGTAGAGAATTACCAGATCACGCTTGGCGGCGATCCGGGCGACCGCACCGCGCTCGGCGAACGACTTGGCCCCGGCATCGACGGCGACCAGGTGCCCGAGGCGATCGAGCGGATCGTCGAAATCTATCTCAACCTGCGCGACGGCGACGGCGAGGACTTCATCGACACATTCCGCCGTGTCGGTCTCGATCCGTTCAAGGTCGCGCTGCAACCGAAGGAGGCCGCCCTTGCCGCTGCTTGACCGTAATGGCTGGAAGGCCGAGGGCTTCGACGTCGTCGCTTATGCCGATCTCGACGCCGCGCTGGCCGCGAAGGGGCCGGAGCAGAAGCTCGGCGTCCTCGTCCCCAACACGATCCACCCCCGCATGCTCGCGCAGTTCCAGGACCGACTCGACCTGATCTCGGTCGAATTCCCGAAACATAGCGACGGCCGCGGCTTCAGCCTCGGGCGGATGCTGCGCCAGCAGGGCTATGACGGCACGTTGCGCGCCAGCGGCCACATATTGCCGGATCAGTTCGGCTTCGCGCTCCACGACGGTTTCGACGAGGTCGAGATCGATGAAGCACAGGCCGCCCGCCAGCCGGTCGAGCAATGGCTTCACGCCCGGGCCCTGATCAGTGAAAGCTATCAGCAAAGCGCGGACGGCCCGGCCACCATCTTCGAGAAGCGACGCGCAGCGCGGGTCGCTCGGGCGGCGCGGTGAGCATCGAGGCGCTCCGGCAGATCGGCGGCGTCCCGCCGGCGGAGCGTCTCGCTTCGCTGCGCGCGGCCGTGCCCGGCCGGATCGTCTTCACCACCAGCTTCGGCATCGAGGACCAGGCGATCGCCCACCTGATCTTCACCAACAGGCTGCGCATCGAGGTCCTGACGCTCGACACCGGCCGGCTCTTCCCCGCCACCTACGATCTATGGGCCGAGACGGAGGCTCGCTACGGCGTGCGCATCCGTTCCTTCCATCCCGATCAGGCGGCGCTGGCCGGCTTCGTCGCCGATTCGGGAATCAACGGTTTCTATCACAGCAAGGCCGCGCGGACCGATTGCTGCTTCGTGCGCAAGGTCGAGCCGCTGGGCCGCGCCCTCGCCGGTGCCGACGCCTGGGTGGCGGGCCTTCGCGCCGGCCAGTCCGACGGCAGGGAAGGGGTCGCCCTCGCCGGCTGGGACGAGGAGCGTGGGCTGATCAAGCTCAATCCATTGTTCGATTGGGCGCGCGACGAGGTCGCCGCCTTCTGCGCCGCCGAAAATGTGCCGATCAACGCGCTTCATGCCCAGGGCTTCCCGTCGATCGGCTGCCAGCCCTGCACCCGCGCGGTAAAGCCCGGCGAAAACGAGCGCGCCGGGCGTTGGTGGTGGGAAACGGACGAGGCCCGCGAATGCGGCCTCCACGTCGGGGCAGACGGGCGCCTCGTGCGCGCGCAAGTGGCGGCATGAACAGGGCCGCCGAAATCGTACCGGCCCGGATCGCGGCGCTGCCGAACCTGCCGGTTTTCCACAAGCTCACCGGCCGCAAGGTCGTCGTTGCCGGCGGCTCGCAGGGCGCCCTCTGGAAAGCCGAATTGCTCGCTGCGGCCGGCGCCGACGTGCTGGTCCTCGCCGGCCACGAAGCGGCGGCCCGGCTGTTCGACGGCCTCACCGCAACGATCCTGCCGCGCACCTGGCAGGCAGAAGATCTGCACGACGCGGCACTTGCCATCGCCGACCTTTCCGAGCGCGATGAGGCGCTTCGCTTCATCGCCGCCGCACGCGCGGCCGGCGCGCCGGTCAACATCATCGACCAGACCGATTTGTGCGATTTCACCTTCGGCACGATCGTCAATCGCGCCCCGGTGGTGATCGCCATCTCGACCGACGGCGGCGCGCCGATGCTCGGCCAGTCGATCCGCGCCCGCATCGAAAGCGTGCTGCCGCTCGGCCTCTCCGAATGGGCGAAGGCCGCCCTGCGCTGGCGTCCGCAGGTGAAGCAGCGGGTCGGCGAATTCGCCGACCGCCGCCGCTTCTGGCAGGGTTTCACCCGTCTGGCCTGGGAGCAGCCGGACCGCACTCCGATCGATGCCGATCGCGAAAATTTGCTGCGCAGCATTTCCGCTTCCGATCGGCGCGGAAAGGTGACGCTGGTCGGCGCCGGCCCGGGCGATCCGGAGCTGCTGACCCTGAAGGCGGTGCGCGCCCTGCAATCGGCGACATTCATTCTCTACGACGATCTCGTCGGCCCCGACATATTGGAGCTGGCCCGCCGCGAGGCGACGCGGATCGCGGTCGGCAAGACCGGCCACGGACCCTCCGTCCGCCAGTCCGAGATTTGCGAGCGCATCGTCGCTTTGGCCGAGGCCGGCGAGAATGTGGTGCGCCTCAAGGGCGGCGACCCACTGATCTTCGGCCGTGCCACCGAGGAGATCGAGGCGTGCCACGCCGCGGGCATCGAGATCGCGATCGTTCCCGGCATCTCGGCCGCGCAGGGCGCCGCCGCCTCGCTCGGCTTCTCGCTGACCGAACGGATGAACGCGCGCCGCGTCCAATATGTCACCGGCCACGGCGCTGACGGGAAGCTGCCGCGGGACATCGACTGGTCGGCAATCGCCGATCCTGTTGCGACCACGGCGATCTACATGCCGCGCAAGACTCTGACCGAATTCGTGCGTGAAGCGATCGCGAACGGCCTTGCCGCCGACGCGCCCGCCATCGCCATTGCCTCGGCGAGCCGGCCCGACCAGCAGCACATCGCGGGTTCGCTCGTGGCGCTGCCCGGCCTCGCCGCGCAGCTTGCGCCCGGCGCCCCGGTCGTCATCATCCTCGGCGCGGTTGCCCGCAACGCTCCCGCCGGCATCCTGCCCGCTGCCGCGAGCGCCGCCTGATGACCGTTCAATTGCCCATCACGCAAGGCGAAAGCCTGCTGACCCATCTCCAGCAGCTCGAGGCGGAGAGCATCCACATCTTCCGCGAAGTCGTCGCCGAGACCGAAAATCCGGTGATGCTCTATTCGGTCGGCAAGGACAGCGCGGTGATGCTGCATCTCGCGCGCAAGGCCTTTTACCCCGCGCCGCCGCCCTTCCCCCTGCTCCACGTCGATACGACCTGGAAGTTCAAGGCCATGTACGATCTGCGCGATCGCGCCGCGCGCGACGCAGGCATGGAATTGCTCGTCTATCGCAATCCGGAGGCGGAGCGGCGCGGCATCAACCCGTTCGATCATGGCAGCCTTCACACCGACATGTGGAAGACCGAGGGCCTGCGCCAGGCGCTCGATCTGCACGGCTTCGACGCGGCGTTCGGCGGCGCGCGGCGCGACGAGGAGAAGAGCCGCGCCAAGGAGCGCGTGTTCAGCTTCCGCTCTGCCCAGCATCGCTGGGATCCGAAGAACCAGCGACCGGAGCTCTGGGACCTGTACAACGCCCGCAAGGGCAAGGGCGAGTCGATCCGGATCTTCCCGCTCTCCAACTGGACCGAGCTCGACATCTGGCAATATATTTATGCCGAGAATATCGAGATCGTGCCGCTCTACCTCGCCGCGCCGCGCCCGACGGTGGAGCGTGACGGCCTGCTGCTGATGGTCGACGACGAGCGCTTTCCGCTCGAGCCCGGGGAAGTCCCGGTCGAACGATCGATCCGCTTCCGCACCCTGGGCTGCTATCCCCTGACCGGCGCCATCGAGAGCGAGGCGGCCACCCTCCCGGCCGTGATCCAGGAAATGCTGGTCGCCACCACCTCCGAACGCGAAGGCCGCGCGATCGACAAGGACCAGTCGGCAAGCATGGAGCAGAAAAAGCAGCAGGGGTATTTTTGATGGCGGGTGCGAGCCTTTCTTTATCCTCCCTGTCGCCGCAGGCGATGGGGAGGGGGACCATGCGAAGCATGGTGGAGGGGCTTTCGGAATCAGCAGGCCCCTCCACCGCACTTTGTGCGGTCCCCCTCCCCATCCGCTACGCGGACAGGGAGGAATAGGTGGCGACCGCACTTCGTAAGGAGCCCGCCTCCCCCGACGCCGCCACCCGCGACGTTGAGGCCTATCTCCTCGCCAACGAGCGCAAGTCGCTGCTCCGCTTCATCACCTGCGGCTCGGTCGACGATGGCAAGTCGACCCTGATCGGGCGGCTGCTCTACGACAGCAAGATGCTGTTCGAGGACCAGCTCGCAGCCCTGGAGTCCGACAGCAGGAAGTCGGGCGCGGCCGGCGGAACGTTCGATTTCGCCTCGCTCGTCGATGGCCTCGCCGCCGAGCGCGAGCAGGGCATCACCATCGATGTCGCCTACCGCTTCTTCGCAACCGACAGCCGCAAGTTCGTTGTCGCCGACACGCCCGGTCACGAGCAATATACCCGCAACATGGTGACCGGCGCCTCGACCGCCGAGGCCGCGGTGATCCTGATCGACGCGCGCAAGGGCGTGCTCGCCCAGACCCGCCGGCACAGCCATATCGCCAACCTGCTCGGCATCCGCAACGTGGTCCTCGCGGTCAACAAGATGGACCTGGTCGGCTACGACCGGGCGCGCTTCGATGCGATCGTCGCCGATTATCGCGCCTTCGCATCAGCGGCCGGGATCGAGACGTTCACCGCCATTCCGGTGTCGGGCCTTGAGGGCGACAACGTCACCACCCGCAGCCTCAACATGGACTGGTATGCGGGCCCCGCCTTGCTCGAGCATCTCGAGCAGATCCCGGTGCGCACCGCCACCTCCGGCGGGGATGCGTTCCGCATGCCGGTGCAGTGGGTGAACCGTGCCGACCAGAATTTCCGCGGTTATGCCGGCACGATCGCCGCAGGCCGCGTCCGCCCCGGCGACCGTGTCTCGATCCTGCCGTCGGGCCGGGAGACGACGGTCGAGCGCGTCGTCACCTTCGACGGCGACCTCGATCAGGCCGCCGCCGGCCAGGCGGTGACCCTGACCCTGGCGGACGAGGTCGATTGCTCGCGCGGCGACATGATCGCCGGCGACCGTGACGGGCTCGAGCTCGCCGATCATCTCTGCGCCGATCTGGTCTGGATGGCTGGCGAGCCGCTCGTGCCGGGCCGCGCCTACTGGCTGAGGATCGGCGCCCTCACCGTCGCCGCCAGCGTGGCGCGGGTCGCCGCGGTGCGCGACATCGACACGATGGCGGAGGGCCCGGGCCGCCCGCTCGGCCTCAACGATATCGGCCGCTGCGAGATCGTCCTCGACCGGCCGATCCCCGCCTCGCTCTACCGCGACAACAGGCGGCTCGGCGGCTTCATCCTGATCGACCGGGCCAGCCACGCGACCCTGGCGGCGGGAATGATCCGCGCCTTCCCGGACAAGCCCCAGGCGCCCGCCGCGCTCGAGGCGGGGCAGGGGCGGATCATCTGGCTGACCGGCTCCTCGCCCGAGGAGCGCGCCCGCTTCGGCCGCAAGGCGCGCGAGCGCTTTTCCGCGCGCGGCCGGACCAGCTTCGTGCTCGACGACACGACCTTGCGCGACGGCCTCAGCAGCGATCTCGGAGGCTCCGAGGAGGATGAGGCCGAGGGCCGCCGTCGTACTCTGGAAGTGGCGAAGCTGCTCAGCCGTGCCGGCGTCACCGTGCTGGTCGCGCTCGAAGCGCCGGCCGGCGGCGAGCGGCCCGGAACCGAGCTCGACGTGCGCGGCGCCGCGCAGAATTGGGACTGGATCATCTGATGAGGATGAAAGTTGGGATTGGGAAGACTGAACTCGACCATATTGTCGACCAATCGGGTAGAATAGCTGCTGTCTGCAATCGGGAGGAACGCCATGCCTCAATTGATTGATGCCGCGAAACAGAGCGTCGCTGCAGGGTCCGAAGACGCGATTGCCGCGATCCGCGACCATCTCAAGACGATCCGCTTCGGCTCGATCGCGCTCACCATCCACGAAGGACGGATCGTGCAGCTCGACGTGACCGAGAAGAAACGACTGACGGCCAGCCCGTCCTGATCAATCGAAGCCACATGAACCCGACGATGCCGACTGGTCAGCCGGAGGCGTTGCGATCGAAACAGGAGGAAATATGATCGCTCGCCTTGCCTTGCTCTCCGGCTCCGCCTTGCTTGCGCTGGCCGCATCGCCCGCTATGGCCCAGGATGCGGCCACGCCCCCCAATCCGGGCACGCAGACCCCGCCCGATCCTGCCGCCGAGGCGAATGCGGAGCCCGCCAGGAGCGGCGACGGCGACATCGTCATCACCGCGCGTCGCCGCAACGAAAGCCTACAGGACGTGCCGCTGGCCGTCTCCGTGATCGGCGACGAGCGGCTCGCTTCGTCCGGCAGCAACAATGTGCTCCGGCTCACCCAGATTCAGCCGAGCCTGCAATTCTATTCGACCAACCCGCGCAACTCGGCCGCCAATATCCGCGGCCTCGGCGCGCCCTTCGGCCTCACCAATGACGGCATCGAGCAGGGCGTCGGCGTCTATATCGACCAGGTCTATTACAGCCGTATCGCAGTCACGACCTTCGATTTCCTCGATGTCGAACGGGTCGAAGTGCTGCGTGGGCCGCAGGGCACGCTCTACGGCAAGAACACCACCGCCGGCGCGGTCAATGTCATCACCCGCGCGCCGAGCTTCAATTTCGAGGGCAGGGCGCAGCTCTCGGTCGGCAATTTCGACTATATCAACGGCGCCGTCTCGCTGTCGGGGCCAATCATCGACGACGTGCTCGCCTTCCGCGTCGCCGCCGCCCGCTCGCACCGCCGCGGCACGGTCTATAACGTCACCAGCGATCGCTGGGTGAACGAGCAGGACAATCTCGGCGTGCGCGCCCAGTTGCTGCTGCGCGCGACGCCGAACCTCAACATCACCCTGGTCGGCGATTACAACCGCCAGGATCCGGAGTGCTGCGCGCAGATCTACGTGCGTACGGGGGCCACCCAGCGGCCGCTGTCGCGCCAGTTCGCCGGCCTCGCCGCCGCCTTCAACTATGCGCCGCCGAGCACCAATCCGTTCGACCGGGTGACCGACGTCGATACCCCGCTCGATGCCTTCCAGGATCTGGGCGGTGTCGCCCTGCGCGCCGAATGGTCGATCGGGCCCGGCACTTTGACCTCGGTCTCGGCCTGGCGCTTCTGGAATTGGGGCCCGTCCAACGACCGCGATTTCACCGGCCTGCCGATCACCACCGTTTCCGCCAATCCCTCCTCGCAGAACCAATATTCGCAGGAGGTCCGCTATGCCGGGACCAGCGGCCGGCTGGATTACGTCATCGGCACCTTCGCTTACTACCAGCGCCAGCACACCACCGGCGCGCAAGAGCAGGGCTCGGCGGCAAGCCGCTGGCTGCTCAATCCGGGCAACGTGCCGTTCGGCTCGAGCGCCTGCATCCCGGTGGCGGCCAATGCCTGCAATCCGGCGGTGCTGAACGGCCTGCGCTCCGAAAACGACATCGTGCTGAGAAGCACCAGCCTCGCCGGTTATGGGCAGATCGTATGGCATGTGACCGACCGGCTGAGTCTCCAGCCGGGCATACGGATCAATTACGACAAGAAGGACGGTTCCTACGTCGCGGTGGTCCGCACCGGCACCGGCAGCGCGACGCTCAACAACGATCAGCGCGGCATCCTCGCCCCGCAAAGCTACCAGCCCGAATTCAGCGACTGGAACTTCTCCTACGATTTCACCGCATCCTACGAGCTGGCCCAGCATGTCCTCGCTTATGCGACCTATGCGCGCGCCTTCAAATCGGGCGGCATCAATCTGTCCGGCCTGCCGCTCGACGCCGCCAACAACCCGATTCTCAGCGCGGCAACGGTGCGGCCGGAATCGGTCAATCATTTCGAGATCGGCCTCAAATCCCAATGGTGGGATCGGCGGCTGACCGTCAACATCGCCGCCTTCCGCACTGTGATCGACGATTACCAGGCGACCGTAACCAACGGCCAGCTCGGCGTGCTGCGCGGCTATCTCGCCAATGCCGATCAGGTCCGCGTCCAGGGCGTCGAGCTGGAGATTTCGGGCCGGCCGACCGACCATCTCAACTTCTACTTCAACGGCGCCTTCACCGACGGCCGCTACATCCGCTTCGTCGATGCGCCGTGCCCGCCCGAGCTTAGCGGCGGCGCCGCCATCGCGGCGGGCCAGACGCCAAGTGCGCCGGGCACCCCCGGCGGCATCAGCCCGGCCAATTGCGACATTTCCGGCCAGTGGCTGCCGGGCGTTTCGCGCTGGGCCGCCGCTTATGGCGTGGAATATACGATCCCGCAGCGCCTGTTCGGCGTCGGCGGCGACATCGTGCTTGGCTATGACGGCAGCAGCCGCACGAAATTCTCGTCCAATCCGTCGCGCTCCCTCTACACCGACGTTGACGGCTATACGCTCGCCAATTTCCGCCTCGGCTTCCGCGCGGAAAGCGGCTGGGACGTCACCGCCTGGGTCCGCAACGCCTTCGACACCGAATATTTCGAAGTGCTCGCCACCCAGTCGGGCAGCACCGGCCTCGTCGTGGGTCAGCCGGCCGACCCGCGGACCTGGGGGGTGACGGTGCGCACGCAATTCTAAAGATTGTGGGGACTCCCGCGGTTCGGTAATCGAGGAGGCCGAATTCGCGGGAGTACGGCTTATGTCGTGGGCCAAGACCATCCTGGCAGCGCTGCTGCTCGCCGGCTCTGCCGGGACGGGTGCGGCCCAATCAACTCCGCCGGCCGAAACGGACCCCGACATCGTCATCCGCGGCCAGCAGGAGCAGGCCCTGCGCGCCTTCATCGCCTCGGTCGCCGAGGCCGGGCGCTCGGGTCAGCTTGGGCGCTGGGACCGGGAGATCTGCCCGGCCATCATCGGCATCGACCAGGCTCAGGCTGATTTCATGGCACGGCGCATCGCAGAGCTCGCCGCCTCGCTCGAGTTGCGGACGCGTGCGTCGAATTGCCAGACGACGATGCTGATCGTCGTGACCCACGATGCGACGGGCCTCGCGCGGCATTTCGCCCGCACCTATCCGATCACCCTTCGGACCGACGGGCGCGCGAAGCTGAACCTGTTCGCGGCGACGAGCCGGCCAGTGCGCTGGCTGAGCGTCACGGATCTTGGCGGCGGCGTCCTGCCCAACAGCCGCATCACCATGGCCACCCATCCGGAATTCCAGGCGATGATCGTTATCGTGGATGCCGCGCAGATCGGCGGCTACAGCCTCGGCGAGCTGTCCGACTATGTGGCGATGGTCGCGCTCGCCAACCCGCGAGTCACCGCGACCAGGGAGCAGCAGTCGATACTCTCGATGTTCGACCGAGCTCGCCCCGCGGACGGCCCCTTTGCCTTGACCCGCGACGATCGCTCCTTCCTGGCCGGCCTCTATCGCAGCAATCCGCACCTTTCGGCGCGCTCGCAACGCGCGTCGATCGAGCGGCACATGCGGGACGAAGCCTCACGCTGACCACCTGCGCTCCTCCCGGGAGCGTCATGCTGAACTCGTTTCAGCATCCAGTTTCGAACCCTTGGAGAGGTGGAGGACTGGACGCTGAAACAAGTTCAGGGTGACGAAATGGTGCGGAAGGCCGTAGTCGCAGGGTGCCCGTTCGAGACGAAGGCCGGAGGCAACCGAGCCTAACCTCGTCCAACCGCCGCAAACCCGCGCTCCAGATCCCCGATCAAATCCTCCGCTTCCTCCAGCCCCACCGAAAGCCGCAGCAAGTCCCCATGGATCCCGGCCTCCGCCTGCGCCTCGGGCGGCATGCCGCGGTGCGTCATCGTCGCCGGCTTGCAGATCAAGGTCGCGAAACCGCCGAGCGAGGAGGCGAGGGTGATCAGCTCCAGCCCCTTGAGGAACGCCGCCGTCGCGTGGTCGTCGCCCTTGACCCGGAAGGCGAGCATGAATCCCGGCCCTGTTTGCTGCCGCTCGGCCAGCGCCTTGCCCGCGAAGCTGTCGAGCCCGGGATAATAAACCTCGCGTACGTTCTCATGCGCTTCGAGCCACGCGGCCACCGCCGCCGCCGAGGCCTCCTGGCGGTCGACGCGCAGGGGCAGAGTGCGCAGGCCGCGCAGAGTCTGCCAGGCATCGTGCGCCGAGCCGCTGAGCCCGGCGGCATTCGCCCACCAATGGAGCTTTTCGACCAGCCCCGGATCGGCGGCGAGCAGAGCCCCGCCGAACAGGTCGGCATGGCCGTTCAGCGCCTTGGTGGTGGAGTGGAGAACCAGGTCGCAGCCCAGGTCCAGCGGCCGCTGGCGGCACGGTGTCGGCAAGGTGTTGTCGGCAATCACCAACGCGCCGGCGGCCTTTGCCCGCGAAGCGCGGTCGGCAATGTCGACGACGCGAAGCAGCGGATTGCTCGGCGTCTCGATCCAGACCAAAGCCGGCTTCTCGGCCACCGCCGCGCCGAAGGCCGTGTCGTCTCCCTCGTCGACGAACAAGGCGCGCAATTTGCCCTGGTCCTCCAGTCCCTTGATCAGCCGATAGGTGCCGCCATAGCAATCGTGCGGCGCGACCACGAGCGCGCCGGCCGGAAGGAGCAGCAAGGCAAGCAAGGCGGCGGCCTGCCCCGAATTGGTCACGACGCCGCCGGCCGCCCCCTCGAGCTCGGCCAGTGCGTCGGCCAGCATGTCGCGATTGGGATTGACCGTGCGCGAATAATCATAGGCCGGCTTGCTGTCGGCATCGTCCCAGCGGAACGTGTCGGACGACCAGAGCGGCGGCGCGAGGCTGTGATGGCCCGGATCGCCGCGCGTCCCCGCCGAGGCGACGATCGTGGCGGGCTTGCGCGTGCGGCTCACAGGAAGGCCTCGACCAGAGCGGAGACCTTGTCGGCATCCTTGAGGAACATGTCGTGCCCGCACAGCGACGGAAGCAAGTGGAGCTCGACGGGCCCGGCCAGGGCATTCGCCAACGCATTCATCTGGATCGGCGGCACGAGCTGATCGCTGTCAGCACCGATCAGCAGCGTTGGTACGCTGATCTTCGCGGGGTCGACCTTGTGGCGATCGATCGAGGCGGAAAGGCTCAGGAAACGCTGCGGCGTCATCTTGGCGACGAAGGCCTCGCCCCGGTTGCGCAGATAGGCGCCCGGGTCGGAGCGGCCGAGCGTGCCGGGTCCTTCGATCCCGCCTTCGAACCGCTCCGCGAATTCCTCGCGTGTGCGGTAGCTCAGCATGGCGAGCCCGCGGGCGATCGAAAGCGCCTCGTCTTCATTGCCGCTCGCCAGCCCGAGCGCCACGATCCGACGCTGCAGCTCGCGAATGGCGGTGGCGGCCGGGTGCGGGCGCGCATCGGCCGAGATCACCACCAGCCGATCGACCCGATCCGGGAAATGCTGGCCGAGCGCGAGCGCGATCATGCCGCCATAGGAAGCGCCGACCACCGCATGGGCCCTGGCAACGCCGAGGATGTCGAGCGCGGCGCACAAGGCGATCGCCTGGTCCAGCGGGCTCGGCGCTATCTCGCCCTTGGCATCGGCGATGAAATCCAGGCCGAGAACCCGATAGCGCGCCGGATCGGCCGCGCAGCCCGAGCCGGCAAAGCCCGGCCACCAGCTGAATGGAAAGCAATCGGCCGAGATGCCGCCGAGCAGGACGAGCAGAGGCGCGTCCTCCGGCCCGGCGAGGCTTGCACGGACCGACGGACCGAAGCGGGCGACCTGCGGCGGCAGCGCCACGTCGAACGTGGACGGCTCCGCTTCGGCAACCCGGCTCTGGACATTCGGCAGACTCATCTTCGCTCCTTCACCTGTGAAGGCCGATGCTGCCGTGGGACCCGCTTCGTTGCCGGACCGGCCGCATCGCCCTTTGCAGGACCGCCACCTTGCCCGGGAAGGCAGGTTGGCGTGGGCCCATGAGGCCCACTCTTGATGCTTCGCCCGGCAGCATAGCCGCCAAGGCTTGCCATTTCCCTATCATGCCGCCGCGCCTTGGCAAATCCTTTCTGCGCCGTAATAGGCCCTATGAGCTTCGCCGCCTTCGCCTCCAGGCTCGCCGATGCCGCGCGCGCGGTGACGATGCTTGCCGCCGTTCGCGAGGTCGAGGACAAGAGCAAGGGCGGCGTCTTCGATCCGGTCACCGAAGCCGATCGCGGCGCCGAACAGGCGATGCGCGCCTTGATCGAGGCCGAACATCCCGATCACGGCATTGCCGGCGAGGAGCTTGCCGACCGCCCGGCGCGCGGGCCCTGGCGCTGGAGTCTCGACCCGATCGACGGTACCCGTTCCTTCATCTGCGGCCTGCCGACCTGGACCACCCTGATCGCCTTGCTCGAAGACGGCGCGCCGATCCTCGGCCTGATCGACGCCCCCCGGCTCGACGAGCGCTATCTCGGCGACGGCAAGCATGCCTGGCTGAACGGCGACGAGATCAGGACCAGCACCTGCCGCGCGCTCGCCGAAGCGCGCCTCTCCACCACCGATCCCTTCCTGTTCGGCGGGGTTGAGGCGGCCGCCTTCACACGTCTGCGCGCAGCCGCCCGCGTCACCCGCTACGGCCACGACGCCTATGGCTACGCCCGCCTCGCCGCCGGGGCGATCGACCTGGTCGCCGAATCAGGCCTCAAGCCCCACGATTACAATGCGCTGGTCCCCGTCATCCGCGGCGCCGGCGGGGTCGTCGGCAATTGGCGGGGTGGCCGTGACCTGAGCGAGGGACAGGTCTTGGCAGCCGCAACGCCGGAGCTGTTCGAACAGGCCGTGGCATTGCTCGACTGCTAAACCCTCGCCTGTGAACCGGCCGTCATGCCCCGGCATGACTGAGCGCTGCGGGGCACCCCTCCATATTCAAAGCTGCGCCCGCAGCGCACTTCCGACGATCGAAAAGAACGCCCGGCTGGCCGCGCACCGCGCCGTATCCCATTCCGGATGCCACTGGACCGCCAGCACATCCCCGCCGCAGCCGCGCCCGGAAAAGGCTTCGACCAGCCCATCCTCGCGCGCCACTGCCTCAACCGCCAGCCCGCTGCCGAGACGCCCGACGCCTTGGCGGTGCACGGAATTGACCTGCATGTTCCGCGCCCCGGCCGCTCGTTCCAGCCTGCCGCCCTGGGCCAGCTCGACCTCATGCCGGTGATCGAACAGATCGGCGAACATCGCTTCATCCCCTGCTGGATGATGATGGCCGCCGTCGCCGGTGTCGTGCAGGGTGCCGCCGAACAGGACGTTGAGCTCCTGCATGCCGCGGCAGATGCCGAAAACGGGCCGGCCGATCTCGATCATATGACCGGCCAAAGCCAGCGCCACTTCGTCGCGCTGCTCGTCCAGCACGCCGCCCTCGCCATCCGTCGCGCCGCCATAACGATGCGCCGCCACGTTGGAGCGGGCGCCGGTCTGCAGAAGCCCGTCGAGCCGATCCCCGATCGCTTCCGCGTCGAACGTGTCGATCAGCGCCGGCACGAGCAGCACCGTCACTTCCGAGAAACGGACCAGCGGCTCGATGAAGCGGCTGGCCACCGCCTGGATCGGACGTTCCGCGATCTCGTTGCAGCAGAGCACGCCGATCACCGGCTTGCGGGGTCGCGCAGGGCGCTCGGGCCGCCGATATCTCACCAGCGATGTCCCGAAAGCATCTCGCGGACGTCGGCCGTGGCATTGCGAGGGACGATGCCCGCGGCCGGCTGCAGGACGACGCTGTCCGGCGGCACGTCGTTGAGCAGCCATACATTGCCCCCGATCGTCGAGCGCCGGCCGATCGTGATCCGGCCGAGAAGGGTGGCGCCGGCGTATATGGTCACGTCGTCCTCGACGATCGGATGCCGCGCATAGCGGGTTCGCGCGGATAGCCGGGCGATGCCGAGCGGCGCCGTCGCGCCCAGGGTCACGTGCTGATAGAGCTTCACCCGCGCACCGACGATCGCGGTTTCGCCGATCACCACCCCGGTGCCGTGATCGATGAAGAAATTCGGCCCGATCGTCGCGCCTGGATGAATGTCGATACCCGTCCGCTCGTTGGCCAGCTCGGAAATGATCCGCGCGATAATCGGAGATCCCAATTTGTGGAGCTCATGCGCCAGCCGGTGGTGGAGGATTGCGATCGCGCCCGGATAGCAGACCAATATCTCGTCCACGCTGGTTGCCGCCGGATCGCCGAGAAAGGCGGCCTCGACGTCGCTGTCGACCATAGAGCGGACTTGCGGAAGGCAAGCGGCGAAATGCCGCAAGGTGACGGCGGCCTGGTCCGGCTCGAATGCGGCGGCGGATTCGGACTGCCAATAAGCGAATTCGGCGTCCACCTCCTCATGCAGGATGCGCAGCGCCTTGCCCAGCTCGCCCGTGACGAACGCATCTTCCGCCTGGGCGCCACCGCGCCAGCCGCCCAGACGGCGGGGGAACAGCGCCGCCTCGAGATGCGCGACGGCTTGCGCGACCTCGATCCGCGACGGAAAGCGCTCGACGGCTGCGCGCTCTGGGCGCCGCCACGATCTGCGAGCGACGCCGAGCTCCGACGCCGCCTTGTTGATTTCGGCATCGAAATCCGGCGCGCCGCAATCGCCTTCAAGCTGCCGCGCGACTCTCATCGGCAAACGACCCTTTCCATCTCATCGCCTCGACCCAGGCGCTGTGCTGCGCCACATCGAGCGGCTCGAAATGGCCGACCGGCGGCCCGCGATAATCGATCAGCGATCCAGCGGGCCGGAGCCGTCCGCGTATCTCACGCTCCTCCAGCAATCTGTGAAATTGCATAGGACCCCTCCTTTGAGAAATTCCGGCCACGACGACGCTGCGTTCATTCTCCGCCTCTCCGCGAGCGCCGGCGAAACGCCATTGGCCGAAATTAGAATAAGTTTCCACCAACACTGAGATAGCGTGCAATACTTCTGCTTGCGATTGCGATTTTCTCGATCAAATGAGGAGTTCATTCCAATTTGGCCCGAGGCGGCGCAACGTCCTGCCCGACATGGAGCGCGAGCCCGGCCATGATCCCGCGTCACGATTGGAGTGCGGTGCGTTCATTCTCGCTCCCATCAATCCTCCTTATGATTGGCCATTGCATTTTGATTGGGCGGCGCGGCCCCAGAGGCCCATTTGGCGGATCAGAAGGAGCAAGAGATGAACGCCCAGGCACATTTCCAGGCTGCCGCCGTCGAGGCGCCGTTGTTTTTCCTGCGACCAATGGCAGGGCGACCCGCCTCCTATCAGTACGACCCGCCACCCGGCTTCCCGCAGCGGACCGGCATATATGACCCGCACGCCGTCACGATCCGCAATGCCCGGCCGCTGGCGTCCGGGCTTTCGCTGGACGTCCAGGGCTTCGCATTGCTCCAGGCGCCGAGCGCTTTTTTCGACTTCCAGGATGACGAGGCCATACGCTCCGCTTATTATCCGGAGGTCGAGCGGCTGCTCGCCGGGGCGACCGGCGCGGCATTGGTGATCAACTTCGACCACAATGTCCGCAACGCCGCGCGCGCCGCCCGGGGCGAGGCCGGGATACGCGGGCCGGTCGCCAACACCCACAATGATTTCACCGCGCGCTCAGGGCCCGATCGCGTGCGGCGCGAGCTGGAGCGGCGCGGCCTCGACCCCGAGATACTTCTCCGCCGCCGCTTCTCGATCGTCAATCTGTGGCGGCCGATCGGGCGCATTGTCGAAAGATCGCCGATCGCATTGTGCGACGCGCGGACGATCGCGGCCGAGGATGCGGTCGCAGCCGACCTCGTCTACCGGGATCGGACGGGCGAGACCTATGCGATACGGCATAATCCGGCTCAGCATTGGTATTACTTCCCCCGACTTTCGCCGGACGAGGCGATCCTGATCAAGGGTTATGAATCGGACCCGCGGGCGGCGCGCTTCGCGGCCCATGCCGCATTCGACGATCCCACAAGCCCACCGCAGGCGCCCGATCGCGAGAGCATCGAAACCCGCTCCCTTGTCGTCTACTGATAGACGCGCCAATTCCTCGGCCCAGGGATCCGAAAACGAGCCGCGCCATTTCAGGCGCGGCCCAGTGGCGCGGGGGGAGAAAGCCCGCGAAACCCGTTTCAGGTCAGCCGTCTTTTCTCGGTGACGTCGAACTGGACGACCTTTCCGTCGTGGATCGACATGTGGATCGAGCCGAACTTGATCCGTTCGAGTTCGAGCTGAAGCAGTTTCAGAAGGTCCTGCGCCCCGGTTTCGGGGCGGAGCGGAGTCACCGAAGCGGCATGTGACATCAGGAATCTCCCAGAGGCATCGATCTCAGACTAGTTGTCTACCGTTCCAATTGACAATATGTTCCCGTCCCGAATGGTGGAAAGCAAGGGGTTCGCTGAATCCAGGGCATGGCGGCATTGGAATTGCGTCCAGGCCGTCCGTCTCAGCAAATATCTCTCCGCGGGACCCTATGGGAGCATCCCAGCGTGGGTCGAGCCACGGCCACGATCGAGCGTCGGACTAGAGTATCTGTTCGCGATCACTATGCAGGTGCCACTCTACCTATTCCGACCGGACATCCGGAGGCCGCAACCAGGATATCTGCCGATGCCCGATTTCTCGTCGATCGACTTTGCCTCGCTGCTGCCCTTCGTCGCCGCGGGCTTCGTTGCCCAGCTGATCGACGGCGCCCTGGGGATGGCCTTCGGGGTCATCTCGACCACGATCCTCCTCAGCATGGGGGTGCCCCCGGCCGCGGCTTCGGCGGGCGTCCATACGGTGGAGACGTTCACCACCGGGGTCTCGGCGATAAGTCACACGCTTCATCGCAACGTCGATTGGCGGCTGTTCGCCAGGATCGCGATCCCGGGCGTCATTGGCGGCGCCCTCGGCGCCTATGTCCTGACCGGGATCGACGCTTCGATCGCGCGGCCCGTGGTGCTCACCTATCTGGCGCTGATCGGCTTCTACCTGGTCTGGCGCGGCCTCCATTATCCGCCCGAGCAAAAGCCCGCCAAAGTGGTGGAGCCGCTCGGCCTGATCGGCGGCTTTCTCGACGCGGTCGGCGGCGGCGGGTGGGGTCCGATCGTCACCGGAAATCTGCTCGCCCAGGGCGCGGATCCCCGCCGCACGATCGGGACCGTCAACAGCGCCGAATTCCTGGTCACGACCGTGATATCGGCCACCTTCATCGCCGCGCTCGGCTGGGCCGCGTTCACCGCGGCGACGGTGGGGCTGCTGATCGGCGGGGTGGTCGCGGCGCCGATCGGGGCCTTCGCGGCCAAGAAGGCGCCCGCCAAGGTCCTTCTCATCCTCGTCGGCGTCCTGCTCACGCTGACCAGTCTGTACGGCGTCGGCATGGCGGTCCGCGCGGCCTGGCTTTGACGCCGCCTGGAAGGAGCCGCGGCCGCCTTCAGCCTGGGTCTTCAGCTCCCGGCGCGTGACGCCGACGAAGCGTTTCGGTGACGTCCGTCCACCCGAAACCGCGCGCCTCCATGAGGACGGAGACGTGGTAGATGAGGTCGGCCGCTTCCTCGATGCAGGCTTCGCGCGTGCCGGCGGCGCCGGCCAGGGCAAGCTCGACGCCCTCCTCGCCGACCTTCTGCGCGATGCGGGTCGGCCCTTCGCCGAGCAGGCGGGCGGTATAGCTCACCGCCGCATCCTCGCCGCCGCGCTGGTGGACGATGCGCGCCAGCTGCTCGAGCCAGCCGATGCCGGGCGCATTCGCCTCGCCGAAGCAACTCGTCGTGCCGAGGTGGCAAGTCGGGCCCGCCGGCTCGGCAAGGACGAGGAGGGAATCATCGTCGCAATCGGCGAAGATCGCCTTGACCGCGAGATGATGGCCGGAGGTCTCGCCCTTGCACCACAACCGTCCCTTGGACCTGCTGAAGAAGGTGGCGAAGCCGCTCTCCAGGCTGGCGGCAAGCGCGTCGCGGTTCATATAGCCAAGCATCAGCGGCTGCAGCGTCGCCGCATCTTGGACGATCGCCGGCAGCAATCCGTCCATCTTCTGCCAATCGAGCGCGGACAGGTCCGCCTCGGTCAGCGGCGCACTTCGATCCCGCATTGGCCCAGATACTCCTTCAGATCTTCGATGGCGATCAGCCGGTCGTGGAAGACGGTGGCGGCAAGCGCGCCGCTCGCGCCGACGGCGAAGGCGTCGCGGAAATGCTCCGGTGTTCCGGCGCCGCCCGACGCAATCACCGGCACTGTGACCGCATCGATCACCGCCTTGCTGTGGGCGACGTCGTAGCCGGTGCGCACGCCGTCGTTGCGCATGCAGTTGAGCACGATCTCGCCGGCGCCGCGCTCCGTCGCCTCGCGTACCCAGTCCAGGGTGCGGAGGCCAGTGTCACGCGTCGCTTCGACGCTGCCCGTATATTGCTTCACCCAGTACTCGCCCCCGTCGGCATAGCTGTCGACGCCGAGCACGACGCACTGGCTGCCGAAATCGCGGGCGAGCGTTTCGATCAGGTCCGGATTCTCGATCGCTGGCGAGTTGATCGAAATCTTGTCGGCACCGGCATCGAGGCAGGCGGCTGCTTCGTCGCGGCTGCGGATGCCGCCTGCGACGGCGAAGGGGATGTCGATCACCTGGGCGATCCGGCGCACCCAGTCGGTGTCGAGGCTGCGCCGCTCCGCGCTGGCGGTGATGTCGTAGAAGACCAGCTCGTCGGCGCCCTCGTCGCGGTAGCGCAGGGCATGCTCGACGATGTCGCCGATGTCGCGATGGTCGCGGAACTGGACGCCCTTGACCACGCGTCCGTCGCGCACGTCGAGGCAGGGAATGATCCTAGCGGCCGGCATCGACGGCTTCCGCGAGACCGAACTTTTCTTCCCACAGCGCCTTGCCCACGATCGCGCCGGCCGCGCCGGTCGCCTGGAGCACTCGCAGATCCTCGAGCGAGGACACGCCGCCCGAGGCCTGCACGGCCAAGGTGGGGCAGCGGGTGACGATCTCGGCGATCAGCGCGCTATTGGGGCCGGTCATCATCCCGTCGCGGCCGATGTCGGTGACCAGAGCGTGGCGCGCCTCCGGGTAGACAGCGAGCGCGTCCCACAGGCTCGTACCGGAGGATTCGAGCCAGCCGGACGTCGCGACCTCCGGAGTCTCGCCGACGAGTCGTATATCGAAGGCCAGGGTGATCCGCTCGCCGCCAAATTCCGCGATGAAGCCGGCGACTATGTCGGGCTCCTGCACGGCAAGGCTGCCGATCACCACGCGTGCCACGCCTGCCTCGAACATGCGCACGAGCTGGTCGCGGGTGCGAAAGCCGCCCGCGACCTGGAGCTGCTGCTTCGCCCCGCGCGCGAGGCGCGCGATCAGATCATGCTGGCGCGGCGATTTCTCGCGGGCGCCGTCGAGATCGACGATATGGGTCCAACTCGCACCGGCATCGGCGAAGGCGGCCAGCGCTTCGGCCGGATCGGCGGGATAGATCTTCGCTTCCTCGAACCGGCCCTGCGACAGGCGCACGCAGCGGCCGCCCATCAGATCGATGGCGGGATAGATCAGCATGACAGGAACGCCTTCAGGAAGCGCGCGCCAGGCTCGGCGCTGCGCTCCGGGTGAAATTGCGCGCCGAGCAGATTGCCCTGGCGGATCGCGGCGGGAATGGTGCGGCCGTGTCGCGCGGTGGCGATGCTGGCCGGGCCGTCGTCGCAGGCGAAGCTGTGCGCGAAATAGACATAGTCGCCGCTCGCCAGCCCGCAGCCGCTGTCGGTCACGTCAAGCCGGCTCCAGCCCATGTGCGGCACCGTCAGCCCCGGCGCGGGCTCCAGCTTCCGAACCGTCCCCGCGATCAGGCCGAGGCAATCAATGTCCTCTTCCTCGCTCCGCTCGAACAGCAATTGCATGCCGAGGCAGATGCCGAGCAACGGCCTGGTCAGGCCCGCCAGCGTCTGCCGCAGCCCAAGCGCGTCGATCCGGCCCATCGCATAGCCGGCCGCGCCGACGCCGGGCAAGGCGACCCGCTCGGCCGCGCTGATCGCCGCCGGATCGGCGGTCAGCTCGACAGTCGCGCCGAGCCGCTGGAAGGCGACCGCGATCGAGCCGATATTGCCGTAGCCGAGATCGACGATGGCGACGTTCACAGCACGCCTTTCGTGCTCGGCACGGCCTCCCGATCGCCTTCGCGCGCGACCGCCTGGCGCAGCGCGCGGCCGAACGCCTTGAAGCAGGCCTCGGTCTTGTGATGATCGTTCTCGCCGGTGACCCTGACGTGGATCGCCGCGCCGAGCGTGTCGGCGAAGGAGCGGAAGATGTGGCCGGTCATCTCGGTCGGATAGGCGCCGATATGGCTGGCGGTGAAATCACCCTCGAACAGGCTGTAGGGCCGGCCGCTGAGATCGATCAGCACATGCGCCTCGGCCTCGTCCATCGGCAGCGAGAAGCCGAAGCGGCCGATGCCGCGCCGGTCGGCAAGCGCCCTGGACAAGGCCTGGCCGAAGGCGATCGCGCAATCCTCGAGGCTGTGATGCGCGTCGATCTCGAGATCGCCCTTGCAGTCGAGCAAAAGCGAGAAATTGCCGTGGGCGGCGACCTGGTCGAGCATATGATCGAAAAAGGGTACGCCGGTGTCGACCCGGCGCGGCGAAGCGCTGTCGAGATCGACGGCGACGGCGATCGAAGTCTCCTTTGTCTCGCGGATCAGCTCGGCGCGGCGGCGACCGGTGACTTTCCCGCTCAGGCCCAAAGCAGCGAGCAAGGCGGCATTCTCCGCTTCGGTGCCGATGCTGACCCGGACTCCGCCGGGCGCCGCATTGGGACGGAAACGGACGCGAACGCCTACCTGGCGGAGCCGGGCCGCGAGGGCTTCCGGTTCGGCCACTTCGAGGAACAGGAAATTGGCACCGCCGGCGCGAACATTTCTTACCCCGGGTGCTTCGGCGATCCGCGCCGCCAGCGTGGCGCGATCGGCCTTGATCCGGGCGATCCGCTCCTCGTGGATTGCCCGGCGGGCCGGAGCGAGGGCCGCGGCGGCGGCGGCAATGGAAAGGCTGGGCAAAGGGTAGGGGGGCAGGGCCCGCGCGGCCAAAGCGATCAGCTCCGCATTGCCGATCGCAGCGCCGACCCGCGCGCCGGCCAGGCCGAACGCCTTGGAGAGCGTGCGCAGCACCACCAGGTTCGGCCGCCGCGTCGCCTCGGGGCCAAGGCTCTCGATATCGGCGAACTCGATATAGGCTTCGTCGAGCACGATGATCGTCTCGGGCAAAGCGTCGGCGATACGCAACAGGTCGGCCGGCGCGACGACATTGCCGGTCGGGTTGTTGGGCGAGCAGAGGAAGGCCAGCTTGAGCGACTCGTCGCGCTTGAGGCGCGCGATCAGTGCGTCCGGATCGAGATCGAAGTTCGCGCCGAGCGGCGCCTCGATCACCCGCGCGCCCTGCAGCAGCGCGAAATGGGCGTAGGCGGCGAAGGTCGGAGGGCAGATCGAGATCGCATCCATCCCCGGCCGGCAGAAGGTGCGCACCAATATGTCGATCGCATCGTCGGCGCCGCGCGTGACGATCAACTCGTCGGCAGCCACGCCGTACAGCGCTGCCATCGCATTCTTGAGATGGGCGGGCTGCGGCTCCGGATAACGATTCACGTCGGCCGACAGCGCCCCGTCCGACAGCGGCGGATAGGGATTCTCATTGGCGTCGAGCTTGACCGCATCGCGCGCGAAATCGGCATTCGCGTTCGCCGAGATGTCGAACGGCGGCAGAGCGAGGATCTCAGGCCTGGCGAGGCGCGCGGCGAGCGAAGTCATGCCGGTACCCCTGCGCCAAGCCGGGCGTCGGCGGCGCGGGCATGTGCCTCCAATCCCTCAAGTCGGGCCAGTTCGGCGGCGGGGCGCGCAATGGCCCGCGCGGCCTCGCGTGTGACGCTTTGGACAGTCATCGACTTGAGGAAGGAGTGGACCGAAATGCCGCTCCATACGCGGGCGGCGCCGTCGGTCGGCAGGACGTGACTCGATCCGGCGAGATAGTCGCCGAACGTCTCGGCCGCATTGCCTCCGGCAAACACCGCGCCGGCATTGCGGACCGCGCCGACCAGGGCCTCGGGATCGGCGACGGCGAGCGACAGATGCTCGGGCGCGTAGAGATTGGCGATCTCGACTGCTTCGTCGATCGTGTCGGTCAGGATGATCCGCGCATTGCCCAACGCCGCCGATGCGATGGCGCGGCGGGGCAGGGTGGCGATCTGCGCATCGACCTCGGCTTCGGCGGCATCGGCCAGCGCCGGCGCGTTGGTGACGAGAATCACCTGCGCCGCTTCGTCATGTTCGGCCTGGCTCAGCAGGTCGGCGGCGACCAGGCGCGGATCGGCCTCGGAGTCCGCGACGACCAGCAATTCGCTCGGCCCGGCAGGCATGTCGACCGCGGGGCCGCCGGGGAGCGAAGCGGCATAGGTCTTGGCCTCGGCGACCCAGATATTGCCGGGTCCGCAGATCTTGGGGACGGCCGGGATGTCGCCGGCACCCCACGCCAGAGCCGCGATCGCCTGGGCGCCGCCGATCGTCCAGATCGCGGTGATGCCGCAAATGTCGGCGGCGAGGGCGAGCACCGGATCGAGCCCGCCCTCCGGCCGCGGCGGCGTCACCACGACGATCTCCTTCACGCCGGCGGCACGGGCGGGAATGGCGAGCATCATCAGGGTCGAGAAAAGCGGTGTCTTGCCGCCCGGCACGTAGAGGCCGACCCGGTCGACCGGCCGCCACACCTTGCGCACCATGAGGCCTGGCATCGTCTCGACCGCATGCTCGGCCGGAAGGCTGGCCTTGTGGAACGCGGTGATGTTCTTTCGCGCCAGCTCGATCGCGCGCAGCTGCTGCGTTGTGAGCGTCCGCCGCGCCTCCTCGGCGATCGGCGCGACCGCGACGCGCTTGGGGGCTTCGCCATCGAGACGCAGCGCATGTTCGGCCGCCGCCTCCCAGCCCCGGGCCCGGACGTCATCGACGATAGAGCGCACCGACGACTGCAGCGCCGGATCGCTCCGCCCCCGCGGCCGCGCCAGCGCAGCGCGCCTGTCGGCCTCCGCCAGATCGGACCAGACCAGCCGTTTCACATCATCATCTTTTCGATCGGGACGACGAGGATCGCCGAGGCGCCGGCCGCCTTCAGCTTCTGCAGCGTCTCCCAGAAGACCGATTCCTTGCAGACCGCATGAACCGCGAAATGCCCCGGTCGGCCGGCGAGCGGCAGGATGGTCGGCGCTTCCGCGCCCGGCAGCATCGCCGCGATCGTCGCCAGCGCCTCTTCGGGCGCGTTGAGCATGATATATTTGCTCTCCTGGGTGGCGAGCACGCCTTCGATCCGGCTCAGCATCTGCTCGGCCAGTTCGGCTCGCTCGGGCGAAAGCGGCTTGCGAGTGCGGATCAGCACGGCCTCGCTGTCGAGCACGGTATCGACGGGGCGCAGGCCGTTGGCCTCCAGCGTCGCTCCGGTCGAGACGAGGTCGCAGATATATTGGGCGATCTGCAGCCGCGGCGCGAGCTCGACCGCGCCGCTCATCTTCACGATGTCGGCGTCGATCCCGTTCTCGTCGAGGAAGCGCTGGAGCAGGTTCGGATAGGAGGTCGCGATCCGCGTGCCAGCCAGGCTCTGCGGCCCGTCATAGGCGGTGGCATCCGGTGCTGCGATCCTGAGCGAGCATTGGCCGAAACCCAGGGCCGCGATCACGTCGACCGGCGCGGCGCTCTCATCGAGCGCCATCTCTTCCAGCACGTTGCGCCCGACCACGCCGAACTCGCAGACGCCGTCGCCGACGAAGGTCGGGATGTCGTCGTCGCGGACCAGCAGCAGGTCGAGCGCGAAATTCTCGACCCGCGCCGCTAGCGCGTTCTTGCCTTCCTGGATCCGGAAACCGGCGCCGCGCAGCAACTCGCGTGTATTCTGCGAGAGCCGGCCGGACTTCTGCACCGCCAGGTGGAGGCGGCTTCTATCGAGCGTCATTGCCGTTTCCCATGCGTGCGATCGCCAGCTGATAGGCCCGATAGGGCTCCTGGCGCAGGAAGCGCGCCACGCGGACGATGGTGGTGGTGCTGACCCCGGTCGCGTCGTGGATGTCGCGATAGGTGAGGTCGGTCTGCTCGAGCAGCCGCGCGACGTGCCAGCGCTCGGCCAGGGTCCGGACCTCGGCCGGCGTGCAAAGGTCGGCGAGCAGCCGCGCCATCTCGTCCGCGTCGCGCGGCGTCAGCAGCGCCGCGCAGAGGTCGCGGGCGAGGGCCGCCTGATCGCGGGTCGGGTTGAGAATCTCGGTCATTGCTCGTTCTATTGTATTAGCACGCTGTAACAAGCGCCCTCTAACGACGCTTCGTCGATGACGCAAGCCCTTCTCTTTTCCCCTTCTCCCCGGCGCGGAGAGGGCTTTTACGCATCCTCCAGAACATTCCGCAAAATCGCATCCCCCCTCAGCGTCAGGATCGACTCCGGATGGAATTGTAGCCCGGTTTGCCGCGCCTCGGGATCGCTGATCGCCATCGCCATGCCGTCGATCTGGGCATGGATCTGAAAACGGGCCGGCAGGTCGCGCGTGCACAGGCTGTGGTAGCGGCCGATGGTGAGCGGCGCATCGAGCCCGCGCAGCGGACCTTGTCCGTCATGATCGAGCAGGGACGATTTGCCATGGACCGGCTCCGGCGCCCGGGCGACATTGCCGCCCGCTTCCTCGACGATCGCCTGGTGGCCCAGGCAGATGCCGAGCAAGGGCACCTTGCCCCTGGCGAGCGCGATCAATTCCAGGCAGCAGCCGGCGTCGCGCGGCTTGCCGGGCCCCGGCGACAGCACGATCAGCGCATTCGAACTCTGCGCGCGTTCGAGCGCTTCTCCGGCGTCGATCGTGTTGCGCAGCACCACGATCTCGCAGCCGAGCCGCTCGAACGATTCGACCAGGTTGAAGGTGAAGCTGTCGAAATTGTCGATGAAGAGGACATTGCGGGTCATGCTGCGTCTCCCGTTCCGGCCAGCACCGAGAGCAGGGCCGAGGCCTTGCGCCGCGTCTCCTCGGCCTCGCGATGCGGGTCGCTGTCGTGGACCACGCCCGCGCCGGCGCGGACGAAGGCGGTGCCCTCCCTGACCACCGCGGTGCGGATCACGACGGCGGTGTCCATCATCCCCTCGCCGTTGATCCAGCCGATCGCGCCGCCATAGGGGCCGCGCTTGGTCACTTCGGTCTCGCGCAACAATTGGGTGGCGCGGATCTTCGGCGCGCCTGTCAGCGTGCCGACGTTGAGGCAGGCCTGCAGCGCGTCGAGTGCGTCCATGCCGGGCTTGAGCACGCCGGTGACCGAGGAGACGAGGTGCATCACCCGCGCATAGCGCTCGACGCCGAGCAGCTTCTCAACCCGCCGCGTGCCCGCGACGCTCACCCGCGCGACGTCGTTGCGGGCGAGATCGACGAGCATCATATGCTCGGCTGCTTCCTTGGCATCGAGCCGCATCTCGGCTTCGAGCCGGTCGTCCTCGTCGCCGGTGGCCCCGCGCGGCCGGGTGCCGGCGATCGGCTTGACCTCGACCTTGTGGCCGACGCCCTTCTCGGCATAGACGCGGACCGAGGTTTCCGGCGACGCGCCGAACACGACATGGTCGGGCGCGGCAACGAAGAAATGATAGGGGCTCGGATCGAGCGCACGCAGCGCCGCATATGTCCGCAGCGGATCGACGCAGGGCGCGCGGAAGGTGCGCGAGGGCACGATCTGATAGACCTCGCCTTCGCCGATATGCTCCTTCATTCGCGCGACCACGGCGGCGTAGGCGTCGTCGTCGAGGTCGGTCTGCGAGAAATCGGCCGGCCGATTCGATTTAGGCGGATAGGCGACTGGCGGGACCCTGCCGCAGCGGGCGACGAGATCGGCAAGCCGCTGCGTCGCGCCGAAATAAGCGCGCTCGTCGGCTTTTGAATCGGCCGAACCGAATGCGGTGCAGACCGCGCGGGGCCGGGCGCCGGGCTCGAACAGGATCAAGGATTCTGCCAGCCAGAAGACGAAGTCGGGGAAGTTGAGCGGATCCCGCGCATTGGCCGGCAGCGTCTCGATCAGGTCGACATGGTCGAACGCGACGATGCCGAGCGCAGCGAGGGTGAAAGGCTCTTCCTTTGACGCGACCGCGATGCCGGCGGAGAGGAAGCGCATCACGCTGAACGGGGAGGGGGCGCGCAGCCTTTCCTCCAGATCGGGGGTGTTGATTTCCGGAAAACGGAGATGGAGCCGGTCGGGCGCCTGCTCAATGATCCGCTCGGGCAGATGGCCGGCGAGCGCGGCGAGGACGTTGCCGCCGCCATCTGACAGGGCGTGCGCGTGGATGTCGTGGCCGCGGCATTCGACTCGCACCGCCGCCCGATCGAGCAGCAGGCCCGGGCCGACCGATCGTTCCAGCAGCAAAGTATCGCGGCGGCGGCCGCCGTCGCTCAAGGCTGCGTAGAGATCGAGCGGGTCGAGCGCGCCCGGCAGTTGGCGGCACAGCGCCAGCGCCTGTGCTTCGCCGATCCTCGGCGCGCTCATGCCAGCGTCCGCCCGACCGCCTGCACGACCGGCGCGAGGGCGCCCATCAAGGTGCGGAAGCCTTCGGGATAGAGCGATTGCGCGCCGTCCGAGAGCGCCGCCGCGGGATTTTCGTGCACCTCGACGAGCAAGCCGTCGGCACCGCAGGCGGCAGCCGCGAGCGACATCGGCATGACCAGGTCGCGTATGCCGGTGCCGTGCGAAGGATCGACCAGGATCGGGAGATGCGTTTTCTGCTTGATATAGGGGACGGCGTTGAGATCGAGCGTGTTGCGGGTGGCGGTCTCGAAGGTGCGGATGCCGCGCTCGCACACTATGACCTGCTCGTTGCCGGCGGCGAGCAGATATTCGGCGGCGAGCAGCAATTCCTCGATCTTTGCCGACAGGCCGCGCTTGAGTAGCACCGGCTTGCCCGCCTTGCCGACTGCGCGCAGGAGCGCGAAATTCTGCATGTTGCGCGCGCCGATCTGGAGAGCGTCGGCATGTTCGGCGACGATGTCGACGTCGGCTGTATCCATCACCTCGGTGACGATCGGCAGGCCGGTCTCCTCGCTGACCAGCTTGAGGATCCTCAAACCCTCCGGCCCGTGCCCCTGGAAGCCGTAGGGGCTGGAGCGGGGCTTGTAGGCGCCGGCGCGAAGCGCCACGGCGCCCGCCGCCTTGACGATCTGCGCGGTGTTGCGGGTCTGGTCGAGGCTTTCCACCGCGCAAGGTCCGGCGATCACGGCGACCGCGCGGCCACCGATGGCAACGCCGCCGATCTTCACGATCGTATCGTGCGGGTGAAGCTCACGGCTGACCAGTTTGTAGGGGGCGAGAATCGGCTTCACCGATTCCACCATCGGATGGCTTTCGAGGTTCAATTCGGCGAGCACGCGCTCGTCGCCGAGCGCGCCGAGCACGACGCGCTCGACGCCGGGCATGTGCAAGGGGGTGAGGCCGCGCTCGGAGATCAAGGCGAGCAGGCTTTCGGTGATCTCGGGCGTGGCTTCGGGTTTCAGGACGATGATCATGACAGGAATTCCACGTGGCGATGGGACAAAAAAAGACCCGCCTGGGGCGGGCCTCTCCGGTTGAAGCTGAATGCTCTTTCTAGAAGCTTTCAGGCCATCGCCAGGCGGGCACGCCACAGGCTGCGCTGCGCCAGCGCCACCAGCCGAAATGAATGCCCTTGGTCATGGGGTGAGCTTATGGCCTGCGCGCCGCCCGCGTCAACGGCCTTTATCCGGCGGGCCGTTGCGTCCGGGCGCGGTTCCACGAACATCTTGACTGGCAACATTGCGCGGCGCGAATAATCCAGTCGTTGCGGGGAGAATGCCGATGGTCGATATCTTCATCAGCTACCGGCGTACGCAAGCGTTCATGGCCGATCGGATCCACGAGCGACTATGCGCCAGATTTCAATCGAGCCGCGTCTTTCTTGACCGCACCGAGATCCGACCCGGCGCGAGCTTTCCGAAGGTGATCGCGGAGCAGCTTGATGCTGCCAGGATCGTCATCGTCCTGATCGATCCGACCTGGATAATCGTGCAGGATCCGCGCAGCTTCAAACGGCGTCTCGAGCTGAAGAACGACTGGGTTCGGATCGAGCTTCAGAAGAGCCTCCAGCTTGGGAAAATCGTGATCCCGGCCCTCATCGATGGCGCCGTCATGCCGAGGCGGGAGCAGCTGCCGGGGCCGCTGACCGCATTGGCCGAGCGCAACTACGTCAAGATATCGACTGAGAGGTTTGCCGACGATGTGGATGATCTGATTCGAGAACTCAGCGCGCAGCTCGGAGAGGACGACCTGCGCAAGCTGCTGCAGGACGAGACGCATCCTTATCCGAGGGCAGGCGATTTCAAGCCTGTCGCGATCGAAGGAGAGCTGCTCGAAAGCATGATGGCGGAGTTGTCGCATTGGCGGGTCGTGGAATCCCCGATCCACGATGATCCAAGACCCGGAACGCCGACCACGCGCAGGGAGATCGTCCGAAACTTTCGCTTCCCCTCGTTCCTGTCCGCGGTGAAGTTCATGAGTGTCGCGGCAGCGCCGATCGACGTCTTCGGCCATCATCCCCGGTGGGAGAACGTGTTTCAAACCGTTCGCGTGTCGCTGAGCACTTGGGATATCGGCCATCGTCCATCCGACCGGGACTTCAAGACCGCACTCATGCTGGAGCGCCTCTATGAGCGGTTCATCGCGGAGCAGAAGGACTGACCCTCAGCCTGTTTCCTTGATGAGCAGAGCTCTGAGCTCCGCGTCATGCTCCGAGGGTGGCTCGGCGCCGAAAAAAAGGCGGAAGGCCTGCCGGGCCTGGCCCGTGAGCATGGTCAGTCCGTCCACGGTGCGCAGGCCCACCGCCCGCGCGGCTTGCAGGAACAAAGTGTCGAGCGGGTGATAGATCATGTCGAAGACGGTGGCGCCGGGCGCCGCCGAGGGGAGGGCGTCGAGCAACGCGTCCGGCATCGGGCCGGCATGGCCCATGCCGAGCGGCGTCGCGTTGATGATCAGGGTGGCGCCCGCGAGGAGGCCGACCTCGTCCATGTTCCGGCGCGTGATGCTGGTGACCTCGGCATTCGCAAGCGCCACCAGCACGGCACGGGCCGCGCCGCCGTCGCCGATCATCACGACCCTGCCGAGGTCGGCGCCGGCCAGCGCTTCCGCGACGCCGTCCACGTCGGTGTTGAGCCCGATCAGGCGGTCGCCGTCCCGGACGATGCAGTTCACCGCGCCGATCGGGCTGGATTCGTCGAGGAAGGGCATCACCGCCTGTTTGTGCGGCGCGGTGACGTTGCAGCCGCGCCAGTCGGGATCGCCGCGCCGCGAGCCGAAAAACGAACACAGGTCGGTGACGCGCGTCGCCCGGTATTCAGCGTCGATCCCAAGGGATTCGAGCCAGAAATTGTGGATCGTTGGCGACTTGCTGTGGGCGATAGGGTCGCCGATCACTTCCGCATAAGGCGCCATCGTCAGGCCCGCTGGCGGTCGAGGAACGCGGCGACGTCGGCCAGATCGACCTTCTTGTCGACGAAGGCTTCGCCGATGCCGCGCACCAGGATGAACGGCAGTCGGCCGCCGCTCGCTTTCTTGTCGTGGCGCATATGCGCGACCAGGGCTTCCCCCGACGCCGGGATCGGACCGAGCGTCGTCGTCAGGCCGACGGATTCGAGATGATTGGCCACCCGCTCCGCATCGGCCTCGGTGCAGATCCCGCGCTCGGCGGAGAAGCGGAAGGCGAGCGCCATGCCGAGCGCGACCGCCTCGCCGTGAAGCAGCAGATCGGAAAAGCCGGTCTCCGCCTCAAGCGCATGGGCGAAGGTATGGCCCAGGTTGAGCAGGGCGCGCTTACCGGCGGTCTCCCGCTCGTCCGCCGCGACGATCGCGGCCTTGGCGGCGACGCTGACCTTGATCGCATGTTCGCGCGCGGGTGGATCGCCGGCGATCAGCTTTTGGCCATTGGCCTCGCACCAGGCAAAGAAGCCCGCGTCTCCCAGCAGGCCGTATTTCACCACTTCGGCATAGCCCGCGCGCAGCTGGCGCGGGGGCAGGGTGTCTAGGCAGGCCGGGTCGATCAGCACCGCGGTGGGCTGGTTGAAGGCGCCGACCAGATTCTTGCCGGCGGCGGTGTTGATCCCGGTCTTGCCGCCCACCGAGGAATCGACCTGGGCGAGCAGGGTCGTCGGGATCTGGATAAGGCCGCAGCCGCGCTTGAGGATCGAGGAGGCGAAGCCGGTAAGGTCGCCGATCACGCCGCCGCCAAAGGCGACGAGATGGTCGCCGCGCTCGACGCCCAGCGCCAGCAGGCGATCGATCAAGGCCTCCAGACCGGACCAGCTCTTGCTGCCTTCGCCGGGCGGCAGCAGGATCGGCTTGGCATCGATCGCCAGCCTGCCACCCTGCAGCGCCCAGACGATCTCGTCGCTGATCACGAAGATCCGCCCATCGCCGGCATAGGAACCCAGCATCTCCCCGGCCCGGTCGAGCAGGCCGGTCTCGATGTGGATCGGGTAGGAACGCTCGCCGAGCGCGACGTCGACCCGCCTCATGGCCGCTCGCCGCACTGGGCGAGGTGCAGCAGTTTCTGGTCGGCGAGCACCAAAGCCATCATCGCCTCGACCACCGGCGCGCCACGAATGCCGACGCAGGGATCGTGGCGCCCCTTGGTGGAGATCTCGGTCTCGGCCCCGTCCTGGCCGACGCTCGGCTGCGGCGTCGAGATCGAGGAGGTCGGCTTGAACGCAACCCGGACCACCACCGGCTGGCCGCTCGATATGCCGCCGAGGATGCCGCCGGCATGGTTGCTGAGGAAATGCGGCCGGCCATCGCTGCCGGCGCGCATCCCGTCGCTATTTTCTTCGCCGCGTAGCCGCGCCGCGGCGAAACCGTCACCGATCTCGACGCCCTTGACCGCGTTGATCGACATCATCGCCGCCGCAAGCTCGGCGTCGAGCTTGGCATAAAGCGGCGCCCCCCAGCCGGGTGGAACCCCGGTCGCGACGCATTCGACCACGGCGCCGAGCGAGCTGCCGTCCTTGCGCGCCGCATCGACCAATGTTTCCCAGCGCGTGGCGGCGCCGGTGTCGGGACAGAAGAAAGGATTGGCGTCGATCGCCGCATCGTCGAACGCCGCGCGGTCGATCGCATCGCCGCCGATCTCGACCACATAAGCGCGGATCCGCACCTGCGGGATCACCAGCCGCGCCACGCCGCCGGCCGCGACCCGCGACGCGGTCTCACGCGCCGAGGCGCGGCCGCTGCCACGCCAGTCGCGATGTCCGTATTTGGCCTGATAGGTCCAGTCGGCATGGCCGGGGCGGTATCCGGCGGCGATCTCGGCATAATCCTTCGAGCGCTGGTCGACATTGTCGATCATCAGGCTGATCGGCGTGCCGGTGGTGCGGCCTTCGAAGGTTCCGGACAGGATCCGCACCAGATCGGGCTCGCGGCGCTGGGTGGTGAAGCGCGAGGTGCCGGGGCGCCGCCGGTCGAGCCACGGCTGGATGTCGTCCTCGCTCAGCGCGAGTCCAGGCGGACAGCCGTCGACGATCGCGCCGATCGCCGGCCCATGGCTCTCGCCCCAGGTGGAGAAGCGGAGCAGTCGGCCGAAGCTGTTGAAACTCACGATCTCGCTCGCGCCGAACGTGCTCCCTCTCCCCGGGGGGGAGAGGGTTGGGGTGAGGGGGTTCGGCGGTCGGAGGTTAAGTCTCCAACTCTGTGACCCCCCACCCAGCCCTCCCCCTCAGGGGGAGGGCTATTGAGGCGGAGCCCTTCCATCCTAGGCCTCGCTATCGTTACTGGCTTCCTCTTCCTCCTCGCCCGAATCCCGGGCGACGATGCAGAAGATGGTGGCGTTATCCATCCGGTCGTGGACGTTGCGGCAGAGGATGGTCAGACCATTGGCGACCGCCGCCGCTTCCGATGCGACAGCGGCCTTCTTGCGGTCGCCGCTGTCGGCGAGCAGACGGGCGCCGACCGCGGTGTTGATCGCCTCTTCGGGGGCCGCGCCCAGCCGCTCCAGCACCTGGTGGCATTGCGCAAGCGCGATCGGGTGGCTCACCACCGTCTCGATCTCCTCCAGCCTGGCGCCGGGCACCCCCATCAAATGGAGGATGATCGGGAGCTCGACCTCCCGGCGGACGAACAGGCCCTTGTGGACGATCAGCTCGCGATTGCCGGGCACCGAGCCGGCCGTGTTGTTCTCGATCGGCAGCATGCCAAGCTCCGCCTCGCCGGCGAGCACGGCATCCGCGACTGCTTCGAAGGTCGCCCGATTGATCCGCTCGAAATCGGGCAGGAACTTGCGACAGGCCTCGTGCGCGTAAGCGCCGGGCTCGCCCTGGTAAGCAACAACACCCTTCATCATCCGTCTCCGATCCGTGCGCCGAGCGAGGTCATCAGGTCGGCGAAGCCTGGGAAGCTGGTGCCGATCATCTCCGCCTCGTCGACCGCAACCGGCAGGCGGCAGGCGAGGCCGAGGACCAGGAAGCTCATCGCGATCCGGTGATCGCCATGGGTGGCGACGTCGGCCCCGCCGGGGCAGGGGCCGTCGCAGCCGTCGACCATCAATGTGTCGCCGACGATCGCCGCCGGGACGCCGCAGCGGCGCAGGCCGGCCAGGATCGCGGCCAGCCGGTCGCTTTCCTTGACCCGCAATTCGGCAAGGCCGTGCATCAAAGTCTGTCCGGCCGCGCAGGCGGCGGCCGCGGCGAGGATCGGGAATTCGTCGATCATCGACGGGACGCGCTCGGGATCGACCTCGACCGCGGTCAGAGTCGAGGTGCGTGCGGTGACGTCCGCCACCTCCTCGCCGCCGACGGTGCGGCGATTGGCGAAGCTCAAATCCGCGCCCATTTCGAGCAGGGTGTCGAACAGGCCGGTACGGAGTGGGTTGGTAAGGACGCCGTAAACGGTGACCTCGGAGTCCGGAACGATCAAGGCCGCGACCAGGGGGAAGGCGGCGGAGGATGGGTCGCCCGGCACCATGATGTCGGTCGCCTTCAGCCGCCGCTTGGCGCCAAGTCGGACTTTGTTGCCGTCAGTCTCGACGTCGCAGCCGAAGGCGCGGAGCATCTTCTCGCTATGATCGCGGCTTCGTGCCGGCTCGATCACCTCGACCTCGCCCGCGGCGCGCAGGCCGGCGAGCAGGATCGCCGATTTGACCTGGGCCGACGCCGTCGGGCTGCGATAGCTTATGCCGCGGAGGTTGCCGCCTCTTATCGTCACCGGCAGCCGGTCGCCGTCACCGGTTTCCGCGCCCATCTGCCGCAGCGGATCGAGCACGCGTTTCATCGGCCGGCCCTGCAGCGACGCGTCGCCGGTGAAGGTGGCCTCGATGGCATAGCCGGCAGCGGCGCCGAGGAGCAGGCGGACCCCGGTGCCGGAATTGCCGCAATCGATCGGTCGGGCAGGCGAGTGCCACTCCCCGCCCTGCACGGTCCACAAGCCTTCGCCGAGCCGGGTCACCTTGGCGCCGAGCGCCCGCACCGCCGCGGCGGTGTTGAGCACGTCCTGGCCTTCGAGCAGTCCCTCGATCCGTGTCTCGCCCTCTGCCATGCCGCCCAGGATCAGGGCGCGGTGCGAGATCGACTTGTCGCCGGGCACGGCAATGTGGCCGGCAAGCCCCTTGCCAGGGGCGGCCGTCAATCGATTGGCGACTTCGACATCCGCGTTGGTCATGCCGCGTCCGATTCCGCGCGGCCATGGTGGCGGATCAACCTGGTGATCTCGCTGGCGACGTCGAGCGCCTGCGCCGCATTGAGGCGCGGATCGCAATGAGTGAGGTAGCGCCGCGAAAGATCCTCCTCGCGCAGGCCGCGGCTGCCGCCGAGGCATTCGGTGACCTCCTCGCCGGTCATCTCGAGATGGATGCCGCCGCCATGGACGCCCTCGGCCGCCGCCACCGCGAAGAAGGTGACGATCTCGGTGATGATGTCGGGCAAAGCGCGCGTCTTGCGCCCGCCGGCGGTTCCAACCGTATTGCCGTGCATCGGATCGGCGGACCAGATCGCCTTGCTGCCAGCCGCGCGGGTCGCCCGCATCAGCATCGGCAGGCGGCGCGGCGCATTGCCGGCGCCGAAGCGACCGATCAGGACGAGCCGGCCCGGGCGGTTCTCCGGGTCGAGCCGCTCGATCAGGCGCAGCAGATCGTCGGGCTCCATTGTCGGGCCGCATTTGACGCCGATCGTGTTGGCGATGCCGCTGGCATATTCGACATGGGCGCCGTCGAGCTGGCGGGTGCGCTCGCCGATCCAGATCATGTGCGCCGAGGTCGCCCACCAGCTTTCGGTCAGCTCGTCCCAGCGGGTCAGTGCCTGCTCGTAATTGAGCAGAAGCGCCTCATGGCTGGTGAACATCTCGGCCGGCTGGGCGATGTCGCCCTGCGGCGTGGCATGTTCGAAGCCGAGGCCGAGCCGGCGCCGCGCGGCGCGGTGGATCTCGGAAAGATCGGCATAGGCCGCGGCCGAATAGGCCTTGAGCAGGTCGATCGTGACCTTGGACTGGCGATGCGCCTCGAGCATGCGCACCGGATCGGGGGTGCGGCTCTTGAGGTCGAAATCGGGGCCGTTGACGATGTCGCCGCGATAGGTGGGGAGGGTGATGCCGTCGACGGTCTCGTCCGGCGCCGAGCGCGGCTTGCCGAACTGGCCGGCCATGCGGGCGATCTTGACGACTTCGCCGCTGGAAGCGGTACGGATCATCGCCGCCATCTGCAGCAGCAGGTTGAAGCTGCGCCGCACCTTGTCGGCGCCGAATTCGGCGAAGGTCTCGGCGCAATCGCCGCCCTGGAGCAGGAAGCCGCGGCCTTCGGCGACTTCGGCGAGCTTGGCCGACAATGCCCTGTTCTCGGTCACCGACGCGAGCTGCGCCGAGGCTTCGAGGCAGGATTCCGCCATTTCGAGCGCATGCGGATCGGGGTAAGCGGGCAGCTGCTGCGCCGGGTGTTCGCGCCAGGATGAAGGGGTCCAGCTCATCGTACGTCCTCCGCCGCGGCCGCGGCATTGCCATCGCGGCTGACGCAGAGCCGCAGGTTTCCGCAAATTGCCAGCGTCTGCACCTTGTCGCCGGCCTCGGTGCGGCGGCGTAGCGAGCCGTCGCCGAGAACCAGGAACGAGGTGTCCGACGTGCCGTGTTGGGCGGCGACGCGGCCGATCACCAGGGCGACGATCCGGCCATGCTTGTCGCGCAGGCAATCGAAGATGGTCAGGGCCTCGTCGTGGAAGAGCTCGACCCACCAATTGCTGAGCGGGCTGAACTCGATCACTGCGATCGCCTCGCGGTTGCGGGCGCGGTCGAGCGCGTCCTGCGGCGTGCCGGCGGAGACGATCGGCGCGGCGCCGCCGAAGCGCAGCCGTGCCTGATCGGTGACCAGCACCGGCTGCTCAGGACAATGGATGACGATGTGGGTCGCCTGCTGCGCCTGCAGGTTGATCCCCATCAGCTCGCGCCAGATGGCGGTGACCGAGGCGAGCGGCATGCGCTCGGCGCGTTCGCGGAGGCGCTCGATCACCTGCTGCTCGCGGGCGGGTCGGAGGCGGAGCTGGTCCGATTCCTCATTGCCCTTGGAGGCGGCGATGGCGCTCGAACACATCAGGCGCTCCTCCATCAATTCGAGGAGGCGCGCGTCGATCCGGTCGATCTCGGTCCGGAGAGTTTGCAGGTCGAGCCCCGTGGAGGGAATCCTGGTGACGTTCGATTGAGGCATTTTCTATCCTCGTCGCCATACTCCTGTTCGTCATGCGAACGATGGGAGTGGAGGCGGATCAGCTTGGGTTCTTGGGTGTAGTGAAAGCCTCCGGCACGCCTCAGTAGGCGTACCGGCCCGTAAACCAGCCGATAAAATAGGGAGCGCACGCGGGAAGCGAGGGGATGCGGTTGTCCTGCCCTTTGCTCATGCTGCTGCTCCTGCGCACGGCGAGATGCCGTCGCCCCTTAAGGCTGACGCTGGATGACTGTGCTGTCAAGGGGTCAGGTTGTTGCCCGAAAACCACAACGCTCCTCGCGGACCACCGCTTCCACTGGAGACCAAGGACAGGGCAGCAACCGCGCCCCGAAAAAAATTTGCGGAAAAAACGTATTATTATTCAATGACCTAAAAGAAAGGCTCGCCGCCTGCGATACGAAGATTTAACCAACGCGGTTGACGAACGGGAAATTCCCCCGTCTTTTAAGGGGAACGGAGACACGCTCTCAATGTCGAATGAAGCGCCCTTTCTGTCCAGCATGCGTGCCGCGAACGGCATGGCTGGCGGCGCGCGTCCGGCGTTTGCGATGTTCATGACCATTATTACCACCCGAATGCGGGGCGGTATCGGCTGACCATCAAAATCAGAACCGAATTTACCGACCCGCTCCCCCCACCAGGAGAGCGGGTTTTTTCATATCCGGGCCAAGGCGCCGAACGAAAGACCAGGACGATGACGAAAGTTCAATCACTCGAAGGGAAGCACCGACTGTGCGTCCTCAAGTTCGGCAGCTCGGTGCTCGAGCGGCAGGAGGATTACCGGACGGCGGCGCAGGAAGTGTACCGCCACGTCCGTGACGGCGAGAAGATCGTCGCGGTGGTTTCGGCGCTGGCCGGCGAAACCGATTTCCTGCTCGACCAGGCCGGACTGGTCGGCGGTGAGGCGCCGCCGGCTCTGGTCGCGCGGCTGGCCCGGGTCGGGGAATTACGCTCGGCGGCCTTGATGGCGCTGGCCTTGTGCCGGATGGGTGTACGGGCCTGCGCGCTCGATCCCCACGAAATGGGGCTCGAAGCGGAGGGCGAACCGCTGGATTCAAACCTGTCGGCGCTCGACGCCGCGGCGGTGCTCGACAAGTTCACCGATCATGAGGTGATCGTCGTCCCCGGCTTCACCGCCGGCCATGCCCAGCATGGCGTGGTGACCCTGGGCCGCGGCGGGACCGATCTTTCCGCGGTGTTCTTCGCGGCGCGGCTCGGCTCGAAGCGGGTGCGGCTGCTCAAGGACGTCGACGGCGTCTACGCCGAGGATCCGGCCAGAAACCCGCGCGCAGAGCGCTATGGCGCGCTCGGTTACGAAGCCGCCGCGGAGGCCAGCGCTGGGCTGATCCAGCCCAAGGCGATCCACGCCGCGGCGGTCGAGGACATCGTCATCGAGGTCGCGGCGATCGGCCATCATGAGGCGACGGTGATCGCGGCCGGCCCGGCGCGCAAGGAAGTGCCGGTGGTCTGGCCGCCGCTGCGCGTCGCCTTGCTCGGCTGCGGCGCGGTCGGCGCCGGCGTGCTTTCCTATCTCGAACAGCGGCCGGACCTGTTCAAGGTCAATCCGGTGCTGGTCCGCCACCCGGACCGTCACGCCAGCGAAGGCGGCGCGGCCTTCACCGCCAGCCTGGACGAGGCGCTGGCCGAAAAACCCGATCTGGTCATCGAGCTGCTCGGCGGCAGCGATCATCCGGCCGATGTGATGCTTGCCTCGCTGCGCCGCGGTGCGCATGTCGTCACGGCCAACAAGGCTGCGGTGGCGCGCCATTATGACGCGCTCCACGCCTGCGCGGAGGCGGCGGGCGCGACGCTCGCTTATTCGGCCGCGGTTGGCGGCGCGGTGCCGGTGCTGGAGCTGCTGGAGCGGCTGAAGCCCGGCCCGGGCGTGGTCGCGATCGAGGGGGTGATGAACGGCACCGCCAATTTCCTGCTGAGCCGGATGGGCGAGGGGTGGACGTTCGAGGACGCCGTGGCCAAGGCCCAGGAGCTTGGCTATGCCGAAGCCGATCCGGCCGCCGACATCGACGGCCACGACGCCGCCGACAAGCTTTCGATCCTGGTCCGCGAGGCATTCGGAGTCGCCCTGCCGCCCGGCCGGATCTTCAAGCAATCGCTGCGCGATGTCGCCTTCGGCGACGCGCAGGCCGCGCTCGCCAAGGGTCAGGTGTTGAAGCAGGTTGCCCGCTGCCGGTTCGGCAAGGACGGAGCGGTGAAGGCCGAGATCAGGATCGAGGCGCTGCCGGCTTCGCACCCGCTCGCCGGGGCGCGGGACGAGGAAAACAGTTTCCTGGTCACCGACCGCGACGGCGTTCCGCACACGGTGCACGGCAAGGGCGCCGGCCGCTGGCCGTCCGCGGCGGCGGTGTTCGCGGACGTGATGGATTTGCAGCGGGCTCTGGCTTCGGCGGGCTCGGCGGCGGTGGTTTCGGCCGGCTCTGCCGCGGCGCCCTTGTTGATGCGGGCGTGACCAACATGAGACCCGAATTCGCAACGGCGCGCGCGCCGGCCAGCATCGGCAATGTCGGCGTCGGCTTCGATGTGCTCGGTCTGGCCTTCGGCGCCGCACATGACCGCGTCACCGCGGTCCGCGAGTCCCGGCCGGGCGTTCGCCTCGGCGAGGTGACGGGTCTGGTCCAGTCGCTGCCCGGCGAGGTCCACCGGAACACCGCATTGACCGCGGCCCAGGCTTTGCTTGACGCCGCGGGAGCGGATTTCGGCGTGCGGCTGGACATCGACAAGGGCGTGCCGATGAGCGCTGGCATGGGCGGATCGGCCGCCTCGGCGGTCGCGGCGGCGGCGGCGGTCAATGCACTGCTGCCCCAGCCGCTGCCGGTCGAGGCCCTGCTGCCCTTCGCGATCGAGGGCGAGCGGGTTTCTTCCGATCCGCCGCCATGGGACAATGTCATCGCGGCCCTGTTCGGCGGCCTGGTGCTCGGCGCGCGCGAGGAGGAGCCGGTGCTGATCCGGCGACTGCCGGTGCCGGCCGGCATCGTTGCGGTGCTGCTCCATCCCGAAGCGCAGGTCGAAACCCGTACGGCGCGCGGCATCCTGCGCAACGAAGTGCCGATGCGGATCGCGGTCGAGCATAGCCGCAAGCTGGCAGCCTTCGTCGCCGGCTGCGCGACCGGCGACCTCGCTCTGGTCCGCGCCGGCTTCGAGGACATCCTGGTCGAGCCGCAGAGGGCGCATCTGCTGCCAGCTTTCCCGGATGTGAAGGCGGCCGCACTCGGCGCCGGAGCGCTGGGCTGTTCATTCTCCGGCTCGGGGCCTTCGGTGTTCGCCTGGGCGCTGGAGCAATCCGCCGACGCGGTCGAGGCGGCGATGGCCGCCGCGTTCGACGGGGCGGGCGTCGGCGCCCGCGCCTATCGGGCTCCGGTCGATTCCCCCGGCGTTCGCCTCGAGACCTTCCCCGAATCGGCGGCGGCATGAAGTTTGTCAGCACCCGCGGCCGATCGTCCGAAGTCTCGATCGGGGAGGCGATCCGCAACGGCGCAGCGCCCGATGGCGGGCTTTACGTGGCGGCGGAACCGGTTCGGCTCGATCCCGAGGCGCTCCGCTACGACACGCTCGCCGAGCTTGGCGCGCAGATGCTGGCGCCCTTCTTCGAGGGCGATCCGCTTGCTCCCCATTTGTCGGCGATCTGCGCGGAAGCGTTTGATTTTCCGGCTCCTTTGGTGATGCCGGACGCCGAGCGCTCCGGCTTCAATCTGCTCGAGCTCTTTCATGGGCCGACCGGCGCGTTCAAGGATTTCGGCGCGCGGTTCCTGATGGCCTGTTTCGACCGGCTCGGCGGCAGCGAAACCGGGCCGCTCACCATCCTGGCAGCGACTTCAGGCGATACCGGCGGCGCGGTCGGTTGCGCGGCAGAAGGGCGTAGCGCGGTGCGCGCTGTGATCCTCTATCCGCGCGGCCGGGTTTCGGCCTTCCAGCAGCACCAGCTCTGCTGCTGGGGCGCGCCGGTCGAGGCCCTGGAGGTGGATGGCGATTTCGACGATTGCCAGCGGCTGGTGAAGGCGGCCTTCGCCGATCCGGCGCTCAGCGACGTGCACCGGCTCAGCTCCGCCAATTCGATCAACATCGGCCGGCTGCTGCCGCAGATGGTCTATCTCGCCGCGGCCTCGCTCGAGATCCATCGCGACACGGGCGTGGCGCCGGGCTTCGTGATTCCGACCGGCAATCTCGGCCATGGCGTCGCAGCTTTGTGGGCGCGGGCGCTCGGCCTGCCGATCGGACCGGTCGTCGCCGCGACCAACGCCAACCGCACATTGCTCGACTGGAATCGCGGCGGTGCCTACAGACCGGTGCCGTCGCAGACGACGATCGCCAACGCGATGGACGTCGGCGCGCCGAGTAATTTCGAGCGGCTCAACCGGCTGCCCAATCCGGTGCGCCAGCTGACGGTCGAGCGAGTGGACGACGATGCGATCCGCAGGCGCATCAGCCTCGAATATGCGCGCAGCAATTACGTGCTGTGCCCGCACACGGCGACCGCGGTCGAGGCTTGGGAGCGGCTCGATCCGGCCCGCCGGGCGCAGCGCACCTGGATCGCCGCCGCGACCGCGCATCCCTACAAATTCGCTGACGTGGTCGAGCCGCTGATCGGCGAGACGCTGACGCCACCGCCCGCGCTGGCCGCGATCCTCGGGCGCGCCGCTCACTCCATACGCATCCCGGCGACGCTCGAAGCGCTGGCCGGTGCGCTGGCCGGGGAGGGTAGGGCGGCCGAGGCGGCTTAGGGTCCGCTGCGGGCATCCTTCATTATCCTCGATGCGATGCCGCAGGCTCGGCGCCTCGTCGCCACGCCCCGCGCGCGGCTCAACCCAGGCCCCATTCGTCGATATATCCTGAATTCGGGAAGATCGCGCGCGCGCAGTCGCGCATTTCGATCCACTTGTCCGGACCATAGCGGCGCGACAAATGGAGCATGACATAGCGATCGACTCCCGCCATCCGGGCCAGCTCGGCGATCTGGTCGATTGTCGAATGGTGATATTTGCGCGCCAGTTCGCCATCCTCGGGCGCATATTGCGCTTCCGCGTAGAGCGTATCGACGCCTGCCAGTCGCGGTGCGATGCGCCGCCGCTGCTCATCATCGGCCAGAAAGTCGGTCAGAAAGGCGATGCTGTCGCCCGGCGTTGTGCGCAGGATCTGCGCGCGCAACGCGGCTGCATCATATTCTTGACGATCGATGAGAAGCGACAAGGTGTCCGCGTCCTTGAGGTCTGCAATCCAGAGCCCAGGTTTCAGCCCGGCGGCCGCCAACGCAGCCATGTCAACCGTCTGCCTGGCCGGCTCGCGCACGACATAGCCCAGGCACGAGCCATGGTGGACCAGCGTTATCGCTTCGACGCGCGCCTCGGCGGTTTGCACGATGACGCCGTCATGCTCCCGCTCTCCCGCATCATGCATGATGGCGAAGGCTTCATGGGCTTCGAAGCGATAATCCCGAATGGATGTGGCATCGACGTCGTGGACGAACCATGTTCCGGAGAGCTCCGCCGCATGGCTCCACCAGAAGCCCTGAAATCTGTGACTCAGGATGGAAGCCGTGCCGGCCGGCCCCCAGATGTGATTTTCCATGTTCGAACGCTGGAAATTGACGCGGAAGAAGGCGTCGAAACCGCTCACGTGATCCATGTGCAGGTGGGTCAGGAACAGATGGCCGATTGCCCGGACATCGCCTTGCGGAACGCCGGCCAGCGTGTCCGCGCCACAATCGAACATCATGCGCATCCGGCTCTGGCCGCCATCGGCAACGATCATCAGCGCATTGTCGTTGGGCGGGCTCCCGAGGATTCGAACGTCCAGCATTGCCCGGCGCTTGGCGATGGAGGCCGGCCAAGGCAAGCCCAGAGCGCATTGGGGGATCGTGTTGCCCAGGATCGAACGCAAGTTCGAGGAGGCCGGCGGGGCACGGTTCGGGCACAATGGCGGAAATTGCGGGCGCGCCGATTGTCACGTTTTGGTCAGGCATCAAACAGGATTCACGCCCCCATCTTCCATGCCTTGGTCGCGCCCTTTGCCGCCTTGGTCGCGCGGCACTCGTGGTGCCCGGTCCAGGTGGTCATGGCATGGATATGAAACATGTCGCATCAATATCGCTGGTCGTCGCAGTGCTGGCGCTGGGCGGCTGCGGGAATGGCCGTGGACCTGAAAACGCCGATCGCGAAATTCCCGAAAATCAGCTGGCCGGCGGCGGCTCGAATCCGCGAGGCGCGAATGCGCCCCGGGACGATTTCGGCGCGGAGGAAGCGATGGCGGGCACTTACTTCACGCGCTTCGAGCATGCCGAATTCAACGGCTGCTGGCTCAGCATGACGTCCGACGCCGCCACTGAATTTCGCCGCCTCGTTCCACCGGAGAGCGCTGATTCCCCTCAGCACGGGCGCTCCTATCAGCTCCGCATCCTCGGCCGCCGCTCGGTCGACTCCGGATCGGCCCCGCCGAGCTTTGGCCATATGGGTGGCTGGCGCTGCGAAATCCGGGCAACCCGGATCATCTCCGCCGAGGTGGTGCGGCAGACTGTCGCGCCGCGCGCGGATGAGGGCGATCGGGACGGCAAAAGCGTGAGCGATACCTCAAACGGTTTCGGCGTCGGGCATGATCTAGCGAGGCTGGAGGAACAAAGGCGGCGCGTCGGTCAATGAAGATCGTCGCGGCGGTCTAACGCATTCCGCTCGCGATCGCGCCTAGTTCCTGGGTCTCACCCATCCGTGCATGTTCATCCAGCGCACGAATGCGTCGAACCAGCCCGTGCTGGTGGTTTCCTTCTGGTACATGCCGAATCCGTGCCCGCCCTGCTCGTAGAGATGAAACTCGACCGGGCGGTTCGCCGCGCGCCAACTGTCGATCAGCCCGAAGCCGCCACGACCGAACAGGGGATCGTCCGCGGCGATGGCGACGAACATCGGTGGTGCGCCCGCGGGCACGGTCACCGGCGCGAGCGACCCGTAGATCTGGCCGATGAAAGCGGGGCGTGCATCACTGCCGGAAAGCGTCGTCGCCATGGTCAGCATCGCGCCGGCGGAGAAGCCGACCATGCCGATGCGATCAGGATCGACATGCCATTGGGCCGCGCGGCTCCGGATCAATGCGAAGGCGGCGCGAGAATCGGCGAGCTGCGGCGCCAGGTTCGCCATCGCCTGCGCCGGACTTGGCGGTGCCGCCCGCGCCACACCGGAGAACAGGTCGCGCATCGAGCGTTCGAAGCCCGGCATGTCGGCCGGCGTCTGGATGAGGCGGTATTTCAGGACGAACGCGGCGACTCCCCGCGCGGCGAGTGCCCGGGCGACGTCCCAGCCCTCATTTTCCATGGATAGAGTCCGAAAGCCGCCGCCTGGCGCGACGATGACCGCGGTGCCGGTCGCCCGGGCCGGGTCGGGAAGAAAAGGCGTGAGCGTTGCCACCGTGACGTTGCGGGCGAAATGGCTGCCATATTGGCGGTGCCACGATTCCGGAGCCGTCGCGCCGGGAAGGGGACCCGTATCGAGCGTGATCGCATCAGGCTGGGCCGGAATCGCGATCGGAATCATTGCGTCGTTCTGCGCCAAGGCGGGCGTCGCAAGGCCGAAGGCGATTGCGATTCCGATCGCGGTCAGCTGCGCGGCCGCGAACCGCAAAGATCCGATCGCGCGCCGCTCGAGCGTCTCAGGCTTCATGGCACCTCTCCCCATTTTCACCCGCAAATCCGGATGAGACGTGGCCCTCCCGACGGGATTGCGTTAACGCTAACATAAACCGGAGGCTGAAGGGGAGACGTTTCGTGGCAGGAGCCTTTCTTCGTGGGGCGTTGCTCTTCGCCGCAGGTCCGACGCTGCCGGTTTCCGGCGCCGCTTTGGCGATTATCCTTGCCGCCTCGGCCTCGGCCGCGATTGCCCTGGCCGCGGCGACCCCGGCGCCGGCCTATCGCGATACCGCGCTCGATGCCGAAAGAAGGGCAGCGGATCTGGTGTCGCGCATGACCCTTGAGGAAAAGGCCCAGCAGGTCCTGAACGACGCGCCCGCCATTCCGCGGCTTGGCGTTCGCGAATATAATTGGTGGAGCGAAGGGCTGCACGGCGTCGCCGCCAACAATTTCGCGACCGTGTTCCCGCAGGCGATCGGACTGGCGGCCACCTGGGACGCGCCCGGGTTGCACGATATCGCCGACACGATCGGCGTGGAGTTCCGCGCCAAATATGTCCGGAGCCGGCATCGGCTTGGCGGCTCGGACTGGTTCGCCGGCCTCACCGTCTGGTCTCCCAACATCAATATCTTTCGCGATCCGCGCTGGGGGCGCGGCCAGGAAACCTATGGCGAGGATCCCTATCTCACTGCGCGGCTCGGCGTCGCCTTCGTCACCGGGCTCCAGGGCGTCGACCCGCGACATCCGCGGGTGATCGCCACCCCCAAGCATTTCGCCGTGCATAGCGGGCCCGAGCCCAATCGCCACCGCGAGGACGTCCGCGTTTCCGCGCACGACCTCCAGGACACCTACCTTCCCGCCTTCCGCGCGACCGTGATGGAAGGCCATGCGGGCTCCGTCATGTGCGCGTACAATGCAGTCGACGGCGTCCCGGCCTGCGCCAGCGAGGCCCTGTTGGTGCGGCATTTGCGGCAGGGCTGGGGTTTCACGGGTTACGTGGTTTCCGATTGCGATGCGGTCGGCAACATCTACCGGCCCGAAGAGCATCATTACAGGGCGACCCCGGAGGAGGGCGTGGCGGCGGCGTTCGGAGCCGGCATGGATCTGATCTGCGGAGACGCCTACGAATCCGAGCATGTGCTGAGCGCGGTTCGCCGGGGCCTGCTGCCGGAGGCAGTGCTGGATCTGGCGCTGCGGCGCCTATTTGCGGCGCGAATCCGACTCGGGCAGTTCGATCCGCCAGGCTCGGTCTTCCCGGCCATCTCCGCCCACGACAACGACACTGACGCGCACCGTGCGCAGGCGGAACGGGCGGCGGAAGCATCGATGGTGTTGCTGCGGAACCAGGGCAATCTGCTGCCCCTGCGCGCGGCACCCCGAATCATCGCGGTGATCGGCCCGAACGCCGACAATGTCGATGCGCTGGTCGGCAATTATAACGGCACGCCATCGCATCCGGTGACGTTGCTGAACGGATTGCGCCAACGTTTCCCGGATGCGCGGATACGCTATGCGCAGGGCTCGGGGCTGATCGATCCGGCGCTGCTGCCCGTGCCGGACGCCGCCTTGTGCGTCGATTCCGAATGCCGCGCTCGTGGGCTTACCGAGGCGCAATATGCCGATGCGACCTTGTCCGGCACGCCGGTCAGGACACGGGTTAGCCCGAATGCCGCCATGGCCTGGCATGGTGAGCAGCGCGTCGGAAGCACGCGCTGGAGCGGCTACCTCGCCGCGCCGGAGAGCGGCGAGTATCGCTTTCGCTACGAAGCGAATGGCGGCTACCGCATCTGGGTGAACGACCGTGTCGTCGTCGACGCCTGGAACGTGGGTTGGCGCCCTTCGATTGCCAGCGGCGCGGTGACGCTGGAAGCGGGCCGGACCTATTCGATCCGTGTCGAATGCTTCCAGCGCCGCGACCTGGGCGACGAACGCCTGGTCTGGAGCCTCCCCAGCGACCCGGGCGGACGCGACGCGGTCGAGGCGGCGCGCGATGCCGATCTCGTCGTCTTCGCCGCCGGCCTCACCGCCCAGCTCGAGGGCGAGGAGATGCGGATCGAGGCTCCCGGTTTCGTCGGTGGCGACCGCACCAGCCTGGACCTGCCCGCGCCGCAACAGCGGCTGCTCGAACGAATCGTCGAGGTGGGAAAGCCGGTCGTGCTGGTGCTGATGAACGGCAGCGCGCTTGGCGTGAACTGGGCCGATGCGCATGTGCCGGCGATCGTCGAGGCCTGGTATCCGGGCGGGCAGGGCGGGACCGCGATCGCCGGCCTGATTGCCGGCGACTACAGCCCGGCGGGGCGGCTGCCCGTGACTTTCTACCGTGGGGTCGATCAGCTCCCGGCGTTCGAAGATTATGCAATGACCCGCCGCACCTACCGCTATTTCGACGGCGAGCCGCTCTACCGCTTCGGATATGGTCTCTCCTATACCAGCTTCGCCTACGGCAATGCGGTCCTTTCAACTTCACGGGTGCGCGCGGACGGTGCGGTGACGGTGTCAGTGGACGTCGCCAATGTTGGGGCGATGGACGGCGACGAGGTCGTGCAGCTTTATGCAAGCCGGCCCGACCTCCCGGGCACGCCGATCCGCGCGCTTGCCGGTTTCCAGCGTATCCATCTGGCGCGCGGCGAGAGACGGCGGGTAAGCTTCAGCCTGGGCGATCGCGATCTGAGCGTTGTCGATCCGCAGGGCGTCCGCCGTATCGTGCCCGGCGTCGTGAACCTGTGGATCGGCGGCGGCCAGCCTGGCGGAAATGCCCCCGGCGCGTCGGCACGGTTTCGGATTACGAGCGCTGCGATCCTCGCGAACTGACGACATCGGACAGGATCAGGCTCCCGCTACATGGCCATCTGGGCGCCTGGCCGGCGGATCTGGTCGGTCCCTTTCGAGGCGGAGATTTGCTAATCCAGCCGCGTTGAGGCCGAGGCCACAGCTCGAGCAGGTATCGGCCTTGCAGGCCGGGGAGACAAATCATGAAAGCGCGGATTTCGGTCCTGACGATCGGCGTGGCCGACCTGAATCGTTCACTCCTGTTCTACCGCGACGGCCTGGGTCTGCCGACCGAGGGCATCGTCGGCCGCGAGTTCGAGCATGGCGCAGTCGCTTTCTTCGAATTGAGCGGTGGGATGAAGCTCGCCATCTGGGCTCAGGATGACATTGCGCACGATACCGGCCTTCCAAGGGAGCCGATCAGCGCGACGGCCTTCACGATCGGGCAAAATGTCGCACGCCGCGAGGACGTGGATGACGTGATGCGTGAGGCGGCCCGCGCCGGGGCGGGGATCGTGAAGCCTGCGCAGGAGACGTTCTACGGAGGCTATGCGGGATATTTCCGCGAACCGGACGGACATGTGTGGGAAGTCGTCTGGAACCCGGACAACCTGCCTGCGGAACCATCGGCATAGAGGCCGATACGCGTTCGGCGACTTCAGTGCTTGCTGCGGACCCGAAGCCGGACGGCAGCCGCGCCTCCGGCTACGGCACCTTTCGGCGCATCAATCATTCTGTTCGTCCTGAGACGCAAAGCCAAACCGGATCACCTCTTCAAGAGCTTCCATGTCTATATCATTCAAGGTCCTGAATTTGATGCAATAGCCGGTGACCGTCGCCTTCCCGAGTTTCTTTCCATAGGTTTGCGCCAGATATTTTTTGTCTTCGACGCCGATGATATAGAGGGAGATCCCGGTCGTATTCGCGCTCAGGCCGATCTGGTAGAATTCTCTGGTTTTTCCACCGGCATATTTGATCACCTGATGCCCATATCCAATATTCGGATTGGAGACTGTCCTGTTTTTACTGTCCTTGCCGTCCAGGAACCATAGCCGGGATGTTGGCGCAACCTGAAGCATGAGCCGATGCAGCCTGTGCACGTCGTCGCGTTTTCGCTCTGGCTGACCGCCGATATAGTCTTCGATCTGCTCTTCTACACTCATGTCGGGATCTCCGATTTCCATCGCCAATGGAAGATGCCGGCCCGCGAAGGGTTTTATGGCCTTCGGCTCGTGTCGTTGCGGGCCGCTATGGGAGGCGCCGCCGCCTCCGCTGCTGCGTTCGCCGCCTCCGATGCCCAGTTCCCGCCGCGCCTGTCAAATGCCGCAGGCGCAGCAGCGCCGAGCAAGGTTATCTTTCGGCCGGGCTCTGTAAAGAACTCTTGACACCTCACATCACCCAAATGTAAAGAGCTCTTTACAGGCAGGAGCATCGTCTTGGAGAATCGATTGAAGGCAATCCGCGAAAGCCGCGGGTGGAGCCAGGGTGAGCTGGCCCGGCGCCTCGGCGTCTCGCGGCAGACGATCAACGCGGTCGAAACCGACAAATATGATCCAAGCCTGCCGCTGGCTTTGCGGATGGCGAAGCTGTTCGGCGTCGCCGTGCCCGATTTATTCGTCGACCGCTGGGAACCTGGGGAGGAATGATGGCCATGGCGAAGGAGGAAACCATGCCGACGTGGCGCAATTTCGGGGTCTGGAGCCTCGTGGGAGGCATCTTCGTCCTCGCCATTTGGGCCGGCATCATGCTCTTGCGCGGGGATGGCATGCCCCCGATTCTTCCATCCGGAAGGCTCGTCGCGACACTCGGCCTGTCCTTGATATTGGCGATGGCGGTGACCGGCTTCACCGGCCGGAAGCGGCCCGTCAGTCTGCGCAGTTTGCGCAATTATCTGATCTGGAACGCGGTTGCGATCGCCCTTTGCCTACTCGTCATCTGGGGATTCAGCGCGTTCGCCCGCGCCGGGGCGCTGGTCGCCGGCGCCTCGGATTGGGTCGCTGCCATAACGGGTTCGACCCTGATCACATTCGCATTCCTCGGCACCTTCGCCACAGCGAGCGTTCAAATCGGCACCGGTCTCGTCGATGATCAGGAGGCTGCTGAAGACATGCGCGAACGCGGCCAGTTGTTTCTTTACAGCTTCATCTGGATGGCCGTGAGCGGCCTGTTGCTGATCGTGCTGGCTCTCGCCGGGCATTCAGGCCTGCTGTCCCCGGCGATCGCCCTGGCGGGCGCTCTGGCCCTGATCGCGGTCCTGCTTTTGCTTGGGATTTTGACCTGGCGGCTGTCGGACGAACTGGTCCGCACCTTGTCGCACGAAACCGGCAATATGGCCTTCTATCTGATCCTGGTGATTGGCGGCGGCTGGGCGATGCTTGCCCATCTCGGCCTCGTGGCCGGACCGGCGCCGATCGACTGGCTGACGCTGTTCACGGTCCTTCTCTACATTGCGAGCTTCATCGTGCTGGCACGGAGAAAATTGCTTACCCGCTAAAGGGTGCGCTTGCGCCCATCAGCTTCGCTCGAGGGGGGGCATCGACTTGGTTCGGGACGAACAGGCGGTGCTCAGGCCACGCTTGTCGCCTTGCGATCGTCGGCAGAGCCGACCAGGACCTCCACCAGGAAGTCTGCCCCGAGGCGGAGCCCGGCGGCGTCGACACTGTGCCCAAGACCTTGCGAGAGATGCGTGCGGACCTCGACACCCAACCGCTTCAGCTCGCGGCTGGCGACATTCAGGGCCGCAGCCGGCACGACCTGATCGGCGGAGCCGTGGACGAGCAGGACAGGCGGTTTGCTCCTGATTTCACCGGCGAGATCGGCGATGCCGGTGAGGGCGCCGGAATAGCCCACTATGCCTGCCACGGCGCGCTTGCGTCTCAACCCCACATGCAGCGCCATCATCGTCCCCTGGCTGAATCCCACCAGGGCAAGGTTCGAATCCGTGAGCCCGTATTGATCCAGCTTCCGATCGATGAACGCATTCACGGCGGGCGCCGCGGCTGCCGCGCCGGCCGCCAGAGCGCTTGGTGAATAGGCATTGAGCGCCCACCATTGATAACCTCTTCCCATCCCGCAGCTTTGCGGCGCGTTCGGCGCGAGGAAGAGGGCGTGCGGCAGGAGGTGCTGCCATGGCCCCGCCATCCCGATAAGGTCGTCGCCATTGGAGCCAAAGCCATGGAGCAGCAGGACGATCTGCTTCGGGCCGCCGCCCGCGAGCGGCTGCAGGCTCTTGCCGTTGGTGATCTTTTGCAAAGGGGTTCCTTGAATGACTCGGGGTGTTCTCCCTCTCCCGGGAGAGGGTTGGCGTGAGGGTCTTCTATTTCTACCTCGCGAGAGATGAGGCGATTACGAAGAAGAACAAGACCCTCATCTTCCCCCGCTTCGCATCGGGTCCCTCCATCGCGGGCGGGAGAAGGATTCAGGGCTGATGCCTAAGCCCCGCTCGTCACCGCGCCGTGGGAGGCGGAGCCGACCAGCTTCACGTACTTGGCGTAGGCGCCGATCACGTCCGGGCGGGGCGGGGTGGAGAAGGGGGGGCGGGCCGCCAGATCGGCGTCGGTTTCGATCACTCGGGCCTCGACGTCGATGACGACATTGTCGCCGGTCCTGAGCAGGCCGATCGGGCCGCCGCGCGCGGCTTCGGGCGAGATGTGGCCGACCATGAAGCCATAGGTCGCGCCCGAAAAGCGGCCGTCGGTGACCAAAGCGACGCTGTCGCCGAGGCCCCGGCCCTGGATCGCGGCGGTGACGCCGAGCATCTCGCGCATGCCGGGGCCGCCGACAGGACCTTCGCCGCGGATGATGACGACGTCGCCGGCCTCAACCGCGCCATGGGTGACCGCGTCGAAACAGGCCTCCTCGCCCTCGAACACCTTTGCCGGACCTTCGAACCGCAATTTACCGTGGCCGGCGAGCTTCACCACGCAGCCTTCGGGGGCGATATTGCCGTAGCAGATGCCGAAGCCGCCACGCGCCTTGATCGGCGTGTCTGCGGAGACGATCACTTCCTGGCCCTCGGTTTCCGGCGCGTCCTCGAAATAGGAAAAGAGCGAGCGGCCCGTGATGGTGTCGCCGTCGACGATATAGCCGCCCTCCATCAGACGCCGACCGAGCAGGGGCGTGCCGCCGGCCGCGGACATGTCCGGCGCCATGAACCGCCCGCCGGGCTTGAGGTCGGCGATCACCGGCGTGGCGCGCGAGACGTCGTCGAAGAGGTCGATGTCGAATTTGGATTCAGGGATGCCGGCCTCCCGCGCGATGGCGAGCAGGTGAAGGACGAGATTGGTCGAGCCGGCCGTCGCGGTGCCGGCGACGGCGGCGTTGCGAAGGCTGACCGGGGTGATCATGCTGCGCGCATTGCGGCCGGCGCGCACCGCCTCGACCAGTACCCGCCCGGCCTCTTCGGCCGCCTTGCTCTTGCCGGGATGGACGGCGGGGATGTCGTTGAGGCCCATTGGCGAGAGCCCAAGGAAGGACATGGCCACCGCCATCGTGTTGGCGGTGAACTGGCCGCCGCAGGCGCCGGCGCCGGGGCAGGCGGCGACTTCGACCTCGCGCAATTCCTCATCGTCGATCGTCCCGGCGCTGTGCGCGCCGACCGCTTCGAACACATCCTGGATGGTGATCGCCTTGCCGCGGACATGGCCCGGCATGATCGATCCGCCATAGAGGATCACCGAAGGCAGATCGAGCCGCGCCGCCGCCATCGCCGCGGCCGGGATGGTCTTGTCGCAGCCGACCAGGAACAGGACGCCGTCCAGCATGTGGCCGCGCACCGCGAGCTCGGCGCTGTCGGCGATGACCTCACGGCTCATCAGCGAGGCGCTCATCCCCTTGGTGCCCATGGCAATGCCGTCGGTCACCACGATCGTGTTGAAATCGACCGCGGTGCCGCCCGCCGCCTCGATGCCGCGCCGGGCATGATCGGCCAGGGCGCGCAGGTGGATGTTGCATGGGGTCACGGTCGACCAGGTGTTCATGATCGCGACGATCGGCTTCGAAAGCGCCTCATCGTCCATGCCGGCGGCGCGCAGCATCGCCCGGGCCGGCGCGCGCGACGCGCCTTCGACAAGCTCCCGTGACGGCAAATCATTTGAATTCATTGATTTTTCCCTGAAGCCCGCGCCAAAATCCGCGGCCGCGGCAACGCTTTGTTAATCGCTTTTGCTTACCGATTGAAAGGGTTTTGAGGGACGTGATTTTAGCGCTTGCTTCCGTGGCGCTTATCCATATCCTTTAGGGCGAACGCAAATTCTGGAGCGAACGACGTGCGGCTGACCGCGATCAGCTTTGACATCCGTCAGGTGGCCCTTCCGGCCGCCGCGCTCCTGCTCGTACTCGTCCTTCTTATTACCGCCGTCTCGGGGGGAGTGCCCGGCTAGGATAGAAGGTCGAAACAGGACCAGAAATTCAAGCCCCCGCTCCCCACCCGGAGCGGGGGTTTTCTTTTGCGCGAAGGAAACTGACCCAATGGAACGCATCTTCACCAACCAGGACGTTGACGCAGCCGCGCTCGAAGGCGCGACGATCGCCGTCATCGGCTATGGCAGCCAGGGCCGCTCGCACGCCCGCAACCTGCGGGACAGCGGTCACCAGGTGGTGGTCGGCGCGCGCGCCGGCGGCGGTGCCGAGCGCAAGGCCAGTGCGGACGGCTTCCGCGTGGTATCGCCCGCCGAGGCCGCGAAGGAAGCGCAGTTGGTCGCGCTGCTGACCCCGGACATGGCGCATCGCGATGTCTACGAGAACGACATCGCGCCGAACCTGTCGGCCGGAGACGCCTTGCTCGTCGCACACGGTTTTTCCGTCCTCTACGGCGAGATCGCGGCGCGCGAGGATATTGACGTGGTGCTGGTCGCGCCGAAGGGGCCGGGCGACCTCGTCCACCGCGAATATGAGATCGGCCGCGGCGTGCCCTGCCTGTTCGCGGTGCACCAGGATGCGAGCGGATCTGCCCGCGCCAAGGCGATAGCCTATTGCGCCGGCATTGGCGGCGCCACCGCCGGCGCGATCGAGACCAGCTTCAGGGAAGAGACCGAGACGGACCTGTTCGGCGAGCAGGCCGTGCTGCGCGGTGGCGCCAGCGAGCTGGTCGTCGCCGGCTTCGAGACTTTGGTCTCCGCCGGCTACAAGCCGGAGGTCGCCTATTTCGAGTGCCTGCACGAGCTCAAGCTGATCGTCGATCTGATGTACGAGGGCGGGCTCGCCAAGATGCTCCACTTCGTTTCCGAGACCGCCAAATATGGCGATTTCGTCTCCGGTCCGCGCGTCATCAACGACGAGACCAGGGCCCGGATGAAGGAGGTGCTCACCGACATCCAATCGGGCGCCTTCGCACGCCAGTGGATCGACGAGAACAAGGCGGGCAAGCGGAACTACCAGGCGATGCACGATGCCGATCTGCAGCAGCCGATCGAGAAGGTCGGCGCGCGCCTGCGCACCCACATGGCCTGGCTGCAAAGCCAGCCGGATACGAAGGCAGCCTGATATGAGCACCGCCGCCGCGCCCAAACCAGTCGATCTGGACGCTCCAGCCCCCGCTATGGAAGCGCTCACCGGCGCGCGCCTGGTCGTGGAGGCGCTGGAGCGCGAGGGGGTGAGCCACATCTTCGGCTATCCCGGCGGCGCGATCATGCCGGTCTATGACGCTTTGGTCGGATCCAACCTGACCCACATCCTGGTTCGGCACGAGCAGGGCGCGGCACTTGCCGCCGACGCCTATGGCCGGGTCACCGGCCGGCCGGGCGTCTGCCTGGCCACGTCCGGGCCGGGGGCGACCAATCTGGTCACTGGCATCGCCAATGCCTTCATGGACAGCGTGCCGATGGTCGCGATCACCGGCCAGGTCGGCTCCCATCTCATGGGCACCGACGCGTTCCAGGAAGTCGATATCTTCGGGATCACCCTGCCGATCGTGAAGCACAGCTATGTGGTCCGCGATCCTGCGGAGATTCCGCGTATTTTCGCCGAGGCCTTCGCGCTGGCCCGCTCGGGCCGGCCCGGCCCGGTGCTGATCGACCTGCCCAAGGACGTGACCGTGCGCACGGCAGTCGTCGCGACCAATATCGAGGTGCCGGTCTTCGACCTGCCCGAGCCGGACATGGCCGCCATCGCCCGCGCCAACGCGATGATCGAGGAGGCCAAGGCGCCGATCCTCTATTTCGGCGGGGGCATCCCCATTGCCCGCGCCGAGGCCGCGTTGCGCGGTTTCGCGCAGCGCACATCCATTCCCGCGGTTGCGACCCTGAAGGGCCTCGGCGGCCTCCCGACCGACGCGCCGGGCTTCCTCGGCATGATGGGCATGCATGGCAGCCGCGCGGCCAATACCGCGATCGACGAATGCGACCTGCTGATCTGCGTCGGCGCCCGCTTCGACGACCGCGCCACCGGCAGGATCGATACCTTCGCGCCGCGCGCCCGGATCATCCATATCGACGGCGACCCGGCCGAGATCGGAAAGCTGAAGCGGCCCGAGGTCGGCATCGCCGGCGATCTGAACAAGATCCTCGACCGGCTGACCGCGAAGCCCAGGGACATTGCCGGCTGGGGCGCGCGCTGCGCCGAGAACGCCCGGCGCTGGGCCGCGCCCTATGACGCGCCCGGCACCGGCATCTATGCGCCGGCGATGCTGAAGCAGATGTCGGAGGCGGGGGGCGACAATCTGATCATCACCTGCGACGTCGGCCAGCACCAGATGTGGGTCGCGCAACATTGCCGATTCAGCCGCCCGCAGGCGCACCTGACCAGCGCCGGGCTTGGGACCATGGGCTATGGCATTCCGGCGGGCATCGGCGCCTTGCTCGCCGATCCGACGGCGACCGTGGTGACGGTCAGCGGCGACGGATCGATCATGATGAACATCCAGGAGCTGGCGACGATCCGCCGCTATCGGCTGCCGCTCAAGATCCTGCTGCTCGACAACAGCCAGCTCGGCATGGTCCGCCAGTGGCAGCAATTGTTCTTCTCCGAGAATTTCTCGGAGATCGACCTGTCCGACAATCCCGATTTCGCGGAGCTTGCGCGGGCGTTCGGGATCGAGGCCTTCACCATCGATTACCGCTCGGAAGTCCCCGGCGCGATCGAGCGGCTGTTCGCCACCAGGGGGCCGATCCTGTGCCACGCCCGCATCGATCCGCGCGAGAATGTCTGGCCTCTGGTGCCGCCCAACAAATCCAACATCGAGATGATGGAGAATGCCCCATGAGCACGCCCCCCATCGGCACCCAGCGCCTCGTCGTCGAGTTCATCGCGGAGGAGGGCGCGCTGGTTCGCATGCTTGGCGTCGTCGAGCGGCGCGGCTTCCTCCTCCGCCGCACCGTCATGGCCGAACTGCCCTGCGGCCGCCGCGCCACCCTCGCGCTCACCGTCGAGCCGCGCGACGCCGGCCGCTCGGTCGAAACGCTCGCGCTCCAGCTTGGCCGCATCCACGGCGTCGGCCGGGTACACCACGAAAGCACGTTCATTCGGGACAAAGCAGCATGAACCACGTCCGCATCTTCGACACCACCTTGCGCGACGGCGAGCAAGCGCCAGGATTCTCGATGACCGAGGCAGGCAAGCTCAAGATGGCGCGCGCGCTGGCCGCATTGCGGGTCGACGTGATCGAGGCCGGCTTTGCAGCCGCCTCGCCGGGCGATTTCCGTGCCCTGCAGGGCATTGCCCGCGACGTCCACGGACCAGTCATCTGCTCGCTCGCCCGGGCCACGCGCGGAGATATTCTCGCCGCCGCGATGTCGCTCGAGGACGCGCCGCGCAAGCGCATCCACGTCTTCCTCGGCACCAGCCCGATCCACCGCGAGGCCAAGCTTCAGATGGACAAGGCGCAGGTGCTGGCGGCGATCAGGGACAGCGTCGCTTATGCCCGCGAATTGGCCGAGGACGTCGAATTCTCAGCTGAGGATGCGATCCGGACCGAGCGCGATTTCCTGATCGAGTGCCTGTCCGCGGCGGCCGCAGAGGGGGCGACCACGCTCAACGTTCCCGACACGGTCGGCTACACCACGCCCGAGGAGATTTACGAACTCTTCCGCCACCTGGTCGCTAATGTCGACCATCGCCCGGAGGTGATCTTCTCCGCCCATTGCCACGACGATCTTGGCATGGCCGTCGCCAATTCGCTGGCGGCGGTGCGTGGCGGTGCGCGGCAGGTAGAATGCGCCGTGAACGGCATTGGTGAAAGGGCGGGCAATTGCGCGCTCGAGGATGTCGTCATGGCGCTCAAGACCCGTTCCGACACGTACGGCGTCTCCACCGACGTCGACAGCACCAGGATCATGGCCGCCAGCCGGACCCTCGCCCAGATTACCAACGTGGTGCCGCCGCGCAACAAGGCGATCGTCGGCGCTAACGCATTCGCCCACGAGGCGGGAATACATCAACACGGCGTGCTGCAGAATCGGGAAACCTACGAGATCATGAAACCGGAAGATATCGGGCTTGCGACGGACGGAATCGTCCTCGGCAAGCATAGCGGGCGCCATGCGCTCGTCGCCCGCGCCAAGGCGCTTGGCTATGTGCTGGAGGGTGAGACGCTCGATCGCGCCTTCGCCGCCTTCAAGGACGTCGCGGACGAGGTCGGCATCGTCGACACCGCACGGCTTGTCGCCATGCTCGCCTCGATGGAGGGCGGCGGCAAGGAGAAGCCCTGGAGCCTGCGCAAGGTCGAGATCCGCGCGCCGGTGACGGTCAGCGCCTGGCCCGTGGCGAGGGTCGAGCTTGAGCACGGCCATCGCGGCCGGGTCTGCGATCTCGCCTCGGCGCCGGGCGCGCTCGACGCCGCGTTCAAGGCGGTGAGCCAGATCATCGGCGTTCCGGGCCGCGTCGAGGAGCTCGACATGCAATATATCGCCGCCGATCCCGGCGAGGTTGCGCAGGACGATCAGGGGGCGACTGTGCTGGTCGAGATCCAGATCTCGGTCGACGGCGAGATCTTCGCCGGCCGCGCCCGCGCCCGCGACATCCTGCCGAGCTGCGTTGCCGCCTATATCGACGCGGCGAGCAATGCCGAGGCGGTGCTCCGGGTCCGCGCTGATCGCGCCGCGGCTCCGTCCAAGGCGGCTTGATTAAGGTGTATGCGATGTGCAGCCGAATTCTCCCAGAAGGAACATAAACAGTGCCCAAGATCATCCTCCTCCCCGGTGACGGCATCGGCCCGGAAGTCACAGAAGAGGCAAAATCCTGCCTCGCCTTCCTGTCGCTGCGCTGCGATCTCGATATCGAATTCGAGGAACATGATTTCGGCGGCGTGGCGATAGACCGCCACGGCACCCCCTTGCCGGACGCGACCCTCGCCGCCTGTCGCGACGCCGATGCCATCCTGCTCGGCGCGGTCGGTGGGCCGAAATGGGATGGCGCGAAGGAGCGGCCCGAAGCCGGCTTGCTCAAGCTGCGCAGCGAATTGGGGCTGTTCGCCAATCTTCGCCCGGGCGGCTCGATCGCCGGGCTGGAGGTGCTTTCGCCGCTCAAGTCCGAGATCGCGGCGGGCACCGACATATTGGTGGTGCGCGAGCTGACCGGCGGCGCCTATTTCGGCGACAAGAGCCTGGACGACGATCGCGCCAGTGACCTGTGTGTCTACACACGCCCGGAGATCGAGCGAATCGCGCATGTCGCCTTCGCGGCGGCGCGGCGGCGCTCGAAACGGCTGACGTCTGTGGACAAGGCCAACGTGCTCTCCACCTCGAAGCTGTGGCGCAGGATCGTGATCGAGGTTGCCGCGGATTATCCCGACGTCGCGCTCGATCATATGTATGTCGACGCCGCGGCAATGGCCCTGGTGACCAATCCGCGGCGCTTCGACGTGATTCTCACCGAAAACATGTTCGGCGACATATTGTCGGACGAGCTCGCCGTGATCGGCGGGTCGATCGGCCTGCTCGGCTCCGCCAGCCTCGGCAGCGGCGGCCCGGGCCTGTACGAGCCGATCCACGGATCGGCGCCCGACATCGCCGGGCTCGACATCGCCAATCCCGCCGGCGCCATCGCCGCGGCGGGGATGCTGCTCGAATCCGCGCTCAACTTGCCGGATATGGCGCGGATCATGGACGAAGCGATCGAGCTGACCCTGCGCGACGGCATCCGCACCGCCGATCTGGGCGGCTCGGCGGGCTGCTCGGAATTCGGCGCGCGGGTCCGCGAGCACCTTGACGCAAGGCTCGGCAAGCGCGACGCGCTGCTCGAGCTGATTGCCATGAATCGAGGCTGCTGCGGATGAGTTCGCGCCTGCGTACCCTGTACGAGAAGATCTGGGATGCCCATGTCGTCGAACGGAGCGACGACGGCACCTGCCTCATCTATGTCGATCGGCACCTCGTCCACGAGGTGACCAGCCCGCAGGCCTTCGAAGGCCTGCGCGCGGCCGGCCGCAGGGTGCGCCGGCCCGATCTGACCCTCGCCGTCCCCGATCACAATCTGGCGACCACGCGGCGCGTCGGTGCGGACGGCAATCGCCTGCCGATCGCCGATTCGGCCAGCCGCGCCCAGCTTTCGGCGCTCGAGCAGAATGTCGCCGAATTCGGAATTCCCTATTTCGACGATCTCGCGCTCGAGCAGGGCATCGTCCACGTCGTCGGCCCGGAGCAGGGCTTCACCTTGCCCGGCACGACATTGGTCTGCGGGGACAGCCATACCGCGGCGCATGGCGCATTGGGCTCGCTCGCATTCGGCATCGGCACCAGCGAGGTCGAGCATGTCCTCGCCACCCAGACGCTGCAGCTGCGCCAGTCGAAGACGCTGGAGATCCGGGTCGACGGCACGCTTGGTTTCGGCGTGGCGCCGAAGGACCTGATCCTCCACATCATCGGCCGGATCGGCACCGCCGGCGGCACCGGCCATGTCATCGAATATCGCGGCTCGACCTTCGCGGCGATGAGCATCGAGGGCCGCCTCACCGTCGCCAACATGTCGATCGAGGCCGGCGCACGCTCCGGCCTGTTCGCGCCGGACGAAGCGATCTTCGCCTATCTCCAAGGTCGCCCGATGGCGCCGAAGGGCGCGGATTGGGAACGGGCCATGGCCTGGTGGCGGACGCTGCCCACCGACGAAGGCGCGACGTTCGACCGCAGCGTCCGCATCCATGCCTCCGAGGTCGCGCCGAGCGTGACCTGGGGCACCAGCCCCGAGGACGTCGTGGCGGTGACCGGATCGATCCCGGATCCCGACAGCTTCGCCGATCCGGCCCGAAGCGCGGCGGCGCGCAAGTCGCTGGCCTATATGGGCCTGGCGGCTGGAACCAGGATGGAGGACGTGCCGGTCAGCTACGTGTTCATCGGCAGTTGCACCAACAGCCGCATCGAGGATCTGCGCGCCGCCGCCGAAGTGCTGCGCGCGCGCAAGGTCCATGGCGACATCCGCCAGGCCCTGGTCGTCCCCGGCTCCGGCCTGGTCAAACGACAGGCCGAGGAAGAAGGGCTCGACCGCATCTTCATCGAGGCCGGCTTCGAATGGCGCGAGCCGGGCTGCTCGATGTGCCTGGCGATGAACCCCGACAAGGTGCCGGCGGGCGAACGCTGCGCCTCCACCTCCAACCGCAATTTCGTCGGCCGCCAGGGACCGGGAGCGCGAACCCATTTGCTGTCGCCGGCGATGGCCGCGGCGGCGGCGGTGATGGGCCACCTCGCCGACGTGCGGGAGCTGGTCGGATGACCGGAGTCAGAGCGGTCGAGGGCCGGGCCTATCCGCTGGGCCGGGCCAATATCGATACCGATATCATCATTCCCGCCGAGCATCTCAAGACGATCGCGCGCGACGGACTGGGCCGATTTGCCTTCGAGACCATTCGCGCCGAGCCGGGCAACGTCTTCGACGATCCGGCTTATTCCGGGGGCTCGATCCTGGTTGCCGGCGACAATTTCGGCTGCGGCTCGAGCCGGGAGCATGCGCTATGGGCAATGCGCGACCTCGGCATCCAGGCGGTGATCGCGCCCAGCTTCTCGGATATCTTCGCAAGCAACGCCTACAAGAACGGGCTGATCGCGGTCGCTCTGCCGCAGGCAGCCGTCGATCGGCTGATGGAGGTGGCGAAGGACCAGCCGATCCGCGTCGATCTCGAGACGATGAGCGTCACGACGCCCTATCAGGACCGGTTCGAATTCGCGCTCGATCCGTTTCGCCGCGATTGCCTGATGCGCGGCCTCGACGAGATCGGGCTGACCCTGGAAAGCGAAGCCTCGATCGCCGCCTTCGAGGCGCGGCCAGGCGCGGATCTGCTTCAGCCGGGTGCGGTGGACTAGGGGCCGGGGCCGTTCAGCCGCGGATCAGCTCAGCGACGATCTCATAGGAGTGCAGCCGGGCCTGGTGATCGTAGGTCTGGCAGGTGATCATCAATTCGTCAGCGCCGGTCTCGGCGACGAATGCGTGGATCGCCGCCGCGACCTTGGCCGGACCGCCGACCGCCGAGCAGGACAGGACCTGGTCCAGCATCGCGCGCTGGTTGGGGAACAGGCTTTCATAATAGCCGGGCAAGGGCGGCTTGAGCTGTCCCGGCGTGCCGCTGCGCAGCGCGACGAAGGCCTGCATCATCGATGTGGCGAGCACCTCCCCCTCGGCGTCGGTGTCGGCGGCGAACGCATTGTAGCCGAGCATGACATAGGGCTTGTCGAGCTGCTCCGACGGCTGGAAGGTCGTGCGGTAGACGTGGATCGCCTCCATCATCTGCGCGGGCGCGAAATGCGAGGCGAATGCGTAGGGCAGGCCGAGATGCGCGGCGAGCTGGGCGCCGAATAGGCTCGAGCCGAGGATCCAGATCGGGATATCGAGTCCCTCGCCGGGAATGGCGCGGACGCGGCGGCCGGCCTCATCGGGCTTCAGATAGGACATGAGTTCAACGACGTCGCGCGGGAACTGGTTCACGTCGGCATTGAGATTGCGGCGCAAGGCGTAAGCGGCGGCCTGGTCGGTGCCCGGCGCGCGGCCGAGGCCGAGGTCGACGCGGCCCGGGAACAGGGATTCGAGCGTGCCGAACTGCTCGGCGATCTGCAGCGGCGCATGATTGGGCAGCATGATGCCGCCGGCGCCGATCCGGATCGTCGACGTGCCGTCGCCGACATGGGCGAGCGCGACCGAGGTCGCGGCGCTGGCGATGCCCGCCATCGAATGATGCTCGGCCATCCAGAAGCGATTGTAGCCCCAACGCTCGGCATGTTGCGCAAGATCGCGGGCATTGTGGAGCGCCTGGGCAGCGGAACCGCCTTCGACGATGGGGGCGAGATCGAGGATGGAGAGTGGGATCATGGCAGGCAGATGGGGGCTCGGGCGGCGCGATGCCAGCCCTACCTTATCCTCCTTGTGAGCGAAGCTCATGGGGAGGGGGACCATGCGAAGCATGGTGGAGGGGCCTCGGGCGCCGAAAGCCCCTCCACCGCCTTTCAGGCGGTCCCCCTCCCCATCCGCTACGCGGACAGGGAGGAAAGGAGTCTCGGCTTCAATCGAACCTGACCTGCGTCTAATGCCGCGCCATGCACGCCCGCGGCACCATCACCCCAACCCCCTGGCGCGACGAGATTCGCGCGACGGCGTCACTTGCCTGGCCGCTGATCCTCACCAATCTGACCCAGTCGCTGATCCAGGCGACCGACGTGCTGCTGCTCGGCCGGGTCGGGGCCCGGACCCTTGCCGCGGGGCAGCTCGGCGTGAACCTGTTCGTCGCTTTCCTGATCTTCGGCATGGGGCTGGTCATGGCCGCCTCGCCGATGATGGCGAAGCAGCTCGGCATGCGCCGCCACAGCGTCCGCGACATCCGCCGCACCGTCCGCCAGGCCTTGTGGGCGGCGACGGCGATCACCGTGCCGGTCTGGCTGGTCCTGTGGAATACCGAGCCCATCCTGGTCGCGATGGGCGAGGATCCGAGCCTTTCCGCCGACGCCGGCCATTTCGCCCACACACTGCAATGGGCGATGCTTCCGGCGCTTTATTATCTGGTGCTGCGCTCATTCGTCGCGGCGCTGGAGCAGCCGCGCTGGTCGCTCGTCGTCGGCATATCCGGGGTCGCCTGCAATGCGATCATCAATTACGCCCTGATCTTCGGCGAGCTCGGCATGCCGGCGCTTGGCCTGACCGGGGCCGGAATCGGCACGACCATCACCAACATCTTCATGTTCCTGGCGATGGTCGTGGTGGTGACGCGCCACAAGCGCTTCCGGCGCTACCATTTGTTCGGCCGTTTCTGGCGGCCCGACTGGGAGCGGTTCCGCGAGATCTGGCGGCTGGGCCTGCCGATCGCGGTGACGCTGGCGCTGGAGATCACCGTGTTCAACGCCGCCGTCTTCCTGATGGGGCTGATCGGCGCCGAATCGGTCGCCGCCCATGCCATCGCGCTGCAGCTCGCGGCGCTGACCTTCATGGTGCCGCTCGGCCTGTCACAGGCGGCGACGGTGCGCGTCGGCCTGGCCTTCGGGCGGCGCGACCGCGAAGGCGTCGGCCGCGCCGGCTGGACCGCATTCGCCCTCGGCGTCGCGTTCATGACGTTGATGGCCCTGGTCATGCTCAGCTTTCCGTTGCAGCTGATCGGGCTCTTTCTCAATCCGGCCGACCCCGCCAACGTCATCGTCGTCCCGCTCGCCATCTCCTTCCTGTTCGTCGCAGCGCTGTTCCAGATCGTCGACGGCGCGCAGGTGGTAGGGGCGGGCATGCTGCGGGGCCTGCAGGACACCAAGGTGCCGATGGCTTATGCCGGAATCGGCTATTGGGTGATCGGCCTCACGGTCGGTGTGTGGCTCGCTTTCTCCCTTGGATGGCAAGGGTTGGGCATCTGGATCGGCCTCGCCACTGGCCTCGCCATCGTCGCGGTGCTGATGATCGCGCGCTGGGTCCGGCGCGAGCGGCTCGGGCTGCTCGACTGGTAGCGCAAAGGCCGGCTCCATCCTTGACGGTTGCCCTTGCCCGCCCCTATGTGCGCCCACCCAAGAAGCGTGGCGATCGTAGCTCAGCTGGTTAGAGCATCGGTTTGTGGTACCGAGGGTCGCGGGTTCAAGCCCCGTCGATCGCCCCACCTTCTCGCCGATACAGGACCTGATGCCCCCGATGGATTCGCTTTGGGATTATCCCGACTTCGACGCGCATGAGCTCGTCCACTTCGTCACCGACCGAAATTCCGGCCTCAGGGCGATCATCGCCGTCCACTCGCGCCATCTCGGACCGGCCGCCGGCGGCACCCGCTTCTGGCATTATGCGCAGACCGGGGAGGCGGTCGCCGACGCGCTGCGCCTCTCGCGCGGGATGAGCTTCAAGAATGCCATGGCCGGCCTGCCGATGGGTGGCGGCAAGGCCGTCATCCTCGCCGACGACGCGCGGACCAAGACGCCGGAGATGCTCGCCGCCTACGGCAAGGCGATCGAAGGGCTGTGCGGCGCCTATGTCACCGCCGAGGATGTCGGGATCAGCGTCGCCGACCTCGTCGAAGTCGCCAGGGAGACGCGCTACGTTTCCGGCCTGCCGGTCGCCAGCGGCAAAGCAGGGGGCGATCCCGGGCCTTATACCAGCTACGGCGTCTTCCTCGGCGTCAAGGCGGCGGTGAAGCGCAAGCTCGGCAAGGACAGTCTCGCCGGCCTCCACATCGCCATCCAGGGTGCCGGCAGCGTCGCTTCCGGCCTTGCCCGCCATGCGGCGCGCGAAGGCGCCAGGCTCACCATCGCCGACGTCGACGGCGCCAAGGCCGAGGCGCTGGCGCGCGAGACCGGCGGCGCGATCATCTCGCCCGACGCGATCATGAAAGTCGCGGCCGATGTGCTCAGCCCCTGCGCGCTCGGCGCGATCCTGACGCCGGAGAGTATCGCCGCGCTGAACGTGCCGATCGTCGCCGGTGGCGCCAACAACCAGCTCGCCACCCAGGCCGAGGGCGACCGGGTGCGCGACCGCGGCATCCTCTACGCGCCGGACTATGTGATCAACGCCGGCGGCATCATCAACGTCGCCCTGGAATATCTCGGTGAGGGCGATGAAGCGCAGGTCCGTTCGCGGATCGAGCTGATCCCGAGCCGGCTCGAGACGATCTGGGACGAAAGCGATTCCAGCGGCCGCAACGCCGCCGACGTCGCCGACGACATGGCGCGCAAGCTGATCGGGCGGGGCTAGCATCATTGCCCCCCACCAGGGGGGAGGAGAATATGGTCACAGCGGCTCCGGCCGCGGCTTGTCCCGCCCGAGCTTATGCTCGCGAAACAACGTGTAGAGGCCGCTGGCGATGATCAATGCGGCGCCGGCCCAGGTGCTCCTTGCCGGGTGGGTGTCGAACAGCAGCCAGCCGAGCAGCACCGCCCAGAGCAGCTGCGTATAATCGAACGGCACCACCGCGGTGACCGGCGCGAACCGGAGGGCGGAGGTCAGGAAGAGCTGGCCGAGCCCGCCGAACAGGCCGAGCGCGAGCAGGATCGACCAGGTCAAGCCATCATGGGCCTGGCCGTAGACCGGCAGGAACAGGCCGGTGACCGCCATGGAGAAGCAGGTGAACCACAAAACGATGGTGGGCGTGGACTCGGTCCGTCCGATCTGCCGCAAGGTGATCGTGACAGCCGCGCCACCGAGCGCCGCGAGGATTGCAAGGACGAGGCCGGTTGCCGGCAAGTGGCTGCCGCCGGGCTGCATCACGATCATGACGCCGATGAAGCCCAGGGCGACCGCGCTCCAGCGATGCCAGCCGACTGGTTCGCCGAGGATCATCGCCGAGAGCGCGACCGAGAAGAAGGGCGCGGCGAAGCCGATCGTCGCGGCCTCGGCGAGCGGCAACCAGGTGAGGGCGGCAAAGCCAAGCACCATCGTGGAAAGCCCGATTACGCCGCGAACCAGATGCGCGAGCGGCCGCGCGGTTCGCCAGGCATTCGCGTTGCGGGTCAGGGCGATCCAGACGAGGAGGGGCGGCAGGCCGAAGGCGAAGCGGTAAAAGGCAAGCTCGGGCAAGCTGACCCCCGCCTCGTCGCCGAGCTTGATCGCGGCCGCCATGCCCGCGAAGCAGGTCGTTGCGCCGATCCTGAGGGCGATGCCGAGCAGGCGGTTTTGCTTAAGGGGAGCGGAAGAGGTCATCCGGCGAGACTCTAACCACAAGCTTTCGCCCGGCCCAACCCTTCGCTACACGGGCGCCAGAGATGCACGTCTACGCGAATCCTGCCCGTTTCCTCAAAATCGCGCGACCCCTGACCCCATTGCTGGGCTGGTCAGGCGCCGCGCTGATCGCGGCTGCGCTCTATATCGGACTTTTCCTGGCGCCCCCGGAGCGGCTGCAGGGTGAAAGCGTGCGGATCATCTACATCCATGTCCCTGCCGCCTGGCTCGGCATGGCCGGATGGACCGCGATCGCCGCCGCGAGCCTGATGCAGATCGTCTGGCGGCACCCGCTCGCCGCGATCGCGGCCCGCGCCGCGGCAGTGCCGGGGGCAGTGTTCACCGCCCTCTGCCTCGCCACCGGTTCGCTCTGGGGCCGGCCGGCCTGGGGCACTTATTGGGAATGGGACGGGCGGATGACCTCGATGCTGGTCCTGCTCTTCCTTTATTTCGGCTACATCGCCCTCGCCGGGGCCGAAAAGGAGAAAGGCGGGGAGGGGCGGCTTGCCGCCATTTTCGGCCTGGTCGGGGCCGTGAACCTGCCGATCATCCATTATTCCGTGCTGTGGTGGCGCACGCTCCACCAGGGCCAGAGCATCAATTTCCTGCGCGGCACCTCGACAATCGACGCGTCCATGTTGTGGCCCCTGCTTGCCTCCGCGCTCGGCTTCTCGCTCCTGTTCGGCGCGATCGTGCTGATGCGGATGCGCGCCGAGCTTGGCCGCAACAAGGTCGAGGCCCGGCTGAAGCGGATGGCGGCCGAATGAATCCCTGGCCATTCGTCATTGCCGCTTATGCGGTCACGTTGGCGGGGACGGCGTCGCTCGTCTTGTGGAGCTGGATCGCGATGCGCCGGGCAGAGGCGGATGCCGACAAACTGAGCCGGCGCCAATGACGATCAGGCGCATGAAGGCCAAGACTCAGCGCCTGATCCTGCTCGGGCTGGCCCTCGTCGCAGTGGGTGGGGCGATCCTGCTCGGCATGTCGGCGATGCGCGACCAGGCAAGCTTCTTCTACGCGCCCGCCGATGTCGCGCGCCAGGGCCTCCCGCTCGATCGGGCCGTGCGGATCGGCGGCATGGTGCGCCGCGGCTCGCTGCATCGCCAGCCCGACGGCGTCACCATCAACTTCGTGGTCGGCGACGAGACGCCGGCCACGATCAACGTCACCTATCGCGGCATCACGCCGGATCTGTTCCGCGAGGGCAGCGGCGTCATCGCGGAAGGCCGCTTCCAGCCCAATGGAGCCTTCGTCGCTTCCGAAATCCTCGCCAAGCATGACGAGAATTACATGCCGCCCGAGCTTACCCGGCGCGGTATACACCAGACGGACGTGGTCAGATGATCGCCGAAGCCGGCCTTGCCCTGCTGTGGCTGGCGGCCAGCCTGTCGCTGCTTCAGCTCGTGCTTGGCGCGGCGGCGCTGCGCCCCGGCAATGATGCGCTGCTGCGCGTCGTCCGCCCGGTCGCGGTCGCGCAGGGCGTGCTGATCGGCCTGTCCTTCCTCGCCTTGATCTGGCTGTTCCTGCGAACCGATTTGTCGGTGAAGCTGGTTGCCCAGAACAGCCATTCGCTGAAGCCCTGGCTCTACAAGTTTGCCGGCGCATGGGGGAATCACGAAGGCTCGATGCTGCTGTGGGTGACCGTGCTGGCGGTCGCCGGCGCCGGCGTGGCCCTGTTCGAGAAACGGCTGCGGCAGGACAGCCTGATCGCCACGCTCGCCGCCCAGGCGGCGATCGGCCTCGGCTTCTATGCCTATATCCTGCTCGCCTCCAACCCGTTCGACCGGCTCTTCCCGGTGCCGCTCGAGGGCAACGGCCTCAATCCGCTGCTGCAGGATCCGGGCCTCGCCTTCCATCCGCCGACCCTTTATTTCGGCTATGTCGGCATCTCGATCGCCTTTTCCTTCGCGGTCGGCGCGCTGGTCACCCGCGACGTCGGCCCCGCCTTCGCCCGGGCGATGCGGCCTTGGGTGCTGGCTGCCTGGATCTTCCTGACGCTCGGCATCACCGCCGGCTCCTATTGGGCCTATTACGAGCTGGGCTGGGGCGGCTGGTGGTTCTGGGACCCGGTCGAGAATGCCTCGCTCATGCCCTGGCTCGCCGCGACCGCGTTGCTGCACAGCGTCACCGTCCTCGCCACCCGTGCCGGCCTGCGCGCATGGACGATCATGCTCGCCGTGGTGGCCTTCTCGATGTCGATGATCGGCACCTTCCTGGTCCGCTCTGGCATCCTCACCAGCGTCCATGCCTTCGCGGTCGATCCGACGCGGGGTGCCTTCATCCTCGTCCTGCTCGCCTTCTACATCGGCGGGGCGCTGACCCTGTTCGGGCTGAGGGTGCGCTACGTGAAGGAAGGGTCCACCTTCGAGATCGTCAGCCGCGAGGCCTCGTTGGTGATCAACAATCTGTTCCTTTCGGTGATTCTCGGCCTGGTTTTCATCGGCACGCTCTATCCGCTCGTCACCCAGGCGCTGGGCCACGAAATCTCGGTCGGGCCGCCTTATTTCAACACCGCCATCGGGCCGATCGCGCTCGCTTTGGCCGCGGTCATGACGATCGGGCCGATGATGCGCTGGCGCCGTGACGAATTGCGCGCGCTCGCCGGCAGGGTGGCAATCCCGGCCCTGCTGAGCGCGGCGGCGCTGCTGCTCGTCGTCCTGCTCGCGCCGGGCACGGGCTGGCTGCCCTTGCTCGGGCTCGCCATCGCGCCGGGCGTCGCCGTCGCCAGCATCGCCCCGCTCTGGCGCCGCAATCTGCGCCGGACTCCGCTCTTCCTCTACGGCATGGTTGTCGCCCACCTGGGCATCGCCGTCGCGCTTTTCGGCATGGCGTCGGACAGCGCCTTCACGCGCGAGACCCTGATCGCTGCCCGTCCGGGCCAGATCATCGAGGCCGGTCCGTTCCACATCCGCTTCCTCGGCGTCGAGCCGGTGCCGGGGCCGAACTGGACCGCAGTCGAGGCGCGCCTCGAGGCGCGCCGCGGCGACGGCGCGCCATTCCTGCTGACCCCGCAGGCGCGCCTGTTCGATTCGCCGCCGACGCCGACCAGCGAAACCTCGATCCAAACGCTCTGGGACGGCCAGCTCTACGTCGCGATCGGCGAGGGCGACGATCAGGGACGCTGGCAATTGCGGTTCTGGTGGAAGCCGTTCGTAACCCTGATCTGGGGCGGCGGCGTGATGGTCGCGTTCGGCGGCCTGCTCGCCCTGATCGGCCGGCTGATGCGCGAGCGGCGCTTCAAGCGGGAAGAGGAGGTGCCGGCATGAGGCGCCTGGTCCTCTGGGTGCCGCTGGGCGGCTTCCTGATCTTTCTCGCGGTCGTCGCGGCGGGCCTCTACATTCCGCGGCGGGAAGCGGTGCCCTCCAACATGATCGGCCAGCCGCTCCCCGACTTCGCGCTGCAGCCGGCGATCCCGGGGCGGCCGGGCCTGAGCAGCGCGGAGCTGCGCATGGGCAGGCCGCACCTCATCAACATCTTCGCGTCCTGGTGCATTCCATGCCGGACCGAAGCGGCGCAACTCGCCGAGCTCAACCGCCGCGGCATTCCGATCGACGGCATCGCCGTGCGCGACCGCCAGCAGGACCTCGCCGCCTTTCTCGCCACTTATGGCGACCCGTTCCGCGCGATCGGCGCCGACGTCGATCGGAGGGTTCAGCTCGACATCGGATCGGCCGGCGTGCCGGAGACCTTCGTCGTCGACGGCCGGGGCATCATCCGCCACCAGCATATCGGCGCGATCACCGACGCCGACCTGCCCGAGATCATCGCCGCCTATCAGGAAGCGTCGCGGTGAGGGCATTGCTGCTGGCCTTCGCGCTTGCCGGCGCCGCCGCACCGGCCTTCGCCGATTCGCTGCTGCCGGCGGCGCGCTACGCCAACGTGCAGCTGCCCGATCCGGGCCAGGAGCGGCAGGCTAAGGCGCTGATGGAAACGATCCGCTGCCTGGTCTGCCAGGGCCAGTCGATCGCCGATTCCGATGCCGAGATGGCCGGCGACATGCGCTCGCTGATTCGCGAGCGCATCGCCGCGGGCGAAAGTCCGGCATCGATCCGCGCCTGGCTGATCTCGCGCTACGGCGAGTGGGTCACCTACACGCCTGCATTCGAGCCCGCGACCTGGCCGCTGTGGGCGGCGCCGGTCGTGCTGCTGCTGGGCGGGCTATGGCTGGCGCGCGGGCGCTTCCGTCGGAAGAGGAGGGCCTGATGGGCTGGGCGCTCATGATCGGCATCGCCCTGCTCACCGGGGCCGGCCTCTTCTGGTTCGTGCGCCGCGACAAGGGCGCGATGCAGTTCCTCGCCGCCGCCCTGCTGCTCGCCCTCGCCGGCTACGCCTGGCAGGGTCATCCGGGCATGGCGGGCAATCCGAAGGCGCCGCCGGAGCGGCAGAGCCTGCCCGACAATGATTTCCAGAATCTGCACCCGGATCTGCTCGGCCGGTTCGACAATGCCTGGGTCTGGACCAACCTCGCCGACGGCTATCAGCGCCGCGGCGACACGCAAAGTGCGGCCCAGGTGCTGGAGAACGCCGTTCGGCGCCATCCGCGCGACGCCGACCTCTGGGTCGCCTACGGCTATGCGCTCGTCGTCCATGGCGGCAATTTGATGAGCCCGGCGGCGCAGCTCGCCTTCCAGCGAGCGGCCGCCATCGCACCGAACCATCCAGGCCCGCGCTTCTTCTATGGCCTCGCGCTCGCCCAGGGCGGCAATTATGACGAAGCCGAACGGGTCTGGCGCGAGCTGCTGCGGACCATTCCCGCGGAGTCGCAATTCCGCACGATCACCGAGCAGCGCCTGCAGGCGATCGTCCAGGCACGGGCGAGCGGAGAAATCCCGCAAGCCGCGACCCCGCCGCCGCCCGCGGCCGGCGCCGATTCGAATGCCGCCGCGCCCGTCTCGAATGGCGCGTCGGGCCGCTAGGCCGCGAGCGGCAGGCCGAGCGCCTCGGCCACCGCGGCATGGCGGATCTTGCCGTCCGAGACGTTGAGGCCGTTGGCCAGATGCGGATCCGCTTTCATTGCGGCTTCAGCACCTTGGTTGGCGAGCTTCAGAACGAATGGCAGCGTCGCATTGTTGAGCGCGAAAGCCGACGTGCGGGCGACGGCGCCCGGCATGTTGGCCACGCAATAATGGATGACGCCATCGACGACGTAGACCGGATCGTTGTGTGTGGTCGCGTGGCTGGTCTCGAAGCAGCCGCCCTGATCGATCGAGATGTCGACGAGGACCGAGCCCCGCTTCATCGTCTTCAGCATCTCGCGGGTGATCAATTTGGGCGCGGCCGCGCCCGGGATCAACACCGCGCCGATCACCACCTCGGCCTTCTTGACCGCATGGGCGATGGTCGCCCTCGAGGCATAGGCCGTCTTGATCTGGCTGCCGAAGAACATGTCGAGCTCGGCGAGGCGGGCATTGGAGATGTCGTAGATGGTGACGTCGGCGCGCATGCCGACGGCCATCTGGGCCGCGTTGACGCCGGCGATGCCGCCGCCGAGGATCATCACGCGCGCGGGCGGCACGCCGGGTACGCCGCCGAGAAGGACGCCGCGGCCGCCCTGTTCCTTCTCGAGATAGTGGGCGCCGACCTGGATCGACATGCGGCCGGCAACCTCGCTCATCGGCTTGAGCAGCGGCAGCGAGCCGTCATTGGCGGTCACCGTCTCATAGGCGATGCAGGTCGCGCCGGAGGCCATCAGACCCCTGGCCTGCTCGGGATCCGGGGCGAGGTGGAGGTAGGTGAAGAGCAGGTGGCGCGGCTCGAGCAGGGCGATCTCCTGCGGTTGCGGCTCCTTCACCTTCACGATCATGTCGGACTTGGCGAACACCTCGGCGGCGTCGGCGGCGATGGTCGCGCCGACATTGACATAGTCCTGGTCAGAGAAGTCGATGCCGCTGCCGGCATTGGTCTCGACGATGACCGAGTGGCCGGCCGCCACCAGTTCGGCCACCGATGCCGGCGTCAGGCCGACTCGATATTCGTGAACCTTGATCTCTTTCGGGACTCCGACGCGCATGATCATCTCCGTTTATGTCGAAACGGGCGGGTCTATAACGAGCGGACACGCCTTTGTCGCCGTTGCGAACCTTACGGGCCGGTGCTAAGGCCCGCGCCGCCTCGGCAGGCCCTGGGCACAGAGAAGGAAGTGGGGCGTTTCCGTCCTTACCGATGAGCGATAGCCCAGCCCCCGAGCAGCCCGCCGCGCAATCGGCCGGGCATCATCCGAAATCGAGCCTTGCCACCTTGGCGGTCTCGGCCGTGGGCATCGTCTTCGGCGACATCGGCACCAGCCCGATCTACGCCTTTCGCGAGACCTTTTCCGGCCATCACGACCTCGCCAACGGTCCGACCGAGATTTTGGGCGTGCTGAGCCTGATCTTCTGGTCGATGATGATCGTGGTGACGATCAAATATGTCGCCGTGATCATGCGCGCCGACAACAAGGGCGAGGGCGGCAGCCTCGCATTGCTCGCGTTGATCAACCGCAAGACCTCCGAGGGCGGCAAGAGGCGCTGGGCCGCGGGCATCATCCTGCTCGGCGTCTTCGCCTGCTCGCTCTTTTATGGCGATTCGATGATCACCCCGGCGATCTCGGTCCTCTCCGCGGTCGAGGGCCTGACCACGGTCCAGGCCGGCTTCCAGCCCTATGTCGTGCCGATCGCGCTCGTCATCCTGGTCGGCCTGTTCGCGATCCAGGCGACCGGGACGGCCAGGGTCGGGGCCTTTTTCGGGCCGATCATGGTGATCTATTTCCTGGTGATCTCGGTCCTCGGCATCATCCACATCGTCGACCGGCCGATGATCATCCTCGAGACGATCAACCCGCTCAATGCGGTCCATTTCTTCTGGATGGACAAGCTCGCCGCCTTTCTCGCTCTGGGCTCTGTGGTTCTCGCCGTGACCGGCGCCGAGGCGCTCTACGCCGACATGGGCCATTTCGGACGCAAGCCGATCGGCGTTTCCTGGCTGTTCTTCGTCATGCCGGCCCTGATGCTCAATTATATGGGGCAGGGGGCGATGGTCCTCCAGATGGACCTCGTCACCGCCGACGCCACACTGCACAATCCCTTCTTCCTGCTTGCGCCGGAGGGGATGCGGCTGCCGCTGGTCATCCTCGCCACCTTCGCCACCATCATCGCCAGCCAGGCGGTGATCTCCGGCGCCTTCTCGGTGACCCAGCAGGCGATGCACCTCGGCTTCATCCCGCGCCTCAGGATCCGCCACACCAGCGAGGCGGCGGTCGGCCAGATCTACATTCCGGTGATCAACTGGGCGCTGCTGGTCGCCGTGCTGATGCTGGTCCTCTTCTTCCAGAATTCGAGCAATCTCGCCGCCGCCTACGGCATCGCCGTCACCGGCGCGATGTTCATCGACACGTGCCTGCTCACCGTCGTGCTGCTGGTGCTGTGGAGATGGAAGCCCTGGGTCGCCATCCCGACCCTTGCCGTCTTCTTCGCCGTCGACATCGCCTATTTCGCGGCCAACCTCACCAAGGTGCCGGACGGCGGGTGGTTCCCGCTGCTGGTCGGAGTCATCGCCTTCACCATGCTCACCACCTGGGCGCGCGGGCGCCAGCTGATGATCAAGCGGATGAACGAGGCGGCGATGCCGGCGTCCATCTTCATCAAGTCGGCAGCGAGCAGCGCCACCCGCGTGCCGGGTACGGCCGTCTTCATGACCACGGCCTCCGATGGAATCCCGCACGCGCTGCTCCACAACCTCAAGCACAACAAGGTGCTGCACGAGCGCGTCCTGCTGCTGACCGTGAAGATCGAGGATGTCCCCTATGTCGAGGAGCAGCAGACCTTTCACCTCCAGGAGCTCGGCCAGGGCTTCTACCGGCTGATCGTCCGTTACGGCTTCATGCAGGAAACCAACGTCCCCGCCGCTTTGGCGCGGGTCGACAGTTGCGGGCCGCAATTCAAGATGATGGACACCAGCTTCTTTCTCGCCCGGCAGACCCTGATCGCTTCGCCACGACCGGGCATGTGGATCTGGCGCGAGAAATTGTTCGCGTGGATGCTGCGCAACGCGGAAAGCGCCATGGAATTCTTCAATCTGCCGCCCAACCGCGTCGTCGAGCTCGGCAGCCAGGTCGAGATTTGAGCGCGTCGAGATGACGGGCGGGCCAATCATCGTCACCGCCACGTTCGGCGACGGCGACAATGGCTGGCTCCAGGAGTTGCGGCGAGCGCATTATCCGCCCGAGCGCAACCAGGTTCCGGCCCATCTCACCCTGTTCCGCCATCTCCCGCCAAGCCTCGAAGGCGAGCTGGCGACGCGCCTGGCGCGGTTCGCGGCGTCGCCGCCGCCATTCGCGTCGGTGCTGGGCGTCATGGATCTGGGGGAGGGGACGGCGCTGCGAGTCGAGAGCGAATCGCTCATGCGCATCCGCGACGAGCTGGCGGAGATCTTCCATGGCATGCTGATGCCGCAGGACATGACGGCCTGGAGCCCGCATGTGACGATCCAGAACAAGGTTGCCAGGCGGGAGGCGCGGGCGCTCCAGCAGAAGCTGCGCGCCACGTTCAGCCCGCGCCCGCTGGCGATCAGGGCATTGGCCGCCTGGCGCTATCGCGACGGCCCATGGGAGCCAATCCGGAGCTGGCCGTTCCGCTTGTAGCGGAGGCGGAATTGGCTCAGTCGACCTGGCCGACCCCGTCGCAGCTGTAATCGAAGCCGGCGAGGCCCGCTTCCAGATGGCCGGCGAGCAGAGGCATGTCCATCAGCTCGTCGATCTTCTGCTGATTGTCGAGGCTGTTCGCCTCCTCGAAGGCGTCGTCCCATTCGCTCGCGTCGTAGGTCCCGCGGCCGACCCAGGCGAGCGCGACCACTTCGGCGAGCTGATCTTCGGCGAGATCGTCGAGCAGCGCCTGGACCTCCTCCTCGACCCCGTCGTTCAGCTCGTCCTCGAGCACCGAGAGCGCTTCGCCGCCCTCGTCGTCGAAATCGTCGACGTCGTCGGGATCGTCGTCGGCATCCACGGCCGGGACCTGGGCCTCCAGCTCCTTGGCGCGGAGAATCAGGCGGCAGATCATTTCGAGCGGGGTCAGCAATTCCATGACGTCTCTCTCCGTGCCTTTGATCCGAAACGACAGGGCGCGCGCGCGGTTCCGGCCCCTTGAATATGGGCGGCGATCCGCTCCAGTTGACCGTCTGCGCGCCGCTTCCTATAGCGCCGCGTCGCGCAGGCCGCCACATGGGCATGCCATAGGTGGGGCGGAGTAGCTCAGCTGGTTAGAGCAGCGGAATCATAATCCGCGTGTCGGGGGTTCAAGTCCCTCCTCCGCTACCAACCTCGTTATCGCGGCGTTCAGGCCGGACATGCAAAGGCGAAAGGCATGATTGCAACGACTTTGATCGCGTCGGCGCTTGCAAGCGCGGTGCCCGCGCCAGCGAATGGCGCGGACCCGAATTATTCGGGCCTGTGGACGCGCTGGCCGTCGGCAAACAGCGAAGCGCTACAGGCCGAAGCTGCGCGACAGCAGGCTCCGGCAGCGCCGTCAGGCCCGCTGCGCGCGGGCAGCGCCGAGCTTGGCGCGCGGGTCGGCGAGATCGTTCGCACCGGCGACTGCGAGGAGGGCGAGCGCGTCGCGCGCGCGGCAGGCGATTTCCCGCTGGTCGAGGCGGTCCGCGCCCATTGCCGGCCCGCAATTCCCGCCATGTCGCGCCGCTGAGGGCAGGGACCTAGGCGAGCCGCTCCAGATAGCCGCCCGACCAGAGCGTCTTGATCAGGTCCGCCGGATCCTTGCACTTGAGGTCGGCGGCGACGAAGGGCGCACCCGACAGGGCAACGTCGAGAGCGTCGCCATCCTCGGCCTCGAAATCCAGGTCGCCGCCGGGGCCGATCAGCACCAATTTGCCCTCGTCGTCGGCAACGTTCCACGGCACGAAGCGGCGGCGGCGGTAACGATCGCCTTCCTGCGGGCTGGAGACGGCAGACAATATCACACCCGACACGTTCGGCCTGCGTCCGCGCACGAAATTGTCGGCGAGCAGATCGAAGGCGCTGTCCATGCTGGCGTGATCGGCAATCTCCTGGCGCAGCTTGTCGAAATGGGCACGCGCCGCCTCGCGATCGAAGTCGCGCTGGGCGAAGCCGGCGGGCAGCGAGCGGCGGAATTCAGGCGACGTCAGCGCCAGCTCGGAGATCGATTCGAGCATGAGATCGGCCCAGGTCTTGGTGATCACGCCGACCGTGATGTGGAGCGAAGGCTCGTCGCCGACATTCTCCGCGTCGTGCATCATCCCGCGCGGCACGTAGACGCAGTCGCCCGGATTGAGCGTGAACTCCTGCGACACCTCGCCCGGCTCATACTGGCCGAGCTCGAAGCGTTCACCGCGAAAGGGGGTCTCGACCGGCACGCCGTAGAGCCGCCACGCCTTGGCGCCAGACACCTGCATCACGAACACGTCGTGATTGTCATAGTGGATCGGAAAGCCCTGGTTGCCCGAGGGCGTGAGATAGATGTTCGTCTGGACGTGGCAGGAGAAGATTTCCTCCACCGCGCGGCAGAATTCGCCCAGCTTGAAGATCGATTCATGGAACTGGGGCAGGATGATCGTCGCCCCGTCGAGATATTCCTCGGCCACCGCGATCCGGCTGACCCGGCCGCTCTCGTCGATATAGGCATCGCGCGAGATCCGGTTCTTCTGGCTGGTGAGATCGATCATCCCTTCGCGCAAATCGGCGCTGTTGATGAAATCGTCGAGGATCTGGAGGGTCAGCAGATCGGCATAGCGGTCCGGCTCGTTGCGGATATTGACCAGGGCCTCGCGCTCATAATAGCGGCTGAGGAAGGTTTCCGGCGTCACCGGTGCGATCAGGAAACCGAGCGCGTCTTCCTCCCAGAGGGGCGAGGGGGCCGCGGCCGCCGCTTTCGGTTCCGCCTTCGTCAACGCCGCACCAGACATACTCTATCCCTCCCAAACACGCTCCGACCTTATCGGCGGGCGCGCGCCTCAGGAAGCGGTTATTTCAGGCTGTCCCCATTAGGCTCGGCCGGGTTCGCGCGCTACTGCCAGGGCTATCGATCGCCGCCTGTCCGACGCGCAAAGGCCGCGCCCGAAGGGCGCGGCCCAGCAAGTTCAGTCGGCTTAGTTGGCAGCCGCAGGGGCGGGGGTGGGGGCCGCCGGCACCGAAGCGGCGAGCAGCTGCGCCCGGGTCGCGTTGATCACCAGGCCGCCATGGCCGGGCTGGAGCGCGCCGCGCGGCACCCGCAGGACATTGGCGTCGATCTGGACGGTTGCCGTATCGGCCTCGAGCGCCGTGACCGGCCCGACCACCGCGCCGGTATTGTCGTGCAGCACCGCGCCGACCTGGAAAGCCTGCGCCGCCGCCGCCTCGGCCTGCTCGACCGCGGCGTTGAGGGCGGCCTGGGTCATGCCGAACAGGACGGTGTCCGCAGTGGCGGTGAAAGAGGTGACCGGCAGGCGCACGTCGTGGCGGTCGGTGTGCAGCGTCAGGTTCGCGCCGTCGATCGCAGTGATGGTGCCGACCGTGCCGCCCTGCGGATCGGTGACGGTCGCGCCGACGCGCAACGTCGCCTGGCCGAGCGCCGGGGCCGCGAGCGGCAGGACCAAAGCGGCTGCGGAGAAAGCGATGATCTTGCGAATGTTCATATTTGCTCCTGCTGGCAAAAGACGTTGGCGTTCTTAAGACACGAAAGGGCCATGACGGCCCTGTTGCAGAGGAAGATTAGCCGCCTGTCGACGTCGCGCAAGCCCCACATTTGTCGGGGCGTCGGCAATCCAGACCGCGCTGCCGCTCAGACGGCGCCGATGATTGTGGCCCCCAGGCCCGGCCCAAGGGGACGGGGCGCCCGTTCATTTCGCCGGGATGACGCCGCGCCGGATCTGGTCGAGCTCGATCGATTCGAACAAGGCCTTGAAATTGCCCTCGCCGAAGCCCTCATTGCCCTTGCGCTGGATGATCTCGAAGAAGATCGGGCCGACCATATTCTCGGTGAAAATCTGGAGCAGCAGCCCATCCCCGGTCTCGGGCGAGCCGTCGATCAGGATGCGGCGCTTGCGCATCTCCTCGATCGAATGGCCGTGGCCGGGCACGCGCTTGTCGATCATGTCGTAATAGGTGTCGGGGCTGTCCTGGAAGCGGATGCCGTTGGCGCGCAGCTGGTCGACAGTGGCGAAGATGTCGTCGGTGGCGAGCGCCAGATGCTGGATGCCTTCGCCCTTGTAATCCTTGATGAACTCCTCGATCTGGCTGTGCTCGTCCTGGCTTTCGTTGAGGGGGATGCGGATCTTGTCGTCGGGCGCGGTCATCGCCCGGCTGAACAATCCGGTCGACTGACCCTCGATGTCGAAATAGCGGATCTCGCGGAAGTTGAAGATGCGCTCATAATATTCGGACCAATGGTTCATCCGCCCGCGCATCAGATTGTGGGTGAGATGATCCAGGGTGTGCAGGCCGGCGCTGTTGTCGTCGGGGGCTGCGCCGGAAACCGGCTCGAAATCGACGTCGTAAATGGTCGCGGCGCCCCTCTTGTCGACCAGGTAGAGGTTGGCGCCGCCAATCCCCTCGATCGCCGGGATGTTCAGCTCCATCGGACCGACCTTGCCCTCCACGGCGACCGCGCCCCGCTCGACCGCGAGCTCGAGCGCCTTGGCCGCGTCCTTGACCCGGAACGCCATCGCATTGGCGGACGGCCCGTGCGCTTCGCGGAAATCGGCGACCTGGCCGATCGGCTCCATGTTCAGCAGGAAATTGATGTCGCCCTGCGTGTAGCGGCGCACATTCTTGGAGCGGTGGTTGGCGAGATGGGTGAAGCCCATGGCAACGAACAAGGCGGCGAGTGCTTCGGGATCGGGGCCGGTGAACTCGACGAACTCGAAGCCGTCGAGACCGAGCGGATTGTCATGGCTGGTCATGGCGTCGCCCATATCAGTGCCATTGCACGGGGGGAAGCGGACCCTTAAGTCGCATCCATGACCGCGACCCACTCCTCCCGCATGCTGATCCTCGGCTCCGGCCCCGCCGGCCTCACCGCCGCCATCTATGCCGCGCGCGCCGGCATGGCGCCGATCGTCGTCCAGGGCATCCAGCCCGGCGGCCAGCTGACCATCACCACCGACGTCGAGAATTATCCCGGCTTCGCCGACGTCATCCAGGGCCCCTGGCTGATGGAGCAGATGCAGAAGCAGGCGGAGCATGTCGGCGCCAGGATGGAATGGGACCATATCAGCGAGGTCGATCTCAGCCAGCGTCCATTCCGGCTGAAGGGCGACAGCGGCACGATCTATCTCGGCGACAGCCTGGTCATCGCCACCGGCGCCCAGGCGCGCTGGCTGAACCTGCCCAGCGAGGAGCATCTCAAGGGCAAGGGCGTCTCAGCCTGCGCGACCTGCGACGGCTTTTTCTACCGGGGCAGGAAGGTGATCGTGATCGGCGGCGGCAATACCGCGGTCGAAGAAGCGCTCTACATGACCAATCACAGCCACGACGTCACCCTGATCCACCGCCGCGATTCGCTGCGCGCCGAGAAGATCCTGCAGGACCGCCTGTTCGGCCATGCCAATATCAAGGTGATATGGAATCGCGAGGTTGCCCAGTTCGTCGGCGGCGGCGATCCCGAAGGCCTTGTCGCCGTCGATCTTCGGGACACGCAGACCGGAGCGATCGAGCGGTTCGATACCGAGGGTGCGTTCGTCGCCATTGGCCATTCGCCGGCAACCGAGCTTTTCCGCGGCCATCTCGATCTCGACGGTGACGGCTATATCCGCGTCGAGGACGGCACGACCCGGACCAGCGTGCCCGGGGTCTTCGCCTGCGGCGACGTAATGGACAAGATCTACCGCCAGGCGGTCACCGCCGCCGGCACCGGCTGCATGGCCGCGCTGGACGCGGAGAAGTTCCTTGCCGAAGCGGACTTCGATATGGCTCCCCACGCGGCGCTGCAGGACGCCTGAGCGCGCGGCTAGCCCGCAAGGGCCTCCAGGGCACGCACTGTCGCGGCAAGCAATGCCGCATCGTCGCCGGCGCGCGCGAAGGTGTGCGAATCGCTGGCAACTTTCTGGCTGCCCTCGATCAGGCCCTTGAAGGCCAGGGCTTTCAATTCCTGCTGGGCGGCGATCGCCGTCGCGTCACCCTCGGCGTAGATCGCCCAGGTCCGCAGGCAGGCGGCGCTCAGCGCCTGGGCTGCGTCGCGCGCCAGGGGCGATGCCTCCTCTGGCGCCGATATCTTCCGCAATCCTTTGAGAAGTTTTCTATAATCGACTGATCCTGAAAGGATTTTCTTCCAGCCTTCGATGCTCAACAGGCGTTGGCGATAATGATGGCGGATCGCGGCGGGCGCCTGTTCGCCGGCTTCGGCCTCGACCAGCCAGGGATTGACGAGAATGAGTCCGTCGAGCTTTGCCTCGGCGCTGAACAAGGCCAGCGCGCTTGCGCCGTCGCACAGGCCGAAACCGATGATGCTCTGCAGGTTCGGCCTCTCGCGACGGAACGCGGCCGCGGCGGCGGCGAGATCGGGGCCGGAGCCACGAAAGCCGGGATCCTCGCCGCCGCTGTCGCCGACTCCGCGCCGATCGTAGCGGAAACACGGATAACCCAATTCTGCCAGGCCCTTGGCAAGTCTTTCGTACATGCGGTGCGAGCCTATCCGGGTCTGGCTGCCGCCGGTGACGAGCAACAGGCCGATGCGTCCTCCGTCGCCGTCGAGGCTTGCGGCGAGATCGGCGCCGGCACAGCTGAAGGTCAGAAGGCGACGCATTCGCCGCTCCATTTCTGTATGTCGTCGGCGAGCGCCTCGGCAAGCTCCGCGGAATTGCCGGGCTCGGAACGTCGCCACAGGGCCGGGCCGTCGATCTTCGCGTCGGCTTCCGCCCGGTCGGTCGCGAGCCGAATGGTGCGCAGCGGCTTCACCGGCTCGGGCGTGGCGACTCCGATATCGGCCTTGAGCTCGTCCGATGGCGCATAACCGGCCCATTCGACGCCGCCGGCGAGGCCTGACCGACCCATGTCGCGCACGAGCGCGGATCCGTCCTGAGGCGCGAACCGCCACCAGCCGCGCGCCCCGGCGCCTTCATCGAGCAAGGCGCCGCTCCTGAGCGACGCGATCAGGGGTTTCTTCGACTTTTCAGCGATATGAGCAGCAGCCGAAATGACGTCATGACGCCAGTCGCGCCACGCTACGTGGGCAAGATCGCGTTCGCTCTCGCCGGTTCCGCTGAGATCGACAAGCCAGCAGCACTGGCCGCGTTTCGCCAATCGGTTCATCACGGTGACGATCAGCGCGCGGGTGCGGTTCATTTCCTCGAACAGAGGCGGGACGAACAGGATCGCCGGCGCATTGGGTCGGCCCACCCGCATCAGCCATTCTTCGCGTCTCCCGGCCTGGAAGCGTTCGAAAGCAAGGCCGCCCGGATTGCGGGCCCCGCCGCTCACGTCAGTGCCTTGGTCCGCGCAAAGGTGAGGAGGGCTCCGAACGTCTCCATCATGTCGGCGTCGACCTCATGATCCTCGATCAGGATGCCCAGCCGCTCCTCGAGCTCGGTCAGCAGGCCAGCCACCGCCATCGAATCGAATTCGGGCAGCGCGCCGAACAGCGGGGTCTCTTCGCGGAACGCAGCGACCCGCGACTGATCCAGTCCGAGCACGTCGGTCAGCACCGCGCGCAATGTGGCTTCGACTTCCAGTGAATCGTCGGGCGCGGCGGCCATATCTGCTCCGTCTGAACCGGGTGGATGCGGCCTAACGGCTCCGGGCGCGCCGGACAAGCACCGAGGCGGCGGCACGTGCCGCGCCGGCCAGGCCGCGCAACGTCCTCGGGTTGAACGCCTCGATCTGCCAGAGGACGCGACGCTCGGCCATCCAGTCCTTCTTGTAGGCATCGTCGCCAGTGCCGTAGTCGATCACCCGTACATGATCGACGTCCAGCGCGCGGCGGAACATCTCCATGCCGAGCAGGGTGCCGGGGGACATCGCCTTCGCGCCTTCGGCGTAAGCCAGCTTGTGGATTGTCGCCTCTTTATTTTCGACCAGCCAGAGCTGCACAGCGACCGGACGGCCGTCCTTGCGGGCGATCCCCAGCCGGAGCGTCCCGGCCGCCCCTTCCTCCTGGGCCAGGCGGCGCAGAAAGGGAAAGGAGCCTTCCTCGGGTTTCCAGCTCGCGCGGTAAACCGATTCATAGTCCGCCCAGGCGTTTGCGTCGAAACGATCGTAAATCTCGATGTCGAGCCCGGCCGATTTGCCGCGCCTCTTGGCGGTGTTGCGCAGCTGCGCGGGCCGCGCCGCCCAGTAAGCGGCGAAATCCATGCCTTCGGTCACGATTCGCCAATTGCCGGTTTTGGGGCGTGTGAAGACTAGCCAGCCGGCCCTTTTGAACGCCTTGCGCAGCGGCGCCGGCGTGGCGATCGGCGCAAGATCGACCCGCGCAATGCCGCGCCCGTGCACTGCCCGCGCGAGTGACGTCATGACGTCGGCGCCGCGATCGCCGATCGCGTCGAAGCGCAGCGAATACCAGGCGGCATAAGCCCGCGCCGTCCGTCCCTCGAGGGCGAGGAACAGCCAGGCGTTGCGGCCGCCCTCACGGGCGCGCAGTACCGACAGCCGGCCTCGGGGCCGGCAATGATCGTGGATCAGCCGGAACCAGGCCAGGCGAGAGAACAGGCTCGGCTGGGCGGCGCGATCGAGCGCCCCCGCGGCATCCTGGGCCACGGAGGTCATGTCGTCGAACAAAGCGATGTTAACCGTCACGCTTTATGCCTTTCCATGCTCGCCCTATCATGACGCCCTTTAAGCAGGAATGAAGTTGCACACGCCCGATCCAACCCCCCGTCCGCTCGATCACCTGACGCTGCGCGGCAACGCCGACGCGCCGGCGCTGATCACGCGCGAAGGCCTCCTCGATTATGCCGGGCTCGATGCGATGGTGGGCGCGCTGGCGGCGGCGCTGAAGGCGAGGGGGCTCGGCCATGGCGACCGCGTTGCCAGCTGGCTCCCCAAGAACCGGCTGACCAGCCTGCTGCCGCTCGCCTGCGCCCGCGCCGGCCTGATCCATGTGCCGATCAATCCTTTGCTCAAGCGGATGCAGGTCGCCCATATCCTGGCCGACAGCGGCGCATCCCTGCTGCTGAGCGGCAGGGCGCGGGTCGCGACACTCGAGGCCGGTGACACCGTTTGCGCAATCCTCGACGAGGAGGAGAGCGCGGCCCTGTTCGAGCATTCCGATCGGCTGGGTCCGTCCCTGCACGAACCGGACGATCTCGCGGCCCTGCTCTACACGTCGGGCTCGACGGGGCGGCCGAAGGGCGTGATGCTCAGCCATGCCAATATGTGGCTCGGCGCGGTCAGCGTAGCCTCCTATCTCCATCTCGACGAGAAGGACCGAACGCTCGCCGTGCTGCCGCTCAGCTTCGACTATGGCCAGAATCAGCTGCTGTCCGCCTGGGCCGCCGGCGGCGCGGTCGTTCCGCTCGACTATCTCGCGGCGCGCGACGTCATCCGGGCGATTGAGCGCCATGAAATCAGCACATTGGCGGGTGTTCCTCCACTCTGGGTTCAGTTGATCGAGGCGCCGTGGCCGCCTGCGGCCTCCCTGTCGCTGCGCCGCCTCACCAACAGCGGCGGCAAGCTGCCGCCGTCCGTGGTGCGGCGGATGCGCGAGTTGTTTCCCGCGGCGGACATCTATTCGATGTACGGGCTCACCGAGGCCTTCCGCTCCACCTATCTCGAACCCGCCTTGCTCGACGACCACCCGGATTCGATGGGCAGCGCCATTCCCTTCGCCGAGATCATGGTCGTCGATGCCGACGGCCAGGCGGCCGCGGAAGGCGAGCTCGTCCATGCCGGACCGCTCGTGGCGAAGGGCTATTGGCAGGATCGGGCGCGCACCGCCGAGCGCTTCAGGCCGGCGCCCGCGGGCTCGCTCTATGGCGGCATGGCGGTCTGGTCAGGGGATCGCGTCCGCCGCGATAATGAAGGACTCCTCTATTTCGTCGGCCGCGAGGACGGGATGATCAAGACGTCGGGCAACCGCGTCAGCCCGACCGAGGTCGAGGAGGCGGCGATCGCATCGGGCCTCGTCCACGAGGCCGTCGCGCTCGGCTATCCGGATGCGCGGCTGGGGGAGGGGATCGCGCTCGTCGTCCGGCCCGACCGGCGCGGCGAGGAGGAGGCGCTCCGCGCCTTCCTGAAGCGCCAGCTGCCCAATTTCATGCAGCCCGGCCCTATACTCTGGCGCGACGAGCTCCCGCGCAGCCCCAACGGCAAGCTTGACCGGGTCGCGCTGAAGACCGAGTTGACGTCATGAGCAAGCCGATGGGGCCGATTCCGGCCGGATATGCCGCCGATCAGGATGGGATGCTGACGATCGGGGGCCGGCGCGCCGACGCCCTGGTCACCCAAGCCGGCGACACGCCCTTGTTCGTCTACGATCTCGCTCTGGTCGATGCGAAGATCGCCCAATTCCGTGCTGGCTTTCCCGGTATCGATCTTCATTATGCCATGAAAGCAAATCCCTACCCGCCGTTGCTGAGGCATATCGCGAAGAAGGTCGATGGCCTCGACATCGCTTCGGCGGGCGAGATGGACATCGCGCTCGGCGCCGGCGCCAGGGCGAGCGACATCAGCTTCGCCGGGCCCGGCAAGCGCGACGAGGATCTGTCGGACGCCATCCACGAAGGGATCACGCTCAACGCCGAATCCGAGGGCGAGGTGGAGCGGGCCCTATCGATCGCCGCCAAGACGGGTCAGCGGCCGCGCCTCGCCGTGCGCGTCAATCCCGATTTCGAGATCAGGGGCTCCGGCATGCGGATGGGCGGCGGCGCCAAGCCGTTCGGCGTCGACGCCGAGCGCGTGCCGGCGCTGGTGCGGCGCATCCTCGACAGCGGCGCCGAGTGGTGCGGCTTCCACATCTTCGCAGGCTCGCAGGCGCTCGAGGCGGCCGCCCTGATCGAGGCGCAAGGCGCGACCGTAGCGCTCGCCGCGCAGCTTTCCGATGCCATTGGCGCCCCGCCGCCGCTGCTCAACCTGGGCGGCGGCTTCGGTATCCCGCATTTCCACGGCGAGCTGCCGCTCGACCTCGAGCCGATTTCCAGCGCGCTGGCCGCGACATTGGAAGCGCGTCCGGACATCCTCAGGCAGAGCCGGTTCGCCATCGAGCTCGGCCGCTGGATCGTCGGCGAGGCGGGCGTCTATTTGACCCGGATCGTCGACAGGAAGGTCAGCCACGGCAAGACCTTCCTGATCGCCGATGGCGGCATGCAGCATCAGCTCGCCGCGAGCGGCAATTTCGGCCAGGTCGTCCGCCGCAATTACCCGGTCGCCATCGCCAGCAGCTTCGGCGCCGATCCGGTGGAGGAAGTGTCGATCGCCGGGTGCCTGTGCACCCCGCTCGATCGCCTCGCCGATGACGTCATGATGCCCCGCGCCGAGGTTGGCGACCTGGTGGCGGTCTTCCTCGCCGGGGCCTACGGCCTCTCCGCCAGTCCGCAGGCCTTCCTGGCCCAGCAGCCGGCGCTCGAAATGACGGTCGGCGGCCGCGGTTAACCTGTTGCCGGCAGACGGTCCCGATCCGGGACACCGGCCACAGCGCCATTGTTCCTAACATTAATTTTACCTCTTCGCCCCATAGCTTCCCCAAATTCCTGCCCCTCATCCCGTAACGGGACGGGCGGTGCAGGCGTGGGAAGCGAGTGAAGAGGAGTGACCATGCGCGTATCCGCAAAGTCCTGGGCCGCCCTTGCCGCCACCGTCAGCGCTCTGGCGCTGAGCGGCTGCGCCGGTGGCGGCGCCCGCACCGGCCAGGTGCTTCCCCCTGCCGATGTGTCGGCTGCCGGCGGCGCCGAGCAGGTCAGCGAGAATTACATCATCGGTCCGTCCGATGAGCTCACCCTCTTCGTCTGGCGCAACCAGGAGCTTGGCGCCCATGTCCAGGTCCGTCCCGACGGTCGTATCACGACGCCGCTGATCACCGACATGGTCGCTGCCGGCAAGACGCCGGCGCAGCTCGCCGACGATATTCGCGGCGCGCTCAGCCAATATATCCAGGAGCCGCTCGTCTCCGTGATGGTCGACCGGCCGAACGGCAGCTTCTCGCAGCAGGTCCGTATCGTCGGCGCGACCGCGCGCCCGTCGGCCTTGCCCTATCGCGCCAACATGACCTTGCTCGACGCCATGATCGCGGTCGGCGGCCTGTCCGAATATGCCGCCGGCGACCGTGCACGCCTGATCCGCGTCGATCGGGCGACGGGCACTCAGCGCCAATTCGACCTGCGCATCGCCAGCCTGCTCCGGCGCGGCGACATCCGCGCCAACGTCCGCCTGGAGCCGGGCGACGTGATCATCATCCCCGAGAGCATGTTCTGATCCGATGGGCGGGCTTTACGACCAGCTTCGAATCGCCGTTCACCAGGTCTGGCGCCGCCGCTGGCTGGCGCTGGGCGTCGCCTGGGGCATATGCGTGCTCGGCTGGCTGGTCATCGCGCTGATCCCATCGAGCTACGAGGCCAAGGCGCGGCTGTTCGTTCAGATGCAGTCGATCCTGCCCAACCAGATCGGCATCGCCCCGGACGAGCGCAACAACCAGTTGCTCCGGCTGAAGCAGACCCTGACTTCGAACGACAATCTCGTTCGAGTCGTCCGCCGCACCGACCTGAACAGCCTCGTCGCCAGCGAGAGCGATCTTTCGAGGGTCGTCGGCGAACTGCGCCAGCGCGTCACCATCACCGCTCAGCCCGACGGGGCCATCGAGATCAAGGCGACGTCCAACATCTCCGGCTTCTCCAACGGTCAGAACGCGCGCACCGCCGCCGGCACGGTCCAGGGACTGATCGACGCCTTCACCGAGCAGAACCTTTCCGGCGACCGCCGCGAGGCCAATCAGTCGCTGCAATTCCTCGATGAGGAACTGCGCCGCCGCGAGGTCGCGCTGCAGGAGGCCGAGCAGCGCCGGGTCGAATTCGAGCAGCGTTTCATGGGCGTGCTGCCCGGCGCCGGCTCGATCTCCGACCGGATGTCCGCCGCGCAGGTCGAGCTTGCCAATCTCGAGCAGCAGATCGCGGCCGCCAACGGCTCGCTCAACGCCATGCGCGCCCAGCTCGCTGCGACGCCGCCGACCATTGCCGGCGTCGGCGGCGACAATAGCGCGACCGCAACCGGCCAGCTCGCCGCATTGCAGGGGCAGCTCAACCGCAACCTCGCCCAGGGCTGGACCGAATCGCATCCCGACATCGTCGCGCTGCGCCAGCAGATCGCCCGCCTGCGCCCGTTTGCCGCCGCGGAATCGCGCAACGGCAATACCGGCGGCATGTCCAATCCGAGCTATGTCTCGCTGCGCGCGATGATGGGCGAGCGCGAGGCCGCGCTGGCCGCCGCCACCGCGCGCCGCAACCAGCTCCAGTCCGACCTCGGCCAGCTGACCTCGCGTCAGTCGACCGAGCCCGGCCTCGCTGCGGCGCAGGCCCGGCTGACCCGCGATTATGACGTGCTCAAGCAGCAATATGACCAGCTCCTCGCCAATCGCGAGCAGGTGCGGCTGCGCAGCGACGTGCAGACGCGGACCAGCCCGCTCAACGTTCAGGTCGTCGAGCCGCCGGCGGTGCCGACCGTGCCCGCCTCGCCGAATCGGCCGATCTTCCTCACCGCGGTTCTGATCCTTGGCCTCGGTGCCGGGGTGGCGGCCGCTTTCGTCGCCGGCCAGCTACAGACCACCTTCCCGACCCAGAACCGGCTGGCCGAAGTGACCGGCCTGCGCGTCCTGGGGACGGTCAGCGAGGTCGTCATGCCGCCCGAGCGCCGCCGCCGCCGCCAGCGCCTGGTCTGGCTCGGTGGCGCCTGCGCCGCTCTGGGGGCGAGCTGGGCCATCCTGATCCTGGTCGAATTCTGGCAGCGAAGCACGGTGGCATGAGAAACGACATGAAGCATACGCCACAATCCATGCTCGAGCGCGCCGCCGAACTCTATGACTTCGGCTCCGTCATGCGTGCGCCCCAGTCGAAGGCCGCTGCCGCGCCGGAAAAAGGGCTTGCGCCCGCGCCCCAGCCCGAGCAGGCGCCCGCCGCGGCGCCCGAGCCCGCGCCGGTTGCCATCGAGCCGGCGCCCGTCCTGCGCGTCGTCCGCCCAGCCGAACCCGTCTTTGCCCCGCGTCCGCGCGCGTCCGGCGCCGTCGTCGAGATCGACCGCGCCGCTCTGGCCAAGGCCGGCTTCATCGTGTCGGAAGGGCCGAACAATGGGATTGCCGAGGAATTCCGGCTGATCAAGCACGAGCTCCTCGCCGACATCGAGAAGCGCGGCAGCCTTTCCGAAGAGCGCCGCCGCTCGGTATTGATCTGCTCGGCCCAGCCGCGCGCCGGCAAGACCTTCTGCGCCGTGAACCTCGCGCTCAGCCTTGCCGGCGAGCGCGACGTCGAAGTGCTGCTCGTCGATGCCGATTTCCCCAAGCCCGACCTGCTCGCGACGCTCGGCATCGCGGACGACGGGCCGGGATTCGTCGACATCCTCGCCGATCGCAATGCAGATCCGGAAGATTTCCTCATCCGCACCGACGTGCCGGGCCTTTCGGTCCTGCCGGCGGGGCGCAAAACCAATAACGTGCCGGAGCTGCTCGCTTCGGATCGTACTCGGGAGGTGCTGGCGAAGCTCGTCGCCGGCGACAGGCGCAGGATCATCCTGTTCGATTCACCGCCTGCCTTGATGGCATCGCACGCGACCGTTCTTGCCGGCCATGTCGGCCAGGCACTCGTCGTCGTGCGCGCCGACCAGACAACCGAAGCCGATCTGCGCGAGACGATCGGCCTGCTCCATGGATGCGGCCATGTCGGCCTCGTCCTCAATGGAGCCGGCCTTGCCGTCACCGGCCGCAAATTCGGCGCTTACGATGGATATGGCCATGACCAATGAGCTTCACCTGACGCGGCGCCTGAAGCGCCTGGCGCTGGCCATCGGCCTGACGCTCGTGAGCGCCGGCGCCTTCGCGCAGGACGCGCCGCCGCCGGCCTCGGGAGTCTCCTATCCGGAGCCCGGGCCCGACTCCGGTGCGGCGCCCGCGCCGGACGCCGGGCAGGATCCGGCATTGGCGCCCGCGTCGGCAGCCCCGGCCGGCCGCCACAGCCGTGGCGAGATCCGCCCCTATCTCGAGGTCACCCAGGTCCTCAGCGCCGACCTCAGCGGCGGGGGCGACACGCTCACCTACACCAGCGTCGCCGCCGGCGTGGACGGCAGCATCACGACCCGCCGGGTCACCGCCCAGGCGAGCCTGCGCTACGAGCGCGACATCGACTGGAACGGACATGTCGCGCAGCAGGATAACATTTCGGGCCTCGCCATCGTCCATGCCGAGGTCGCTTCGGGGCTGTCGGTGGATGCCGGCGGCATCGCGACGCGCACGGGTGGACCGGGCCGCGTGTTCGGCGTCAACAATCGCGACGACACGGTCGACGTCTACAGCGTCTATGCCGGTCCGACGCTCGCGACCCGCGTCGGC
>Ga0268266_10000106_pt1 | contig 175109 bp, 184 predicted proteins | sample KBSS13metaG_FD_190356 | JGI IMG/M metagenome (GOLD analysis project Ga0268266, IMG submission 190356) | Switchgrass rhizosphere microbial communities from Kellogg Biological Station, Michigan, USA - KBS S1-3 metaG (SPAdes) (version 2) | ecosystem: Host-associated > Plants > Roots >...
TCGCGGCGATGACGGACGGCGAGGTTCACCTGAACATCGTCGAAATCCGCAAGCCCGAGACCGACGCCCAGCTGATCGCCGAGAACATCGCCCAGCAGCTCGAGCGCCGCGTGGCCTTCCGCCGCGCCATGAAGCGTTCGATGCAGTCGGCCATGCGGCTCGGCGCCAAGGGCGTTCGGATCGAAGTCGGCGGCCGTCTCGGCGGCGCGGAAATCGCCCGGTCGGAGTCCTATCAGGAAGGGCGCGTGCCGCGTCACACCCTGCGGGCCGACATCGACTACGGCCTCACCGAAGCCAAGACCACCTACGGCATCATCGGCGTGAAGGTGTGGGTGTTCAAAGGCGAAGTGCTTGAGCACGACCCGATGGCGCTGGACAAGCGCCTGGCCAGCGAAAGCGGGCCTGCGGGCGAGGGTGGCGGTCGTGACCGCGCCGGCGATCGTCCCGACCGCGGCCCGCGCCGCGATCGGCGCGAGCAGGCGAACGCGTAAGGGCCGATCAGATGCTTTCTCCGAAAAAGACCAAGTACCGCAAGCAGTTCAAGGGCAAGATCCATGGGGTCGCCAAGGGCGGCTTCACCCTGAACTTCGGCTCCTACGGCCTGAAGTCGGTCGAGCCCGAGCGCATCACCGCGCGCCAGATCGAGGCGGCCCGCCGCGCGATCACGCGTCAGATGAAGCGCCAGGGCCGGGTGTGGATCCGGATCTTCCCGGACGTGCCGGTCACCGACAAGCCGGCCGAAGTGCGGATGGGCAAGGGCAAGGGCGCGGTCGAGTACTGGGCCGCGCGCGTCCACCCGGGCCGCATCATGTTTGAAATCGACGGCGTGCCCGACGACGTGGCCCGCGAAGCCCTGCGCCTCGGCGCGGCCAAGCTTCCGGTGAAGACCCGCATCGTCACCCGCATCGACGCCGCCGCCGCGGAGCACGCGTGATGAAGATCGACGAAGTTCGCGGGCTCACGCCCGACCAGCTGGCCGAACAGCTGATCAGCCTGAAGAAGGAGCAGTTCAACCTGCGCTTCCAGAAGGCCACCGGCCAGATCGAAAAGACCCACCGCGTGGATCAGGTGCGCAAGGACATCGCGCGCATCAAGACCCACCTGCGGACCAAGCAGGCTCAGGCCTGAGGAGACTGGACAGATGCCGAAACGAATTCTCGAGGGCGTTGTCGTCTCCGACAAGGGCGACAAGACCGTGGTGGTGAAGGTCGAGCGGACCTTCCTGCACCCCGTGCTGAAGAAGACCGTGCGCCGGTCGAAGAAGTATCACGCCCACGACGAGGGCAACGTCTACAAGGCCGGCGACCTCGCCCGCATCATCGAATGCGCGCCGAAGTCGAAAACCAAGACTTGGGAAGTGTTGCCTAAGGGCAGCGCCGACCAGGCAGCGTAGGGGATCAGAACCAATGATCCAGATGCAAACTAACCTGGACGTCGCCGACAATTCCGGCGCCCGCCGGGTCATGTGCATCAAGGTGCTGGGCGGTGCGAAGCGCCGTTACGCCAGCGTCGGTGACAAGATCGTGGTCTCCGTGAAGGAGGCCATTCCGCGCGGCCGCGTGAAGAAGGGCGATGTGCTGCAAGCCGTCGTCGTCCGCACCAGCCAGGCCATCAAGCGCAAGGACGGTTCGGTCATCCGCTTCGACAAGAACGCGGCGGTGATCGTGAACAAGCAAAGCGAGCCGATCGGCACGCGGATCTTCGGCCCGGTTCCCCGCGAACTGCGCGCCAAGAACCACATGAAGATCATTTCGCTCGCGCCCGAGGTGCTGTGATGGCGGCGAAGATCAGAAAAGGGGACCGCGTCGTGGTCCTCACCGGCAAGGACAAGGGCCGTCAGGGCCAGGTCTCCAAGGTGTTCCCCAAGGAATCCCGCGTGCTGGTCGACGGCCTGAACATGGTTCAGCGCCACACCCGGCCTTCGCAAGGCGATCCCCAAGGCGGGATCAAGAACAAGGAAGCGCCGATTCACGTGTCGAACGTGGCCCTGGTCGACTCCAAGGGTAAGCCGACCCGCGTCGGCTTCCGCGTGGACGGCGACAAGAAGGTCCGGATCGCCAAGACGACCGGCGAGGTGATCAATGGCTGAGCAAGCTTACGAACCGCGGCTGAAGTCCGAATATCGGACCCGGATCCGCAAGGCCCTGAAGGACCAGTTCGGCTACACGAACGAGATGCAGATCCCCAAGCTGGACAAGATCGTCCTGAACATGGGCATCGGCGAATCCGTGGCCGACTCGAAGAAGGTCAACGCGGCCATGGCCGACCTGGCGAGGATCGCCGGCCAGAAGCCGGTGCCCACCAAGGCGCGCACCTCCATCGCCGGCTTCAAGCTGCGTGAAGGCATGGTGATCGGCGCCAAGGTGACCCTTCGCAAGGACCGCATGTACGAGTTCCTGGACCGCCTGATCACCGTGGCCCTGCCGCGGGTGAAGGACTTCCGGGGCCTGAAGCCCACCTCCTTCGACGGTCGGGGCAACTATGCCCTGGGTCTGCGCGAGCACATCGTGTTCCCGGAGATCAACTACGACGAGATCGACCAGATGTGGGGCATGGACATCATCGTCGCCACGACCGCGCGGACCGACGACGAGGCCCGCGCCCTGCTGAAGGAATTCCAGTTCCCGTTCGTCACGGCCCAAGCGGCTTAAGGGCGGGAGGAAAGAAACACCATGGCCAAGAAAAGCGCCGTCAACCGCAACCTGCGGGTCCAGGCCCTCGTCAAGCAGTACGCCGCCAAGCGCGACGAACTGAAGGCGATCGCGAACAACGAGAGCCTGCCGCTGGAAGAACGTTTTGAAGCCCGGCTGAAGCTGGCGGAATTGCCGCGCAGTTCGTCCAAGACCCGCATCCGTAACCGGTGCCTGGTGACTGGCCGTCCGCGCGCCTACTACCGCAAGCTGAAGATGAGCCGGATCTCCCTGCGCGACCTCGGTTCGCACGGGCTGATCCCCGGCCTCGTCAAGTCGAGCTGGTAGGAGGGTCCTTACAATGGTCAACGACCCCATCGGCGATCTGATCGCCCGCATCAAGAACGCCGCCGTCCGCGGCCGCTCGAAGGTGATGACGCCCGCGTCGAAGATGCGCGCCCGTCTCCTCGACGTGCTCACCGACGAAGGCTACATCCGCGGCTACCACCTGGTGGAAAAGCCCGGCGCCTTCCCGGAATTCGAGATCGAGCTGAAGTACTTCGATGGCGCCCCCGTCATCGTCGACATCGCCCGCATCTCCAAGCCCGGCCGGCGTGTCTATTCGTCGATCAAGGACCTGAAGCCGGTGAAGAACGGCCTCGGGATCTCGATCCTGTCGACGCCCAAGGGCGTCATGTCGGACACGGCCGCGCGCGACGCGAACGTGGGCGGCGAAGTCCTCTGCCGGGTCTACTGATATGTCTCGTATCGGAAAGAAGGCGATCGCGATCCCCGCCGGGGTCACGGTGACGCTGGACGGCCAGACGGTCACGGTGAAGGGCCCCAAGGGGCAGCTTTCCTGGACGGTCGCCGAAGAAATCGAACTGAGCCAGGCGAACGGCGAACTCACCCTGACCAAGCGGGTCGAGGGCCAGCGCGCCCAGGCCATGTGGGGCCTCTCGCGCACCCTGGTCGCCAATATGGTGACCGGCGTCACGACGGGCTTCGAGCGCACGCTCGAGCTGGTGGGCGTCGGCTACCGCGCGGCGATGAAGGGCCAGGCGCTCTCCATGCAGCTCGGCTTCAGCCACGACGTCGACATTCCGGCGCCGACCGGCATCAGCTTCGCGGTTCCGAAACAGACCGAGATCAAGATCTCCGGCATCGACAAGCAGCAGGTCGGCGAACTCGCCGCCCGGATCCGCCGCATCCGTCCGCCCGAGCCCTACAAGGGCAAGGGCGTGCGCTATGCCGGCGAGCAGGTCCGCCGCAAGGAAGGCAAGAAGAAGTAGGTCATGGCCCTTTCCTCCCGTGATGCATCGCACAAGCGCGCCCAACGCACGCGCACCCGGCTGCGGAAGCTGGCCAACGGGCGTCCGCGCCTGTCGGTCTTCCGCTCGTCGAAGAACATCTACGCCCAGGTCATCGACGATGAGCGCGGCGTGACGCTGGCGGCCGCCTCGTCGCTGGAAGGCGCCGACAAGAAGGCCAAGGGCGCCGACAAGGACGCCGCGGCGCGCGTCGGCGCGCTCGTGGCGCAGCGCGCCATCGACAAGGGTGTCAAGGACGTGGTCTTCGACCGCGGCGGCTATCTCTATCACGGTCGGGTGAAGGCGCTGGCTGACGCCGCGCGTGAAGCCGGCCTGAATTTCTAAGGAACGCTAGATGGCTCGCAGAGACGACAACCGCGGCGGTCGCAACAATCGCGAAGAAGAACGCGACAGCGACATCGTCGAGAAGTTGGTCCACATCAACCGCGTCGCCGCCACCGTGAAGGGCGGCCGCCGGTTCTCGTTCGCCGCGCTCATGGTCGTCGGCGACCAGAAGGGCCGCGTCGGCTTCGGTCATGGCAAGGCGCGCGAAGTGCCGGAAGCCATCCGCAAGGCGACCGAAGAAGCCAAGAAGACGATGATCCGCGTGCCGCTGCGCGAAAGCCGCACCCTGCACCACGACGGCAATGGCCGCTGGGGCGCGGGCAAGGTGATGGTCCGCTCGGCGCCTCCCGGCACCGGCGTCATCGCCGGCGGCCCGATGCGCGCGGTGCTGGAAACGCTCGGCGTGCAGGACGTGGTCGGCAAGTCGGTCGGTTCGTCCAACCCCTACAACATGGTGCGCGCGACCTTCGAGGCGCTGAAGGCTCAGTCCTCGCCCCGCCAGGTCGCCGCCAAGCGCGGCAAGAAGGTCTCCGACGTCATCGGCCGCCGCGCCGACGGCGCCCAGGCGGCCGCCGCGGACGTGGAAGGATAAGTTCGATGGCTCCCAAGTCTGAAGGCAAGGTCACGGTTCGCCAGACCGGCAGCCCGATCCGCCGCAAGAAGGATCAGCGCGCAACGCTCTCGGGCCTCGGCCTGAACCGCGTCGGCCGCGTCTCCACGCTCGAGGACACGCCCTCGGTGCGCGGGATGATCGCCAAGGTCGCCCACATGGTCGAGATCGTCGAAGGCTAGCCTTCGACCTTCCACCCATTCCCATTCAGCCGAGTCAGGGTTCAAGCCCCGGCGATTGATCTCCAAGGAGAGGCGCATATGACCAAGCTCAACGAACTTTCGCCGCGTGAAGGCTCCACCAAGGGCCGCATGCGTGTCGGCCGCGGCCCGGGCTCGGGCAAGGGCAAGACCGCCGGCCGCGGCGTGAAGGGCCAGAAGGCGCGCTCCGGCGTCGCCATCGCCGGCTTCGAAGGCGGCCAGATGCCGCTGCACATGCGGATGCCCAAGCGCGGCTTCAACAACATCCACCGCAAGGAGTTCGCCGAGGTGAACCTGTGGCGGCTGGAGCAGGCCATCGCCGCCGGCAAGCTCGACGCCAAGAAGGCCATCGACGCCGACGTCCTGATCGCCGCCGGCGTCGTGCGCCGCGCCAAGAACGGCCTGCGCCTGCTGGGCAAGGGCGAACTGAAGTCGAAGATCGACATCACCGTCTATTCCGCCTCGGCCTCGGCCGTGGAAGCGGTCGAAAAGGCCGGCGGCAAGGTCACCACCACCAAGAAGGAAGCCCCGGCCGCGGAGGCCTGAGCCCACGTGCGACCACTCGGCCCTCGCAAGCGGGGCTGGCGTGTCCTATCTGGTGAGGACCTTGCGTCCTGACGTGTCTGGGGAATTGGTGAATGGCTTCGGCCGCTGAACAACTCGCAGCCAATCTGAACGTCGAGGCCTTCTCGAAGGCCACGGAGCTGCACAAGCGCCTGATCTTCACGATGGTGGCGCTGATCGTCTATCGGATCGGCTGCTACATCCCGATCCCCGGCATCAACATCGCCGCCTTCTCCCAGGCCTTCGAAGGCCAGGCCAAGGGTATCCTTGGCATGTTCAACATGTTCTCCGGCGGCGCCGTTCGGAACATGGCGGTCTTCGCGCTGAACGTGATGCCGTACATCTCGGCGTCGATCATCGTGCAGCTGCTCGGCACCATCTATCCGCCGTGGGAGAAGCTGCGGAAGGAAGGCGGCGAGGCGGGGCGCAAGACGCTCAACCAATACACGCGCTACCTCACGGTGATCCTGGCGCTCTTCCAGTCCTTCGGCATCTCCATGGGTCTGCAGTCGGGCCAGGGGATCGTCGACAATCCCGGCATCTTCTTCACCGTCTCGACGGTCGCGACGCTGACCGGCGGCACCATGTTCCTGATGTGGCTGGGCGAGCAGATCACCAGCCGCGGCGTCGGCAACGGCGTGTCGCTGATCATCTTCGCCGGCATCGTGGCGGTCTTTCCGCGCTACATCGCGCAAGCCTTCTCGCTGGCCCGCACGGGCGCGATGAGCGGCGGGGCGCTGCTGGTCATCTTCGCCCTGGTCATCGCCGTGACGGTCGCCATCGTCTTCGTCGAGCGCTCGCAGCGCAGGCTCCTGGTGCAGTATCCGAAGCGTCAGGTGGGCAACCGCATGTTCGGCGGCGACACCTCCTTCCTGCCCCTGAAGATCAACACCTCCGGCGTCATCCCGCCGATCTTCGCCTCCAGCCTGCTGCTCCTGCCGCAGACGGCGATGGCCTTCTTCGCCAACGCGAACCTGCCGCCGTGGGCGCAGTGGCTGCCCGGCATGATCGGTCAGCTGCAGCACGGCCGTCCGGCCTTCATGGTGCTGTACGGCCTGCTGATCGTGTTCTTCTGCTTCTTCTACACCTCCGTGGTGTTCAGCCCGGAGGACACGGCGGAAAACCTGCGCAAGTACGGCGGCTTCATGCCCGGCATCCGGCCCGGCAAGCGCACGGCGGAATACCTCGACTTCGTGCTGACCCGCCTGACCGTGATCGGCGCGGCCTACATCGCCATCGTCTGCCTGCTGCCGGAAGCGCTGATCGGGTTCTACAACGCGCCGTTCTACATGGGCGGCACCTCGGTCCTGATCGTGGTCAGCGTCACCATGGATACGGTGACCCAGATCCAATCGCATCTGCTCGCGCACCAGTACGAAGGCCTCATCAAGCGGTCCAAGCTGCGCGGCAAGGGCGCCCGCTAGGGCGGCAACGGCAAACGTCTCGCAGGCCCCGCCAAGAGGGCCGGCGATGGAGGGGGCGAATGAATCTGATCCTGTTCGGTCCGCCCGCGGCGGGGAAGGGCACCCAGGCCAAGCGCCTGGTCACGACCCGCAACATGGTGCAGCTCTCCACCGGCGATATGCTGCGCGCGGCGATCGCCTCGGGCTCTGAGCTCGGCCAGCGCGTCTCGGGCATCATCGAGCGCGGCGACCTGGTCTCGGACGAGATCGTGATCGAGCTGATCGAGCAGCGCCTGCCCGAGGCGGAGGCCGCCGGCGGGGCGATCTTCGACGGCTTTCCGCGCACGCTGGCCCAGGCCCAGGCGCTGGACCTGATGCTGGAGCATCGCAGCTCGCGCATCGACCTCGTCGTGCGCCTGAAAGTCGACGATAACGCCCTGATGGACCGCGTGGCCGGCCGGTTCGCCGAGAGTGGCCGCCCCGACGACAATCCCGAAAGCTTCAAGGTGCGACTCGCCGCCTACAACGGCCAGACCGCGCCGCTACTGCCCTACTACGAGAACCACAAGAAGCTGGTGGAGGTCGACGGCATGGGCTCGATCGACCAGGTCGCCGCCGCCATCGACGAAGCGCTCGACGCGCCGCGCTGGTAGCCGTCACCGCCGGGCCGATGACCCAGGACCTCGAGTCAGCGCTGAAACGGCTCGCCGCCCAGGTGGCTCAGGCGCCGAGAAACCCCAACCTTCGTGGCGAGCTTGCCCTCGTCCAGCTCAAGCTTGGCCGCACCGAGGAAGCCGAGGCGAACTTCGCGCAGGTGCTGCGGATCGCGCCGCGCCACACAAGCTCGCTGATCAATCGCGGTTCGGCCTTGAAGGCGCTCGGCCGCTTCGATGAGGCGGAGGCGAGCTATCGCGCGGCCCTGCAGGTCGAGCCCGGCCACGGCGCGGCGCTGCGCAATCTCTGCATCCTCTTCACCCTCATGGAACGGCATGCCGACGCCCTGGAGGCGGCGGACCGCGCGCTCGCCAGGGTGCGGACGCTGGAGGGCTTCATCTCGCGTGGCGACGCGCTCTACGGCCTGGGCCGCTTCGAGGAGGCCCTGGAAAGCTACCTGCAGGCCGCGCAGCTTGCCTCGGATCCCTACGAGACGTTGATCAAGGAAGGGCTCGCGCGAACGGCGCTGCGGCAATATTCCGAGGCGCTCGCGCTATTGGACCGGGCCGTCGCTTTGCGCCCGGCCGATCACCTGGCCTACCACCGCCGCGCGCCAATGCGCCTGGTGACGCACGACTTCGAGGGCGGCTGGAAGGACTACGAATACCGTTGGGAGAACGACCTTTTCCGCAGCGCCTCGGCCGCCATGGTCTCTCCACAGGTGCGCCAGCATCTGCATCTGCGGCAGTCCGTGGAGGACCTGCGCGGCCAGCGCGTGCTGCTGGTGGGCGAGCAGGGGATCGGCGACCAGGTGATGTTCGCATCCATGATCCCCGATCTCGCCAAGGTGGCCGCCAGCGTCACCTGCGTCTGCGACGACCGTCTGGTGAGCCTGTTCACCAACTCCTTCCCGGGCGTGAGCTTCACAGGACCGCTCAGCGCCAACCTCTCGCGCTCGGCCTTCGACCGGGTCGTGGCCATGGGCAGCCTGGGGCACGCCTTCCGCAACCGCGTCGAGGACTTTCCGGGCGAGGCCTACCTGCAGCCTCGCGCCGAGGTTTGCGAGCGCTGGGCGGCGCGCCTCGGGCCGCGGCCGCAGGGCTTGAGGATCGGCGTCTCCTGGCGGGGCGGCACGCCCTCGACCGAGCGCGCCACGCGCTCCCTGGCGCTCACCGATTTCGCGCCCCTGTTCGACCTTCCAGGCTGCGAGACCATCAGCCTGCAGTACGGCGACGCGCGCGAGGAAGTCGCGGCGGTGAACGCCGGCCTGAAGACGCCCATCCGGATCTTTGCGGCGGCTGAGATCGACGACTTCGAGGCGTTGTCCGGCCTGATCTCGAATCTCGATATGGTGGTTTCCGTCCAGACCTCGGTCGTCCACCTGACCGGCGCGCTCGGCAAGGAAGCCCTGGTGATGGTCCCCTACAACCCGATCTGGCGCTATGGCGCGACCGGCTCGGCCATGCCCTGGTACCGCTCCGCGCGGCTCTTCCGCCAGCCCCGGCCGCAGGCCTGGGGGCCCGTCATCGCGCAAGTCGTCGAAGCCGTGACGGCGCGCCTCAGCCGATGACCCTGCCGCCCGTTCTCGACCTCTTCATCGGCTACGACCGCGACGAGGTCGTGGCCTATCACGTGCTCTGCCAGAGCATCGTGGAGGCGAGCGCGCATCCGGTCCGCTTCACGCCGATCAACCTTCGGAGCCTCAAACCTATTTTCGAGCGCGAGGCGACCGCCCAGCAGTCGACCGAGTTCTCCTTTTCGCGGTTCCTGACGCCCTACCTCTCGGGCTACGCCGGGTGGTCGCTGTTCATGGACTGCGACATGCTGGTGCGCGGCGACATCGCCGAGCTCTTCGCGCTCGCCGACGAGCGCTACGCGGTCATGGTCTGCCAGCACGACTACACGCCGCGCGACGACATCAAGTTCCTGGAACGCACCCAGTCGCGCTACGCCAAGAAGAACTGGTCGAGCGTGATGCTGATGAACAACGCCCGCTGCCGCGCGCTGACGCCGCCGTTCGTACAGGCCGCCTCGGGGCTGGAGTTACACCAGTTCAAGTGGCTGGCGAGCGAAGACGAGATCGGGGCCCTGCCGCTGGAGTGGAACTGGCTGGTCGGCGAGTACGACTTCAATCCGGCCGCAAAGGTCGCCCATTTCACCCGCGGCGGCCCGTACCTGCCGGGCTACGAAACCAGCGACTACGCCGACGAGTGGCGTGCAATGTACGAGACGACCGTCCACGCCAAGGGCTCGGGGCCCCGGCGCTGGGAAGCGGGCGGTTAGGCCTGCGCGTAGGCGTCGATCGCCGCCAGGTGCGGCGCGGCCTCCGCTGGTGTCAGGAACGAGCCGGTGAAGCTGTTGCGGGCGAGGGTGACGAGGTGCTCGCGCGTCAGGCCGAGCGCGGCCGCGGTCGCGGTCCAGTTCTCGCCCAGGTAGCCGCCGAAATAGGCGGGGTCGTCGGAGTTGACCGTGGCGTGCAGGCCGAGCCCCAGCATCCGCTTCAGCGGGTGGGCTTTCAGGTCATCGACCACGCAGAGCTTCAGGTTGGAGAGCGGGCAGACGGTGAGCGTCATGCCCTCGGCCGCCAGCCGCCGGACCAGCGCCGGATCCTCGAGCGCACGGTTGCCGTGGTCGATCCGGTCGACCTTCAGGACGTCGAGCGCCTCCCAGACATAGGCGGGCGGGCCTTCTTCGCCGGCGTGGGCGACCAGCTTCAGGCCCCGCTCGGCGGCAGCCTTGTAGACGCCTGCGAACTTCGACGGCGGATGGCCGACTTCGGAGGAGTCGAGGCCGACGCCCACGATCCGGTCCAGCCAGGGCTCGGCGGCCTTCAGCGTGGCGAAGGCCGCGTCCTCGTCGAGGTGGCGCAGGAAGCAGAGGATCAGCTTGGAGGTGACGCCCAGCGTCCGCTCGGCCTCCGCCATGCCCGACAGCAGCCCGTCCGCGGCCACGGCGAACGGCAGGCCGCGGTCGGTGTGGGTCTGCGGATCGAAGAACAGCTCCACATGCCGCGCCCCGTCGGCGGCCGCGCGACGGAAGTAGGCCATGGCCAGATCGTGGAAGTCCTGCTCGGTCAGCAGCACCCCCGCGCCCTGGTAGTAGATGTCGAGGAAGTCCTGCAAGTTCGAAAACGCGTAGGCGGCTCGCACGTCCTCCACCGAGGCGAACGGAAGGGCGACGTGGTTGCGCCGGGCGAACTCGAACATCTGCTCAGGCTCGAGGCTGCCCTCGATATGCAGGTGCAGTTCGGCCTTGGGCAGGCCGCGGATGAAGGTCGCAAGGTCGCTCATGCCGTTGTTTCCGGCGCGGCGACCCTGCCGTCAAGACGCGCTCAGTGCGCCGCGGGCTGGCCGCCCGCCTTGTAGACGACGCCGCCCTTCATCACGAACTGCACCTTCTCCAGCACGGTCACGTCCTTCAGCGGGTCGCCGCTCACCGCGATGATGTCGGCGTAGCGCTCCGGCTGGATAGAGCCGATGTCCTTGGTGTCGCCGATCAGGTCCGCGGCGTTCCAGGTGGCCGCCTGGATGGCCTCCATGGGCGTCATGCCGGCCTCGACCAGCAGCTTGAACTCCTGGGCGTTCTCGCCGTGCGCCGACATGCCGAAGGTGTCGGTGCCAAAGGCGATCTTCACCCCGGCCTCGTGGGCGTTGTGCATGTTCTTCAGCATGTAGGGCACCACCGTCAGCGCCTTCTGGGCGGTGGACGGATTGAGGTCCTCGGGATGGGCCTTGGCGTGCTCGAAGACCTTGGAGCCGACCAGCATGGTCGGGACGAAATAGGTGCCGTGCGCCTTGAAGAGCTTGTAGCTCTCGGCGTCGGCGTAGGTGCCGTGCTCGATGGAATCGACGCCGAGCGCGATGGTGTGGTCGATGGCGGCCTTGCCGTGGGCGTGGGCGGCGACCTTCATGCCCAGGCTGTGGGCGGTCTCGATCACCGCCTTGATCTCGTCGTCCTCCATGAGCTGCAGCTTCGGGTCGTCGCCGATCGACATCACGCCGCCAGACGGCATGATCTTGATCAGGTCCGCGCCCTCGCGGCGCAGGCGGCGCACCGTCCTGCGGGCGGCCTCCGGGCTGTCGATCAGGTTGTCGGCCCAGTGCGGGTGCTCGAGTTCGGGGTCGAGTCCATTGGCGGCGTCGCCGTGGCCGCCCGTGGGGCCAAGCGGGGTGCCCGCCACCCACATGCGCGGGCCGGGGACCACACCGCCCTTGATAGCGTTCTTCAGCGCCACCACGACCTGGGTGTCGCCGCCGACGTCACGCACCGTGGTGAAGCCGGCCATCAGCGTATTGCGCGCGTTGACCACCGCGTCGATCTCGTCGTCGAACGAGGTGCGGGTCATCGCGGTGTGGATGGGATCGCCCTTGTGGTAGCTCTGGGTGATGTGGACGTGGTCGTCGATCAGGCCCGGCAGGACCGTCGCCGTGGAGAGGTCGATCACCTCGGCGCCCTTGGGCGCGGTGAAGCCGGCGTCGATGGAGACGATCCGCTCGTCCCGGACCAGGATGGAGACCTTGTCCCGCGGGGCCTTCCCGGTGCCGTCGATCAGCCGGCCGGCGTGGATCACCACATCCTTGGCCGCCGCCGGCGCGGCGCTCACCGCCAGCAGGGCCGCGAGCGCGCCCGCCGCCATCAATCCCTTACGCAACCCCATCGCATCCTCCCCCGAATCGTCGGGCTAGGTGAGGGCGCCGCAGGGCCTGGCGCAAGCCTGCGCGATTTAAGCCTCGCGCGCGAGTTGATTGCGCCCGGGGCCGTCTTCATGCTTTCCTCCTAGGTGTCCCTTGCGCGGAGTCGCGGGGCCTTAGGCGTAAAGACGCGGGCGAGGCAGGGCCTTGCGCCCGCCCTTGTCCGTTCATAAATGGGCGTTTCCGTTGTTGACGGAACCGCAACGATCCCTATAACGAGGCGCTTCCGCGAAAGAGCGCGAAGGACGAACCGGCTTGGCCTGCGGGGCGAGGGCCGGGGCGCCGTTCGCGCTTTCCTTGCGTGACCAGGAGAGATTAAGCACGTGGCCCGTATCGCAGGCGTCAATATTCCCACCAACAAGCGCGTGGTGATCGCGCTGCAGTACATCCACGGCATCGGCCCTGCGAAGGCGCGCGATATCGTGCAGAAGGTCGGCATCGAGGACGCGCGTCGCGTCAACCAGCTGACCGACGCCGAGGTGCTGCAGATCCGCGAGACCATCGACCGCGACTTCACCGTCGAGGGCGACCTGCGCCGCGAGACCGCGGTCAATATCAAGCGCCTGATGGACCTGGCCTGCTACCGGGGCCTCCGTCACCGCAAGGGCCTGCCCGTGCGCGGCCAGCGCACCCACACCAACGCCCGGACCCGCAAGGGCCCCGCCAAGCCGATCGCCGGCAAGAAGAAGTAAGAGAGCGTCCCGATGTCGAAGGAACCGGCGCGCGTCAAACGTCGCGAGCGCAAGAACATCATTTCGGGCGTGGCGCACGTGAACGCCTCGTTCAACAACACCATGATCACCATCACCGACGCCCAGGGGAACACCATCTCCTGGTCCAGCGCCGGCATGATGGGGTTCAAGGGGTCGCGTAAGTCGACGCCCTACGCCGCCCAGATGGCGGCCGAGGACGCCGGCCGAAAGGCCGCCGAGCACGGCGTCAAGACGCTGGAAGTCAACGTCTCGGGTCCGGGCTCCGGCCGCGAGTCGGCGCTTCGCGCGCTACAGTCGGTCGGCATGACGATCACCACCATCCGTGACGTGACCCCGATTCCGCACAACGGCTGCCGGCCGCCCAAGCGCCGGCGCGTCTGAGTAACCAAGTACCCCATTCCCTGCGCCGGACCGCGAACGCGGCCGGCGATCCTGCGTTTTCGAGGGACATCCATCCGTGATCGAACGAAACTGGAACGAGCTTATCCGTCCCGAAAAGCCGCAAATCGAGACCGGCGCCGACGCGAACCGCAAGGCGCGTCTGGTGGCCGAGCCCCTCGAGCGCGGTTTTGGCGTGACGCTGGGCAACAGCCTGCGCCGCGTACTTCTCTCCTCCCTGCAGGGCGCGGCGGTGACCGCGGTGCAGATCGACGGTGTCGTGCACGAGTTCTCCTCGCTTGAGGGCGTGCGCGAGGACGTCGTCGACATCGTCCTGAACATCAAGCAACTGGCCGTGCGCATGCACGCCGAAGGCCCCAAGCGCATGACGCTGCGGGCCACCGGGCCCGGCGCCGTGACCGCCAGCCAGATCGAGGCCCCCTCGGACATCGAGATCCTCAACGGCGACCACGTGCTCTGCACCCTGGACGACGGCGCCCAGGTGCGGATGGAGTTCACGGTCCAGACCGGCAAGGGCTATGTCCCCGCCGAGATGAACCGTCCCGAGGACGCCCCGATCGGCCTGATCGCGGTCGACGCGCTCTATTCGCCGGTCAAGCGCGTCGCCTACCGCGTCGAGCCGACCCGCCAGGGCCAGAGCCTCGACTACGACAAGCTGGTCATGGAAGTTGAGACCAACGGGGCGGTGACGCCGGTGGACGCCGTGGCCTACGCCGCGCGCATCCTGCAGGACCAGCTGCAGATCTTCATCACCTTCGAAGAGCCGAAGAAGAAGGTCGAAGGCGAGGCCAAGCCGGAGCTGCCGTTCAACCCGGCGCTGCTCAAGAAGGTCGATGAGCTGGAGCTCAGCGTCCGTTCGGCCAACTGCCTGAAGAACGACAACATCGTCTACATCGGCGACCTGATCCAGAAGACCGAAGCGGAGATGCTGCGCACTCCGAATTTCGGCCGCAAGTCCTTGAACGAGATCAAGGAAGTGCTGGCCGGCATGGCGCTGCACCTCGGCATGGACGTGCCCAACTGGCCGCCCGAGAACATCGAAGAGCTGGCGAAGAAGTTCGAAGACCAGATGTAAGGCATTCGCGCCGACTCCGGGGCCGCCCGCTTTCAACTGAAGGCGGCGCGGCCCGGGCCCCATGAAGCCGCAACCGCGGCGGAGGGCTCCGGCGCTTCGTATTGACCCAGGCGGGAGCAGGCTGGGATTTGGTTAGGCGGGACGGCGGCCCAGGTGATCGGGAGCGTCCCATTGGGGTCTGGCGACCCAGGAGATGAAGAGATGCGTCACGGTTCCGCGCACCGCAAACTGGGTCGGACGTCCGCTCACCGGACGGCCATGTTCGCCAACATGGCGGCCAGCCTGATCAAACACGAGCAGATCGTTACGACCCTGCCCAAGGCCAAGGAGCTTCGCCCCTTCGTCGAGAAGCTGGTGACGCTCGGCAAGCGCGGCGACCTGCACGCGCGTCGCCAGGCGATCAGCGCCGTTCGCGACGTGGAACAGGTCGGCAAGCTCTTCGCCGTACTGGGCCCGCGCTACAAGGACCGCAACGGCGGCTACATCCGCGTGCTGAAGGCGGGCTTCCGCCACGGCGACGACGCGGCCATGGCGGTAATCGAGTTCGTCGACCGCGACCCGGCTGAAAAGGGCAAGGACTCCGGCCCGGTCGCAGAGACCTACGCCGAGTAGCCGCAGACCCAATCCAGAGTTCGAAAGCCCCGGAGCCAGCCTCCGGGGTTTTTGTTTGGCCGATGAAATGGAATCGCCGCGCGACACCGCTAGGGTCGCGGCATGACGCGTATCGCCGCCAAGCTCGCCGCCGCCTTCGTCGCTCTTACGCTCGCGGCCTGCGCCGCCGTTGGACCGCCGCAGCCCCCGGCCTCCGCGCCTCTGACGGTCCTGATCTCGATCGACGGCTTTCGGCCCGACTACCTTGATCGCGGCGTGACGCCGGCGCTGTCGGCGCTGGCGGCCGGCGGCGTGCGCGGCGACATGCGCCCGTCGTTCCCGTCCAAGACCTTCCCGAACCACTACACCCTGGTCACCGGCCTGCGGCCCGATCGCAACGGCATCGTCGACAACAACATGTTCGACCCGGCGATCACCACCCGGAAGTTCACCATGAGTTCGGAGACCGCCGCCGACCCGCGCTGGTGGAACGAGGCCGAGCCGATCTGGGTGACGGCCGAGAAGGCCGGCGTACGCACCGCGACCATGTTCTGGCCCGGCTCCGATGTGGCGATCCGCGGGGTCCGGCCGTCGCACTGGCTGAAGTTCGACATGGCGATGGCGCCCGATGCGCGGACGGACCAGGCGCTGGCCTGGCTGGACGGCCCGCCGGCCGAGCGCCCGCGGCTGCTGACTCTCTACTTCGACGACGTGGACACCGCCGGCCATCACCAGGGGCCTGACTCTGCGGGCCTAAACGAAGCCGCCGCCAGGGTTGACGCCGCCGTGGCGCGGCTGGAGGCCGGGCTGAAGGCGAGGGGAATCGTCGCCAACGTCGTGGTGGTCGCAGATCACGGCATGGCGCCGATGTCGCCGGACCGCCGGATCTTCGCCGACGACTTCCTCGACATGAAGACGGTGACGACGCCCACCATGGGCGCCTTCATGAGCGCCATCCCCCAGCCGGGTCACGAAGCCGAGGTGGAGAAGACGCTGCTGACGCCGCGTCCGCACTTGCAGTGCTGGCGCAAGGCTGAGATTCCGGCCCGCTTTCACTATGGCAGGAACCCGCGCGTTCCGCCGTTCTTCTGCCTGCCCGAAACGGGCTGGGAGATCACCACCCACAGCTACAAGCCCAGCCAGCCCACCCTCGGCGAACACGGCTTCGATCCCTATTCGCCGCAGATGCGCGCCATCTTCATCGCCAACGGGCCGGCGTTCCGGCGGGGCGCGACGTTGCCGACCTTCGATAATGTCGACGTCTACCCCCTGCTGGCCAAGCTGCTGGGCGTCGCGCCGCAGCCGAACGACGGCAAGCTCGCGGACGTCGCGCCGGCGCTCTTGACGAGATAATTGCAGTATGCGTTAAATATTCTTCTCCAAGAGAAGGATATGCGTCATGGCTGACCGCCCCGCGATCGTTTCCACGGCCTTCTACAAGGATCCCATCGCCGCCATGCGGTGGCTGGAGGACGCCTTCGGCTTCGAGACCACTGTCCTGCTCACCGACGCCAACGGGAAGCTGGGCCACGCCGAGATGACCTTCCGCGACAGCCCGATCAACATCGGCGGCGAGTTCGGAGGCCCGCTGCTCGGCGGGGCGGAGATGAAAAGTCCAGCAAACCTGGGCGGTTGCGGCACGCAATTCATGCGCATCGAACTGGCCGGGGGGCTGGACGAGCATTGCGAGCGGGCGAGGGCCGCGGGCGCCCGCATCACCGCCGAGCCGGAAACCCAGTTCTACGGCGCGCGCGTCTACCGCGCGGCGGACCCCGAAGGCCACATCTGGAACTTCAGCCAGACCGTGGCCCAGGTCTCCGCCGAGGAGATGGAGAAGGCGAGCGGGCTGAAGATCGCCACCTCGCTGAAGGAGGCCGCTCATGGCTGAGCGCGGCGCGGCCCTGATGTCGGCCCTCTGCTACCAGAACCCCAAGGCGGCCATCGCCTGGCTGGAGCAAGCCTTCGGCTTCGAGCTCTTCATGCTGATCGAGGACGGCGACGGCGCGCTCGTCCACTCCGAGATGCGTTTCGGCGACGCGGTGGTGATGATCGGCAACGAGTGGAGCGCCGACCACAAGAGTCCCAAGTCGATCGGCGGCAAGAACACCCAGACGGTGCACATCCAGATCGACACCGACGTCGATGAGCATTGCGCGCGAGCCAAGGCGGCAGGCGGCGAGATCCTGATGGCGCCGGAGACCCAGTTCTACGGAGACCGCACCTATCGCTGTCGCGACCCTGAGGGCCACATCTGGACCGTCGGCCAGACCGTGCAAGACGTCAGCCGCGAGGAGGCCGAGGCCGCCACCGGCCTGAAGATCACGGGCTGGGTGTGAGCCAGGCCGCTCAGCCCCTGCCCGAGGCGCCTGCCGACCTCGACCGGACCCTGGCCGCGCTCGCCGACCCGCACCGCCGGCGGGTGGTGGACCTCCTGACCGGCGGCCCCCGCGCGGCCGGCGACCTGGCCCGCGAGCTCGAACTGACGCCGCCGGCCATGAGCCGCCACCTGCGGACCCTGCGCCAGAGCGGGCTGGTAGTGGAATCCCATCCGCCCTTCGACGCGCGGGTGCGCATCTACGCCCTGAGGCCCGAACCGATGGTCCATCTGCTGCGCTGGCTGGAAGATGCGGAACGGCTGTGGAGCGAGCAGCTCCAGGCCTTCAAGGCCCACATCGAGCAACACCAGGCGTCCGGGGACGACGCGTGACCTCCAAGGTCTATGTGGCGTTGCGCGTGAAGGCGACGCCGGAGCGGGCGTTCACGGCCTTCGTCGACGAGATCGGCGCCTGGTGGCGGCCGAGCGTGCTGTTCCAGACCACGCCGAGGCCGGGGAGGCTCTCCTTCGAGCCGGGCGAGGGCGGCCGGCTGATAGAGACCCGCGAGGGCGGCAAGGTCTTCGAGATCGGCAGGATCCGCGTCTGGGAGCCGCCGCACCGGCTGGTCTTCGCCTGGCGCCAGGCGAGCTTCCCGCTGGACCTCCATACCGAGGTGGAGGTCGCCTTCCAGGCGGTGGGCGAGGAGACCCGCGTCAGCGTCGAGCACCGCGGGTTTGACCAGGTTCCGGCCGGCAACGCCGCGCGCCACCGGTTCCCGGACGAGGTGCTGCTCATGCGGCTCGCGGATTATTGGCGCAGCCAGCTCGCCGCGGTCGGCGAAAGGCTCGGATAACCCGGTTGCTTCAGTTCATGGTTTGTTTCATGGTCCGGTCAGGGGATAGGCAATGAGCGATCAGCAGAACCAGGCCGGCGGCGCGCGCGGCCGTCAGGCGGCGGTCGGGTTCATCCTGGTCAGCGTCTGGTTGGACGTCCTGTCGCTGGGCGTGATCATCCCGGTCTTCGCCCCGCTCATCCAGCGGTTCAAGGGCGGCGACGCGGCCGCGGCGGGGGTCTACATCGGCCTCTTCGCCACGGTCTGGGCACTCGCCCAGTTCTTCGGCGCGCCGATCCTGGGGGCGCTTTCGGACCGCTTCGGGCGACGTCCCGTGCTGTTGATCTCGCTCTTCGGCCTCGCCTTCGACTACCTCCTGATGGCGTTTGCGCCGAACCTCGGTTGGCTGTTCGTGGGTCGGGTGCTGTCCGGCCTGACCGCGGCGGGCATGGCGGTCGCCAGCGCCTACATCGCCGACGTCACCCCGCCGGAGAAGCGCGCGGCGACCTTCGGCCTGATCGGCGCGGCCTGGGGCGTGGGCTTCATCGTGGGCCCGGCGATCGGCGGCTTCCTGGGCGACATCAACCTGCGCCTGCCCTTCGTCGGAGCCGCGGTGCTGACCCTGGTCGGCGCGCTCTACGGCCTCTTCGTGCTGCCGGAGTCGCTGAAGACCGAGAACCGCGCGCCCTTCGCCTGGAGCAAGGCCAATCCGGTGGGCTCGCTGAGCTTCCTGGCCTCGCACCGCGAGCTCCTGACCCTCTCCAGCGTCAACTTCCTGCTGCAGCTCGCCCACAACGTCCTGCCGACCGTCTTCGTGCTCTACGCGTCGAACCGCTACGGCTGGTCGCTGGCCGCGACCGGCTCGGCGCTGGCGCTGACCGGCGTCTGCAACATCATCGTGCAGGGCTTGCTGGTGAAACAGGTGGTGGCCCGCGTCGGCGAGTGGGGTGCGGTGCTGGCGGGGCTGGTGTTCGGCGGCCTGGGTTTCGCGATCTATGGCCTCGCCCCCACCGGCCAACTCTTCCTGGTCGGCACGCCGGTCTTCGTGCTCATCGGCCTCTTCGGGCCGGGCTTCCAGGGCCTTGTGACCCGCCGCGTCTCGGCGAGCGAGCAGGGGCGGCTGCAAGGCGCCAGCGCCAGCCTGGCCGGCATGGCCGGCGTCATCGCGCCGACCATGTTCGGCTACACCTACGCCTGGTTCGTGGGCGCGGGACACCCTTACGTGCCGGGCTCGGCCTTCCTGCTGGCCGCGAGCCTGCACGCGCTCGCCGCCATGATCGCCGTCGTGGTGATGGTCCGCGCGCCGCGCCGCCTCGAGACGGCTGCCTAGATGGAGGCTGCGCCCGCCACGCGGCCGCGCCGCCAGGCCGCCTTCGGCTTCATCTTCGCCAGCGCGCTGATGAACTCCATCTCCTTCGGCCTGATGATCCCCATCCTGCCGAACCTGATCAAGCAGTTCACTGGCGGCGACACCGCCGCGGCGTCCGAGTGGAACGTGCTCTTCGCCACCACCTGGGGCCTGATGCAGTTCATCATCGGCCCGATCCTGGGGATGATGTCCGACCGCTACGGCCGTCGTCCGGTGCTCCTGATCTCGATGTTCGGCCTGGCGGTCGACTTCCTGTTCATGGCCTTCGCGCCCAGCCTCTGGTGGCTCTATGTCGGGCGGATCCTGAACGGGCTCACCGCCTCCAGCTTCTCGACGGCCGGCGCCTACCTGGCCGACATCACCCCGCCCGAGCGCCGCGCGAAAAGCTTCGGCATGCTGACTTCTGCCTTCTCCTTCGGCTTCCTGGTGGGGCCGGCGCTCGGCGGGTTTCTGGGAGAGTACAGCCTGCGCCTGCCGTTCCTGGTCGCCGCGGGCCTGACCGCCATCAACTGGCTCTACGGCCTCCTGATCCTGCCGGAATCCTTGCCGGTCGAGCGCCGACTGGCCGCCTACAACTGGTCGAGGGCCAATCCGCTGGGATCGCTGCGCCTGTTGATGTCGCATCGCGGGCTGCTGGCGCTGGCGATGGTCGCCTTCCTGTTCCAGCTCGCCCAGATCGTGCTACCGCAGGTCTTCGTGCTCTACACCACCTACCGCTACCACTGGCCCGTCTGGCTGCTCGGCCTGACCTTCCCGATCACCGGCGTCATGGGCGTCATCGTACAGATGTTCCTGGTGGGCCCGGCGGTGGCCCGGTTCGGAGAGCGGCGGGTCGTGCTGATCGGCGCGGCGGCCGGCGCGCTGGGCTTCTTCTGGTACGGCGCGGCGACGACGGGCTGGCTCTATCTGATGGCCGCCCCGATCTTCGCCTTCTCGGGCTTTATCATGCCCGGCCTCATGGGATTGATGACCCAGCGCGTAGGCCCAAGCCAGCAGGGCCAGCTCCAGGGCGCCAACCAGAGCCTGCAGGGCCTGGCCGGCATCATCGGCCCGATCCTGTTCGGCGAGACCTTCGCCTGGTCGATCCGCAGTGAGGCTACATGGCATATGCCGGGGCTGGCGATCTTCCTGGCCGGAGGGCTCCTGGCGGCGGCCTTCCTGCTGGCCTGGAGCGTGGCCCATCCGCGGCGCGAGGAAGCGCCCGCGATCGCCTGAGCTTCGCCATTAAAGCGCCCGAAAAATCGGTGGAACTCGGGTTCTGAAATCAAGGTTCGGAGAGACCATGCGCGACTACCGCGTCCTGATCCCCACGCTGGCCCTGCTGGCCGCGTCCTCCATCACCGCGACGGGCCACGCCCAGGCCCTCGGCGACCCGGCGAACCGGGTAGTGCCGTCGAGCGCGCTCGGCATGAAGCAGTCCTTCGCCCCGGTCGTGAGGCGCGCCGCGCCGGCGGTGGTCAACATCTCGTCCAAGCGGCTGGTCCGGCCGAATGTCGACCCGTTCTGGCAGGCCATCCTGGGCGTGCCGCGCAGCCGCGTGGAGGGCTCGCTTGGGTCCGGCGTCATCGTCCGTCCGGACGGGGTGATCGTCACCAACAACCACGTGGTCGCAAACGGCCAGGAGATCACCGTGGCGCTCGCCGACCGGCGCGAGTTCCCGGCCCATGTGCTGCTGGCCGATGCGCGCACCGACCTGGCGATCCTGAAGATCGACGTGCCGGCCGGCGAGAAGCTGCCGACACTGGCTATCGACGACCGCACCGACAGCCAGGTGGGCGACCTGGTGCTGGCCATCGGCGACCCGTTCGGCGTCGGCCAGACGGTGACCAACGGCATCATCTCGGCGCTCAACCGCACGGCCGATCCCAACGGCGATGCGGGCGCCTACATCCAGACCGACGCGGCGATCAATCCCGGCAACTCCGGCGGCGCGCTGGTCAGCATGGACGGCTCGCTGATCGGGGTGAACAGCTTCATCCTTTCGCAGTCCGGCACCTCGTCGGGGGTCGGCTTCGCCATTCCCGCGGCCGTGGTGCGCCGGGTGGTGGAGACCGCCGTCGGCGGCGGCCATGCGGTGGTGCGCCCCTGGCTCGGCGCACGCCTGCAGAGCGTGACGCCGGAGCTCGCCAAGACCATGGGCCTCTCGCGGCCGGTCGGCGCCCTGGTGGCCGACGTCTGGCCGGGCAGCGCCGCGGCCCGCGCCGGCCTCAGGCAGGGCGACGTCGTCACCTCGGTGGACGGCGGCCAGGTGGTCGACGCCGCGGCGCTCAACTACGCCATCGCCAACCACCGGCCGGGCGAGGCCGTGCGGGTGGCCGTCCGCCGCGGGGAGGGCGAGCAGACGCTGACGGTCCAGGCCGAGCCCGCGCCGGCCACGCCGGCCCGCGACGAGCGGGTGATCGCCGGGCGCAACCCCTTCGCGGGGGCGACCGTGGTCAACCTCTCGCCGGCCGTCGCCGAGGAGGTCGGCCTCGATCCCTTCGGCAAGAACGGCGTCCTGGTGCTGAAGACCAGCAGCGGGCCGGCCCAGCAACTCGGCGTCCAGCCCGGCGACATCATCCGCGCCGTCAACGGGCGTAGCATCAAGAGCGTCACCGACCTGACGAGCGCCGTGGTGACCCCGGCGCCCGTCTGGCAGTTCACGATCGAGCGCAACGGCCAGCAGCTGACCGCGACGGTGCGGGCCTAGGCGGCCTGCAGGGTTTGGCCGAGGCCGCCCGCCGCGCTGACGGCGGCGCTCAGCGAGGCCTGCTTCTGGTCAGGACTGACGTTGACGCCCTCGGCGCCGACGACCTCGACGTCGTGGACGCCGATGAAGCCGAAGAAGCCCTTCAGGTAGCTCTCCTGGTGTTGCAGGAAGGCCGCCGGGCTTTCGGCGCCGTAGAAGCCGCCGCGCGCCGAGGCGAGGATCACCCGCTTGCCGCCGGCAAGGCCTTCGACGCCGGCCTCGGAATAGCGGAAGGTCTTACCCGCGACCGCGATGTGGTCGATCCAGCTCTTCAGCTGGCTGGGGATGCCAAAGTTGTACATCGGGACCCCGATCACCACGATGTCGGCCGCCAGGAACTCGTCCAGGATGGCGTCGGCGTGGGCCACATCGCGCGCCTGGTCGGGCGTGCGCGCGTCGGGATCGAGGCTGCGTCCGGCGAGGATGTCGCCGGAAAGGTGCGGGGCAGGCTGAGCCCCCAGGTCGCGGTAGGTGACCGTCAGGCCGGGGTGCGTGGCGACGAGCGCCTCGACGGCGGCGGCGGAGATCTGGCGGCTGACCGAGTGGTCGCCGAGGATGCTGGAATCGATATGGAGCAGGTTCACGGGTTGCCTCGTACTGGTATAAGTTTGTGACCAGCACTATTTGAGTAACCGCACAAAACCTCACAAGAAGGCACTTTTTTGGAACCCAAGCACACCGATGTAACCGCCCCGGCTGCGGCCCGGGTCACGCGCGGCGGGCTTTCGCACGCCGAGCTGTTCGCGCACATCGAGAAGAACGGCGTGGAGTCGGTCGCGAGCGCCTGCCGGCCGGTGACTGACATCCTGTCGCGCATCGGCGACAAGTGGAGCGTCATGATCGTCATGCTGCTGGGTCCAGGGCCCAAGCGGTTCAACGAGATCCGCCGCGCCATCAACGGCATCTCGCAGCGGATGCTGACGCTCACGCTGAAGGGCCTCGAGCGCGACGGGCTGGTCACCCGCACGGTGACGCCGAGCATCCCGCCGCGGGTGGACTACGAGCTGACCGAGCTCGGCCAGTCGCTGCGCTGCCCGATCGACGCGCTCGGCGAATGGGCCTTCGCCAACCGCGACCGGATCGACGCCGCGCGCGCCCGGTTCGACGCCTCGGATCGTTCCTGACGCCCAAGCGTCTCACCCTGACGCCAAGGGTTTGCTAGAAGTCCGCATGGCCGATCTCTTCGAAGCCGCAGGCCTGACGCCTCAGGCGCCATCGCCGCTCGCCGACCGTCTGCGTCCGCAGCGGCTGGACGAGGTCGTGGGCCAGGACCACCTGCTGGGCCCGGCCGGCCCGATCCGGCGGATGGCGGAGGCCAAACGTCTGGCGTCGATGATCCTCTGGGGCCCGCCCGGCACCGGCAAGACCACCATCGCCCGTCTGCTGGCCAAGGAGGCGGGCTATGAGTTCCAGCAGCTCTCGGCGGTGTTCTCGGGTGTCGCCGACCTGAAGAAGGCCTTCGAGCAGGCGCGGGTGCGCCGGCTGGCTGGTCAGTCGACCTTGCTGTTCGTCGACGAAATCCACCGCTTCAACCGCGCCCAGCAGGACGGCTTCCTGCCCTTCGTCGAGGAGGGGATCGTCACCCTGGTGGGCGCCACGACCGAGAACCCATCGTTCGAGCTGAACGGGGCGCTGCTGTCGCGCTGCCAGGTCTTTGTGCTGAAGCGCCTGGACGAGGCGGCGCTGGAGACCCTGATCAAGAAGGCCGAAACCTTCGAGGCCGCGCCGCTGCCGCTGGAGCCGGAGGCCCGCGAGGCGCTGATCGCGCTGGCCGACGGGGACGGCCGCTACCTGCTCACCCTGATCGAAACCCTGTTCAACATCGGAAGCGCAAAGCCCTTATCGACCAAGGAGCTGGGCCAGGTTCTTCAGAAGCGCAGCCCGGCCTACGACAAGGACCGCGAGGAGCACTACAACCTCATTTCGGCCCTGCATAAGTCGATCCGCGGCTCGGACCCCGATGCGGCCCTCTACTGGCTGGCGCGGATGCTGGCGGGCGGCGAGGACCCGCTGTTCGTGGCCCGCCGGCTGATCCGCGCCGCGGCCGAGGACATCGGCGAGGCCGATCCCATCTCGCTGGTGCTCGCCAACGCGGCCAAGGACACCTACGACTTCCTGGGCTCCCCCGAGGGCGAGATCGCGCTCGCCCAGCTCACCGTCCACCTGGCCACCGCGCCCAAGTCCAACGCCGTCTACCGGGCCTATGGAGCGGCGATGAAGGCGGCGCGGGAGACCGGCTCGCTGGGGCCGCCCATGCATATCCGCAACGCGCCAACCCGGCTGATGAAGGACCTGGGCTACGGCAAGGGCTATTCGTACGACCACGACCAGGCCGAAGGCTTCTCCGGCCAGAACTACTTCCCGGACGAGATGGACCGCCAGACCTTCTATACGCCGAAGGGCGACGGCGCGGAGGCGCGGATCAAGGAGCGGCTGGACCGCTGGGCGGCGCTGCGCCGCGAGCGGGGCGGGGCTTGAGCCGCCGCCCGCAGCGCCCGGACCGCGCGCCCACCATAGGGATCAAGCTTTCCGCCGCCGAGATCGCCTTCGTGCGCGGCCTGGTGATCTACGAGGACCCTGACATCCTGGCGCTGAACAAGCCGGCGGGCCTTTCCAGCCAGGGCGGGCGCGGGCAGGTCCATACGCTGGATGAGCTGCTCTGGGCCTTCGCCAAGCCCGGCAAGGCGCGCCCTCGGCTCATCCATCGGCTCGACCGCGACACCTCCGGCGTGATCCTGACCGCCCGGACCAAGCCCGCGGCAGGGTTTCTCGGCAAGGCGATGATGGACCGGCGCTTCGCCAAGACTTACCGCGCCATCGTCACGCCCGGCGCGCCGGAGCCCAAAAGCGGTGTGATCGACCAGGCCCTACGTCGCGTCGAGCAGGGCCGCGAGGCCTATATGCAGGTCACGCCGGCCGATCATCCAGACGCGGAGACCGCGCGCAGCCGCTATCGCACCGTCGCCGAGGCGCCCGGCGCGGCCCTGCTGGAGCTCGACCCTGAGACGGGCCGGATGCACCAATTGCGCGTCCACCTGGCCTCGATCGGGCGGCCGATCGCCGGCGACGCGCGCTACGGCGGGGCGCTGGTGGTGGCTGGCCAGCCGGTTCCGCGCCTGATGCTGCACGCCGCGGCGCTCAGCTTTCCACATCCCTCGGGCGGCGAGAAACGGCTGGAGGCGCCGACGCCTGCGGACATGCTAGGGTTGCTGGCGGCGCTCGGACTGAGCTGAGCCGGAACACGGCTGGGCGATCATCCGTTGAGGCCGTGAAGTGACGGAACCCAAACGGCTTTTCCGTCGGAGCCCGAGATCGATGAAGCACCTGATCGTCCCCGTCCTCGCCGCCGTGTCGCTGGCCGCCTGCGCCACGACGCCCACCACCTTCCAGCCCGCCGGGCCGCGCGGCGGGGTGGGCTTTTCCGAGATGCGGATAGAGCCCGGCCGCTACCGGGTGACCTTCCAGGGCGGCCCCGGCGCGCCGCCGGCCCAGGTGCAGGACTACGCCCTGCTGCGCGCCGCCGACCTCGCGGTTTCCGAGGGCTACGACTGGTTCCGGGTCACCGAGCGGGTCACGCGCCAGAATGGTTACAGCGGCTCCAGCCTCAGCGTCGGCGTGGGCGGGATGAGCTTCGGCCGGCACAGCGCCACCGCCGTCGGCGTGGGAACCGGCGTCCCGCTGAGTGGCGGCCCGGCGCTGGTCACCAGCCTGGAAGTCCTCATGGGCAAGGGTCCCAAGCCCGGCGACGGCGACGTCTACGACGCCAGGGGCGTGCAGCGCTCGCTCCGCGCCCGCACCTGACGGCCTTTGCGGCGGCCGCTGGCCGTCGCATAAGGGGCGCATGCTGACTCTTACGCTTGTCGCGCTCGGCGGCGCCTTTGGGGCTGTCTGCCGCTATCTGTTGGGGGTGGCGATTTTCAAGACCGCGGGCCCGGGACTGCCCTACGGCACCTTCGCGGCGAACCTGATCGGCGGCCTGTTGATGGGCGTGCTGGTGGGCGTGCTGGCCTTGCGCGGCGGGGCGGACCAGGAGAAATGGCGGCTGTTGCTGGGCGTGGGCGTGCTGGGGGGCTTCACGACGTTCTCGTCGTTCTCGCTGGAAGTCGGCCTGATGATCGAACGGCGAACCTATGTCATCGCCGCCGCCTACAGCCTGGCCTCGGTGGTTCTGTCGGTCGCGGCTCTCTTCCTCGGCCTCTTCGCCATGCGCCGGCTGCTGGCATGAAGGAGGTTCGCACCCTCTATGTGGACGCCGGCGAAGCGGGCGAGGACGGCGTGCGCCTGGACCGCTGGTTCAAGCGCCGCTGGCCGCACCTGAACCACATCCAGATCCAAAAGCTCGCCCGCTCCGGCCAGATCCGCGTCGACGGCGGCCGGGCCAAGCCGGAGACCCGCCTCGTCGCCGGCGCCCAGGTGCGCGTGCCGCCATTGCCCGACGCCCAGCCGGCGCGCGACAAGGGCGCGCTCGATCCCCGCGAGGTCGCCTACGCCAAGTCGCTGGTGCTCTACGAGGACGAGGACGTGCTGGTGCTCAACAAGCCGGCGGGACTGGCCGTGCAGGGCGGCACCAAGACCTCCAAGCACATCGACCGCCTGCTGTCGGCCTGGGGCGAGGGCCTGGAGCGGCCCAGGCTGGTGCACCGCCTCGACCGCGACACCTCCGGCGTGCTGGTGCTCGGCAAGTCGCCCGCCGCGGCCGCCAAGCTCGCCGGCGCCTTCGCCAAGCGCCGCGCCCAGAAGACCTACTGGGCGCTGGTGGCGGGTTTCCCCAAGCCCGGCGAGGGCATCCTCGACTTGCCGCTCGCCAAGAAGGGTGTCGGCGACCGAGAGATGGTGCAGCCGGCCGAGGCCTCCGATCCGCGCGCCGAGCCCGCCGAAACAGAGTTCGTGACCGTCTCGCGGGCGGGCGACCGTGTGGCCTGGATGGCGCTTCGCCCGCACACCGGGCGCACCCACCAGCTTCGCGCCCACATGCTGGCCATGGGCCATCCGATCCTCGGCGACCCGAAGTACAAGACCGAGGCCTCGGCCGAACTCTCAGGCGACCTGAAGCTGCAGCTTCATGCACGCCGGCTGGTGCTGGCGCACCCTTCGCGCGGCCAGCTCATCCTGGAGGCGCCGATCAGCCCCGAGCTGCGCGCCGGCTTTGCGAGGTTCGGCTTCGACGAGCACGAGGCCGACCCCGAACCCTTCCGGAAGGCCCGGCGATGAGCGAAGCCGCCAGCATCCAGCGGGCCGAGGCCCTGATCGCCGAGGGCAGGGTCACCGAAGGCCTGGCGCTCACCGCGCCCCTGGTGGCCCTGCCGCAGCCCAGCCACCTGACGCTCGCCACCCACGCCGGCGCCCTGAAGCTGGCGGGCCGTCGCGAGGAGGCGCTGGCCTTCGACGAACAGGCCATCGCCCGTTTCGCTACGAGCCCAATCGCCTGGCACAACTACGCCGCCACTCTCGAGGACCTGGGCCGCGGCCCCGAGGCGGTGGCCGCCTGCGAGCGGGCCTTCCGCCTGGGCATCGACACGCCGCAGACCTTCGCGGTCTACGCCCGAGCGCTCAGGGCCTCCGGCGACCATGAGCGTGCGGACTACGCTTATCGCCAAAGCCTGATGCGGGCGCCCGGCGCGGCGGACGTAGCCGTCGAGTTCGCCAACTACATCTGGATGCGGCGCGGCGACCTGGCTGCGGCCGACGTGGTCCTCGACCAGGCCTTCCACGGCGGCGGGCGGGCCGCGCCCCTGCTCGCCGCCAAGGCCACGCTCTACGACGCCGCGGGCGATACCGGCCGCGCCGCGGGCCTCCTGGAGGCCGCGAGCCAGCGGATGCCAGGCGACGTGCTCATCCTGCTGCGCGCCGCGGAGTTCGCCCTGCAGCTCGAGCGGCTCGACGACGCCGAGCGTTACGTGCGCCTGGCCGAAGCGGCGGATCCCGCCTCGCGCTCCGTGGTCCAGCACGCCGCCATCGTCGATCTGGCGCGGGGCCGCGCGCCGCAGGCCCTGGCGCGACTGAACGCGGCCCTGGAACGTCACCCGCAAGACCAGTCGCTGTGGGGCTGGGCGGCCACCGCGGCGCGGGCTGCCGGCCATCCGCTCTACCAGAGGCTCTGCGACTATGACGCCATGGTCGGGGCCTATGACCTGACGCCGCCGGACGGCTGGAGCGACCTCGACGCTTTCCTAGGCGATCTCTCCAAGGCGTTGAAAGAAGAGCATTCCTACCAGCAGCACCCGATCAATCAGTCGCTGCGCCACGGCAGCCAGTCGATGCATCTCCTGACCGGGTCGCAGGCCCCGGCGATCCGCGCCTTCTTTCAGGCGGTCGACGCGCCGATCCGCGAGCACATGGCCAGGCTGGGGCAGGGCGACGACCCGCTCCGTAGCCGCAACACCTTCGACTACCGTATCCAGGGCGCCTGGTCGGTGCGGCTGCGGCCCGGCGGCTTCCACCGCGATCATTTCCACCACGAAGGCTGGCTGTCCTCTGCCTTCTATGTCGAGACGCCCGACCACGCGCTGGAGAGCGACGACCGGCAGGGCTGGATCCGCTTCGGCAAGCCGCCGTTCGCGACGGCGCCGCCCATGGAACCGGCCCATTACGTCAAGCCGAAGCCCGGGCGGCTGGTGCTGTTCCCGTCCTACATGTGGCACGGCACCGTGCCGTTCACGACCGACGAAAGCCGCCTGACGATCGCCTTCGACGCGGTTCCGAAATAGAGATCCTCCCCCTCAGGCGGAGGTGGCCCGAAGGGCCTTAAGGGGTTCAGCCCTCGAGTCCGCTGAGGAAACCCCCTCAGTCCGCTTTGCCGACAGCTCCCCCGTGAGGGGCAGCACCTTCAGACCAGGCCGCCGACCGGCCGTGCGGCGGCGCTCTCGGGGAAGACGCCCTTGTCGAGGGCCGCGCGGTCGACGCCCATGTGTTCGGCCAGGACACCCTTGAAGAGCCCACGCATGTCCAGCGTCGGGGCCACGTCGCGATTTTCGTAGAGCGCTTGGCTCCTGAGCGTCGGCCAGTCGCCGACGATGCCGCCGGGCTTCAGCGCGCCGCCGAGCAGGAGCGCCGTCGAGGCCGTGCCGTGGTCGGTGCCGCCGGTGCCGTTGACCCGCGCGGTCCGCCCGAACTCGGTGGCGACGACGACCACCGTGTTCGTCCACTCGGGGCCGAGGCCCGTATGGATCCCGTCCAGCACCGCGTCGAGGTAGGCGAGCCGCCCGGTGAGCAGGCCGGCCTGGTTGGCGTGGCTGTCGAAACCGTCGAGCGAGATCGCCGCCACGGTCGGGCCGCCCGGCTCGCGCATGAAGCCCGCCAGCGAGGCGCCGAGTGTGCGCGCCGCCTCGCGGCCCTGCTGCGCGCCGGCCTTGCCGCCACCCATCGCCATGGGCTGCGGCCCCTGCAGGCCGGCGGTGGCGTCCTTGGCCATGGTCTCGGTGGCGAGGCCACGGGCCAGCGCCGGGCCCAGCAGCGGATCGTTGCGGTAGAGGTCCTGCAGCAGCAGCGGCAGCCGCGCTTCGGCGTCCACCGAGCGCCCCGGCGACCAGGAGGCCGTCTGCACCCTGCCGCGCAGGATCAGCGGCGCGGTGGGCCCGACCGACAGGGCTTCGACCTTGCGGTGCGTCGACAGGGTCTCGACGGCCCGGTTCAGCCAGCCCGAGGTGGTCGAGTAGACGCCCGCTGCGCCGGTCTCAAGCACGTCCTGCGCCTCGAAGTGGGACCGGGCGCGATCGGGCGTGGCGACCGCCGGGACGATGCGCGCCTCGCCGGCCTTGGCGAGCGCGTAGACGGCCGTGAGCTGCGGATGCAGGGCGAAGGTCCCGTCCAGCGGAAGCGCGTCGTTGAGCGCCAGCGCGCCGCGCAGGCCCTGGTACTCGCCGTCGCCGATCGGCGGGGCGACTGACAGGCCGTCCATGCCGCCCCGGCAGATGACGACGATCATCTTGCGCTTGTTGAGCTGGCCGTCCGCGGCCATCGCTGGCACAGCCATCAACTGAAGGGAAAGCCCGAAGCCGGCCGCGGTCGCGAGCAGGCCTCGGCGGGTGGGGAGGATCGCGTTCATCGGCGTTGGAACTCCGGCGACATCAACAGTAGGGCGAAGCCCTCGGGGCGCGATTCCGCCCGGGCGATGGCTGTGGCGGTCTGCGGCGACAATCGTTCGCCCAGCGCCTCGGCGGCCAGTACCTTGGGGTCGCGGTCGCGGACCGCGCCGCCCGAGAACGCCTGGGCGAACTGCATGCGTTTGACGATGGCGTCGGGGGCGGCCCAGGACTGGGCGTCCTCCGGCCAGCCCTTGGGCGAAGGCGCCGAGAACGGCTTCTGGCCGAGCGAGGTCAGGATCGGCGCCACCGCCTGGATGGCCTGCGGTTCGGCGCCCGCCGCGCGGTAGCTGGAGACCACGAACTCGTAGGGCGTCTTGAATTTCTCGGGGCGCGGGTTCCAGGCCTCCGGCGCGGAGACCAGGGCCTCGGCGACCTTGGCGAGATCGCCGCGGCTTCCGGTCCAGGCGGCCTCCAGGCGCGCCACCAGCGCCGGCGGCGGATCGTCGGCCACGAAGTGGCGGGCGATCTTCGCGCAGACGAAACGGGCGGTCTGCGGCTTGGCGGCCAGATCTGAGAGGATCGCGCTCGTCTGGGCCTTGCCGTGCTGGTCGTAGCGCACGCCCATCACCATCCGCGTCCCGGGTTCGTGCGCCTGCTCGCGAAACACCGCCTGGCCATAGGCTGCGTCGCGCTCGCCGCCGATGGACAGGCCGGTCATGGCGCGGGCGAACTCGGTGACGTCGGCCTGGTTGTAGCCGCCGTTCACCCCGACGGTGTGCAGCTCCATGATCTCGCGGGCGAGGTTCTCGTTCAGGCCCACGGTGCGTCGCTGCAAGGCCACCGGCTGTAGGCTCGCGCCGACGCCGCGCTGGCCACCGCGCTTCATGAAGGTCGCAGCCGGGCTGTCCGGCCCGATCGACTGGATCTGGTCGAGATAGGTCAGCATGGCCGGATGGGTCTCGGCCGCGCCCAGCAGGTCGTCGAAACGGCCGAAGATGTTTGGCCGGATGGCCTCCGCCTCAAACGGTCCGATGACCGTGCCGGTGATGGCCTTGGTCGCCGAGACCGTGAAATGGTTGGCCCAGAACAGCGCCCAGCGCTCACGGAAGGCCGCGTCGGTGTCGGCGGCGAGCTGGACCCGGGCGGTGAAGTCCGCGCCGACGTTGTCTCGCAGCATCCGGCCGACCACCTTGACCGGGTCGCGCGCCGGCGGCGCCTTGGCCGCCGCGGCGTCCGTCATGGCCGCTTCGCCCGCCGCCGGTCGGACGTTGGAGACCTTTTCCAGGCGCTCTTCACGCTTCTCGCGCTGGTAGTCGCGGAACTCCGCCATGCGCTGCGCGCTGCTGGCGGTCTGACCCGGCTGGTCGGCGCCGGAGCTGCGGATCTGGCCTCTGAGGAATCCCTGCGGATCGCGGCGGGCCTCGTTCAGTTCGCCGGGCTTCGCGCCCAGCCCGAAACGGGTGACCGCGATCGCGGCCCGCATATCCTGGTCGGCAAGCGCCACTTTCGTGTCTCCTTGCGCCGGTCCCTCAACCCCGCCATCTCACGACATGGCGGCGTAACCGTGACCATTGAGTATCGGGAGTGAAGCGTTGGCGAAAGGTTTTCAAGAGCCGGGCGAGAAACCCAGGCGGTTCTACGCCGCGGTCAGCGTCGGGGCGGAGGCGGGGGGTTACGCCATCCTGCTCGACGGCCGACCGTTGCGTGGCCCCAGGGGCGAGCGGGTGATCCTGCCGACGCAAGGCCTGGCCGACCTGGTGGCCGAGGAATGGGCCGGGCAGGGCGATCACCTGCATCTGGCCGCCATGCACGCCACACGGCTCGCCAACACCGCCATCGAGGCCGTGCCGGCCGCCCGCGACGCCACCGCCCAGCAGGTCGCCGACTACGCGGCCTCCGACCTGCTCTGCTATTTCGCCACCGAGCCCGCGGGCTTGGTCGTGCGCCAGGAGCGGCTCTGGGGGCCGGTCCTCGACCGTGCGGAGGCGGAGCTCGGCCTGACGCTGGTGCGCGCCGCCGGGATCGTGCATCGGCCGCAGCCGCAAGGGACCCTGGCGCGAGTGAAGGCGCTGGCGCTGGAGCTCGACGACTTCGGCCTCTCAGGCCTCGCCTTTGGTGCGCCGCTGTTCGGCTCGGCGGTCCTGGCGCTCGGCCTGCAGCAAGGCTGGTTCTCTGGGGAGGAGGCGCTGGGCCTCTCGCGCCTGGACGAGGCCTGGCAGGAGGAGAAGTGGGGCGTGGACGCCGAGGCCGCGGAGCGCACGGAGCGCCTGACCGCCGAGGCCGCGATGCTCGACCGCTGGTTCCAGGCCCTGGCCGCCTAAGGGCCCTTCGCAGAGCCGCGTTACGCCATCGGCGCGCGATTTGCGCCGCAACCTCCGAATCCACGGCCCGTGTGCCGAATTGGAGCGGAGCGCAGAGACGTGATCGGCCGGACCGCAGCCTTCGATCGCCTCAGCCCGACGTTTTCGGGCCTGACGACGCGCGCCGTCTCGCCGGTCGCCGAGGCGCCGCGCCCGGACGACCGCTCGCGCGCGCAGACGCCCGCTCCGCCGCCCCTCTCGATCGTCGCCCTCGCGCCGGCCGCCATGACCGCCTTGATCGACGCCCAGGCGCGCCTCGACCACGACCAGACGCAGCTCGTCCGCGCCCGCACCGTGGCCGGGCTCGACCGCCTGATCGCCTCGCTGGAGGACGCGCCGGCCGCCCAGGCCATCAGCGACGCGGCTCCTCTGCCGATCCGTCAGCTTGAGCACGCCCGCGAGGCGCTCGCCCGCACGCCGGTCGACCTCCAGGCCTGACCTTGCCACCCGCGCGGCTGCGCTCTACCCCTTGCCTCGGCAAAGGGAAGGGCCTGTTCGCGTGAAGCATATCCTCGAAGAGCTCGACAAGCGCCGCGCGCAGGCGCGCGTGGGCGGCGGCGAGAAGCGCATCGCCTCGCAGCACGCGAAGGGCAAGCTAACCGCGCGCGAACGCATCGACCTGCTGCTCGACGAAGGCTCCTTCGAGGAGTTCGACATGTTCGTCGAGCACCGGGCCACCGACTTCGGCATGGCCGACCAGAAGATCCTGGGCGACGGCGTCGTCACCGGCTGGGGCCGCATCAACGGCCGTGTGGTCTTCGTCTTCTCCAAGGATTTCACGGTCTTCGGCGGGTCGCTCTCCAGCGCCCACGCCCAGAAGATCCTCAAGGTGCAGCGCCAGGCGCTGAAGATGGGCGCCCCGATCATCGGCCTCTTCGACGCGGGCGGCGCGCGCATCCAGGAGGGCGTCGACAGCCTGGCGGGCTATGCCGACATCTTCCTCGAAAACACCCTGGCCTCCGGCGTCATCCCGCAGATCAGCGTCATCATGGGGCCCTGCGCCGGCGGCGACGTCTACTCGCCGGCGATCACCGACTTCATCTTCATGGTGAAGGACACGAGCTACATGTACGTGACCGGCCCGGATGTGGTCCGCACGGTCACCCATGAGGAAGTGAGCCACGAGGAGCTGGGCGGCTACCGGGTCCACGCGCTGAAGTCCGGCGTGGCCGACGGGGCCTTCGAGAACGACCTGGAAGCCCTCACTCAGGTCCGCCGCCTCATCGACTTCCTGCCCTGCTCGAACCGCGAGAAGCCGCCGGTCCGCGAGAGCTTCGACGAGCCCTATCGCGAGGAGCCCAGCCTCGACACCCTGGTGCCGGCCAATCCAAACAAGCCCTACGACATGAAGGAGCTGATCTCGAAGGTGGTCGACGAGGCCGATTTCTTCGAGATTTCACCGGATTACGCCAAGAACATCGTCGTGGGCTTCGCGCGCATGGACGGCGAGCCCGTGGGCATCGTGGCCAACCAGCCGCAGGTGCTGGCCGGGGTGCTGGACATCGACGCCAGCCGCAAGGCCGCGCGCTTCGTGCGCTTCTGCGACGCCTTCGAGATCCCGCTGATCACCTTCGTCGACGTGCCGGGCTTCATGCCGGGCACCAAGCAGGAGCAGGGCGGCCTGATCCGCCATGGCGCGAAGCTGCTGTTCGCCTTCGCCGAGGCCACCGTGCCGAAGATCACGCTGATCACTCGCAAGGCCTATGGCGGCGCCTATGACGTCATGGCGTCGAAGCACCTGCGCGGCGACGTCAACTACGCCTGGCCCACCGCCGAGATCGCCGTGATGGGCTCGAAGGGGGCGGTGGAGATCATCTTCCGCAACCAGACCGCCGAGCAGCTCGTCGCCCACGAGGCCGAGTACAAGGAACGCTTCGCCAACCCCTTCGTCGCGGCCTCCCGGGGCTACATCGACGACGTGATCATGCCGCACGGCACGCGCCGCCGGATCGTGCGCGCGCTCAAGAACCTCGCGGGGAAGGAACTCACCAACCCCTGGAAGAAGCACGACAACATTCCGCTGTAGGAGGCCGGAACTGGCGTCTCGCTGAGGGTGTTCTCCGCTCGAGGACGGCTGCGCCTTGCAGCCCCGCGACAATCAGGAGGACTCCCCATGGCCGGCAATTGGATGGACGACGACCGCGAGCGGCGGATTCGGCAGCGGGACTGGCGGCGGCCGGAAGGCGCCTACAGGGGCGATCGCGAGGATCGCAGCTGGGACAGCGCCGACCGCGATCGGGTGTTCGGCGAGCGCGAGACGGGCGCAAGCTACGGCGGCCGCTCCGGCAGCCAGGCCTATCGCGGCCCGCAGGCCTCGCGCGGCGGCTGGCAGGATCCCCACTACGGCGGCGTGAGCCCGGCGATGCAGCGCGGCGAATACGGCGCGGGCCGCCCGCGGATCGGCAGCCAGGACTACACGCAGCCGGACTATTCGGCCGGTGGCCGCTTCTACGGGGATGATGACCAGGAACGCATCTACCGCGAGGAATATGGCCAGGGCGGCGTCGAATATGGCGATGTGCCCCGCGGCTATGACGCCCAGCGCAGCGCGACGCGCGAGCGCTACCATGCGCAGGGTTATGGCCGCTCCGGGTACGGCGCCTATCCCGGCGAATTCCGCGACGAGATGCGCCGCCCGGCCAGCGGCGGCACGGGCGGCTACGACTACGAGCGCGGCTACGGCGACGGCGGCCGGCGCGACGCTGGCGGCGAGACCCGCAGCGACCGCTTCGAGGACGCGGGCCGCCACGCCGGCGACTTCCTGCACCGCGCCGGCGAGCGGGTGGCCTCCTGGTTCGGCGCCGGCAGCGAGTCCCGCATCCACGACCCGGCCTATCAGGACGGACGGTCACGCGGCGCGCGCGGCCTCGGTCCGCAGGGCTACAAGCGCTCCGACGACCGGATCAGCGACGACGCCCACGAGCGGCTGACGGACGACACATGGCTCGACGCTTCGAACATCTCGATCTCGGTGTCCGGCGGCGAGATCACGCTCTCCGGCACCGTCGAAAGCCGCGAGGCCAAGCACCGCGCCGAACGCCTGGTCGAGGACCTCTCCGGCGTGACCCACGTGCAGAACAACCTGCGCGTCGCCCGGGGCAACCCGCTGACCAGCGCCGCCTCGGGCTACGGCGACAGCGTGCTGGGCGCCCAGATGCGCCGGGAGGATCCCGTGGCCAACGGATCGGGTGGAGAAGGCGGCGGCCAATCGACCGCCGGCAAGAAGAACTAGCTGGGCGGCAAAGCGGCGCGGTAGGTTTCTCGCCGCCGCGCCGTTGCGCGGTCACGCTTTCGGGGGCGGACCGTCGCATGGGCGTCGAAGCGGGGGACATCGAACGCTGGCTGGGCGCTTGGGCCCTGAGTCTCGACGGCTATCCGTTCTCGACCCCCTATACGCGCAGCGTGCTCGTGCCGGTGCGGCGAGGCGACGAGGCCGCCATGCTGAAGATCGCGGGCCATCCCGAGGAGGCGCGCGGCGCGGCGTTGATGGCGTGGTGGCGCGGCGATGGCGCGGCGCCGGTGCTGGCCCGTGAGGGTCCGGCGCTGTTGCTGGCCCGGGCGGAAGATCCCGAAGCGCTGGCCCGCATGGCCTTCGACGGTTGCGACGACGAAGCCACGACGATCCTTTGCGAGGTGGCCGCCCGACTGCACCGGCCTCGGGCGGAGCCTGCGCCGGGCGCCGCCGTGCCGCTCGCCATCTGGCTTCGCGCTTTGCAGGGCGCTGCCGGCCTGGGCGGGCCGTATGCCCGTGCGGCGGGCCTCGCCGAGGCGCTGCTGGCGGCTCCACAGGAGCCGGCGGTCCTGCACGGCGACATCACCCACGCCAACGTCCTCGACTTCGGGGCGCGGGGTTGGCTGGCCATAGACCCGAAGGGGCTGATCGGCGAACGCGGCTACGACTACGCCAACATCTTCCGCAGCCCGACGGTGCATGCGGTGACGCCAGAGCGCCTCAGCCGCCAGCTCGACCTCGTCGCGCGCCTTGCCGGCCTTGAGCGCAAGCGGCTCACCCAGTGGGTCGTGGTGCACAGCGTGATCGCGCTGGTCTGGGCCCGCAATGACGGCCACGCCCTGGGCCGGCGCGCGCTACGCTTTCCGGAGATGGCGCTCGCCGAACTCGACCGGATTTCCTAGGCGCCCGCCGGCGCCGTGGCCTTCGCCACCCCTTCGCCCCGTCCCAGCCGGTCGGGCAGGGGCGCGCCGTAGGGGACGAACTCCAGTGACACCGAGTTGATGCAGTAGCGCAGGCGGGTCGGCGGCGGCCCGTCGGGGAACACGTGGCCCTGGTGGCTGCCGCAGCGCGCGCACAGCGTCTCGATGCGCACCATGCCGTAGGAGGTGTCCTTGACCGCCTTGACGTGGGTCTCGTCGACGGGCGCCCAGAAGGACGGCCAGCCGGTGCCGCTCTCGAACTTGGTCTTGTGCTCGAAGAGCGGCAGGCCGCAGAGCCGGCAGCAGTAGATCCCGGCGTCCTTCTGGTCGAGCAGGCCGCCACAGAACGGCGCCTCCGTGCCGTGATGCAAGAGGACCTCGGCCTCCTCACGGGTCAGCGAGGCCTCCAGGGCCTTGCGTTCCTCTGCGGTAGGCGGGGTCAGGTCGAAACCGGATGGGGAGAGCGCTGGCGTGGTCATGGCCTGCAATCTAAGGTCCCCGCCCTTGGTTCGAAAGTGAAACGGCGCGCATAGCTAGATGTTTTCAAAGATCCTGATCGCCAACCGCGGGGAAATCGCGGTCCGCATCATCAAGACCTGCCGCCGGATGGGCATCGCCACGGTGGTCGTCTATTCGGAGGCCGACGCGGACTCCATGGCCGTCGAGATGGCCGACGAGAGCGTGCTGATCGGCCCGCCGCCGGCGGCGCAGTCCTACCTGCTGGCCGACAAGATCATCGAGGCGGTGCGGGCGACGGGCGCGCAGGCGATCCACCCGGGCTTCGGCTTCCTGTCCGAGAACGCGGGCTTCGCGCGGCGCTGCGCCGAGGAGAAGATCGTCTTCATCGGCCCCAACCCGCACGCCATCGAGGCGATGGGCGACAAGATCGAATCCAAGAAATTCGCCACCAAGGCCGGAGTCTCGGTGGTGCCGGGCCACGTGGGCGAGATCGACGATACGGCCCACGCCATCAAGATCTCCGAGGAGATCGGCTATCCCGTGATGATCAAGGCCTCGGCCGGCGGCGGCGGCAAGGGCATCCGCGTCGCCTGGAACAAGACCGACGTCGAGGAGGGCTTCCCGGCCGTGCGCGCCGAGGCCAAGGCCAGCTTCGGCGATGATCGCATCTTCATCGAGAAGTTCATCGAGAGCCCGCGCCACGTCGAGATCCAGGTGCTGGGCGACAAGCACGGCAATGTCGTCCACCTGTTCGAGCGCGAATGCTCAATCCAGCGGCGCAACCAGAAGGTCATCGAAGAGGCGCCGAGCCCGCTGCTCGACGCCAAGACCCGCGAGGCCATGGGCGCCCAGGCGGTCGCGCTCGCCAAGGCGGTGAACTACGACAGCGCTGGCACCGTGGAATTCGTGGCCGGCCAGGACCGCAGCTTCTTCTTCCTGGAGATGAACACCCGCCTGCAGGTGGAGCATCCGGTCACTGAGCTGATCACCGGCCTCGACCTCGTGGAGCAGATGATTCGTTCGGCCTATGGCGAGAAGCTGGCCTTCGCGCAGAAGGACCTGAAGATCAACGGCTGGGCGGTGGAGAGCCGCATCTACGCCGAGGACCCCTACCGCGGCTTCCTGCCCTCCATCGGGCGGCTGGTGCGCTACGACCCGCCGCCAGAAAGCCTCGATGTGGGCGAGGTGGGCAAGGCCACGGTGCGCAACGACGCCGGGGTGCGCGAAGGCGACGAGATCTCGATGTTCTACGACCCGATGATCTCCAAGCTGTCCACCTGGGCCAGGACGCGCGAGGGCGCGATCGACGCCATGGGCCGGGCGCTGGAGGATTTCCACATCGAGGGCCTGGGCCAGAACATCCCGTTCCTGTCGGCGGTGATGGACCAGGACCGGTTCCGCTCCGGCAAGCTCTCCACCAACTACATCAAGGACGAGTTCCCCGACGGCTTCTGGGGCGCGGAGCCCACAGATTTCCAGCGCGACCTGATGGCCGCGGTCGCCTGCGCCATGCACCGGGTGATCACCCGCCGCGCCGCCCCGGAACTGATGCGCGACGACTGGGTGGTGATCGAGAACGGCGAGAAGCGGCGGGTGCGGGTCACCAACGGCGCGGCGCTGAAAGTCGAGTTCCTGGACGAGGGCCGCACGCTGACCCTCGAGGCGATCGACTGGCGGCCGGGCAAGCCCACCTTCAAGGGCGTGCTGGACGGCCGGGCCTTCACCGCCCAGGTGGAGCCGCGGGCGGAGGGCTTCCGCATCCGCCACCGGGCGGCCAGCGCCAAGGTGCTGGTGCTGACGCCGCGCATCGCCGAGCTGCACGAGAAGCTGCCGCCCAAGAAGGTCGCCGACACCTCCAAGATGGTGCTCTCGCCCATGCCGGGGCTGGTGGTGACCCTGGACGTCGCCGTGGGTCAGCTGGTGCGCAGCGGCGAGGCGGTCGCGGTGATCGAGGCGATGAAGATGCAGAACATCATCCGCGCCGAGCGCGACGGCACGGTGAAGGCGGTCAACGCCAAGGCCGGCGACAGCGTCGCCGCCGACGAGATCCTGGTGGAGTTCGCCTAGCGACGAGGCCGGCGCTATGCTGCGCCTTGGATTCTCGGGGCGCGCCTCATGAACGGCCAGATCGACTGGAGCGAGCTGTTCTTCTCGGCGAACGGCCGCGCCGCGCGCACCCCATCCTGGATCGCGGCGCTGACGCTGCTGATCCTGGCGGCGCTCTACGAGGCGGTCGCCGGGCCGACGCTGCACTGGATCACCGGCTGGTTCGTCTATCCGCCGCTCTTCTATTGCGGCGCCTGCGTGCTCTCCAAGCGCCTGCACGACCGCGGCCGCTCCGGCTGGTGGGCGGCGCTGGTGCTGATCGCCACCGTCGCGGTCTGGCCGCAGCCGAGCAGCTTCTTCGACTTCTTCTTCACCCTGGTGCTGATCTGGGCGGCGGTGGACCTGGGCGCGATGCCGGGCGAAGCCGGGACCAACCGCTACGGCCCCAATCCGCTGCGGCCGCCCGTCACGGTCTAGGCGTCGCTATCTAGGCCGCGATCTTGCGCCCTAGCGCCGGCGGTGGTCGGGGTCCAGGTCGAGGTGCAACATCGGGGACCAGTGCTGCTCGCCCAGCGGATGATCCGGGTGCGGCCAGCGTTTGCCGAAGGACTTCAGATGGCTTTCCAGCTCCTGCAGGCGGTCCAGGTTGGTCTCGCGATGCTCGGGCGGCTGGGCGTCGTGATAGTCGGCGATCCGGCTCAAGAGGCTGTTGAAGTAGCGGTCTTCGACGCTTTCCGGCGCGTGCTCTTCCAGCAGGCGCTCCACCTCGGTTAGCGCGTGCTCGAACTCAGCCTCGGAACGGAGAGGCGGTGCGCTGGAACTGGCCATGTCGAATACTCCGAAGACAGACGACCCCACAGCTTAACGGTCACGCTTGGTTTTCGTTCCTTATTTCCGGCCCGGGAACGAGCCTCAGCGGCGAATGAAACAGGGCTGGCGGCTGGCTTGCAAGGCCTCGCAGAAGCGGTTGGCCTCCGCCGCCGACGCGAAGCCCGAAAGCAGGACCCGGGTGACCGGCTTGCCGTCGATCGGCGCGCTCGCGACGCCGAGGGTCAAGCCGCCCATGGACCCGCCATAGGCCTTCTTGAACTTGGCGATCAGCAGGTTTGCGTCAGCCAGGGTGGGCGAGGCGCCGAGCTGCAGGCTGAATGCGCCGCCGCCCGCCGGCGGCTTGGGCTTGGGTTTCGGCTTCGGCGTCGGCGTCGCCGGCTCGGACGAGCCCGGCATTTGGATCGTCTTGGGCTCGAGCGGCTTCTTCATCTCCACTGTCTTGGGCCCGGCGCCCTTCGCCGCCGTCGTGGCCTCGTCGGTGGCTGCGGGCGCCGGCGGCGCGGGCGTTGCGGCTGGCGGATCGGCTGCGAGGGCGGGCGGCGGCGGCGCTGCTGGGCCCACGACGGGCGGCTTCCGGCCCTGGGCGACGATGGTCGGCGGTGGGCCGGCCTTGCCCGCAGGGCCGGCGGCGGGGCGCTTGAAGTCGCGGTCGCAGAGTGCGCGGACCACGGCGCCCAACGGCGCGGTCGGGGTCGGAACGACGAAGGCGGTGTCGGCGGCGCGCAGCACCCTGGAGTCCGAGCGCAGGTCGCGGCTGCGGAAACCGGTCATGGCGCCCAGGCGCACTTGTCGCTTGTCGCAGTCGACCTCGGCGGGGATCGACCAGGAGGCGATGCCGTCGTGCGACACGATCTCCGGATTGACCGCCTCGGAGGCGATGGTGGCCAGGAAGCCGCGCGGCTGGCCAGTCGGCGAACTGAAGATCACCGCCGTGACCGCCGACGGGCTGACGTCGACCACCTGGGCGGGCGTGATCGGGGTCTCCTTCTTGAGCCAGGCGAACACGTCGGACAGCGATCGGGACGGCGGATAGCTCACCGAAGGCGCCGGCAGCGGCGGCGCCTGGCTCACCGCTGGCCCGGCGACCGTCAGAGCCGCGGCCGCGAGAAGCCCGAGGCGCGCGGAACGCCCGAGAACGGTGATCAACTGGCCCGCCATGAGGGTCTTGATACTCCGACTCGCCGTGCTTGCGCCTGCCTAGCTTAGCGGCGGGGCCTCGGTGACCGGCCCGAACACCTCGGCGAAGCTGGCCTTCAGCGCCGCGTCGGCTTCGTCCGGGGTGACCGGCAGGCCCAGGTCCACCAGGCTGGTGACCCCGTGCTCGGTGACGCCACAGGGCACGATACCGCTGAAATGGGCGAGATTTGGTTCGACGTTCAGCGACACCCCGTGGAACGAGACCCAGCGGCGCAGCTTCACCCCGATCGCGGCGATTTTGTCCTCGCGCGGCGCCAGGCCGGGCGTGCGGCGCTCCACCCAGACGCCGACCCGGCCGGGCCGGATCTCGCCGGCCACGTTGAACTGAGCCAGAGCGCCGATCACCCAGGCCTCCAGCGCGGCCACGAAGGCGCGCACGTCGCGCCGCCGCTTGCTGAGGTCGAGCATCACGTAGGCCACCCGCTGGCCGGGGCCGTGATAGGTGAACTGGCCGCCCCGTCCGCTCTCGAACACCGGGAACCGGTCGGGCTCCAGAAGGTCGTCCGGCCTGGCCGAAACCCCGGCCGTGTAGAGCGGCGGATGCTCCAGGAGCCAGACCAGCTCGCCCGCGCGGCCTTCGGCGATGGCCGCCACGCGGGCCTCCATGGCCGCGACGGCCTCAGGGTAAGGCACGGGCCGGCTCGACACCGCCCAGCCGGCCGCCGCGCCGTCCTCGCGGCCGAAAATCGGAGCTTTCGCGTCTGGATTTAACACCCGGTCAAGCATGTCGGAGCCAATGTGGGCGCTGGGCTCGCTGTGCGCAAAGCCCGAGTGAAGTGAGAGGCGTTCTGCGTGAGCCAGGTCAAGGCGGTCAATGTCGAAATACAGGTGGTGCTGGGGCGCTCGACGCTTCCCATGCAGCAGCTCCTGCGCATGGGCCGTGGCGCGGTGATCCCGCTCGACGCCGGCGTCAACGACGAGGTCTGGATCCTGGCCAACAATCACCCTGTTGCGCGCGGCGAAATCCAAATCAGCGACGAGAAGATCTCCATCGCCGTGACCCGCGAGGCCAACGTCTATGACTTCATGGCGGGCGGCCAATAGCGGGGCAGGCGCGATGGGCGATTTCGCCGCCCTTCACAAAGCCTTCGCCGTTTGCTACCCCCCGCGCCTCACCACGAGCGGTCGTGGCGGAATTGGTAGACGCGCAGCGTTGAGGTCGCTGTGGGGCAACCCGTGGAAGTTCGAGTCTTCTCGACCGCACCAGTGAATCAAGGTCCTTAAATCCTTCAGGAAAACAGCTTCGACATAAGCCAGGGAGGTCCGCATGAGCCGTGAAACGGACGACCTTGAGCTGAAGGAGCGACCTGAAACCGAAGAGGACCTGGAAGACCTCGCCCTTGGCGAGGACTATTCCCTAAATCCGGCCTACGTCCCGATGGTCGTCGACGCGCTCGACCGGGGCGACGCCGAGCGGCTGCGCGAGCTCCTGGGCGCCCTGCACCCGGCCGACGTCGCCGACCTGATGGGCTTCCTGTCGGCCGACGACCGCGAGGAGCTTGTCCCGCAGCTCGACCCCGAGATCCTGGCCGAGGTGCTCTCCGAGCTGGACACCGAAATCCGCGAAGAGATCCTCGAGCACGTTCCTTCCGCGACGCTCGCCAAGGCGCTGGGCGAGATGGAGAGCGACGACGCCGCCGACGTCGTCGACGATCTGGAGGCGGATAAGCGCGCCCAGGTGCTGGCCGCCATGCCCGAGGTCGAGCGGGCCGCCATCGAGACGACGCTGGCCTATGAGGACGAGACCGCCGGGCGTCTCATGCAGCGCGAAGTGGTGGCCGCGCCGCAGTTCTGGACGGTCGGCCAAACCATCGACCACTTGCGCCGCGAGAGCGACGAGCTGCCGGAGCTGTTCTTCGACGTCTATGTGGTCGACCCGGCCTATAAGCCCGTCGGCGCCGCGCCGGTCAGCCACCTCTTACGAACGGCCCGCGAGACGCCGCTCGCCCAGATCATGGAGCAGGTCACCGAAATCCCGGTCGATATGGACCAGGAAGAGGTGGCCTACATCTTCGACAAGTACCGCCTGATCTCCGCCCCCGTCGTGGAGCCGGGCGGGCGTCTGGTCGGCCAGATCACCGTCGACGACATCGTGGGCGTCATCCAGGAGGAAACCGAGGAGGACATCCTGGCCCTGGCGGGCGTGTCCGATGCAGGCCGTGACGCAGGCTTCCTCGGCATCGTGCGCTCGCGCCTGCCGTGGCTGCTCATCAACCTGGTGACCGAGGCCATCGCCGTGATCGTCATCGGCCCTTTCCAGCCGATGATCGCCAAGATCGTCGTCCTGGTGATGCTGTTGCCCATCGTTTCGTCCCTGGGCGGCAACGCGGGCACCCAGGCGCTGACCGTGGCGGTGCGCGCCATCGCCAGCAAGGAGCTGAACGCCGCCAACGCCATGCGCATCATCCTGCGCGAATTGGCCGTGGGCCTGATGAACGGAGCGGCCGTCGGCCTGATGCTCGGCGCCGGGCTCTTCCTCTGGCAGCACGACTTCAAGCTCTCGCTGGTCGTGTTCCTGGCGATCATCGCCAACCTGTTCGTGGCCGCCCTTGGCGGAATCCTCGCGCCGATCGTGCTCGACCGCTTCGGCCGCGACCCCGCGGTCTCGTCCTCAGTGGTGGTCACCTTCATGACCGACTTCTTCGGATTCCTCGCCCTCTTGGGAATCGCCGCGCTTATCCTGTTGTAAGGACAGGCCTAGTAGCATTCCGGCCCAGGAATTGCGGGCGGCAGTTAGCGCCTGTACGCGTTGCGTCAAACTGGGTCAGAGGGCATGCAGCCTCGCCACCGTGTCTCCCGGACCGCGATCGATCTGATCAAGCGGTTCGAGGGCTACCGCCGAACGGCCGCCCAGCTCCCTGACGGGCGCTGGACGATCGGTCATGGCCATACGCTCACCGCCCGCCAAGGCGCGGAGGTGTCTGCGGACGACGCCGAGGCGCTGCTGCTCTACGACCTCATCGCCATCAGCCACGCCCTGAACGGCGCGGTGTTCACGCCGCTGACCCAGAACCAGTTCGACGCGCTTTCGTCTTTCGTCTTCAACATCGGGCTCGACAACTTCCATCGCTCCAGCGTGCTGCGCCGCCTCAACGAAGGCGCGCCCATCCAGGCGGCCTGCGCCATGGAGCTGTGGCGCAAGGCCGAGGTCGCCGGCGAGCGGATCGTCATCGACGCGCTTGTCCGCCGCCGCGCCTGCGAGAAGACCCTGTTCCTGACGCCGGAAGGCGACGCCTGGGTGCCGGCGCCGTCGCCGGTGCTGAAGCCGTTGCTGGATTCCGACGCCTCCGGCCTGGTGCCGAACGAAACGCCTGTCGCGGTGAGCGCCACGATGGAGGGCGAGGACATCGTCCTCCTGCGCGATGGGGAGCCCACGCCGCCGCCCGTGGCGCCGGAGAGCGACGACCAGGGGCCGGCCAGGTCCGCGGCCGAAGCGGTCACCTCACGGCTCTCGACCCTCTTCCAGGAGCCGGGCGAAGAACCCGAGGCGCCGCCGCGGCCGTTGCCTGGATTCCTGCCGCTGGAGGACCCAATGCCCTCCTTCCTGCGCGCTCCGGAGGAGCAGCCGCAGGAGCCTGAGGACGAACCTGCTGTCGAAGATGACGACGAGCCGCGCGGCCGTGACCTGTTCGATCCCGCCCCCGCCAACGATCTGGCGGGCGAGGCCTCGGAGACGGATTCAGGTCAGCGCGATGACGATGAGCCTTACCGCGGGCGGCTGGTGATCGACGATGCCGCACCTTACGAATTCGTGCCGCCGGTGGTGCAGCCGCTGCCGGCGCAGACCCAGGGCGGGATCCTGACGCTGGTGGCGCTGGCGGTGCTTGGCCTCATCTTCTTCGGCGGCGGCATCTTCTGGGCGACGAACGCGCGGCCGGTGGCGACCTCCGTCTGGCTGGGGCCGCGTCTGGTGGGCGGCCTGGCCGGCATCGCCGGCGTCGGCTTCTTCGTGGTCGCGATCTACTTCCTGCTCGACCGCCTGGGCCGCGCCTCCGAACGCCGGGCCCGCGAGCGCCGCTGACGGCCGTCTCTCTCGCCGAGCGGGCGCGACGCATGCTAAGTCGCGCCGCATGATCCCGAACCACGGACCCAGCCTCGAATTCGGCCTCGGCGAGACGGCCGACGCCATCCGCGAAACCACCGCCCGCTTCGCCGCCGACAAGATCGCCCCCCTCGCGGCCGAGATCGACGAGACCAACAGCTTCCCGCGCCAGCTCTGGCCGCAGATGGGCGAGCTCGGCCTGCATGGCGTGACGGTCGAGGAGGAATATGGCGGCCTGGGGCTGGGCTACCTCGAGCACGTAGTGGCCATGGAGGAGGTTTCCCGCGCCTCCGCCTCGGTGGGCCTCTCCTACGGCGCCCACTCCAACCTCTGCGTGAACCAGATCCGCCGCTGGGGCTCCGACGCACAGAAGCGGCGCTACCTGCCGGGCCTGATCAGCGGCGAGCATGTGGGCTCGCTCGCCATGAGCGAGGCCGGCAGCGGTTCGGACGTGGTCTCCATGCGGCTGGTCGCACGCAAGACCGGCGACCGCTACGTCCTGAACGGGACCAAGTTCTGGATCACCAACGCGCCGCACGCCGACACTCTGGTGGTCTATGCAAAGACCGACCCCGAGGCGAACGGGAAGGGTATCACCGCTTTCCTGATCGAGAAGGGCATGAAGGGCTTCAGCGTCTCCAAGAAGCTCGACAAGATGGGCATGCGCGGCTCCGACACTGCCGAGCTGGTGTTCGAGGACTGCGAGGTGCCGGAAGAGAACGTCATGGGCCCCGAGAACGGCGGCGTGGGCGTCCTGATGAGCGGCCTCGATTATGAGCGCGCCGTGCTCTCTGCCGGGCCCTTGGGCATCATGCAGGCCTGCCTGGACGTGGTCCTGCCCTACGTGCGCGAGCGCAAGCAGTTCGGAAAGCCGATCGGCAGCTTCCAACTGATGCAGGGCAAGGTCGCCGACATGTACGTCGCTCTGAACTCCGCCCGCGCCTACGTCTATGCCGTGGCCAAGGCCTGCGACGCGGGGATGACCACGCGGTTCGACGCAGCCGGAGCGATCCTCATGGCGTCCGAGAACGCGGTGCGGGTGAGCCTCGAAGCCGTGCAGGCGCTGGGCGGCGCCGGCTACACCAAGGAATATCCGGTGGAGCGCCTGGTGCGTGACGCCAAGCTCTATGACATCGGCGCCGGCACGAACGAGATCCGGCGCTTCCTGATCGGACGGGAGCTGATCGGCGGATGAAGGCGCTGGGGGCCTTTGCACTGCTGACCCTGATGCTCGCAGGCTGCGCCACGGCCCCGCCTGGGCCGCCGTGCCCCGCCGGTCAGGAGCGCATGCGCACCGCCCAGCTCTTCTTCGGCCGCGATGTGGCGGGCAGGCCCTCGGTCAGCGAGGCCGAGTTCCGCAAGTTCGTGGACGACGAGCTGACGCCGCGGTTTCCGGACGGTCTTACGGTGCTGGACGCCGCCGGGCAGTGGCGCGGCTCGGAGAACAAGATGATCCGCGAGGCCTCGAAGGTCGTGCTGATCGTGTTGCCGCCGAAGCGCGGCGTCTCGGATCGCATCGAGGCGGTGAGGGCCGCCTACAAGGCGCGCTTCCACCAGGAATCGGTGCTGCTGATCACCCAGGCGGCCTGCGTTTCGTTCTAAAGATCGTCGGACATGCGAAGGGCCGCCGGTGGTCCGACGGCCCTTCCACCGGGCGCGCGGCCGGCATGCTCGGGGGAGAGCCTCTCCAGAGCCGGTCGCGCCGCCGCGGTGTGCCTCTAGCGCCGGACCGACGCGGCGCCGCTGGCGGAGGCGTCCGCCGAGGCGTGCGGCGTCGAGCTCGCCGAGGCCGACCCGGCCCCTTGCGCAGAACCGCCGGCTTGGGCATGGCGGGTCTGGACCTGGCCGCCGCCGCCGGCCTGGCCGCCCGCCGCGACGCCTTGGTCGGCGGCTGAGGTCGCCTGCTGCTGGGCCTGGCCCGCAACCGTGCTGGCCTCCTGTGTTGCGCCCGACGCCGCGCCCTGGCCGGTCGCGGCCGCGCCCTCCGCGGAGCCCTTCGCCTTGCGGGCCGCAGAGCGCGAGACGCCGACGCCGCGCGAGGCGGTGTCACGCAGGTGGCCGGTCAGGTCGGGTTGGGCGCCGAAGGCTCCGGAGCCGGCCGCCGAGCCGCTCAGCCCGCCGCTGAGGCCGCCGGTGAGGGCGCCCGGACCGGAGAGGCCGCCGGAGAGCCCGCCCGTCAGGCCGCCGGCGAGGCCGCCTCCGCCGCCCAGGATCTGGGCGTCGGCCGCGGCGGCGAAGGCGAGGCTCGCGACCAGCGTGCCGGCGAGAAGGATGGTGGTCTTATGCATGGAAGTCTCCTGTCGTTACGAAGCTTGCGACAGGTCCAACGACCGGCTTTCGCCGATTCATCCACCGCCCGGCGGAATTTCTCAGCGGCGCCTTACAAGCTTTGCCGGATCGGAGCGCGCATCCTCGCCCACCAGGCCGCGGCCGTAGACCGGATCGGGGCCCGGCGCGCCGAGGTCGATGGCCTCGCGGGTGAGGGCCTCCAGCGCAGAACCGCCGCGCGCCTGCAGGATGGCCAGGCGTCCCGCGACGACCGGGGCGGCGAAGGAGGTGCCCCGCACCGCGACGAAACCGCCGTCCACGCTGGCGGCGGCCATGTCGGCGCCCGGGGCCGCGAAATCCACGTGCCCGGCGCGTCCAGCTTCCGGCAGCACGCGGCGGCCCGCGTCGACGCCGGTGACGGACACCACGCCGGGGTAGGCGGCGGGATAGAGCGGCGCTGCGGCCGGCCCGTCGTTGCCGACCGGCGCCACCACCAGCACGCCCCTGGCGATCAGGGCGCGCACCGAGGCGCCGAGCAGCAGGTTCGGCGGGCCGACCAGGCTGATGTTGATCACCGGCGCCTTGCTCTGCGCCAGCCAGTCGAGCGCGGCGGCGACCGCCTGGGCCGAGCCGCCAGTGGGCGTCGGTCCATAGACGTCGGCCACCAGCAGCGCTGCGCCGGGCGCCGAACCATGGAACGGCCCGGCGGCGCCGGAGATCAGCGAGGCCACGGCGGTGGCGTGGGCGGTGACGCGCGCCCCGCCAGGTGCGAACGCCCGCTGCACAAGCCGCACGCCGGAGAGCGCCGGGCGGCTGGCCGCGGCCGAGCCGTCCACCACGCCCACCGTCAGGCCCCGCCCGTCCGCGCCTTGCCCGCCTCCGGTCGCCGGCGCCGGGCCACCCGCCGCGCCGGCCGGCTGGTAGAGGTGGTTGAAGTCGTACTGGCCGCCAGGATCGAGGTCGCGCAGGCGTCGCACGGCCTCGACCGCCGACAGCCCCCTGGGCAGGCCGAGCACGGCCGTCTCCAGGCCGAGGCCCTGCAGGGCGCCCTCGGCGCGGACGGTGAAGCCCGCGCGGCGCAGCCTGTCGAGCGTCTCGCGGCTCGCGCCGACCGCCAGGGCTTCGCCACGCACCACGGGCTGGCCGTGATCGTCGGCTTCCACCAGGTCGCCGTGTCGACGAAGCAGCCGCTCGGCGGTCAGGCGGCGCACCTCGGTGAGCGGGCCGGAGACCAGGTCGCCCGCCGCGTCGGTCACCCGCGTCGCGGTCCCGCTGACGTCGGGCCGCGGCAGGCTGCGTGGCAGACCGCCCACGCCGCCGGGGAGACCGCCGGGCAGGGGCAGGCCGCCGCCCAGGATCTGGCCCGCCGCCGGCGCGCCCCAGGCCAGCAGGCCCGCGCAGCCCAAGGCGCGTAGGGATTTCCAGACTCGGCGTTTGGGCGTCATCGTGAACTCGTGAAACTCGGCCTTGGCCGCGGCGCACTTGCAAATGGGTCCATGGATGAAACGCCCGGGCCGGTTCGTTACATCCTTCGAGACGAAGGTAGTCCTTGAACGCCTTTGAACGCGAGATGGTCGAGCTGCTGCCGCGCCTGCGCAGGTTGGGGCGAGTGCTGGCCCGCGCGCCGGCCGACGCCGACGACCTGGTCCAGCTCACGGTGGAGCGGGCGCTGGCCAGGCGCGATCAATGGCGTGTGGGGACCCGCCTGGACAGCTGGATGTTCCGGATCATGAAGAACGCCTGGATCGATGAGAACCGCGCCCGCGCTCGCCGCAGCGATGTATTCGCGCCTGAGGAGGAGGGCGAACGGGCCGGCGCCGACGGCGCGGCCGCCATGGAGGCGCGCTTGGCCGCCCGCGAGGTGGAAGGCGCCATGGCGCGCCTGCCGCCGGACCAGAGGATCGCCGTCGCCCTGGTGCTGGTTGAGGGCCTTTCCTACCAGGAGGCCGCCGAGGTGCTGGAGATCCCGCCCGGCACCCTCACCAGCCGCCTGGTGCGCGGCCGCGCCGCCCTGATGGCGCAGATCGGGGAGACTGGCCGATGACCGCCGAAGAACGGCTCCTCGCCTACATCGACGGCGAGCTGGCCGCCGCTGACAGTGCGGCCTTCGAAGCCGAGATGGCGGCGGATCCGCGCCTCGCGGCGCAGGTCGCAGCCCACCGCCGCCTCGGCCAGGACATCGCCGGCGCCTACGCCCCAGTGCTGGACGAGCCGGTTCCGCCGCGACTTTTCGCCCTTGCCAGCGCCGCCAACGATCGAGCGCCGCGACGGCGGCTCGGCCTGCCACAATGGGCCGCCATGGCCGCATGCCTGGTGTTGGGCGTTCTGGCGGGGCGGACGCTTTGGCCCGCGCAAGGTCCGCTGGCGGCGCGGGGCGGCGCGCTGGTCGCTCGCGGCGACCTCGACAAGGCCCTCAGCAGGCAACTCGCGTCGGAAGACGGCGCGATCCGGGTCGGGCTGACCTTCAAGGCGCGGGACGGCGGCTACTGCCGGACCTTCGAGAGCGCCGCCGACCACCTGGCGGGCCTGGCGTGCCGCCGCGATGGCCGCTGGGCCGCCCAGGTCACAAGCGCCTGGAGCCCCGAGCCCGCCGCCGGCTACCGCACCGCGGCCAGCGCCATGCCGCCCGCTGTCCTGGCCGCGGTCGACGCTGCGATCGCGGGCGAGGCCCTGGACGCCGCCGCCGAGCGCGCCGCCCGCGACAGAGGCTGGAAGAACTAGCCGCTATTCGCCCGGGTGGTAGCGCCGCTCGGTGTGGCCCACGAGCTGGTCGGGGTAGAAATAGACCTCGCGGAAGTCGCCGCTCGCGTAGCGGCCGGCCTGGTCGTTGAAGTGCTTCGAGGCGGGATGGCCGCTCTCGCCGCCGGCGGTGATGGCGCGTGCCCGCACCCGATCGCCGAATTCGACGACCGCGACGAAGCTGTTGCCGCTGGAACCATAGTATTTCCGGGTGTCCGGGTAGCGCTTGGCGCCGAAGGAGGCCAGCGAGCCCCACTGCGCCGAGGCGAAGGGCACGGGGATGCTGGGCTTGGCGTCGTCGAAGTGCTGCACGATCTCGTCGTCGACCCGCTGGAAGCGGTTGATATCGCCCCAGCGCACCTTCCAGGTCCCGAAATCCTGGGTCAGGCGGTCGCTCGCCTCGGCGAGCGCCTGCAGCTTCTCGGCCGGCGTCGCACGGGTCGCGATGTACTCGTAGGGATTGACGCCCTCGGCCTTGGCTTTCGGGCCCAGCTTGGCCCAAAGCGCCTCGCCCCAACCGACCGCCAGGGTGGTCGGGACCGAGTCGGCCGACCAGCGGAAGTTCCAGGCGCGCAGGGGCTCGATCGGCTCGCGCAGCTTCGCCTTCAAGGGATCGTCGGCGCTCGCGGCGTCATAGGCGGCGACCAGGCCCGGGACCATCCGCTCGAAGGCCGGCAGCCAGGGATCGAAGTCCGCGTCGATGAGTCTCTGCAAGGTGAAGTCCTTGCGCGCGCTCAGCACCCTGACCGCATGCGGCGTGCGCGGGTTGGAGCCCGCCTGATCCATGTAGCGCGGGAAGGCCTCGGCCTTCGGGCTGTCGGCGGCCGCGGCATGCCAGGGACTGTCGTTGGAGTTGTAGACCCAGCCGGCCTTCGGATTGACCACCTTGGGCATGTCCGCAAACGGCGTCATGCCGCGCCAGTCGGTGGCCGGGTCGGAGCCGTCGACGGGCTTGGTGTAGTCGAAGCGGCTGTCCCGCTTGGGCATGAACTGCGGCAGGAGCAGCGCCGTCTCGCCCTTGGAATCGGCGAAGAGGGTGTTGTTCGACGAGTTGGCGTCGAGTTCGGCCACCTTGAGGAACGCCGCCAGGTCATGGGTCTTGGTGCGGCCGAAGGACTGCTCCAGCGCCTCGATCGGCTTGTTCATCAGCGACACCGCGATCCACTTGCCCTTCTCGGCGCGGACGATCGGCCCGTGGTGGGTGCGGAAGACCGTGAAGCTCTGCTTCGCCATCCGGTCGTTCGATGTCCGATAAGGGATGACGATGGTCGAGGCCGTGAGCGGTCGCGTCTCATTGCCATAGCGATAGGCCCGGGCGCCGGCCTTGCGCACGATGGTCTCTGCGAACTCGTCGACGGTGTCGGCGCCGGTCGAGGTGTGCATCCAGCCGGCGTGCTCGTTGAAGCCCTGGTAGACGAAGAGCTGACCCCAGGTCGCCGCGCCATAGGCGTTCAGTCCTTCGTCGCTGGTCATCTGCAGCTCCGAGCGGAAGAAGAACGAGGTGTGCGGGTTGATCAGCAGCAGGGCGCGGCCGCTCTCCGTAACCTGCGGCCCGAGGGCCATGCCGTTCGACCCGGACGGCTCCTTGAACCGCCAGGATTGATCGTCGGCAAGGGCCGCGGTGCGCTGCGGCCCGTAGAAGGCCTCGAGTTCGTCCAGCGAGATCTTCTCGATGTCGCCGCCGATGCTGCCCTCGGTGAAGCTGAGCGCCATCCAGGGCTCGAAGTGGCGGATCACCCGCGGCTTCACCTTGGGATGCGTCGCCAGGTAGTAGTTGAGGCCGTCGGCCCAGCCGTTCATCAGGGCCTGCAGCCAGGCCGGGCTCTGCGCATATTTCGCTCTCAGATCAACCGGATCGACGAACAGCTTCTGACGCAGGTCCTTCCAGATCGCGGCGTGTCCCTCGGCCTCGGCGGTGCGGCCAAGGGCGGTGATGTAGTTGGTCTCCACGCGGTTGAAGTCGTCTTCGGCCTGGGCGTAGATTATGCCGAACACGGCCTCGGCGTCCGTCCTGCCGTGGACGTGGGCGATGCCCCAATCGTCGCGCACGATGCTCACCTGCGCCGCCTCGGCCTTGAGCCGCGCCGTCTCGCCGGCGGGCCCCGCGTGAGCGGGCAAGGCCGCCGCCGCCGCAAAACCCATCAGCAGCAAGGCGCCCAGTACTCGCATTCCGTCCCCCGATGTTCGACGCGGCCCCGCGCCTCGGCCCTGGCATCGGCAAGCTCAGCCGAAATTGCAACCCCACGAGACGTCCCAAGACATGCGAAGGGCCGCCCCATCGCTGGGGCGGCCCTTCCATAGTCGGACCGCAGAGCGGTTCGCGACCCTGCCTGCTGTGGCTAGGCGCGGACCCCGCAAGCGGAGGTCCAGGTCACGGTCGCCGTGATGCGGCTTTCACTATGAGACACTGGATCACCTCCTTTCAGTTGCTGAGCAAGGAAGTCGAATATGGGTCGCTTCGACCGCGTGCGCAAACGCCGCCTTGGTTGGTTCACCCGGTCTGCGGCGCCTGTGACTTTTGCGCCAGTTCGGCGAGGCTCGGACGGCGGCGCAGGGTCTGGACGGGCCGGTCGAGCTTGTCGAGCGCCGTGATCATCGCCCGGTAGCCCTCGGCCACGGCCGGGTCGTAGGCGCTGAAATCGCGGATTTCGACCTTGGACACGTCCGGCGTCACCAGTACGTCGGTGGCCTCCCTCGCGGCGTTGAGGTCCCGCGATGTCGAAACCGTCGCGGCGCGCATGAGCAGCGAGACAATCGGCGGGCCCTTGCGCCACTGGCCCGACCAGATCCAGCGCCAGACCGAGGCCGGGCGCGCCACGTCGTCGGCGGTGATGCTGCGCCCGGCGGTGACGTCGACCCCGACGATGGGGCCGAGCTGGCTGATCCGCATCACGTCGGCGGGGAAGTTCTTCATCACCGCCCCGTCGACCAGCACATTGTTGTCGTCGGTGGCGGGCGGCAGGATGCCGGGCAGGGAGATCGAGGCCCGCAGCGCCTTCCGGAGCAGCCCGCGGCGATGCATCTGGTAGGCGCCGGTCGTCAGGTTCGACGACAGGCAGAAGAAGGGCAGCCACAGGTCGGCGATCTGCACGTCGCCGAAGTGGTGCGCCAGCCGGTCGTTGACCTTCATGCCATGGGTCATGGCCAGCAGCGGCACGGCGATGTCGTCGAGCGGGCTGGTCTCCACGAACGCCTCGCGTATGCGCCGCTCCATCTCCGCGTCGTCCCAGCCCATGGCGACGCCCGCGGCGACGACCGCGCCCATCGAGACGCCGCCCAGGAAGTCGATCGGCACGCCGCGCTCGCGCAAGGCCCGCACGGCTCCGATGTGGGCGTAGGCGCGCGCGCCGCCGCCGGAGAGCACCAGGCCCACGGACTGACCCGAGAGGATCCGCGCCATGCGGGCGATGTCGCCGTCGTGGTCGCGGCGCAGGTGGAAGAGCCGCGCCGGCTTGGCGACGTCCAGCCAGGCCTCGGAGCCCACCGGCCGGCTGGTGTCCGGCGGGTGCAGCAGGATGAGGTCGACGAGCTGCTGGGCTTGCAGCGGCGAGGCCAGCGCCGCGGCCGCGCCGGCGCCGGACTTCGGCGGGTTCCGGTCGCCCCGGCCCACGTGGAACAGCCGGTCGACCTGGCGGGCGACCACATGGCGCCAGCCGGAATCCGGCGCCTCGGCGACATAGAGGACGAAGTCGTGGGCCCGCTCCACGTCGGAGAACCATTCGGTGGGCGCGCTCTGCACCTCCGAGCCGATCGCGGTGGCCGAATAGCCGAGATCGCCGATCTCGCGCGCCAGGCGGTCCACCAGCGGCCGCAGCAGGCCGGCGCCCAGCGCGATGAAGCCGAACACCGAGGGTTCGCCCACACCGCCGCGTGTCACCGCCTGGCGGCTGCGCAGCATCATCAGCTTGGCGAGCTCGATCATCACCGCGGTGTCGGCTTCGCAGGCTTCCAGGAAGACATCGCGCGGCACCGCGACGATCTCGCTGTCGCGCAGCGCCACTACGTCGGCCGAGTGCGGCGCGTCGGCGATCAGCGACATCTCGCCCGCCGGCTCGCCCGGCCGGATCACGCCCAGGAACTGGACGTCGTGGCCCGGCTCGTGGCGGAAGGCGCCCAGCCGCCCGGCGCGCACGTAATAGAGCTGGTCGGAGCTGTCGCCGGTCGAGAACAGCGTCTGGCCGCCGGGCAGGGAGAACCATACCGCCTCCTCCTGCACGCGCGCCTGACTGAACAGGCGCGCCAGCGCCGAGTCGTCGGGAATGTCGGGCAGGACGGACACAGGGCGGGAGCCTAGCTTGGCGCAAGAGTCGGAGCTATGGCGTAGGTGCGGCGCCGCACGGCCCTCTCGGGCGTTCTATGCAGGCGCGCCCACGAGGAGCTTCCGCATGTCGAACCCCATCGCCGACCCTTTGGTCGAGGTCCCGGACACCAGCCCGACGACCGACCTGGTGAAGATCGAGGCGACCCAGGACGGCGCGGTGACGGTGATCATGCACCGGCCGCAGCGGAAGAACGCCTTCAACGCCGACCTCATCTCCGCGCTCTCGGAAGCGTTCGAAACCCTGCGCGGCGCCGAGGGCGTTCGCGTGGTCTTCCTGCGCGGCGAGGGCGGGACCTTCAGCGCCGGCGCCGACCTCGACTGGATGCGCGAGGCGGTCGACCGCACCGAGAGCGACAACCGCGAGGACGCCTATGCGATGGCGGAGATGCTGAAGCAGCTCTGGGACCTGCCGCAGCTCACCGTGGCCCTGGTGGAGGGCGGCGCGTTCGGCGGCGGAGCGGGCGTCGCGGCCGCCTGCGATCTGGCCGTCGCCACCGCCGACTCCAAGTTCGCCTTCTCCGAGGTCAAGTTGGGTCTCATCCCCGCGACCATCAGTCCCTATGTGGTGGCTGCGATCGGCCCTCGGACGGCGCGCGGCCTCTTCGCCACCGGCCAGGTGTTCGACGCCGAGCACGCCCTGCGCATCGGCCTGATCAGCGAGATCGCCGCCGACGCGGCCGGGCTCGCCGCGGTCCAGGCGCGGATCGGCGCCGAGATGCTCGCCTGCGCGCCGGGCGCGGTAGCCGACGCCAAGCGCCTGGCCACCGACGTTTACCTGCAGAAGATCGACCACGGCCTGATGGAGGAGACCGCAAAACGGATCGCCCAGGCGCGCGTCAGCGGTGAAGGCCAGGAGGGTGTCCGCGCCTTCCTCGAACGCCGCAAGCCGGAGTGGGCGCCCGGCGCCGACTAGGAGCTGCGGGCTGAGGCCCTCCGCCCCACTGGCCAAACCGCCGGACGCGCCCTAATCCAGGGTCATGGCCCTGCACATGATCAAGCTCTGCGTCGGCTGCGACACGGTCGAGGAATTGCTCGAGTGGCGGCAGGCTCACAACGACCCGGACGGGCACTGGATCATGCGCACGCGCCAGACGCCCAAGCGCGCGGCGGAGATGGTCGACGGCGGTTCGCTCTATCGCGTCTTCAAGGGCGTCATCCTCTGCCGCCAGGCGATCCTCGACGTGAACACCGTGGGCGAGGGGATCAACGCGCGCTGCGAGGTGACGCTGGACCACACGCCTGTGCGGGTCGCGCCCACGCCCCGGCGGGCCTTCCAGGGCTGGCGCTATCTGGAGCCGAAGGACGCGCCGCCGGACCTGCCTGTCGAAAGCTTCGGCGACATCCCGACCGAACTCGCCCGGCAACTCCGCGAAGTCGGCGCCTGGTAGAGCTTCCGTCCACAGGCGGCGACGATGGGTGGCGTTGACGCTTCATTTACCAAGGCGCTCCCTAGCGTGATGTGAGTCGGCGTTCGCTGACCTCCGGAGGAGTTTCTGAAAATGCCGCAGGCCAGCGTCATCGTGGTCGGCAACGAGAAGGGCGGGGCGGGCAAGTCCACCATCGCCATCCATACGGCGACCGCCCTCATGCACGCCGGGGCCACCGTGGCGGTGCTCGACCTCGACCTGCGCCAGCAGTCCACCGCCCACTTCTTCGCCCACCGCCGCGCCTGGCTCGGCGCCAATGGCGCGAGCGCGCCGATGCCGGTGGAGCATCCGTTGACCGCCCAGGCCGCGGCGCTCGCCAAGGCGGGCGACGAGGAGGCGCTGGCGCGCTTCGAGGAGGCCTTCGCCTTCGCCAGCGAGGCCGCCGAGTTCGTGCTGATCGACACCCCCGGCAGCGATACGGCGATCAGCCGCGCGGCCCACGGCCTGGCCGACCTGATCGTCACCCCAATGAACGACAGTTTCGTCGACTTCGACATGCTGGGCGTGGTCGATCCCGTCACCCTCGAGTTGACGCGCCACAGCCTCTATTCCGAGACCGTCTGGAACAGCCGCAAGGCGCGCGCCGTGAAGGATCGCAAGACCATCGACTGGGTGGTGCTGCGCAACCGTCTGGCGCCCACCGAGGCCCGCAACCGCAAGCGCCTGGACGAGCGCGTGGAGACGCTTTCCCGCAAGGTCGGTTTCCGCATCGGTCCGGGCCTGCGCGACCGGGTGATCTACCGCGAGCTCTTCCCCTTTGGCCTGACAGTGGCCGACCTGTCGCCGCAGATCCGGCCCGTGGCCATGTCGCTGCAGCATGTGGCCGCGCGCCAGGAGCTGCGGGCTCTGATGACCGCGCTCGGCCTGTCGGGCTTCTCGGACGGCGAGCAGATCGCCGCGGAATAGCCATGCTCTATCTCGCGCTTGGGGCCGCGATCCTCTGGCTCCTGGTGGGCCTCGGCCGCGGGCAGGTGGTCTTCAAGCGCCGCGAATGGCGGCTCCTGTCCGGCGGCTTCGCGATCGCCGCCTTCGCCGCGGCGGCCTTCGTGGGCCTGCGCGGGGCCTGGGAGATCTCGATCGTCCTGGTGATCCTGGGCCTGTGGCTGGTGACCACCACACGGATCAACGCCACGCGGATCTTCGTGCACCGCCCAAGCCGCATGAGCGAGGAGGAGGCGCGCTCGGTCCTGGGCGTGGGCCCCGACGCCACGCCGCAGGAGATCCAGGCCGCCTATAGCCGGCTGATCCGCATGGCCCATCCCGACAAGGGGGGCACGACCGGCTTGGCCGCGCAGCTCAACGCCGCCCGGGATCGCTTGCTGAAAGGCTAGCGGATCAGCTCGGTTCGACGACCATGCAAGCGAGGCGTTTGGCCTTCAGCGCGCGGCAGGCGTCCTTGGCGTCGCTTTCGCTGAAGCCGGTGAACACCGCCTTGTAGCGGCGGCCTTCCTTGTCCGTACCGCCGGTCGCGCCGTCGAACTTGTCGCCAAAGCGCTTCTCGACGAAGGCGATCTGGTGGCGCGCGTCCTTCGGGGAGTGGAATTCGCCGACCTGCACGGCCCACTTGGCCTTGGCGGTTTTCTTCGCGCCTTTGCGGGGCTCGACGATGCTGATCTTGCCGGCCTTGGCGGCGGGCGCGGAGGCGAGCTCGATCTTCAGGCCGTCCTGATCGCCGTCGCCCTGCTCGACGGGCGGGCGCACCACCGGGCCCGAAAGCTCCGGCTCGAACAGGTTCTGCGCGACTGTGATCTTCTCGCCCATGGCGCGACGGCGCATGACGTCGAAGCCGGTCAGCAGCAGGTCCTCGGCGTTCTGGTCGCGGGCGACGCGGGTCGGGCCGCCCAGCACCACGACGATCAGGCGGCGGTTTTCCTTCACGCCGGAGATCGCGATGTTGAAGCCCGAGGCGTTGGTGAAGCCGGTCTTCAGACCGTCGACGCCCGGACCCAGCAGGTGGTTGTGGCTGGTGATCTGGCGGCCGCGGAAGTCGAAGCCTTCCAGGCTGAAGAAGTGATAGTACTGCGGGTAATCCCGCATCACCGCCCGCGACATGATCGCGATGTCCCGCGCCGTCGAGATGTTGCGGCTGTCGGGCAGGCCGTTGGCGTTGGCGAAATGGGTGTTCTGCATGCCCAGCTCCTGCGCTCGCAGGGTCATCAGGGCGGCGAAGCGGCTCTCGGTGCCGCCCAGCTTCTCGGCCATCGCCACCGCGGCGTCATTGGCCGACAGCGTGGTCATGGCCTGGATGGCCTGGGTCACGGTGATCGAGTCGCCCGAGCGGACGCCCAGCTTCGACGGGGCCTGCGCCGTGGCGTGCGGCGAGAACACCACCGGATCGTCCGGGTGGATCTTGCCGGCGGCCAGGGCTTCGAAGGTGAGGTAGAGCGTCATCACCTTGGTGATCGAGGCCGGATAGCGCGGGCTGTCCTCGTGCTTGGCGTAAAGCACTTCGCCGGTCTTCGCGTCGACCACCATGGCCGCGTACTTCGTCTGCGAGGCGAGCAGGTTCTGGAAGTACGGAATCTGTGCGCTCGCCGGCGTTGCGACGGAGCCAATCAGGGTGGTGGCGGCCAGACCTAACGCTAGGAACAGGCGGCGGGCGTGCTGGATCATGCTTCGTCCGTCGAATCAGTGACTTGAGGCAGCCCCTGGCCGCCCCGTGAATCTGCCTACCATGACAGCCAGACCCTTGCTTGAGAGTAAACAGGAGTTGAACGGCGAAATTGTCGCGCCTTGGCCGTGGGCCGCGGGGCGCCGGGAATTCGGGCGCTGTCTTGGAAATGTTGCACTGCACAAAAAGTCGTTGACTGCTGCACTGCAACATGAGACAAGCCAACTGCGTTCACCTAATCCGCGATCCGAATCCGCCCCCTTCGCCGCGGCCTTACCGCCGCACCATCAGGAGATCATCCCATGGCCGCCGCCGCCACCGACGCCGTGAAGTCCACCGTCGACCAATTCACCGCCGCCTCGAACGTCGCCTTCAAGGACGGTGTCGAGAAAACCCTCGCCGCCCTCAATGAAGCCAACAGCGTCTCCAAGAAGAACCTGGAAGCCGTTGTCGCCTCGGTGACCGCCGCGACCAAGGGCGCCGAAGCCCTGGGCGCGCAGGCCATGGCCTATTCGAAGACCTCCTTCGAAGCCCAGGTCGCGGCCGCCAAGTCGCTCGCCGGCGCCAAGAGCGTGCAGGAAGTGGTCGAACTGCAGACCGCCTTCGCGAAGACCGCCCTGGAAGGCTACATGGCCGAGATGGGCCGCATGTCCGAGACGGTCTCCGCCTCGGTGAAGGACAGCATGAAGCCGCTGAACGAGCGCGTGACCGCGGTGGTCGAGCGCCTGCAGGCCGCTCGCTAAGAATTCCGCGTACGGCCTTCGGGCCGATGGAAGTGATGGCCCGGGACAGCAATGTCCCGGGCCTTTTCACGTCCGGACGAAGAATGGTGGCGTCGTCCATCGGCTCGGTGGATTCCGAGCCGTCAGGGCGCTAGACGTGGGGCCATGTCCCAGATCGAAGACCGACTGGCCGCCGCGGGCATCGTCCTGCCGCAGCCGAACCCGCCCGTCGCCAACTATGTGCCGTTCGTCCGGCATGGCGACGTCATCCATATCTCCGGCCAGGTGTCGGTGGACGGCTCCGGCGGGATCAAAGGCGTGGTTGGCGAGGACGTCGACGCCGAGACCGCCAAGCGCGCCGCGCGGCTGTGCGCCATCAACCTGATCGCCCAGATGCGCGCCGCCTGCGAGGGCGACCTCGACCGCGTGGTGCGCGTGGTCAAGCTGGGCGGCTTCGTGCAAGCCGGCCCGAACTTCTTCGAGATCCCCGGCGTGGTGAACGGCGCCTCGGACCTCATGGTCGAGGCCTTCGGCGACGCCGGGCGCCATGCCCGCTCGGCGGTGGGCGTCTATCGCCTGCCGATGAACTTCGCGGTGGAGGTCGACGCGGTGGTGGCGATCTCGTGACCGACCGGCTGGCCACGACGCGGTTCGGCGAGGCCTGGGAGCGGCTCTTCCACCCGGCCATTGCGCACCGCGGCCTGTGGAGCCCGGACGGCCCGCCGGAGAATTCGCTGGGCGCCTTCCAGGCCGCCTGCGTCGCCGGCTACGGCATCGAGCTCGACATCCAGCTCTCCGCCGACGGCGAGGCCATGGTCTTCCACGACGACGACCTGGAGCGGATGACCGGCGTCCCGGGCCGCCTCAGCGACCGCACGACCACCGAACTGGCCGAGCTGCGTCTCAAGGGGACGGATGAACGCATCCCGACGCTCGTGGAGACCCTGGCCCTGGTCGGCCGCCGGGCGATGGTCCACGTGGAGCTGAAGACGCCCTACGGCCACGTGGGCCCGCTGGAGCAACGCGCGCACGAAATCCTGATCGACCATGCGGGCCCCGTCTGCGTCATCGGCTTCAATCCCTATTCCCACGCCTGGTTCGCCGAGCGCTTCCCGGGCGTGCTGCGCGGCCTGGACAGCTATTCCTACAAGCGCGCGCCGAAACTGGCCGAGGCGCAGCGCGCCAGCTTCGCCAAGCTGGAGCATGTGGCCATCGCCAAGCCGAACTTCCTGGCGCTGGGCCTCGACATGCTGCCCAGCGAACGCGCCGCGGCCCTGCGCGCGCAGGGCCTGCCGATCGTCGCCTGGACGGTGCGCGAGCCCGCGCAATGGGATGCGATCCGCGACAGTTGCGACAACCTGATCTTCGAGGGGTTCGCCCCTTGAACAAGCCCGTGGCCGCCACGCTCAAGCCGGCGGTCAAGGTTTGCCGCAGGGTGGCCGATATCGGCCGCGAGGCCTGGGACGCGTGCGCCCGCAATCCCGCCTACGCCGGCAATCCGTTCATCCGCTACGACTTCCTGGACGCGTTGGAGCAGTCGAACAGCGCCGTCGAGCGCACCGGCTGGGGCCCGCAGCACCTGGCCGTCGAGGACGAGGCGGGTCAGGTCGCCGCGGTCATGCCGCTCTATCTGAAGTCCCACAGCCAGGGCGAATACATCTTCGACCATGCATGGGCCGACGCCTACGAGCGGGCAGGGGGCCGCTACTATCCGAAGTTGCTTTCGGCCGCGCCCTTCACGCCAGCCACTGGCGCGCGGCTGCTCGCGAGGCCGCAGGTCGACCAGAACGAGGCGCGGCGGTTCCTGCTCGGCGGTGCGCTCACGCTCTGCGAACGCTTCGGCGCTTCGTCCTTCCACGTGAACTTCCCGACTGAGGACGAGTGGCGCTGGATGGGCGAGCAGGGCCTGGCCCTTCGCGAAGGCCAGCAATACCACTGGGAGAACCGAGGCTACGCCACTTTCGACGACTTCCTGGGCGCGCTTTCCTCAGGCCGGCGCAAGACCATCCGGCGCGAGCGGCGTGACGCCGCCGACGGCCTGGAGATCCTCTGCCTGACCGGCGGCGATATCGGCGAGGAGCACTGGGACGCCTTCTTCGGCTTCTACATGGATACGGGCTCGCGCAAGTGGGGCCGGCCCTATCTCAGTCGCCCGTTCTTCTCGATGCTCGGCGAGCGCATGGCCGACCGGGTGCTGTTGATCATGGCGCGCCGTGATGGCCGGTGGATCGCCGGAGCGCTCAACCTGATCGGCGACGACGCGCTCTTCGGGCGCAACTGGGGCTGCGTCGAGGACGTGCCCTTCCTGCATTTCGAGCTCTGCTACTACCAGGCCATCGACTGGGCGATCGCCCATGGCCTGGCCCGCGTCGAGGCGGGCGCCCAGGGCCAGCACAAGATCGCTCGAGGCTATCTCCCGAAGCCCGTCTACTCCGCCCACTACATCGCTGACCCGGCGCTCCGCGGCCCCGTCGAACGCTTCGTCGCCCAGGAGCGCGAAGGCGTCGAGCACGAGATGGAGTGGCTGGCGGAGGAGTATTCGCCGTTCCGCCACGAGGGCTAGGAACGCTCCCACGCCTGTTTCAGAAGCGCCTCGATGGACGCATCAACCTCGTCCGGCGAGGTCAGCAGCATCTGGCCCTTCAGCCGGTCGCCCCAGCTTTCGCTCTTGCCGCGCGGCGAAAGGCGCGGATCGGCGTCGGGCGTCACGGCGAAGCCCACCATGGCGTGGCCGCCCTTCACCGGGCGGGCGGCCGCCATCTGCACCTTGCGCGACCAGGCGGTGAACGCCTTGCGCTGACCGGTGGTGATGTCGGGCAGCCTGGCGGCCGCCGCCTCCAGGGCCCTCAGGATCGCTTCCGAGGCCGGGTCTTTCCAAAGCGCGGCGCGCATCGGGCCCTCGTCGTCCCAACTGATCTCGGAGGGGAAGGCCACGGAGAGCACGTGGGCGGCGCGGTTCACGCCCAGGCCATGGCGTTCGCGCAGCCAGTCGGCGCGCGCCTTCGGCTTGTCGTGGGGGCAGGTGCGGGCGATGGCGACCCATTCGTCCAGCGTCTTGCCGGTGTCGCGCTCCAGGCTGGCTTGTACCGAGGCGAACCACTTCTGCTGCCGTTCGGTGAGGCCGGTCGGCTTGTCCCGCGGCCCCCCGCCGTCGATGCCCATCGTTCCGCCCCGCGCTGCGATTTGCTACCGAGGACCAGCAAGACCTCGGGAGCGCTTCGCATGAGCTTGGACGGGACCTACGACCAGGGCAACATCTTCGCCAAGATCCTGCGGGGCGAGGCGCCCTGCGCCCGCGTCTTCGAGGACGAGCACGTCTTCGCCTTCATGGACGTCTTCCCGCAGGGCCGCGGCCACACCCTGGTGATCCCCAAGCACTCGACCGCCCGTAACCTCCTGGACGAGGAGCCCGCGGTGCTCTCGCCCCTGATCCTGGGCGTGCAGCGGGTGGCCCGCGCGGTTCGCGCCGCCCTGCAGCCCGACGGCCTGGTGGTCACCCAGTTCAACGGCGCGGCCTCGGGCCAGACGGTCTACCACCTGCACTTCCACATCATCCCGCGCTGGGAGGGCGTCGCGCTGAAGGGCCACGGCGTCGGCGGCATGGCCGACATGGGCGAGCTGAAGGCGCTGGCCGACCAGATCGCGGCGAACATCAGCTAGGGCCAGGGCGACAGGGCCTAAAAGAAAGCCCGGGCTTTCGGCCCGGGCTCCCCATTTCAGATTTTCGGCGGGCCTATTCGACCGGCGCGACCTCGGCGGCATCCTCGGCCGGGGCCTCGATCACCGGTGCGCCGGGTTCGCGGTCCTCGCCTTCGATGTCGAAGGCCAGCTTGCCGTCCCTGAGCACCACCTTGACGTGGCCGCCCTTGACCAGCTTGCCGAACAGGATCTCGTCGGCCAGCGGCTTCTTGATGTTCTCCTGGATAACCCGGGCCAGCGGCCGGGCGCCGTAGAGTTCGTCGAAGCCGTTCTTGGCCAGCCAGTCGGCAGCCTCGTCGGAGGTCTCGATGGTGACGTGGCGGTCGGCCAGCTGTGCCTCCAGCTGGATGACGAACTTCTGCACCACCTGGCGGATGATCTCCGGCGTCAGCGACTTGAAGGCCACCACCGCGTCCAGGCGGTTGCGGAACTCCGGCGTGAACACCCGCTTGATCGCCTCGTCGGCCTCGTCGTCCTGCTTCCCGCGGCCGAAACCGATCGAGTTGCGCTGGGCGTCGGCGGCGCCGGCGTTCGTGGTCATGATCAGGACCACGTTGCGGAAGTCGATCTTCTTGCCGTTGGAGTCCGTCAGGGCCCCGTGGTCCATGACCTGCAGCAGGATGTTGTAGACGTCCGGGTGGGCTTTCTCGATTTCGTCGAGCAGCACGACCGCGTGCGGATGCTGGTCGACGGCGTCGGTGAGCAGGCCGCCCTGGTCGAAGCCCACATAGCCGGGAGGCGCGCCGATCAGGCGGCTCACGGTGTGGCGCTCCATGTACTCGCTCATATCGAAGCGCAGGAGCTCGATGCCTAGCGTCGAGGCGAGCTGGCGGGCGGTTTCCGTCTTGCCGGTGCCGGTCGGGCCGGAGAACAGGTAGCAGCCGATCGGCTTGTTGGCGTCGCGCAGGCCCGCGCGCGCCATCTTCATGGCGGCGGACAGTTGGTCGAGCGCGTCGTCCTGGCCGTAGACCGCCCGCTTCAGGTCGGTCTCGAGCTGCTTCAGCGCCTCCGTGTCGGACTTGGAGACCGACTTCGGCGGGATGCGGGCGATCTTGGCGACGACGGCCTCGACCTCCTTCAGCCCGATGGTCTTCTTCCGCTTGCTCTCCGGCAGCAGCATCTGGCTGGCCCCGGCCTCGTCGATGATGTCGATGGCCTTGTCCGGCAGCTTGCGGTCGTTGATGTACTTGGCCGACAGCTCCACCGCCGCCTTGATGGCGTCATTGGTGTAGCGGAGCTTGTGGAACTCCTCGTAGTAGATCTTCAGGCCCTTCAGGATCTTGATCGTGTCGTCGATCGTGGGCTCGTTGATGTCGATCTTCTGGAACCGCCGGACCAGCGCGCGGTCCTTCTCGAAGTGCTGGCGGAACTCCTTGTAGGTCGTCGAGCCCATGCACCGCAGGGTGCCTGAGGCCAGCGCCGGCTTCAGCAGGTTCGAGGCGTCCATCGCCCCGCCGCTGGTCGCGCCGGCGCCGATCACCGTGTGGATCTCGTCGATGAACAGCACCGCGTCCGGGTGGTTCTCGAGTTCCTTGACCACCTGCTTCACGCGCTCTTCGAAGTCGCCGCGGTAGCGGGTGCCGGCCAGGAGCGAGCCCATGTCGAGCGAGAAGATGGTCGAGCCGGCCAGGACCTCGGGGACCTGGTGGTTGACGATCTTGCGGGCCAGGCCCTCGGCGATGGCGGTCTTGCCGACGCCCGGGTCTCCGACCAGCAGCGGGTTGTTCTTGGTCCGCCGGCAGAGGATCTGGATGCAGCGCTCGACCTCGGCCGAGCGGCCGATCAGCGGGTCGACCTTACCTTGCTTGGCCTTCTCGTTGAGGTTGACGCAATAGGCCTCCAGCGCCTCGCCGCCGGTCTTGACGGTGGGCTTGTCCTCGTCGTCCGAGGCGCCCTTCACGGGCTTGGATTCCGTGGCGCCGGCCTTCTTGGCGATGCCGTGGGCGATGTAGTTGACCGCGTCGTAGCGGGTCATGTCCTGCTCTTGCAGGAAGTAGGCGGCGTGGCTCTCGCGCTCGGAGAAGATCGCCACCAGCACATTGGCGCCGGTGACCTCCTCGCGGCCCGAGGACTGGACGTGGATGACCGCGCGCTGGATCACGCGCTGGAAGCCCGCCGTGGGCTTGGCGTCCTCGCCGTCATCGACCACCAGGGAGCGGAGCTCGGTGTCGACGTAGTTGGTGAGCGTGGTGCGAAGCGCGCCGAGGTCGACGTCGCAGGCCCGCATCACGCCGGCCGCGTCTTCGTCGTCCACAAGTGACAGGAGCAGGTGCTCGAGCGTGGCGTATTCGTGCTTACGCTGGTTGGCGTAGGCCACCGCGCGATGCAGGGATTCTTCGAGAGGTCGCGAAAATGAAGGCAAAGCGCCTCAATCCTTTTCCATGGTGCACTGCAGCGGGTGTTGATGCCGCCGCGCCGTATCAACGACCTGGGCCACTTTTGTTTCCGCCACCTCGTAGGTGAACACCCCACAGACCCCCACGCCGTGTTGATGGACATGGAGCATTATGCGAGTCGCATCTTCGCGCGACTTATTGAAGAATTGCTCAAGAACATAGACGACGAATTCCATAGGCGTGTAGTCGTCGTTCAAGATCAGCACCCGATACATCGAGGGCTTCTGCGTCTTGGGCTTGGTTTGGGTGACGACCGCCGACCGGATGCCGGTGTCCTGATCACCCATTTTACGTTCGGCCATCGAAACAATCTCCTGACGGCGCTGCCGCATCGCCGCCACTCGATTAGATATGCAAACTCAACTCATTTGGAAGGGCCGAATCGTCACGGTCGCCCGCCAATCGGTTAACTGTCCGAAATTCAGACCGCTTTGTGCGCCGCAAATTCTTCTCAATCGGTTTTTGCGCCGGCCTTTGCTCGGAAGATGCGACCCGAAGTCACAGCCCCCGCGCCGAAGCGGGCGCGGATAGCGTCCAGGGTCTTCTCACCCGCCAGCGCGCGGCGCTCGTCGCCGGCGAAGAAGTCGTCCTCCACCGCGCCTGCCTCGACCAGTTCGGCCAGGCCCACGCCTATGAGCCGGTAGGGCCGGCCGGTGACCTCCGGCGCCAGCAGTTCGCGGCCGACGGCGAACAGGGTCTTGGCGGTCTGGGTCGGGACGGGGATCGTGCGGCGTCGCGTGTGGATCTTGAAGTCGGTGGTGCGGAGCTTCAGCGTCACCACGCGGCCGGCCAGGCCATCGGTGCGGGCGTGGCGAGCGACCTTCTCGGCGAGCTCGGCCAGCACATCCTCCAGCTCCGACAGGGTGCTGAGGTCCTCGTTGAAGGTCGTCTCCGCGCTGATTCCCTTGCGCTCCTCGCGCGGATTGACCGTCCGGTGATCCTCGCCGTGCGCCAGGCGGGAGAGGCGTAGCCCATGCGATCCGAAGCGCTCGGCCAGGTCCTTGAGGTCGGCGCGGGTCAGGTCGCCGACAGTGCGGAAGCCGGCCTTCTCCAGGCTGGCCACCATGGCCGGCCCGACTCCCGGCAGGATACCCACCGGCTTGGGCGCCAGGAAGGCCTGCGCCTCCGAGCCGATCACCGAGAAGCCGCGCGGCTTGTCCAGGTCCGACGCCACCTTGGCCAGGAACTTGTTGGCCGCCAGACCGATGGAAACGGTGAGACCGGTCTCCCGCTCAATGCGCGCCTGCAGCCTGGCGAGCGTCAGGGCCGGCGGCGCCTTGTGCAGCCGCTCGGTGCCCGAGAGGTCCATCCAGGCCTCGTCCAGCGACAGGTTCTGGATCAGCGGCGTGAGCTCCCCGGCCATGCCGAGGATCTGCCGGCTGGCGGCTCGGTACTTGGTGAAGTCGGGCTTGATGATCACCGCCTCGGGACAGAGCTTCAGCGCCTTGAACATCGGCATGGCCGAGCGCACGCCCTTGATGCGGGCGATGTAACAGCAGGTGGTGACGACGCCGCGCCTGCCGCCGCCGACGATCACCGCCTGGTCGCGCAGCTCAGGGCGGTCGCGCTTCTCCACCGAGGCGTAGAAGGCGTCGCAGTCCATGTGGGCGATGGAAAGGCTGGACAGCTCGGCGTGCGCCACGATCCGCGGACTGGCGCAGGTCGGGCAGCGGCGGACCGCCTCATCGCCCTGCCAGAAACAGTCGCGGCAGAACGCCTTCATCCACCCCGCTCCAGCGGCCAGAGCCAGGCGGCGCCTCGCACGCCGGAGCTGTCGCCGTGCCGCGCTTTCACCACCGGCGTCGCATAGACATCGGAAAAGGCGTAGGCGCCGATCGCCTCGGTCAGGCCGTCGTAGAGCTCCGCCACGTTGGACATGCCGCCGCCCAGCACGATGACATCCGGGTCGAGGATGTCGCTCACGGCGGCCAGCCCTCGCGCCAGCCGGTCCTTGTAGCGGGCGAGGGAGGCCTGGGCGCGGCCATCGCCGCTCAGCGCCGCCGCGGCGATGGTCATGGCGTCCTCGCCGTCGCCGTGATCGGCCGCGAAGCCGGGGCCCGAGATCCATTGCTCCAGACAGTTGCGGCGCCCGCAGAAGCAGCCCGGCCCCGGCAGCTCGTCCGGCTTGGGCCAGGGCAGGGGTGTGTGGCCCCATTCGCCGGCGATGCCGTTGTGGCCGGCCAGCACCTGGCGGCCCACCGTCAGGCCCGCGCCGCAGCCGGTGCCGAGGATCACCCCGAACACCACCTGGGCGTCCGCGCCCGCGCCGTCGGTCGCCTCGGAAAGGGCGAAGCAGTTCGCGTCGTTGGCGAGCCGCACAGGCCGGCCCAGCACCCGCTCCAGGTCGGCCTGCAACGGCTTTTCGTTCAGGTGCGTGGTGTTGGCGTTGCGGATCAGGCCTCCGGCGGGCGAGGGCGATCCCGGGATTCCGATCCCGACGCTGGCGTTGGTCACGCCGGCCTCCCGCTCGGCTTGCGCGATCAGGTCTCGCACGGTCTGGAGGCTCGCCTCATAGCTTCCCGGCGACACCGCGCGGACCCGGGCCTGGAAGCGGCCCTCGCCGTCCAGCGCCGCCGCCTCGATCTTGGTGCCGCCGAAGTCCACGCCGATGCGGATCATGCCGCCAGCCATACCTGATTTGTTCCCTGGCGTGGAGCCGGGGGGCGTGCAGCGTCCGCCGCCGTTGCTGAACGCTGTCGTCCGAGCCTAGGATCGCATTAGGCGAGGACGGGCAACGCTATGGCGGACGCCAGGGCCGACAGCGAGAGCGCGAGCGAGGCGGAGGCCCGCGATCGGTTCGCGGAGTTCGAACGCGGCGTCCTGCAGGACAACATCATCCTCTGCGACCAGAAGGCGGGCATCCTCCTGGCCTTCGCCGCGGCCATGATCCTGGTCTCCCTGGACGGGTTCGCCGCGCCGGGGCTGCGCAAGGCCGAGACGATCGCCCTGGTCGCACGCGGCGCCTTCGTGCTCTCGGCGCTGGGGTTCCTGGCAAGCTGCTACTTCGCCCTGGCCACCGTCGTGCCGCGTATCCGGAAGGGGCCGGACGACCACATCTTCTGGGAGTCGCCGGTCTTCAAGCTGCCGGTCGAGGAGTACATCGCCCGCCACCGCACCATGGATGTCGAGCGTGAGCGCCAGAACAGGCTCGTCTACCTGCACGCCATGGCGGGCATCTGCAGCAGCAAGTACCGCCACTTCGCCGCGGCGCTTCGCCTCGGTCAACTGGGCTTCGTCGCCCTGGTGCTGGCCGAGATCGCTCAAGCTTTCAGCTAAGCGCTGCGAACACAGAACCGCGTTCTTTATCCGTCTGACACACGACTTGAGGTGTGCTTTAGTTTCCACCCAGAGTTCAGCACGTTTCTTGGCGAAGAAGCTAAGCCATGGCCGAAAAGCGAACCGAACGGCGGCTGGTGGCCATCCTGTCCGCGGACGTGGCCGGCTACAGCGGCCTCGTGGCCGCTGACGAGGAAGCAACCCTGGCGCAATTCGCGGCGCACATGCGCGAGCTGGTCACGCCCAAGGTGGCCCGGCGCCATGGCCGCATCGTCAAGGAGATGGGCGACGGCCTGCTCATTGAGTTCGGCAGCGCCGTCGACGCCATGCGCTGCGCCCTCGACCTGCAGGAGGGGATGCAGCGCCGCAACGCGATGGTCCCCGAGGCGCGCCGGATGCAGTTCCGGATCGGCGTCCACACCGCCGACGTGGTTGCCCGGGACGGCGACATCTTCGGCGACGGCGTCAACGTCGCGTCCCGTCTGGAAGGCCTGGCCGAGCCTGGCGGTGTCTGCGTCTCGGGCCGCGTGGTCGAGGACTCGCAAGGCCGCTTGCCGGTCAGCTTCGAGGACGGCGGCGAGCAGCGGCTGAAGAACATCCCGCGGCCGATGCGGGTCTATCGCCTGCGCCTGCCCGCGGCGCCGGAGCCGCAGCGGCCCTCGCTGCCGCTCCCGGAGCATCCCTCGATCGCGGTCCTGCCGTTCCTCAACATCAGCGGCGACCCGGAGCAGGAGTATTTCGCCGACGCCATCACCGAAGACCTGACGACGGCGCTCTGCCGCTGGCGGTGGTTCTTCGTCATCGCCCGCAACTCGGCTTTCGCCTACAAGGGCCGCGCGGTCGACGTGAAGCGGATCGGCCAGGAGTTGGGCGTCCGCTACCTCCTGGAGGGCAGCGTCCGCGAGGTGGGCTCCCGCGTGCGGATCACCGCCCAGCTCATCGACACGGCCGACGCCACCCACATCTGGGCCGACAAGTTCGACCGCGACCTCGTCGACATCCTGGCCCTGCAGGACGAGATCACCGAGCTGGTGGTGGCCGCGATCGAGCCGGCGATGCTGCGCCGAGAGGGCGTCCGGGTCGCCCGCAAGAACGTCAAGGACACCACCGCGCTCGACTGCTTCTACCGCGGCATGGGGCGGCTGAACGAGGTCTCGCTGGACGGCTACCACGCGGCCATCGCGGCCTTCCGCGAGGCCGTGGCGCGCGATCCAAGCCTGGCGCTCGGCCACATCGGCCTCTCGCGGATCCTCTACGGCGGGGCGATCTACAACTGGTCGACCGACCCCGACCGCGACCTGCAGGAAGCCTACGATGCCGCCACGACCGGCATCCGGCTCGACCCCACCGACGCCTATGGGCATTTCGCGCTGTCGGGCGCCGCGCTTTTTCTGGCGCAGCACGCCGAGGCGCTGGACGCCGCCCAGCGGGCCGTGGCGCTGAACCCGAACTTCGCCTTCGGCTACAACCGGCTGGGCCAGGTGCTCATCCACGTCGGCCGCCCGGCCGAGGCGATCGCGCCCCTGGAACGCTGCCTGCGCCACAGCCCGTTCGATCCGCAGCTCGGCCTGATGCTGAGCGCGCTCGCGCTGGCCCACTACCAAGCCCACGACTATGCGGAGGCCTGCGTCCAGGCGCGCGCGTCGGCGCAGCACGGCTATCAGCCGTCGGTGGCCCTGCTTGGCGCGAGCCTCGCGCGCATGGGCCGGCTCGACGAGGCGCGGCGCGTGATGCCGCCCGACTTCCTCGCCGTCACCGCCAGGCAGGCGTCACGCTTCGCCCCGTACCTGAACCCTGCTGACCGCGATCACCTGCTCGAAGGCCTGGCGCTGACGGGGATGGGCGTGCGGACGCCGGCCGAGGCGGACTAGGCGGAGCTGGCCTGCAACTCGCCGGCGGTTGGTCGCGCATCCGCCGGATAGCGGCTCTTGTAGAAGAGTGTGATCCCGCAGGGCGCGTCCCAGACGTTCAACTCGTAGTCGTAGGCCGGCGCCCAGGCGAAGATGATGCTCCGCGGCGGCGTGGCGGTTAGCGCCTGGTAGATCACCGCGCGGATGCCTTCCTGGATCGCGCCCGGCATGTCGCGCGCGTACTCGACGGCGGCGTTCTTCAGTTTATCGTCGTGTATGAGGAAGTTTAAGTTGAGTGTCCGGCCGGGCTCGAATTCCGAAGCTCGCGCGGCCATGTTCTCGATGTGGTCGTCTTCGAATTCGTGGTTCAACCTGCGGACTAGCGCATAGAACATCACCATAGCCGTTCACCTCGAAATCTCGGGATTTCAACGAACGCCGTTACTGTATCTTTCACCCTAGACGAGAGACCCGGTGCGTCAACGACGTGCCCTTCTCATGCGATTTCTCGTCTCTGCGCGTCGTGAGTGCGTGGAAAGGTCGAAGATTGCTCGAAATCGGCGCGCGCGGGGCGCCGTCTTGCCCTGGACAGACCTTTCGACGCCGCTAGGTTGCGCGGCATGAAGCACTCGCTCAATCTGGCCGCCTTTGCCGCGGCCCTGGCCGTTGCGGCCCCCGCCATCGCCCAGCCCTCGCTCACCAACAACCATCCGCCCGGCCTGGACCTGGCCGGCATGGACAAGGCCGTGAAGCCCGGCGACGACTTCTTCGCCTACGCCAACGGCGGCTGGATGAAGGCGACCGAGATCCCGCCCGACCGGTCTCAGTGGGGCACGAGCGGAGAGCTGATCGAGCTGACCACCGCCCGCGTTCAGGACCTCATCCAGTCGGCGGCCAAGGCCGCGCCGGGGACGGAAGCCCGCAAGATCGGCGACTACTATTCAAGCTACCTGGACGAGGCGAAGATCGAGGCGCTGGGGCTCGCGCCCATCCAGCCGACGCTGGCCCGCATCGCCGCGATCAAGGACAAGAAGGCGCTGGCCGCCGAATTCGGGCGCGAGCTGCGCGCCGACGTCGACGCGCTCAACTCCACCAACTTCCAGACCGGCCACCTCTTCGGCCTATGGGTCGAGCAGGACCTCAACGATCCCAAGCGCTACGCGCCCTACCTGCTGCAGGGCGGGCTCGGCATGCCGGACCGCGACTACTACCTGTCGTCCAACGCCCACATGATCGCCGACCGCGCGGCCTATAAGGCCCACATCGCCAAGATCCTGACGCTAGCGCACATCGCGGACGCGCAGGCCAGGGCGGAGCGGATCTTCGACCTTGAGACCAAGATCGCCCAGGTCCACGCGCCCCGCGCCGAGTCGGAGGACGTGCTGAAGGCCAACAATCCGTGGGCCACGGCCGACTTCGCCAAGAAGGCCCCCGGCCTCGACTGGGCGGCCTTCTTCACCGCCGCGGGCCTGGAGAAGCGTCCCCAGTTCATCGTCTGGCACCCGAAGGCGACCGCCGGGGAGTCCGCCCTCGTGGCCAGCGTGCCGCTTTCGACCTGGAAGGAGTACCTGGCGTTCCGCCAGCTCGACGACAATTCCAACGTCCTGCCCAAGGCCTTCGCCGACGAGCGCTTCGCCTTCTACGGCACGACGCTGTCGGGCACCCCGGAGCAGCTCGCGCGCTGGAAGCGGGCGGTCAACGCGACCAACGCCTACCTCGGCGACGCCGTCGGAAAACTCTATGTCGCCAAGTACTTCCCGGCGGAGTCGAAGGCCAAGGTGCAGAAGATGGTCGCCGAGATCATCGCCGCCTTCAACGTGCGGATCGACAAGCTCGACTGGATGGCGCCGGCCACCAAGGCCGAGGCCAAGCGCAAGCTTTCGACCCTGAAGGTGGGCGTGGGCTACCCCGATCGCTGGATCGACTATTCGACGCTGAAGATCGTGCCCGGCGACGCGCTCGGCAACCAGCAGCGCGCCGAGCTCTTCGAGTACCGCCGCAACCTCGCCAAGTTCGGCCATCCGGTCGACCGCGGCGAGTGGGCGATGACCCCGCAGACAGTCAACGCCGTGAACCTGCCGGTGCGCAACGCCCTGAATTTCCCCGCCGCTATCCTGCAGGCGCCGGACTTCGACCCGGCCAACCCCGTCGCCATGAACCTGGGCGCGACCGGCGCCACCATCGGCCACGAGATCAGCCACAGCTTCGACGACCAAGGCGCCCAGTTCGACGCCGACGGGCGCCTGCGCAACTGGTGGACGCCGCAGGACCTGGCGCACTTCCAGGCTTCGGGCCATGCACTCGCGGTGCAGTACAGCCAGTACCGCCCGTTCCCGGACATCACGCTGAACGGCGAGCAGATGCTCTCCGAGAACATCGCCGACATCGCGGGCCTGAACGCCGCCTACGACGCCTACCGCCTGGCGAACGGCGGCAAGGAGGGGCCGAGCCAGCAGGGCTTCACCGGCGACCAGCAGTTCTTCATCGCGTTTTCGCAGAGCTGGCGGACCAAGACCCGCGAGGCGCTGGCCCGTCAGCGGGCGGTGACCGACGGCCACGCGCCGGCCGAGTTCCGCGCCGACACCGTGCGCAACATGGACGCCTGGTATCCGGCCTTCGACGTGAAGGTTGGCGAGAAGCTATACCTCGCGCCCGACCAGCGCGTGCGAATCTGGTGAGGCGGCGCTAGGCCGGCACGCCGGCCTTCGCCAGGTTCACCTTTGGTATCGGCGCGCGAAAGGCGCCGGCGGTCTTGGCCTTGTCCCGCGCCAGTTCGGCCCAAGCCGCGGCGAAGGCGGTGGGCGTGCGCAGGGCGTTGGCCGCGGGCGTGTATCGGGCGGAGCGGGCTTTCAGCGCGGTGGTGACCTGCGCCCAGAGCTCCGGGTCCTCCGTCGGCGGATCGTCCGTCGCCGCGGCCAGTCGGCGCGGGATCATCAGCACCGCGCGGCTGGCGCTCGCCACCTCGACGGCCACGCCGGCCGGCACCCCCTTCAGCGCCTCCGCGAGGCCGGCCAACGCGATCCGCTCCGCTGAGCCCGTCCGCTCGCCGCCGGCCACGCCGGAGAGCGCGCGCCCCTCGGCCAGCACGAAGGCCCAGCCGCCGCTGCGGAACGCCACTTGATGATCGATTTCGAGCCAGATGCGGATTGGGTCAGCCATGGCGCGGGCTGGTAGCACCGCCGGCCCGTTGGGCGCCACCGGCTAGTCGGCGAACTTCTCGATATGGCCGCGGCCCCAGGTGCGGACCGTCTCGGCGATCGGCATGACGGAGCGGCCGTAGTCGGTCAGGGAATAGATCACCGGCGCCGGGACCTCGCCCGTCTCCTCGCGGTGCACGAGGCCGTCGTCGATCAATTCGCGAAGCTGCTCGGTCAGCACCTTCTGCGAAATCGACGGCATCTCGCGGCGCAGCGCCGCCAGGTGCATCGGCGAGCCCGCCAGCCAGTAGATGATGATCAGCTTCCACTTGCCGCCCACCGCGGCCAGCGCGGCGGTCAGCGGGCAGTCGCTCACCGGATTTCGCCTGCGAACCTGGGCCATGGGTACCTTGACGTGCCTTCTCGTGAAGCGGGCGGCGCTCGACTAGCTAGCCATCCTAGACGAGCGGAGGATGCCATGACGAGCGTGCCCAAACTGTATCGGATCGCGCTGACCGCGTTCTGCCTCGCGACGGCGATCCCCGCCCGATCCGTAGCCGCCGACATCGCTCCGGCGGCTACGGCCCGCGCCGGCGGCCACGACTTCGACTTCGAGTTCGGCGATTGGAAATGCCATCTGTCGCGGCGCCTGCATCCGCTGACCGGCTCCAATACCTGGGTGGAATACGACGGGACCTCGATCGTCAGGCCCTGGTGGAACGGCAAGGCCAACGTCGGCGAGTTGCAACTCCGGGGTCCCGCCGGCCGTATCGAGGGCATGAGCGTGCGGGTCTACAATCCGCAGACCGGCCAGTGGGGCATCAGCTACGCCAACAGCGCGCAAGGCTTGATGGGCCTGCCGATGTTCGGCGGCTTCAAGGACGGGCGAGGGGAGTTCTACGCCCAGGACACGCTCAACGACCGGATGATCTTGGTGCGCTTCATCTTTTCCGACATCACGCCGAAGACCTTCCAGCTCGAACAGGCCTTCTCCGACGACGGCGGCAAGACCTGGGAGCCCAACTGGATTGCCAAGTTCACCCGCTGACGCGCCAATGGCCGGCATGGAGCTTTCGGTCTTCATCCGTTTCCACGCGCGGCCGGGCCAGGCAGCCGCGCTTGCCTCGGCGCTGGATGAGGTCGTCCCGCCGTCCCACGCCGAGGCCGGTTGCGTCTTCATCCAGGCTTACCGCTCGGTCCAGGACCCCGACCTCTTCCACATCCACTCCCGCTGGGTCGACGAGGCCGCCTTCGACCTGCACGCCGGTTTGGCGCACACGCAGCGGTTCCTCGCGAGCGTCCAGGCGCTGATCGACCATCCGCTCGAGGTTGCCCGCACCCGGCCGCTCTGAGGCCAAGCGGCGCCTTGGAAGGTTTCGACCCGAAGTCGGACATTGTCGGACATGGCCGTGCTTGCCAGCCGCTGCATCGTGCGTGAGACGCCCAATGGTCACGCATCTGTGAGCATGGATGTTGCGTTCAGCGCCGGTGGGGTAGTGATGGGCCTCACGCACGGAATCGCCATGTCCATGACCGCCGCCGCCAAAGCGCTCTTCGCCGACGCCGCCCCGCCGCCCGTCACCTCCGCCCTCGACCTGATCGGCCACACCCCGGTGCTCGAGCTCACCGGCATGTTCGACTGCGGGCCCTGCCGGCTCTTCACCAAGCTGGAGAGCGCCAATCCGGGCGGTTCCATCAAGGACCGCATCGCGCGCACGATGATCGAGGCGGCGGAGGCCGACGGCCGCCTGAAGCCCGGCGGGGTGATCATCGAGGCCACCGCCGGCAATACGGGCCTCGGCCTCGCCCAGGTCGGCATCCTGAAGGGCTACAAGCTCGTGCTGGTGGTGCCGGACAAGATGGCGCGCGAGAAGATCCAGCACCTGCGGGGCCTGGGCGTGGACGTGCGGATCACCCGCAGCGACGTGGGCAAGGGCCACCCGGACTACTACCAGGACATCGCCCACCGCCTGGCGGCCGACCTGCCGGGCGCCGTCTACATGAACCAGTTCTCCAACCCCTCGAACCCCTTGGCGCACGAGACGACGACGGGCCCGGAGCTCTTCCAGCAGCTCGACGGCGACATCGATGCGGTGGTGGTGGGCGTGGGCTCCGGCGGCACCCTGACCGGCCTCGGGCGCTATTTCGCCAAGGTCAGCCCAAAGACCGAAATGGTCCTGGCCGACCCCGCCGGCTCGATCCTGGAGCCGCTGATCAACCGCAACGAAAAGGTCGAGCCCGGGAGCTGGATCGTCGAGGGCATCGGCGAGGACTTCGTGCCCGACAACTGCGACCTTTCCCTGATCAAGAAAGGCAACGCCTTCTCGGTCACCGACCGTGAAAGCGTGCAGGCGGCCCGCGACCTGCTGTCCCGCGCCGGCGTGCTGGGCGGCTCCTCGTCGGGCACCCTGCTGGCGGCGGCCCTGCGATATTGCCAGGCCCAGAAGACGCCCAAGCGAGTGGCGACCTTCGTCTGCGACAGCGGCAACAAGTACCTCTCCAAGGTCTTCAACGACCACTGGCTGGCCGACCAGGGCCTCACCGACCGCAAGATCACCGGCGCGCTGCGTGACCTCGTGGCCCGCAACGCCCAGCAGGGCGGGGCCGAGACCGTCGGTCCCGACGACACCCTGGACACCGCCTACAAGCGAATGCGCACCGCCGACGTCAGCCAGCTTCCGGTGCTGGACGACGGACGGCTGATCGGCCTTCTGGACGAGCACGACCTGCTCCACGCGGTGGAGGGCGGACAGGAACGCTTCGGCGACCGGGTGGCGAGCGCCATGGTCGCCAAGCTCAACACGCTGCAGGCCAACGAGCCTCTCGACGAACTGATCCCCATCTTCGAACGCGACGAGGTGGCCATCGTGCTCGACGGCCGCGAGTTCCTGGGGCTGATCACCCGCGTCGACCTGATCAACCACCTGCGCCGGTCGTAAGCGGCCCTCGACCTGGAGTTCTCATGACCGACGGTTCCAATCGCCTGGCGTTCGAGACGCGCGCCATCCACGGCGGCCAGCATCCGGACCCGACCACGGGGGCGGTGATGGTGCCGATCTACGCCACCTCGACCTACGCCCAGGAAAGCCCGGGCGTGCACAAGGGCTTCGAATACTCCCGCAGCCAGAACCCGACCCGTTTCGCCTTCGAGCGCGCGGTGGCGGATCTGGAGAGCGGCGTGAAGGGCTATGCCTTCGCCAGCGGCCTGGCGGCCATCGGCACGATCCTGGAGCTGTTCGAGGCGGGCTCGCACGTCATCGCCTCGTCGGATCTCTACGGCGGCTCCTTCCGCCTGTTCGACAAGGTGCGCCGCCGCTCGGCGGGCCTGGAGTTCAGCTTCGTCGACCTGGCCGACGTCGCGGCGGTCGAGGCCGCCATCACGCCCAAGACCCGGCTGATCTGGGTGGAGACGCCGACCAACCCGATGCTGCGCCTGGCCGACCTGGAGGCGCTGGCGGCGCTCGCCAAGGCGCGCGGCGTACGCATCGCCGCCGACAACACCTTCGCGAGCCCTTACTGCCAGCGCCCGCTGGAGTTCGGCTTCGACATGGTGATGCACTCCACCACCAAATACCTGAACGGCCACTCCGACGTGGTTGGCGGCGTCGTGGTGGCCGGCGCCGAGGGCGAGGTCGCCGACCAGCTCACCTTCCTGCAGAACGCCGTGGGCTCGGTGGCCAGCCCCTTCGACAGCTTCCTGGCCCTGCGCGGGGTCAAGACGCTCGCGCTACGCATGGAACGCCACTGCGAGAACGCCATGGCGATCGCCACCTGGCTGGAAGCCCAGAGCGGCGTGAAACAGGTGATCTACCCTGGCCTGAAGAGCCATCCGCAGCACGAGCTCGCCAAGCGCCAGATGCATGGCTTCGGCGGCATGATCAGCGTGGTCCTCGACCGCGACATGGCCGGCACGCTTCGGATGCTGGAGCGCACCGAGCTCTTCACGCTCGCCGAAAGCCTGGGCGGCGTCGAAAGCCTGATCGAGCATCCGGCGATCATGACCCACGCCTCGATCCCGCCGCACGTGCGCGAGGAACTGGGCATTTCCGACGCCTTCATCCGCCTGTCGGTGGGCGTCGAGAAGGCCGAGGACCTGATCGCCGACCTGGCCCAGGCCCTAGCCTGAGATCGCCGCTTCGATCGCCTCGCCGAGCTCTTTCCAGTCGTCGATCCGCGGATGGCGGTCGGAGCGCGGCGCGAGCGGGCGCAAACGCGGGTCGGCCACATGCTGGAAGGTCGCCGTCGAGGGCGAATGCTCGGCCACCGAATCGAGGTTGGGGATCAGGTCGTCGATGAAGGCGCTTTTGCCGGTGGTCTGGGCGACCAGCCCAGCGGTGATCGGGCCCTTGGGCCCGCTGGAGAGGATCAGCGCCTGCGGCAGGCCGTGAAGCCGCAGCCAGTCACCGCGCAGCACCTCGGCCTCGGCCGGGGCGTTGGAGAGGATCAAGAGCCCGGCCCGTGGCTTCAGCCGCTTCAGCGCCTCCACCGCGCCGGGCGCCGGCTCCAGCTCATGGCAACGCGTGCGGAAGAATTCGTCGAACAGTCGGCGCCCTTCGGTGAGGTCCAGGTGCTCGCGCGCGCCGGGGCGGTAGATGTTCTGGAACAAAGCGAATCGGTCGAACCGCAACTCGTACCCGTGCTCGGCGAGAAACGCCCCGAAGCCTTGCATGAAGAGGCCCAGCACTTCGTCCACGTCGACGATCACCAGCGGTCGGTTCCGCGCCAGCCCCAGCGTCTCCAGCGACGGAGCGCTCGGTGGCAAGGGGGCGGCAGGTCGGTCGGTGGGGCCGCGGTCGGCCACGGGGACTCCTTCGGCTAACGAAGTTTAAGGATATCCATGGGATGAACAAACCAGGGTGGGGAAGTCCGCTGTCTCGCGGTGACCACGTAGACAACGCCAGGTCCTAAATGGCCAAGAAGGTCCTCATCGTCGAGGATAACGAGCTGAACATGAAGCTCTTTCATGATTTGCTCGACGCCCAGGGCTACGAGACGCTGCAGACCCGCGAGGGCCTCCAGGCGTTGGCTTTGGCGCGGGAGCATCACCCCGACCTGATCCTCATGGACATCCAGCTGCCCGAGATCTCCGGCCTGGAGGTCACCAAGTGGCTGAAGGAAGACGACGAGCTGGCCGGGATCCCGGTGGTCGCCGTCACGGCCTTCGCCATGAAGGGCGATGAGGAACGCATCCGCGAGGGCGGCTGCGAGGCCTATATCTCCAAGCCGATCTCGGTCTCCCACTTCCTCGACACCATCAAGCGCCTGATGGGCTGACGCATGTCCGCGCGTATCCTGGTGGTGGACGACATCGAGGCGAACATCCGCCTCCTGCAGGCCAAGCTGGAAGCCGAGTACTACGAGGTGCTGACCGCCTCGGACGGCCCCACGGCCCTGGCGATCGCGGCCTCCGAGAAGCCCGACATCGTCCTTTTGGACGTGATGATGCCCGGCATGGACGGCTTTGCGGTCTGCCGCCGGCTGAAGGACGACGCCGAGACACGCCACATCCCGGTGGTGCTGCTGACCGCGCTCGACGGCCGCGCCGACCGCGTGACCGGCCTGGAGGCCGGCGCCGACGACTTCCTGACCAAGCCCATCGACGACGTCATGCTGTTCAGCCGCGTGCGCAGCCTGACCCGCCTGAAGTCGGTGATCGACGAGCTGCGCCAGCGCGAGGCCTCGGGCCGCCGCATGGGCGTCATCGCCGGCGTCGCCTCGCGCCTCGGCGGCACGGGCGGGCGCATCCTGGTCGTCGACGATAACGGCCGCCAGGCCCAGCGGGTTTGCGCGGAGCTGTCGGTCGAGCATCGCCCTGTCGCCGAGCTGGGGCCGGAAACCGCGCTCATTGCCGCCCGCGGGCCGGTGGACCTGGTCATCGTCAATGCCGCGGCCAAGAGCTTCGACGGCCTGCGCTTCGCCGCCCAGATCCGCTCCGACGAAGCCACCCGCAACCTGCCGATCCTGGCTATCGTCGACTTCGACGAACGCGCGCGGCTGGTGAAGGCGCTGGAGATCGGCGTCAACGACGTCCTGCCGCGCCCGGTCGATCCCCAGGAGCTGGCCGCCCGCGTGAAGACCCAGATCCGCCGCAAGCGCTACACCGACTACCTGCGCGACAACCTCGACCAGTCGCTGGAGCTGGCGGTCACCGACCAGCTCACCGGCCTTCACAACCGCCGCTACATGGAAAGCCAGCTCGAGGCGCTGGTGCGTCGCGCGGTGGTGGGTGGCGGCGATCCGGTGGCCCTGCTGGTCATCGACATCGACCACTTCAAGAAGATCAACGACAGCTTCGGCCACGGGGTCGGCGACGAGGTGCTGCGCGAGTTCGCCGTGCGGCTGGCTTCCAACGTCCGCGCCATCGACCTGCCGGTCCGCTTCGGCGGCGAGGAGTTCGTGGTCGTGATGCCGGAGACCGAGCTGGAGCACGCCCACCGCATCGCCGAGCGCATCCGTCTGCACGTCGCGGGCACCCCGTTCCGGGTGATGGGCGGCGAGGAGCTGCTCTCCGTCACCATCTCCATCGGCGTGGCGGCGAGCCTCGACGCGGAGGAGACGCCGACGCGCCTGGTCCGCCGCGCCGACGAGGCGATGTACGAAGCCAAGGCCCGCGGCCGCAACCGGGTGATCGCGAAGGCGGCGTGACGGCCCGCGCGGGCTGATCTAGCCTCCCGTCAGTTGGGGAGGATTGCATGTTGAAACCCTGGATTTCCGGCGCGCTCGCGGCCCTGCTGCTGGCTGGCCCCGTTCTGGCCGCGAACAGTCCGCCGCCTGCTCAGGGGGTCGAAGAGGTCGTCGTCACCGCCGGCCGGATGGCGGACTACGACCCCGTGCAGACGCCGCAGACTGTCCTGCACAGGCGCGCCGACAACCTCATCACGAACGTCACCGTGATCTGCGACACCCGCGAGCTCAGCCAGCGGAAGGAGGAGCTGCGCGCGACGCTGCGCAACATGATCCACGCGGCCGGCCAGGACAAACGCATCGCTCTTGGCGTCGGCGACGAGGTCGTGGGCGCCTTCGATGAGACCATGCTGGACCAGGTCATCGTGCCGGACGGTAAGGCCGACACCAGCCGCGCCACGGTGCTGGTCAAGACCGCGATCGGCCCTGGCGACAGCTTCGACGCCGCCACCGGACGCATCAAGGAGTTCGTCAAGCGCACGGCTAAGGTCGGTCGTACCGAGGTCCTGCTGAACAGCGGCTGGGAGCTGACATTGATCAACCCCAACCAGTACAGGCTCGAGGTGATCAAGCTGGTGGCGGACGATGCGCGCAAGACGGCCGCGGCCTTCGGCGAAGGCTATGGAGTCGAGGTGCTGGGCCTGCAGTTGCCGGTCTCGTGGTACCAGTCGGGGCCGCTCGAGCTGGCGCTCTACGTACCCTACAAGCTGACCGTCCGCCCGCGGCAGCCCTAGGTGCGGCTGTAGACGAACTGCGTCAGCATCATCCGCGGCGTCTGAAGCACGTTGGGCGTCGGCGCATGCATCAAGAGCGGATGCATCAGGATGACGTCGCCCGGCTCGCCCAGCATCTCGCGGGCCCGTACGGGAACGCCATCCAGCTCTGAACCCTCCTGCATGAAGCGTCGCACGCGGTCTTCGCCGGTGGGCGGTGCTGTCAGGGCCGCGAACCAGGGCGAGCGGGCCGCCAGCGCCTTGCGCGCCTGGGCCGAGGGCAGGGCGCGCCCGGCCGCGTCGGCCAGCGCCTGGATCAGCCGGTGCGAGCCTTCGATGTAGCCCGTGCCACCCCCGGTCGGCCTCGAGGGCTGCAGCAAGACGAACAGCCGCGCCAGGCGCCGATTCATCGGCGGCGCGCCGAGGTCGACATGCCAGTGCTGGTGCGGCACGTCCCAGGCCGCCTCGCCGGTGTGGAAGCTGACCAGCGGCAGCCCCCAGTAGGCGGGCTCTTCCCAATCGCCGAGCATCTCGTCCAGCACCGCGCGGACCGCTGGGCTGGCCATGGCCGCGAATTCGCCCGTCCGCGAGGAGAGCTTGGCCGGGCGAGCCTCGGATCTGGTCCGCGCCTCGATCTTGCGCCGCAGGGTGGCGGCCATGCTGTCCGCATCGCGCCGCGGGACCGCGCCGGCCAGCCGGACTGCGCCCTTGGCGCGATACTCGTCGAGTAGCTCTGGAGTGAGAATTTCGCGAAGCTTCGTCATCGGAAAAGCCTGTGCTGAAACGAAAAACGCCCGGGGCTGACCCGGGCGTTTTCACTGCAACCAGCGTGGCTTGCGATGGCTACTTGATCTTGCCTTCGCGGAATTCCACGTGCTTGCGAACGACGGGGTCGTACTTCTTCATGACCAGCTTGTCGGTCTTGGTGCGGGCGTTCTTCTTGGTGACGTAGAAGAAGCCGGTGTCCGCCGACGAGTTCAGGCGGATCTTTATGGAGGCGGGCTTCGCCATGGGAGGTCCTTAAGCGCGGGGCCGGACGGCCATTGTTGTGAAAGTGACCGACGGCGGATGTTCGAGAGCCGCGGAAAATACGAATCCGCCGTCTAAAGTCAATGGCTGGGCTTCTACAGATGCTCCGGCCGCATGGCCCCCTGGCGGAAGCGCAGGAAGGGCTTGGGCCGGGCCTGGTCGTCCATCCGGGCCACGACTTCCTTCAGCATCATGCGCGTGACCGTGGGCAGGGGCAGGGACTGGGCCTCGTCGAAGTCGACCCAGGCGATCTCCTCCAACTCTCCGCAGTCGGCCTGGCGCTCCAGGCTCATCAGGCGTTCGGCGTCGGCCAGCAGGAACCAGGTGTCGAAGCGCTTGCCGACGCTGGGCGGGGTGATGGCGCGCGCGATGACGTCCATGGCGGCCAGGTCGGCCAGCGCGCCCTGGGCCGTGAAATCGCGCCAGGGCCCGACGGCGGGTCGGACCGGCGCCGCGTGCGCCAGCAAGAGGCCGGTCTCCTCCCAGGTCTCCCGGATCGCCGCCGCCGCCAGCGCCCTCCCGCGGCCGGCGGGCAGGTAGCGGTCGAAGAGCGCGGCGACCTCGGGCTTCATCTCCGTGGCGGCCGGCGCGCGGTAGTCGGAGCGGTCGATCCGACCGCCGGGGAACACCCAGCGGTCGGGCATGAAGCTGTGGCCGCCATGGCGGCGGCCCATCAGCACCCGGGGCTTTCGGGCGTCGCGGCGGACGATCATCACGGTGGCGGCGTTCTTCGGCCGCACGGCGCGGGCGCCCGGGATCCGCGGCGGGCCCTCGGGCTTGCGGAACTGGCTTTCAGCTTCACTCATCAAACAACTGTATGGCCCACCGCGTGGCGAAGGGAAGGGCGCCGCTGCGGAAGCCGGCCTAGCGGCGTGGTCCGCCCTTCTTGCCGGTGCGGATGTTCTTCGGCCGGCCTTGAGGTCCGCGCTTGGGGCCGCGGAAGCCACCCCCGCCGCCCGCCCTCGGTCCGCCGGGCCGATGGTCGCCGCGGGCGCGCATCCCGAGCCTGGGCTTGGGCGCGTTGGGGTCGGCCGCCGCCGGCTCGCTCAGCATCTCGAAGACCAGGCCGCCGGTGATCGGCGTCGCCTCGGCGAGCTTCACCTGCACCGCCATGCCCAGCGGCCAGCGCGCCCCGGTCCGCTCGCCGACCAGGGCGTGAGCCCGGTCGTCGTGGACGAAATATTCGCCGCCCAGCTTCGAGACCGGCACAAGGCCGTCGGCGCCGGTCTCGTTCAGCCGCACGAAGAGGCCGAAGCGGGTGACGCCGGTGATCCGCCCGTCGAACTCGGCGCCGACGCGGTCAGCCAGGAAGGCCGCCACATAGCGGTCGGTGGCGTCGCGCTCGGCGGCCATGGCCCGCCGCTCGGCGAAGGTGATGCTTTCGGCGGTGTCCTTCATCTTCTGGATGTCGCGATCCGACAGGCCATCGGAGCCCAGGCCCAGCGCCGTGATCAGGCCGCGGTGCACGATCAGGTCGGCGTACCTTCGGATCGGCGAGGTGAAGTGAGCGTACTTCGTCAGGTTCAGCCCGAAGTGGCCGATGTTCTCCGTCGAATAGATCGCCTGCATCTGGGTGCGCAGGACGACCTCGTTGACGATGTCGCCGTTCGGGCCGTCGCGGGTCTCGTCGAGCAGCTTGTTGAAGCGGTCCGTGCGCGGCGCCTCGCCCTTCGACCAGGCGATGCCCAGCGTCTGCAGGAAGTCGACCAGCGCCTGGACCTTCTCCTGGCTCGGCGTGTCGTGGATCCGATAGATCAGCGGCGTCCTCTTGGCCTCCAGCGTCTCGGCGGCCGAGACGTTGGCCTGGATCATCATCTCCTCGATCAGCTTGTGGGCCTCGAGGCTGGCGCGCGGCGTGATCGAGGCGACCTCGCCCTCGTGGTTGATGACGATGCGGCGCTCGGCGCTCTCGATGGCCAGGGGCGAGCGGGCGTCGCGGCCCTTCTTCAGCACCGCATAGGCCGCGTAGAGCGGCTGGACGATCGACTTGGTGATCGGGCCGGTCTTGTCGTCCGGGGTCCCATCGGCGGCGGCCTGGGCCTGCTCGTAGGAGAGCTTGGCGGCCGAGCGCATCAGGCCGCGGATGAAGCGGTGGGACCGCTTGCGCCCATCGGCGCCGAACACCATCCGCACCGCCAGGCAGGCGCGGTTCTCGGCCTCGCGCAGGCTGCAGAGGCCGTTGGAGAGCACCTCCGGCAGCATCGGCTCCACCCGGTCGGGGAAGTAGACGCTGTTGGCCTTCTCCCGGGCCGTCTCGTCGAGCGCCGAGCCCGGGCGGACGTAGGCCGCGACATCGGCGATGGCGACCCAGACGATCCAGCCGCCGGGGTTCTTCGGGTCGTCGTCACGCTCGGCATAGACCGCGTCGTCGTGGTCGCGCGCGTCGGCCGGGTCGATGGTGATGAAGGGGACCTGGCGCAGGTCGTCGCGGCCGGCGAGCGTCGGCGGCTGGGCGGCCGCGGCCTCGGCCTCCGCGGCGGCGGGGAAGCCGGTCGGGATGCCGTGAGCGTAGATGGCGATCAGCGAGGCGGCGCGCGGCTCGTCCTCGCGGCCGATCACTTCGATGAGCTTACCGCGCTTGGGGCCGTAGCGGGTCTCGGCGGTCGTCGCCTGGGCCAGCACCAGGTCGCCGTCGCGCAGCTCCTGGGCCTGGGGATCGGTGAGCAGCAGGCTGTCCTTGGAGCGGCGGTCCACCGGCTCGACGCGGACCTCGCGCCGGGCCTTCCTGATGACGCCCAGGATGCGTTGGCCGCCGGCGCCCAGCGCCTTGATCAGCCGCGCCTCGGTCTGGCCGTTCTCCAGCTTGACGAAGCGCACCAGAAGGCGGTCGCCGATGCCGGGCGCGGGGCCGACGTCCTCCTTGCGGGCCGGCGCGAGTGTGACCAGCGGGGCGTCGTCACCCTTGGTCAGGCGGACCAGCAGCTCGCCGTCCGGGTCGCGTTCGATGACGTCGACGACGCCGACCTCGGGCAGGGCGCCGGCCTCGGCGAAGCCGCGCCGTCCGCGGCGGCCCAGCGCGCCCTCGGCCTCGAGGGTCTGCAGCAGATGGCGCAGCGTCCGGCGCTCCTCGCCCTTCAGGCCGAAGGCCCTGGCGAGCGCCGCCTTGTCGGTCTCGCCGCCTTCGCGGATGTACTTGAGCAGGGTGTCGCGATCGGGAATGCCGCGTTGCGGACGATGCTGTGATTGGGGTGCGGCCTTCGCGGCCGGCTTGCCCTGAGGCGTTCCCGCGGCCTTGCCGGCGGGGTTGTTTTGGAAACGTGAGCCCTTGGGGGCGCGAGTCTTTGGCATATGGGTGCTTAGCACCTTTCGTAGGTGTTCTTGATCTATGGGAATGGCGGAAAGGACGGGGCGCCGCTGGGGCAGCCGCTCGGTCCAGCGCGCCCATTGGCGCGCCTCACGCCAGGCTCATATAGGCGCTTGAGGTTAAGATTGCACGCTCTAGGCCGTTTCAGCTCGCGCTGAGGAAGGCCGCCATGGCCGGAAAGGCCGTGCGGTCCTGGACCATGAAGAGGTGCCCGCCCTCGAAGAACTGCAGCTTCGCGCCCGGGATGCGGCCGGCCATCTTCTCCTGGGTGGCGGGCAGCGCGATGCCGTCATAGCGGCCGCCGGCGACCAGGGTCGGGCAGGCGATCCGGCCGAGGCGCTCCCAGGCGTCGTGCGCGGCGCGGGCGACGAGTTGCCGGTGTGCGCCCATGGCGTGGCCAGGCTCGTCGGCGTAGGGGTCGGCCGCGCCCATGGCTAGGAACATCGCGTACTGGTCAGGGTTGGCCTTGGCCCAGGCGTCGTCGCGGCGCGTGTCGCTGATCGGGATCAGGTAGCGAGCGCGCGCTTCGCCCTTCAGGTGCTCGATCTCGTGGAACGGGAAGGAGGCGCCGCCCGCGCCGCCAGGCGAGGTGCAGGCCAGCACCAGCCGTTTGACCCGCGCCGGATGCCGGATCGCCAGCTCCTGGGCCACCATGCCGCCGAACGAGACCCCGACCACCAGCGCCTGGTCCCAGCCCTGCTCGGCCATCAGGGCCGCGGCGTCGTCGGCATAGTCGGCCATCGAATAGGGCGCGTCCGGCTTTTCCGAGCGGCCCAGCCCGCGCTGGTCGTAGGCGAGCAGGTCAAAGGCCTTCGCCAGCGGCCCGTCGAATACGTTCGGCCTGGTCCGCAGGTCGCCGCCGGTGCCCGAGATGAACAGCAGCGGCGGTCCGGCGCCCGCGCGCTCGTAGTTGAGGTCGATCCCGTTGGCCCGGGCGATCGGCATGGACGGCTCCCCGACACCCGCTCATCCCGCGAATGCGGAGACCCAGGCTTCCAGGTCAAAGCCTAACCGGCAAGCCCCGCGATCTGGAAGCGCCACGGGCGAGTCCAGCCGAAAAAGCGTAGCCTCGGGGCCCGCCGCAGGGCGAAGAAGGCCCCCCGGTCGGCGAGGTCAGCCCTCTTCACCCAAAGGCCGTGTCAGGCGGCGGCGAGCGCCTTGCGACGACGGCGCAGGAGCGCGCCGGCCCCGAAGAAGCCCAGCAACATCATGCCCCAGGTCGCCGGCTCAGGGACGCCCAGCGGCCCGTTGGTGGCGAACCCCGTCGCTACCGCGCCCAGGTCCGAATTGCAGGTCGGATTGGCCGAGGTGTCGCAAACCGCGATGTGCGCGGCGACGCTGTGCCCGGCGGCGTTGGCGGTGAGCACATCGTCGGACGTCGCCCACGTTCCGCTGAGGTCGGTCAGTCGGAACGAGATCGTGGTCGATGGCTGACCGAAGCCGTCGAACTGGTTGAGCGTCTGGTTGAAGACGCCGTGCCCGTCCACGTTTCCCGAGCCCCCGTCGCTGAGGGCGCCGCCGTTACCGGTCAGGTTGGTGATGGACCACGTCGTGGCGTTCACGTTCACGTCGGCGGAGCCGCCGTCGATGAAGAAGTAGTCGTAGATCCCCACCGAACCGGCGGTGAAGGTGACATCGGCGGTGGTGGCGTTGACGAGGTTGACGTCCACGCTCCCATAAGGGCTGGGGTAGCCGCTGATGGCGGAATTCCCCAGGTTCAATGAGAAGGTGGTGAGGGCCGATGCCGCTGTGCCGAAGGTCAGCGCCAAGGCCGAAGCGGCTGCCGCCGCAAGGATTTTTGATCTGGTCATCTGAACAGCCCCTCCTGTGAAAGGAGATCTAGTGGCCCCTCGACCTGTACCCGAACTACGCGCTCGCGCATTCGGTCTGTCAAATTAAGAAACCGATGTTACGTGAAGTTGAAAAATCCCTCTCCAGACGATTTTCCAGCATCGCTCGGCCAGATTCCGAAATCGCCCGCCGCGGACTTTGCCGCCGCCCACGTTTCGACAGCATCGATCCGCCCCGCCTGAGCGGGGGTGCGCGGCGGGGCTAGGCCGAGGCCTTCTTCTTGGCGAGCGCCTTCTTCTTCACGGCGCCCTTCTTCGCAGGCGCCTTCGCGGCCGGCGCTTTCGCGGCCGCCTTGGCCTTGGCCGCGCGCGCCGGCTTCTTCTTGCCGCCGCCGGGTTTGGCCGCGCGTTCGGCCAGCAGGGCGACGGCCTGTTCCAGGGTCACGGCCTGCGGGTCGGTCCCGCGCGGGACATTGGCGTTGGTCGCGCCGTGCTTGATATAGGGGCCATAGCGCCCCGAGAGCACACGGATCGGCGCGCCGTCGGCCGGGTGAGCGCCCAGGTCCTTGAGCGCCGAGCTCTCGCCGCCGCCCCGCCGTCCGGCCCGCTTCTCGGCCAGGAGCGCCACGGCGCGGTTCACGCCCACCTCGAACACCTCGTCGGCGCCCTGCAGGTTGGCGTAGGTCCCGGCGTGCAGCACGAAGGGGCCGAAGCGGCCGATGCCGGCGGTGATCGGCTGGTTGTCCTCGGGGTGCAGGCCCACCTCGCGCGGCAGGCGCAGCAGCCGCAGGCCCTTCTCCAGGTCCATGTCCGGCGCCGACCAGCCCTTGGGCAGGCTGGAGCGCTTGGGCTTCTCGCCGTCCCCCAACTGCACATAGGCGCCGAAGCGGCCGGACTTCAGGAAGACGGTCATGCCGGTGTCGGGGTCGACGCCCAGGGCGCGGTCGCCGGACGCCTGCTCGCTGTCTTCGGCCTGGCCGATCGGGCGAGTGTAGCGGCACTCCGGATAGTTTGAGCAGCCGACGAAGGGCCCGAAGCGGCTGGTCTTCATGCTGAGCCGGCCGCCGCCGCAGGTCGGGCAGGTCCGCACGTCCGAGCCGTCGGCCTTCGGCGGATAGAGGAAGGGCGCCAGCGCCTCATCCAGGCTGTCCAGCACCGAGCGCGTCGTGAGGCCCAGGATCTCCTCGGTTTTCGGATAGAACTCCTTCCAGAACTCCCGAAGCAGCACCTTCCAGTCGAGGTCGCCGGCGGAGACCTTGTCGAGCTTCTCCTCCAGGTCGGCGGTGAAGTCGTACTCGACATAGCGGAGGAAGAACTCCTCCAGGAAGATGGTCACCAGCCGCCCCTTGTCCTCCGGGACGAAGCGGTTCTTGTCCATCCGCACGTATTCGCGGTCGCGCAGGACGGTCAGCACCGAGGCGTAGGTGGACGGCCGGCCGATGCCGAGCTCCTCCATCTTCTTGACCAGGCTCGCTTCCGAATAGCGAGGCGGCGGCTCGGTGAAGTGCTGGTCGGCGCGGGTGGCGATCGTCTTGGCGGCCGCCCCTTGCGTCACCGCAGGCAGCTTGGAGACGGCTTCTTCGTCGGCGTCGTCGCGGCCTTCCTCGTAGACCGCCAGGTAGCCGTCGAAGAGGGTGACGTCGCCTGAAGCCCTGAGCGCCGTCTTCCCGTCACTGGACTCCAGGTCGATGGTGGTGCGCTCGATCCGCGCGCTTTCCATCTGCGAGGCGATCATCCGCTTCCAGATCAGCTCGTAGAGCCGGCCCAGGTCCGGCTCCAGGCGCAGCTTGCCGGGGTTGCGGGCGAGGCTCGTCGGCCGGATCGCCTCGTGCGCCTCCTGGGCGTTCTTGGCCTTGGTGGAATAGATCCGCGCCTTCTCCGGCACATAGTCGCGGCCGTAGAGCCCGCCGATCACGTCGCGCGCCTCGTCCAGCGCCTCCGGGGCGGTCTGGACGCCGTCGGTCCGCATATAGGTGATCAGGCCCACGGTCTCGCCGCCTATGTCGACGCCTTCGTAGAGCCGCTGGGCGGCCTGCATGGTCCGCTGCGCATTGAAGCCCAGCTTGCGCGCGGCTTCCTGCTGCAGGGTCGAGGTGGTGAAGGGCGGCGGCGGCGAGCGCCGCGCCGGGCGCTTCTCGACGGCCGCCACCGTGAAGCTCGCCGCCTTGACCGCGTCGCGGGCGGCGAAGGCCTGGGCCTCGTTGCCGAGGTCGAACTTGGTCAGCTTCTTGCCGTCGTGCTTGGTCAGGCGCGCCAGGAACGGGTCGCCGCCGGCCGCGACATCGGCCTCGACGGTCCAGTATTCCTGGGTCTTGAAGTTCTCGATCTCGATCTCGCGGTCGACCACCAGGCGCAGGGCCACCGACTGCACGCGGCCCGCCGAGCGCGAGCCCGGCAGCTTGCGCCACAGCACCGGCGACAGGGTGAAGCCCACGAGATAGTCGAGCGCGCGGCGCGCCAGGTAGGCGTCGACCAGCTCCATGTCGATGTCGCGCGGGGCCTTCATGGCCTCGGTGACCGCGGCCTTGGTGATGGCGTTGAAGGTCACGCGCTGGACGGTGACGCCAGCCAGCACCTTCTTTTTCTTCAGCACCTCCAGCACGTGCCAGGAGATCGCCTCGCCCTCGCGGTCGGGGTCGGTGGCGAGGATCAGCTTGTCGGCGCCCTTGGCGGCCGCGGCGATGTCGTTGAGGCGCTTGGCGGACTTGGCGTCCACCTCCCAGCTCATGTCGAAGTCGTCGTCGGGGCGCACCGAGCCGTCCTTGGCCGGCAGATCGCGCACGTGGCCGTAGGAGGCCAGCACCTTATAGTCGGAGCCCAGGTACTTGTTGATGGGCTTGGCCTTGCCCGGGCTTTCGACGACGACGATGTTCATGCGAGGTGGCTGGGATTCCGTGGGCGGATCGTGGCGGCTGGGGCCGGCACGGTGAAGGACGCGGAAAGTGGGGGGAGCCCCTAGGGCCTGTCAACGCCCCTTGCGGACGCCCCTGTGGGAGCCCCCTAAAGGGGCTCTTTTTTTCGGCCTGCAGACACAGAAGGGCCGGCGAACCCGAAAGCGCGCCGGCCCAGCCGTTGTTTACGAGAGTCGCGTCGTCAGCCGGCGGGCGGAGCCTGGCGGGCCGAGCGCATCTTCATCATGGCGTCCTTGCACGGCTGGCTGGCCTTCTCGGCGTTGTCGCGCAGGCACATCATGGCGTCGCGGCCTTCCTTGCCGTCGCACAGGGTCTTCATGTCCGCCGTACAGGCCTGGCGCATGGCCTGGCGCGCCGCCTGCATTTCCGGCGTCGGCGCCGGACGCCCGCCGCCGGCCGGCTCTTGCGCGAAGGCCGAGCCGCCGATGGCCAGGGCGGCCAGGGTGATCGCGATTTGCAGCTTCATTCGAGAACGTCTCCGACTTGATTGGCCCGACAGGTCGGGCCAGTCCCTTGCGCGGGATTGTCCCGGCGGGCTGCGGTCAGAATGCGGCGCCTATGTTGCAGCCACCATGCCGCCGGATTGCAGCTCTGCACGACCGGCCAGCGACAGCTCCACCAGGGCGGCGAACACCAGGGCCGCCGGGGCGCCGGTCGCGCGCACCAGCTCGTCGCGCGACACCGGGGTCGGAGAGAGCAGGGCGCAGACCGCCTCGCGCAGGGCGTCGTCGGGGTCCGGCGTCGGGCCGGACGCATAGCCGCCGCGGTCCGGCTCGCGGAACCCGCGCAGGCCCTCCAGCGCGCGAAGCACGTCGTCGGCGCCTTCGCAGAGCGCCGCGCCCTGGCGGATCAGGTCGTTGGTCCCCTTGGCGCGCGGGTCGAGCGGCGAGCCCGGCACGGCCAGGACCTCGCGGCCCTGTTCGGCGGCCAGCCGCGCGGTGATCAGCGAGCCGGACCGCAGCTCGGCCTCCACCACCACGACCGCCCGCGACAGGCCGGAGATGATCCGGTTGCGCCGCGGGAAGTCCCGGGCTGTCGCCGTGCGGCCGGGCTCGTTCTCGGAGACCACGCAGCCGGCCTCGGCGATGCGGGCGTACAGCCCGGCGTGCTCCGGCGGGTAGATGTCGTCCACTCCGCCGCCCAGCACGGCCACGGCGCCGGTGGGCAGGGAGCCTTCGTGCGCCGCCGCGTCGATGCCTCTGGCGAGGCCCGAGACGACCACCAGGCCGCTCTGACCGAGCTCGGCGGCGAGCCCGCGCGCGAACCTCTGCCCTGCCGCCGAGGCCACGCGCGCGCCGACAATGGCGACGCTGGGCTGATCCAGCAGCTCGACCCGGCCCCGCGTCCAGATCACCGGCGGCGGCGGATCGAGCGCGGCCAGGGCCTGCGGGAAGGCGGGTTCACAAGACGCGATCAGCCGCGCGCCCAGCGCCGCCCCGTCGGCGAGCTCCTTGTCGACCTGCGCCTCGGTCGCGAGCTTGATCGGCCGGCCGCCACGGCGCGCCAGGTCGGGCAGGGCGGCCAGCGCAGCGGCGGCGCTCGCGAAGCGCTGGAGAAGCTGGTCGAAGGTGACGGGGCCGACGTTTTCCGTGCGCGCCAGCCGCAGCCAGTCGCGCCGCTCGGCCTCCGAAAGCTCATAGATCACGAAGCAGCGGCCTTCTTCCCGCCGATCTTCGGCTCCTCGCCCTTCAGCAGGCGCGCGATGTTCTCGCGGTGGCGGATGTAGATCAGCGCCGCCATCGCCACCGCCAGCACCGCCACGGCCGGGCGATGTAGCAGCACGGCCGCGATCGGCGCCACGACCGCCGCCGTCAGCGCCGCCAGCGACGACATGCGCAGGAGCGCCGCCATCAGCAGCCAGGTCGCGCCTGCGATCAAGCCCACAGGCCAGGCGGCGGCTAGCAGGGTCCCGAAGAAGGTCGCCACGCCCTTGCCGCCCTTGAAGCCCAGCCAGACCGGGAACAGGTGCCCGAGGAAGGCCGCGCCGCCGGCCAGGCAGGTCAGCACGCCTTGCGCCTGGTCGCTCAGCCCGCGGGTCGCCAGCCAGGCGATCAGCACCGCCACGGCGCCCTTGCCGCCATCGCCCAGCAGGGTCAGGGCCGCCAGGTCGCGCCGCCCCGAACGCAGCACATTGGTCGCCCCGATATTGCCCGAGCCGATCGCCCGCGGATCGCCGGCGCCGGCCGCCTTCATCACGATCACCCCGAAGGGGATCGAGCCCAGCAGGTAGCCGCCGACCGCGGCTGCCGCGATCTGCAGGTCGGTCAGTCCCTCGAACATGCAACGCTCCCTCGGCGGCGACCTCCAACGGATCGAGGCCGCCGTTTCCCGACGCGCGATGATCGCTTGACGCTGAGAATATAGCCAAATAGTTATAGAACCCATGAGTTATTCACTGATGAGTTCCGAACGCCTCGACGCGACCTTCATGGCGCTGGCCGACCCCACGCGCCGGGCGATCCTGGCGCGGCTGGCGGACGGGGAGGCGTCGGTGAACGAGCTGGTCCAGCCCTTCGCCATGAGCCAGCCGGCGATCTCCAAGCATCTCAAGGTGCTGGAGCGGGCAGGGCTGATCAGCCGCGGGCGCGACGCCCAGCGCCGGCCCTGCCGCATCGAGGCCGCCGCGCTCGCCGAGGCCAACCGCTGGATCGAACGCTACCGGGCGCTCTGGGAGGGCAACTACGCCCGCCTCGACGCCCTCTTGGACGAACTGAATCCTCAGAAGAAGGACTGAACCGATGCCAAAGCCCGTCACCGTGACCACGCCTTCGGACCGCGAGATCGAAGTCTCCCGCGTGTTCGACGCTCCGGCCGCCCTGGTCTGGGACTGCCACACCAAGCCCGAGCTGGTGCGCCGCTGGATGCTGGGCCCGCCGGGCTGGAGCATGCCGGTCTGCGAGATCGACCTGCGGGTCGGCGGCGCCTACCGCCATCGCTGGCGCAACGACGCCGACGGCACGGAGTTCGGCGAGACCGGCGTGCACCGCGAGATCGTCCCCTTCAAGAAACTCGTGGCGAGCGGGCAGATGGAGGGCTTCGGCGGCGAGGCGGTCAACACCATGACCTTCGTCGAGGCGGACGGCCGCACCACCGTCACCGTCAACATGCTCTTCCCGACCAAGGAGATCCGCGACGGCGCTCTGCAGTCCGGCATGTCCGATGGCATGGCCATGGGCTACGACCGCCTGGACGAGATCCTGGCAGAGCAGAAGGTCGGCTGAGGGCCGCCGCGCTCCGCCGGCGCTCAGACGTCGGCGGAGAAGGTCGCCTTCAGAGCCGCGATCCGGGGCTCGTTGCGGCGGTAGAAGGTCCACTGCTTGATCCGCTTGGCGGTCACCAGGTCGGCCTGCACCAGGATGCGCATGTGTTCGCTGAGCGTCGGCTGGCTCACCCCCAGCTTCTCGGCGATCAAGAGGCCGCAGACCCCGTCGGTCACCAGGTCGCCGTCCACCTGCTCGCGGAAATGGGCGCGGGGCGTCTTCAGCCAATGCAGGATCTGCAGGCGGCGGTCGTTCCCGAGCGCCTTCAAGGCATCGACGATAGGCATATTGCCATATGGCTAAGTGACTATACTGTCCGTCAGGCTTAGACGGAGCCGCCACGATGGACAAGCCGGACCAGCCCGCAAACCCGCCCTACGACATCGAGACCGGCGCGCTCTACGCACCGCTGCAGCACATCGACGTGGGCGCATTGGCCGCCGCCCAGACGCCCTGGTGGAACCGCACCCTCTGCCAGGTGAACGACGCGGTCGTCCGCCTGGCGGTGATCGAGGGCGAGTTCCACTGGCACAAGCACGACGCCGAGGATGAGTTCTTCTACGTCGTCGACGGCCACCTCGACATCGACCTGGAGGGCGAGACGGTCGCCCTTGAGCCCGACCAGGGGTTCACCGTCCCGCGCGGCGTCGTCCATCGCACCCGCGCGCCGCGCCGGACCGTCATCCTGATGGTCGAGAAGGCGGGTGTCGTCCCGACCGGGGACGCCTAGGCGGCGTAGACGGTGCGGCCGTCCACCAGGGTGCGCAGCACCTTGCCCTGCAGGCGCCGGCCGTCGAAGGGCGAGTTCTTCGACTTCGAGATCAGCTTGTCGGCGTCGATCAAGAGCGGCGCGTTGAGGTCGCAGAGCACCAGGTCGGCCGGCGCGCCCTTGGCGAGGCGGCCGCTCTCCAGCCCCAGCAGATCCGCCGGGGCGCAGGTCACCGTGCGGATCAGGTCGATCAGCGCCATCCGCTCCTCGTGGTGGAAGGTGAGCAGGGCCGGCAAGAGGGTCTGCAGGCCGATCGCGCCGGGCGCGGCCTCGTCGTAGGGCAGCCGCTTGTCCTCGGCCGGCGCGGGTGCGTGGGCGGAGACCACCACCTGGATCAGGCCGCTCGCCACCGCTTCGATCACCGCCTGGCGGTCGTCCTCGCTGCGCAGCGGCGGGTCGACCTTGCAGAAGGTGCGATAGTCGCCGATGTCGATCTCGTTGAACGACAGGTGGTTGATCGAGGTCGTGGCGGTGACCGCCAGGCCCTTGTCGCGGGCCCGCTGCAGGCTTTCCAGCGCCGCGGCCGTCGTCACCTGGTCGACCAGCAGGCCCGCGCCGGTCAGCTCGGCCAGCGCCAGGTCGCGCTCTAGCATGATCTTCTCGGCGATGGCCGGCACGCTCGGCAGGCCCATGCGGGAGGCGAACTCGCCCTCGCTGGCCGCAGCGCCCGTCGACAGCCATGGGTCGGCCGGCCGGTGCGCCACCAGCACGCCGAAGGCCTTTGCGTAGCTCAGGACGCGGCGGAAGACCTTGGAGTCGACGATCGGCCGGTCGGCGTCGGTGACATAGAGGCAGCCGGCCTCGGCCATCAGCCCGATCTCGGCCATCCGCTGGCCTTGGGCGCCCTTGGTCGCCGCCCCGGCGACGTGGACCTTCACCAGCTCGATGTCGCGGGCGCGGCGCAGGATGAAGTCGACCACGGACGGCTCGTCGATCACCGGGTCCGTGTCGGGCTGCAGGACGATGGAGGTCACCCCGCCGGCGGCCGCAGCGCGGGCCGCCGACTTCAGCGTCTCCTTGGTCTCCGCCCCCGGCTCGCCGCTCTTGACGCGGATGTCGACCAGGCCGGGCATCAGCACCGCGCCCCTGCCGTCGACCACCTCGACGTCCTTGGCCAGCGATCCCAGGCCCGCGCCCTTGGCCACGTCGGCGATGACGCCTTCGGCGACGATCAGCGCGCCCGGGCCGTCGTAGCCGCTGGCCGGATCGACCAGGCGCACGTTGGTGAAGGCGATCGGGCGGCCGTGCGCGGCGGGCGAGGTCATCGGTCGTTCTCGAGGCGCGCGGCCAGCGAGGTCAGCACCGCCATCCGCGCCGCCACGCCCATCTCCACCTGGTCCTGGATCAGGCTGACGGCGAGGTCGTCGGCGACGTCGCTGTCGATCTCCACCCCGCGGTTCATCGGCCCCGGATGCATGACCCGCACGTTCGGCGCGGCGAAGGCCAGCTTCTCGCGGTCGAGGCCGAAGAAGCGGAAGTACTCGCGCTGCGACGGCGCCATGACCCCGTCCATCCGCTCGAGCTGCAGGCGCAGCATCATCACCACGTCGCAGCCGGCGATGCCTTCACGCATGTCGTGGTGGATGGCCACATTCCAGCGGTCGGCCTGGGGCGGGATCAGCGTCGGCGGCCCGACGAGCCGCACCTCGGCGCCCAGCATCTGAAGCAGGGCCACGTTCGAGCGCGCCACGCGGGAGTGCATCACGTCCCCGCAGATCGCCACCTTCAGGCCCGCGATCCGCCCGAAGGCGCGGCGCATGGAGAGCGCGTCGAGCAGCGCCTGGGTCGGATGCTCGTGCTGGCCGTCGCCGGCGTTGACCACCGAGCAGCTCACCTTCTGCGAGAGCAGCGACGCCGCGCCGGACGAGGAATGGCGGATCACCAGCAGGTCTGGCTGCATGGCGTTCAGCGTCACCGCCGTGTCGATCAGGGTCTCGCCCTTGGAGATCGACGAGGAGCGGGGGGACATGTTCACGACATCCGCCCCCAGCCGCTTGCCGGCCAGCTCGAAGGAGCTCTGGGTCCGCGTGGAGTTCTCGAAGAACAGGTTCATCAGCGTCCTGCCCTTGAGCAGGTCGAGCTTCTTCGAGGTCTGGCGGTTCAGGCTCACGAACCCGTCGGCGAGGTCCAGCAGGTTGGCGACCTCGACCTCGTTCAAATCGGTGGCGGACAGGAAGTGGCGCTTCGGGAACGAGAAGGTCCTCTGCAGGACCTCGTTCAGACCAGGCGGCGTTCCGTTCATTAAAGGGGCGTCTTAGGCGGCTTTGATCGGGGAGGGAAGCGCGCACTTTCCAAGCTTGAGTTCATCGCGCGCCGCCGACTAGGGTCCGCGCCGAACGCGCCGGAAGCGGCCGCCAGGGAGCCCCAGATGACCGTCAGCCTCTTCACCTTCGTCGACCTCTTTTCGCGCCAGCTCGGCACGCTCGACCACCTGCTCACCAGAGGCGCCGAGCACGCCAGGGCCACCGGCGCCACCGAGGCCGAGATGCTCGACTGGCGGCTGATCGACGACATGCACCCGCTGCGCTTCCAGGCCGGCGTGCTGTGCAACTTCTCCCGCGCCTGGACGGCCCGCGTCGCCGGCCTGCCGGTCCCGGCCGACGTCGACTACACCGCCCTCGACCTCGCCGGCTTCAAGGCCGCCATCGCCGACGCCAAGGCCTACCTGGCCGCGCTGAAGCCCGAGCAGTTCGCCGGCCGCGACGACGTCCCGCTCACCGTGCAGATCGGCACGGGCATGGAGCCGACCCTGCCGGCCTCGCAGTGGCTGACCGTCTTCGCCACCACCAACCTCTATTTCCACCTCTCGACCGCCTACGCGATCCTGCGCGCCCGTGGCGTCCCGATCGGCAAGATCGACTTCTTCGCGAGCGGGCTCTAGCAAATTTGGCTGTCATCCCGGAAAGCCGCGTCAGCGGCTTGTCCGGGACCCCTGAGCACCGACGCCTCCGATGACCTACTGGGTCTATATTGTCACTAACGGGAGGTACGGCACGCTCTACACCGGCGTGACAAACAGCCTCGAGCGCCGCATCGCCCAGCACAAGGCGAAGGAGATCCCGGGCTTCACCAAGAAGCATGATCTCGATCGACTGGTGTTTTACCGCGGCTTCGGCGAGATCGCCGACGCCATCCACTTCGAGAAACAACTCAAGCGTTGGCGACGCGAGTGGAAGATCCGGCTCATCGAGGGTGCCAATCCTCTCTGGGCGGACTTGTATCTTGAGATGATGGCGCCTCCTCTGTCGCATCCGGCGGTTGGGGGTCCCGGTCTTTCGCTTCGCGAAAACCGGGATGACACCTGAGGGACAGCCTCTAGGCGGCGCGCAGGCGCTCCAGCGCCCCCTGCAGGATCCAGGCGGCGGCCATCTTGTCGACGAGACCGGCGCGTCGTGCGCGCGTGACGTCGGCCTCGTCGATGAGCACCCGGTTGACCGCCATCGAGCTCATGCGCTCGTCCCAGAAGGCGATGGGGACATCCCTCAGGCGCAGCAGGTTGCGCCCGAACGCCCGGCTCGACTGGCAGCGCGGCCCTTCCGTCCCGTCCATGTTGACCGGCAGGCCGATGACGATCCCGCCGGCCCCACGGCTCTCCATCAGCTTGAAGAGCGCGGCCGCGTCGTCCGTGAACTTGGTCTTGCGGATCAGCTCCAGCGGGCTCGCCACCGTCCGCGTGGCGTCGGAGACGGCCACGCCGATCGTCTTCTCGCCCAGGTCCAACCCGACGATCGGCGCATGGGCCGGCAACAGGGCGGGGAGTTCGAGGAGGTCGACGACAGCCATGCCCTCCCATAGCCGACATTGAAAAAGAAGGCAGGCGCGGCTAACCCACGCCCTCAGTCACAGGAGGGGCCGATGGCCATCGATGTGGCGACCGTGCGCAAGGTCGCCAGGCTCGCGCGGATCGCCGAGCCCGAGGAGAAGCTGGAGACCCTGGCGAAGGAGCTCTCCGGGATCATGAACTGGATCGAGCAGCTCAGCGAGGTCGACACCGACGGCGTCGAGCCGATGACCTCGGCCGTCCACATGCCCGCCCCGATGCGTGATGACGTGGTCACCGAGGGCGGCGACCCGGAGGTCGTGCTGTCCAACGCCCCCAAGCGCGCCGGCGCCTTCTACGTCGTGCCCAAGGTGGTCGAGTAAATGTCCACGCTCACCTCGCTCACCCTCAAGGCCGCGCTGGACGGCCTGGCGGCCAAGTCCTTCTCTTCGGTCGAACTGACCCAGGCCCATGTCGAGGCCGTCGAGGCTGCGCGCAGCCTCAACGCCTTCGTGCTGGAGACGCCGGAGCGGGCGATCGAGATGGCCAAGGCCTCCGACGACCGCCGCGCCGCCGGGTCCGCGGGCCCGCTCGACGGCGCGCCGCTCGGCATCAAGGACCTCTTCTGCACCAAGGGCGTCCGCTCGACCGCCGGCTCGAAGATCATCGGCGAGTTCACGCCCAACTATGAGAGCACGGTGACCGCCAACCTCTGGCGCGACGGCGCCGTGATGCTGGGCAAGCTCAACATGGACGAGTTCGCCATGGGCTCGTCCAACGAGACCTCGGCTTGGGGTCCGGTGGTCAATCCCTGGCGCGCGACAGGCGGCAACGCCCAGCTCACGCCGGGCGGCTCTTCCGGCGGCTCGGCCTCGGCGGTGGCGGCGGAGCTCTGCCTGGGGGCCACGGCCACCGACACCGGCGGCTCGATCCGCCAGCCCGCCTCGTTCACCGGCACGGTCGGCATCAAGCCCACCTACGGCCGCTGCTCGCGCTGGGGCGTCGTCGCCTTCGCCTCGTCGCTGGACCAAGCGGGGCCGATGGCGCGGACCGTCGAGGATGCGGCGATCCTGCTCACCTCCATGGCCGGCCACGACCCGAAGGACTCCACGAGCCTCGCCGTCGAAACCCCTGATTTCGCGAGCTTTGTCGGCAAGTCCGTCAAGGGCCTGCGGATCGGCGTGCCCAAGGAATACCGCGTCGACGGCATGCCCGCCGAGATCGATGCGCTCTGGGAACAGGGCATCGCCTGGCTGAAGGACGCCGGCTGCGAGATCGTCGAGGTCTCCCTGCCGCACACCAAGTATGCGCTCCCGGCCTACTACATCGTGGCCCCGGCCGAGGCGTCCTCGAACCTCGCCCGCTACGACGGCATGCGCTACGGCCTGCGCGTCGACGGCTCGAACCTCACCGACACCTATGAGAAGTCGCGCGCCGAGGGCTTCGGCGCCGAGGTCAAGCGCCGCATCCTGATCGGCACCTATGTGCTTTCGGCCGGCTACTACGACGCCTACTACCTGAAGGCGCTGAAGGTTCGCCGCCGCATCGCCGACGACTTCGACCAGGCCTTCGAGAAGGTCGACGCCCTGCTGACGCCCACCGCGCCCAGCGCCGCCTTCAGCCTTGGCGACAAGTCCGACGATCCGGTCGCCATGTACCTGAACGACATCTTCACGGTGACGGTGAACCTGGCAGGCCTACCGGGCATGAGCGTGCCTGCCGGCCTCGACGCCTCGGGCCTGCCGCTCGGCCTGCAGCTGATCGGCCGCGCGCTCGACGAAGGCACGCTGTTCTCGCTGGGCGGGGCTCTGGAAAAGGCCGCCGACTTCCGGGCCAAGCCACAGAAGTGGTGGTGAGCTAAGGTCCGCCCCCTTTGGGGGAGGGGAACCGCGAAGCGGTGGAGGGGGCTTCCGCCGCTTCAGTCAGCGGATGAAACCCCCTCAGTCCCGTTGGGACAGCTCCCCCTGTGGGGGAGCATCTTTCGTCGTCCTACTTGATCGCGTCCAGGTCGGCCTGGATCTGCTTCAGCTTGGCGTCGTCGATGGCCCCTTGGCTCATCGGGGCGACCTGGCTGAGCGTCATGTCCTTGATCTGGTCCATGTACTGATCGATGCCGGGCACGTCCTTCTGCAGGACCGCCTTGGACTTCTCGTTGGCCCAGAGCGCGCCGATGGTGGTCTTTTCCACCGACAGGGCGCCGGCGGCGGCCGGGGCCGCGGCGGGAGCCGCAGGCGCGGGAGTTTGGGCGAGCGCCGGGACAGCGGCGAGGGTCGCGACGGCCGAAAAGGCCGCGACGAGCTTGGTCTTCATGAGGTGGGTTCCTTCCCCGAGAGTTGCCCGCGAAGCATGAACGTATCTCCACGGGCGCGCGCAAGCGAGAAGCGCCGGCGCGACGCTATGCATCAGCGTTATGTGGCGCCCGCGCCGCTTCCGTCAGGGAAGGGCGCGGGGCCGGAGCAGAAGCCTATTTGATCTTGTCGAGCTCGGCCTGGATGGCCTTCAGCTTGGCGTCGTCGATAGCGCCCTGGCTCATCGGCGCGACCTGGCTGAGCGTCATGTCCTTGATCTGGTCCATGTACTGCTCGATCTCGGGCAGCTGCTTCACCAGGACAGCCTTGGAGGCCGGGTTGGCCCAAAGCGCGCCGATCGGCGTCTTCTCGACGCTGAGCGGGCCGGCGGCGGCCGCGGGGGCCGGCGCGGCGGCCGGAGCCTGGGCGAGCGCAGGCGCGGCGGCCAGGGTGGCGAGGGCGGCAAGCGCCGCAAGGGTGGTGGTCTTCATGGGTTCCTTCCCCGAGGGATTCCGTAACGCGGTTAGTTTGAGCCCGGTTTTTGGCTCGTGCGCAAGTTACGCTCGCGTCACGCTTTCTCTCGGGCCGTGGGGGCGGTAGTGAGGCGCTATGACTGACAAGACCAAGCAGATCGAAGGCCGTACCGGCGCGTGGGAGATGGTTCTGGGCCTGGAGGTCCACGCCCAGGTCGCCTCCAACGCCAAGCTGTTCAGCGGCGCGGCCGTGGGATTCGGCGCGGGGCCGAACGAACAGGTGTCGCTGGTCGACGCGGCCATGCCCGGCATGCTGCCGGTGATCAACCGCCACTGCGTCGAGCAGGCGGTGAAGACTGGCCTTGGCCTCAAGGCCCGCATCAACCTGAAGAGCCACTTCGACCGGAAGAACTATTTCTACCCCGACCTGCCGCAGGGCTATCAGATCAGCCAATACAAGCACCCGATCGTCGGCGAGGGCGAGGTCATCGTCGAGCACGACGACGGCTCGACCTTCACGGTGCGCATCGAGCGCCTGCACCTGGAGCAGGACGCCGCCAAGCTCCTGCACGACCAGGACCCCAACGCCACCTACGTCGATCTCAACCGTGCGGGCACGGCGCTGATGGAGATCGTCTCCATGCCCGACATGCGCTCCTCGGAGGAGGCCGCCGCCTACGTGAAGAAGCTGCGCACCATCCTGGTCTACCTGGGCACCTGCGACGGCGACATGGAGAAGGGCAACCTGCGCGCCGATGTGAACGTCTCCGTCTGCCGCCCCGGCGACTACGAGAAGTTCCGCGAGACCGGCGACTTCAGCTGCCTGGGCACGCGCTGCGAGATCAAGAACGTCAACTCCTACCGATACGTCCAGCAGGCCATCGAGTACGAGGCGCGCCGCCAGATCGAGATCCTCGAGGACGGCGGCAGCATCGACCAGGAGACCCGCCTGTTCGACCCCGGCAAGGGCGAGACGCGCTCCATGCGCTCCAAGGAGGAGGCGCACGACTACCGCTACTTCCCGGACCCCGACCTGCTGCCGATCGATCTCGATCCGGCGTGGGTCAAGGCCATCGAGGCGACGCTGCCCGAGCTGCCGGACGCCAAGAAGGCGCGCCTGCAATCGCAGTACGGGCTCACGGCCTACGACGCCCAGGTGCTGATCACCGAGCAGGCGAGGGCGGACTTCTATGAAGCCGCCGCGAAAGGCCGCGACGCCAAGCTCACCGCCAACTGGGTGACCAACGACCTGGCCGCGCGGCTGACCGCCGGCGGCCTCGACATCGCGGATTCGCCGATCGGCCCCGACGGCGTCGCCGAGCTGGTGCAGCTCATCGAGGAAGGCGTGATCTCTTCGAAGATCGCCAAGGACGTCTTCGAGCGCATGTGGGCGGGCGAAGGGCGCGCCCGCGAGGTCGTCGAAAAACAAGGACTCCAGCAGGTCTCGGACACGGGAGCCCTCGACGCGATCATCGAGAAGCTGATCGCCGAGAACCCCGGTCAGGCCGCCCAGGTGAAGGAAAAGCCCCAGGCCATCGGCTGGTTCGTCGGCCAGGTGATGAAGGCTACCGGCGGCAAGGCCAACCCGGGCGTCATCAACCAGCTTCTGAAGGCGAAGCTCGGCGCCGAATAGGGCCTAGTTCGGCACGACGTCGAAGACCTGGCCCGTGGCCTGGGAGACCAGCGCCATGCCGCCGGGCGTGCGCACCCACTCGTAGCCGCGCGGCGGAGCGCGCAGGCGGAAGCGGCCGGGGTCCTGGATCACCTCGCCGCCGCCCCGTCCGAGATAGCCGCCGCGGCGCGGCGCGGCCTCGTAGGCGCCGGGCGGCGGCCCGTAGGCGCGGCCGCCGTAGCGGGGCTCGGCGCCCTCGTAGCGGGGATCGTAGCGTGGCTCATAGCGCGGGTCCGGCCGCGGCGCCTGGCGATCCCAGCGTCCGCCGCCACGGTCCTCGCCGCCGCGGTAGCCGCCCGGATAGGCGCCAGGGTAGCCGCCACGACGATCGTCGCCGCCGCCACCGCGCCAGCCGCGCCCGTCGCCCGGCCCATGGCCGCGCTGTTCGGGGCGTCCGCCGCCGTCGTGGTCCTTCGCCATGGCCGCGCCGGCGCTCGCCAGCGGTGCGGCTGCGATCGCAGCCGCGGCCAGGACGGAGATCAGGCGTCGCATTTCGCCAATCGTCCTCAAAAAATCGCGTCCTCGTTGGCGCTTACAATGTCAGAGACGCCTGAACTGCGCCTGAACGGATGGCTCCGTCGGCTCCCCGACGCAGGTTCCTCCAAGGGGGCGCCTGCGACCTTTTAACCACTGAGGCAAGATGAAGGCGAGACAACAGCGACCTTAACCATGTGTTCAGCGCAAGTCCTGTTTGGTGAGTCCCGATATGGCCGACCAGGGTTCCCAGAACGGGCTATCCAGCGGCCGCAACAGGGACAAAGGTCATGCTTGCGCAACTGCAAGTCGCCCACGAAGGTCTGCCCCTCCCGGGTCCGCAAGCGACCGGGGACGAGCTCTTCCGCCTGGGCCTCCTCTACTCGACGGGACAGGGCGGCGCGCCGCTCGACTACGTCTCGGCCCACATGCTGTTCAACCTGGCCGCCATGCGCGGTTCGGTCGAAGCCAAGGTCTACCGCAAGGAGCTCTCCGAGGAGATGGCTTCGGACGACGTCGCCGAGGCGCAGCGTCAGGCCCGTGAGTGGCTCGCCCAAGGCTGAGACGCCGGCCGGCCTCTATCGGGCCCGCTTGAGCACGATCTCCTTGAGCAGCCGCGCGGCCAGCGCCTGCGGCTCCGCGCCGTTCAATGGCTCCCGGTCCTCGCCATAGTCGCTGAGGACCACGACCTCGCCGTCCTCGACGCGCCAGGTCGCCCGGAATCGGCGCCCCCACACCAGGATCGCCACCCTCTGCTCCGCATCCTTCATGCGGCCTGAAACGAAATGGCGCTGCGTCGGTTTCGCAGTCCCTCCAACCCCTTCATTCGCCGTCCGCCAAGCGGTTCAGCCGTTCCAGGGTCGCGGTGTCCTTCGCGATCTGCCGATAGCAGGCGGCCATGCTGCGATAGGTCTGCGCCTCGACCTCGCTCTCGGCCTTTTCGGCCATTTCGGCATAGAGCTCGGCCTGCTCCGCATAGCTTTGGCTGTCCATGAAAGCGCCAACGGCGACTTCGTCGGATGGTTGCGGCGACTGCCTGACATACGCGCGGTTGCACTTCAGCGGCTCTGAGGCCGCGCCCCGGTTGTGCGAGCTTGGCGCAACAGCGTTTGCCCCTGTAGAGCTTGGCCATGACGCGGTTCGCGACTTGGCCGAGATGGCCCGCCAGGCTGCTCCTGGCGCTGATGGCCGGCCTGGTGCTCTACGCCGCCCTGCTGCCGCAGACGATCCCGGCCAGCTCGCCCATTCGTGGCTACAACGACACCACCCTTTACGAGGCTATCGCCGACAGGGTTCGGGCCGGGGAGGGCTACTATGCCGCCGCCGCCGCCGAGCACCGGGCGAACGGTTATCCCACGGCGCCGCCCCAGGTCTTTCGCGAGCCGGCGCTGACCTGGCTGCTCGCCCTGCTGCGCTTCGACCTTGCGCGGCGCGCCGCCATCGTCGCCCTGGCGGTGGTGGTGGCGTTGGCGATGCGCACGGCGCTGGAGCGCGAAGGCGTCCGCACTGTGCCACGGCTGATCGCCATGGTGGCGCTGAGCACCGGTGTCGCCATCGCCGGCGTCAACCGCATCTACTTCCTGCACGAGGCCTGGGCGGCCCTGTTCATCGCGCTCTCCCTGGCGCTCTACCGGCCGGGGCGGTCGATCCTGCCGGTCATCCTTGGGGTGACGGCCTGCCTCTTCCGCGAGATCGCCTTTCCCTACCTCCTCGCCATGGGCGCCTTCGCGCTTTGGGAGCGTCGATGGCGTGAGTTCGCCGGGTGGGCCGGCGGCGCCGCGGTCTTCCTCGGCCTCTACGCCCTGCATCTGGCCCAGGCGCAGGCGCTTTACCGCCCGGGCGACCTGATCTCCGCGAGCTGGATCGCGCTCGGCGGGACGCGCTTCGTGCTTGAGACGGCTCACCGCAGCATCGCGCTGAACCTCGTCCCGCCGGTGGTCGTGGCGTTCGCGGTGGCGTTGGGACTCGCAGGCCTGGCCGGCGCGCGCAACGCCATCGCCGCGCGCTGCGCCCTGATCGTCGGCGGCTACATGGCGGCCTTCCTGGTCGTGGGACGGCCGGACAACGGCTATTGGGGTCTGCTTTACGCACCCTTGCTGCCGCTGGGCTGGGTCGCGGCCCCCTTCGCCGTACGCGACCTGGTCCGCAGCGCGCTGGGCCGGCCCGCGCCGCCCGCCAGCCCTGACAAGCCCAAGAACGCCCCTCCTTATCTAGAAAGAAGGGAGCGTTCAGGGCGTCCCCCGCGTGGGCAATTCAGAACCGCGGGCTAGCGCCGCCCGGAACGGGCCTGCGGCGCGCAGGTTCCTTGCAAAATGGTGGCGTTTGGTGAATCGGAGGGCGCGATCCCTCGGCCCATCGAAGCCGCAACGCTCGGCGGTCGTTGCTTGCGGCGCCCACTTTCGGCTAAGGAGTGCGTCCCGAACCAGGCCGAGCGCAAACGCCTGCGGACCGGGACTGAGGGCCTCCGGAATAGCGGAGCGTTTTCAACAAGGTGACGTGGCCGAGTGGCTGAAGGCAACGGTTTGCTAAATCGTCATACCTGAAAGGGTATCGAGGGTTCGAATCCCTCCGTCACCGCCATCCCGCTTCTCTCACGAGCCGCCGCGCTCGACCTTCGCGCCGAAGGTCGCCTAGGGTCGCGGAATGCCGGGCTTCCCACGACGGACGTTACTTCTGACCCTGGGCGCCGTCGCGACCGCCCCCGCCGCGGCGGCCGAGGAGCCGGCGCCCGTCGTCACCCTGTTCGGCGACTCGATCGCGGCCGGCTACGGCCTGGCGCCCGCCGATGGCCCGGCGAGCCGGCTGCAGGCGGCGCTTGGCGAACTCGGGATCAAGGCGCAGGTGCGCAACGCCGGCCTGCCCGGCGACACCTCGGCGGGCGGCCTGGGGCGGCTTGAGGGGGCGGTGCGCAAGGACACCGCCGTCTGCGTCGTGGAGTTCGGCGGCAATGATCGGCGGCTCGGCTTTCCGCCGTCCCTCACCCGCGACAGCCTGGACGCCATCGTGGGGCGCCTGAAGGCCCGCGGCGTGGCGGTCGTGCTGGTAGGGCTGGGCGCGGGCGAGCGCGGCGAGGTCTATCGCCAGGTCGCACAGGCCCACGGGGTGCTTCTCTACCCAGACCTCTTCGCCGGCGTGGGCCGCGAGTTTCGCCAGGCCGATGGGGTCCATCCGAACCCAGCGGGGGCCGGCGTCATCGCCAGGGGCCTTGCGCCGCTGGTCGCCGAGGCGCTGCGCGCCCGAGGCGCCGGGTCAGACGGCTGAGGTCTGGCGGCGGGCCGCCGGGGCGTCCTCGCCGACCGACAGCGCCTTCTCGATCGCCGCGAACAGGGTGGGCACGTCGATTGGCTTGGCCACCATCGCGTCCATGCCCGCCGCCTCGTACTCGGCGACCTGGTGGGTCATGGCGTTGGCGGTGACCGCGATGATCGGCGTGCGGCGGCGGCCTTGCGAAAGCTCCAGCTCGCGGATCGCGCGGGTGGCGGCCACGCCGTCCATCACCGGCATCTGGATGTCCATCAGGATCACGTCCCAGATCTGGGTCTGCCACGCCTCGATCGCCTCGCGGCCATTCTCGACCATGGTGGGGACGATCCCGGCCTGCGACAGCAGGGTCTTCAGCACCAGCCGGTTGGTGGCGTTGTCCTCGGCGGCCAGGACGCGGATCTCCGGGGCCTCGGTCATCGCCGGGACGGCGGGCCGCGGGGCGGGCGACTTGCCGGCCACCGGCGTGAGCGGCAGGCGCAGCAGGAAAACCGAACCCTTGCCGGGTTCGCTGACCGCCTCGATCACCCCGCCCATAAGACGGGTCATCTCGCGGCAGATTGCCAACCCAAGGCCCGCGCCGCCATAGCGGCGCGTACGCCCGCCGTCGGCCTGGAAGAAGCCCTCGAACAGATGCGCCTGGTCTTCCAGCGCGATGCCGATTCCGGTGTCGGCGATGCGGAACACCACCTCGTCGGTCTCGCGCGTCACGCCCAGCGTCACGCCGCCCTTGTCGGTGAACTTCACGGCGTTGTCGGCCAGGCTGTAGAGCATGCGCCGGATGCGCGCGGAGTCGCCCTCGTAGCGGCCGCGGGCGCGGTCCTCGATCTCGAAGGCGAAGGAAAGGCCCTTCTTGTCCGCGAGCGGCTGGTAGGCGGCCACGACGCCGCGCACCAGGTGCTCCAGGTCGAACTCGGCTACCTCCAGGTCGAGCGCGCAGGCTTCGATCTTCGACAGGTCCAGGAGATCGTTCAGCACCGCCAGCAGGCTCTCGCTCGAGCGGCGGATGATCTTGACGCGCTCGCGCTGCACCTCGGTCAGGCGCTCGTTGGTCATCGCCTGGGCCATGCCCAGCACCCCGTTCAGCGGCGTGCGCAGCTCGTGGCTCATGGTCGCCAGGAAGTCGGACTTGGCGCGGTTGGCGGATTCGGCGGCGCGCTCGCGCTCCTCGGCGGCCTCGCGGGCGCTCATGAGCTCCGTCCAGGCGCCGATCAGCTGGGCCCGCGCCGACCAGAACTGCAGGCCGAACATGGCCAGCACGAAGCCGGCGGAGATCGCCTGCAGCCGATGTCCGCTCGCCAGCGCCATCTTGGCCTGCAGGAAGGCGAGCAGCGCCAGCACCGCCACATGCGGCGCGAGGCTGGCGAGCAGGATCCAGCGCGTGCGGTAGTAGCGCATCAGCACGTGGACCATCGAGGCGCAGATCAGCGCGAAGGCGAACATCCGCTCTCCGCCGTCGCCCTTGGCGACCAGGAACAGGGCGGCGATCGCGTAGAGCGTGGTGGCCATCACCCGCAGTACCGGCGCGCCGCCGGCGGCGCGCTTCGCGTAGCGTCCGCCGCGCGCGACCACGCGGAGAAGTTGATGCTCCAGAGTCGCGACCGTCACCATGGCCGCCGCCCAGGCGATCACCAGCGTCCAGGGAAAGAGGATCAGCCCGGTCAGCACCACCATGGCGATGCCGCTCGCCTGCACGAGCAGGTTCCGGCGGGCGTTGATTCCGAAGGCCACGGCGTGGGGCAGGCCGCCAGGCGGGGTTTTCGAGGTTCCTGGGCGGGGAGACATTGACGTGAAGCTCCTCTCGGCAGCTTCACGATGCCTGAAAATACCTGACGCAAGGTTACGACCACCAGTTGCGGTTACCTCCGTAACTACAGAGGGTTATGTAACCGGAGCGCGAGTGCGGAAGGCCGGCGTGTCCCAAGCACGGCCGTCGAGCACGTCGCAGACCGCCGCGGCGGCGTCCCAGACCTGGGCGAAACTCAGGAACAGCGGCGAGAAGCCGAAGCGGGCGATGTCCGGCGCGCGGAAGTCGCCGATGATCCCGCGGGCGATCAACGCCTGGACGACCGCGTAGCCTTCCGGGTGGGCGAAGGAGACGTGCAGGCCTCGTCCGGCGGCGTCGCGCGGGCTGGCGAGCGTCAGCGCGGGATCCGCGCAGCGCGCCTCCACCTCGGCGATGAAGAGGTCGGTCAGCGCGCGGCCCTTGGCTTCCACGCGGGCAGGATCGGCCGCCAGTTGCAGGTCGACGCCGGCCTCCAGCGCCGCCAGCGCCAGGATCGGCGGCGTGCCGGTGATCTGGCCGCGGATGTCGCGCGAGGGGCGGTAGTCGTCCTCGAAGGCGAACGGCTGGGCGTGGCCCATCCAGCCGGTCAGCGGCGAGCGGATCGCCGCCTGGTGGCGCTCGGCCACGAACAGGAAGGCTGGCGCACCCGGGCCGCCGTTCAGGTACTTGTAGCTGCAGCCCACCGCCAGGTCGGCGCCCACGCCGTTCAGGTCGACGGCCACCGCGCCGGCGCTATGGCAGAGGTCCCAGAGCATCAGCGCGCCCTTGGCCTGCGCCGCGGCTGTGACTGTGGCCATGTCCCAGCGCCGGGCGGACTTGTAGTGGATGTGGGTCAGCACGACGACGGCGGTGTCCTCGTCGATCGCGGCGACCAGCTCCTGCGGGGCCACCGCCCTCAGCAGCGCCCGCTCACCGAGCAGGGCGGCGAGCCCCTGCAGGGTGTAGAGATCGGTCGGGAAGTTGCCGGTTTCCGACAGGATGGTCGTGCGCCCCGGCCGCAGCGATAGCGCGCCGGCCGCCATCTTGAAAAGGTTCACCGAGGTCGAGTCGGCGACCGCGACCTCCTGGGGCTTGGCGCCGATCAGCCCGGCGATCTTGCCGCCGACCCGCAGCGGCGCGTCGATCCAGCCGGCGGTGTTCCAGCTGCGGATCAGGCCTTCGCCCCATTCGACGCGGGCCGCCTCGGCCAGCCGCGCCTGCGCCGCCAGGGGAGGCGGCCCCAGCGAATTGCCGTCGAGGTAGATCACCCCTTCAGGCAAGGCGAAGGCGTCGGCGAAACGGGCCAGCGGATCGGCCGCGTCGAGCGCCAGAGCTTCCTCGCGGGTCACCGGCGCGCGCCTTGGGGTTCTCGGATCATGCAGGGGTCTTAGGACGCCGGCCGGCCTTGCGGAAGGCCGAGCGCGGCGAGGTCGGCGGCGACCCTGCGCATCACCGGCGCCCAGTCGCCGGCCGCGGCCTGGCGATAGAGCCGCGCCGATCGGTACCAGGGGCTGTCTTCGCGCCCGCGCAGCCAGCGCCAGTCGGTCTCCACCGCCGACAACAGGATCCAGACCGGCTTGCCCATCGCCCCGGCCAGGTGGGCGACGGAGGTGTCGATGCTGATCACCAGGTCCAGCCCCGCGACGATCCGGGCGGTGTCCAGGAAGTCCTTCGCGCCGGTGGCCTCGGGAGCCAGGTCGCGTCCCAGCGCGAGCAGCTCGGCGGCCGACGTCGGGTCGAGGGAGCGGAAGCGGTCGTTGGCATGGCTCGCCGCGCCCCGCGTCACGACGCCTACGCCGCCCGCCGCGGGCGCGCCCCTAGCCGCCAGATACGGCGCGCCGGACACCTGTTCGAGCGTCAGCCCCAGCCGCAGCGGCAGGGACATCATCATCGTCCAGTAGTCGGCGTCGGGAAGCGCGAAGCCCTCGGTCACCGGCGCCAGGGTCGCGCCCAGCCCATCGAACAACGGGGCGAGCGAAGGGGCGCAGGCGAAGGTTACCTGGGCGCCGCGGGCGACGAGCTGCGGCAGGAACCGGGCGTACTGGATCTGGTCGCCGAGCCCTTGTTCGGTCACCACCAGCAGGCGGCGGCCCGCCAGGTCCTCGCCGCGCCATTCGGGATAGGGCGGGTTCGGTCGGTTGATCCTGAGGGCGGCCACCTCGCGGCGCGCCTCGTAGAGCGGCCAGCCCTCAGCGTAACGGCCGAGGCTCAGCAGCAGCATGCCGAGACTATGCTTCGTCGCGGGCTGGGCCGGATCGGCGGCCATCGCCGCCCGCAGCGCCGCTTCGGCTTTGTCCAGGCGTCCGGTCGCCACATAGACGACGCCCAGGTTGTGATAGGCCCACGACGGCTTGAGCTCCGTCAGCGCGCGGTATCGGCGCTCGGCCTCAGCCCAGTCGCCCGCCAGGTGCGCGGCGTTGGCCTCCTTGAACATCAGGTCGACGGACACGCGGGCGACCTTAGCAAGCCCGGGCGCCCACGTCGCGGCGGCTGACGGGGCCGCGGCGGCTGTGCTTAGATGTCGGAGGCGGCCTGGAGCGCTGGGCCCGCCCATTTGAACCAAAGCCATTTTCGCGGGGACGCCAGAAGATCCGCCGGGGGGAATTCAACGATGAGCAAGCTGACCCGTTTCGCCGTGGCCTCTGTGCTGGCGCTGTCCCTGGCGGCAGGGTCCGCCGCCGCGGCGCCGGCCAAGGCGCCCGCCAAGCCCGCGGCGGCCGCGCCCGCCAAATGGCCGGGCCTGCCTCCGGGCGCGGTCGAGGAATATGCCGTCATGCGCGACGGGACGAAGCTCGCCGCCAATGTCTACAAGCCCGCCGGCAAGGGCCCCTGGCCGGTGGTCATGACGCGAACGCCCTATCTGAAGGACGGCCGCATCGACAAGGAGCACGATCCCGACGGCTCGAAGATGCGCGAGGCCCAGGTCAAACAGGCCAGGCACTACACCGACGCCGGCTTCGTCTTCGTGCACCAGGACGTGCGCGGCAAGGGCCGTTCCCAGGGCTTCTACGCCGCCTTCGAGAACGACGTGGAGGATGGCTACGACAGCGTCGAATGGGCCGCCGCCCAGCCGTGGAGCAACGGCAAGATCGGCCTCTCCGGCGGCTCAGCCATGGGGATCACGTCCAACGAGGCCGCCATGGCCGCGCCGCCGCACCTGAAGGCCGCCTATGTCGTGGTCGCGCCCTACGACCTCTTGGCCAACAGCTACATCGGCGGCGTGCTGAAGGAGAAGGACGTGCTTGGCTGGTCGAAAGGCCAGGGCGTTTCCGACGCGGTCCTCGACACCCAGCGCCGCCGGGTCAGCGACGACATCGTCTGGAACCGCAATGCGATGAGCACCAATCGCAAGTACATCCAGATCCCGATCTACAACGTCGGCGGCTGGTACGACATCTTCAACCACGGCAACATTTCGAACTTCGAATACCTGCAGAACCAGGGCGCCAAGGGCGCGCGCGGCAACCAGAAGCTGATGATGGGCCCCTTCGGGCATGGGGCGCTGAGCGGCAATCTCGAATACCCCGGCTTCGACCGCCTGAACCTCGCCGGCGACCAGGAACTGCGCTGGTTCGCCTATTGGCTGAAGGGCGAGGAGAACGGGATCATGGACGAACCGCCCGTCACCTATTTCATGATGGCCGGCGCCGAGAAGGGCCAGATCTCGCCCAAGAACCGCATGCTGACCTCGGCCAACTGGCCGCCGGCCAACCGCGAGGTTCGCTTCTACCTGACGCCGGACAGGACGCTCAGCGGCAAGGCGCCGGCCGGCGAGGGCGCGAAGGTCTCCTACCGCTTCGACCCGGCCAATCCGGTCCCGACCGTCGGCGGGGCGAACCTCACCTTCGAGCGGGGCCCGATGGACCAGCGCGCGATCGCGGCGCGCCAGGACTACCTGCGCTTCCAGACCCCGACGCTGGACAAGGACGTGACCATCGCCGGCCCTGTGAAGGTCGAGCTCTATGGCGCGACCGACGGCCCCGACACCGACTTCATGGCCAAGCTCGTCGACGTCTATCCGGACGGCTACGAGGCGCTGGTCCTTGACGCGCCGATCCGCACGCGTTTCCGCCACGGCCGCATGCCCGACGACATCAAGATGATGACCCCCGGCGCGCCGGAGGAGCTCGACATCGACCTCTGGTCCACGGCCATCACCTTCGAGAAGGGCCACCGGATCGCGGTGCACATCACCTCGTCCAACAGTCCCCGCTTCGAGGTGAACCAGAACAACGGCGAGGCGCCCGGCGAGCACAAGCTCGCGCCCCGGGTGGCGACCAACACCGTCTACATGGACGCGACCCATCCCTCGGCGCTGGTGCTGCCGGTGGTCTATCCGGAGACCAAATAGTCCGCTCGTCCCGGCGAAGGCCGGGATCCAGATCCCATAGCTGGTATGCTGACCGGATTCGCTCCGAGCCCGTGGAGCGCATGTCTGAGTCGCGCCATCTGGGTCCCGGCCTTCGCCGGGATGAGCGGTGCGAGGCTAGGCCCGCGCCGCGACCGCCAGGGTTTCCAGCGCCATGACGTCGGTGGCGTCGTCGGCGTCCATGATCTTGAGCAGGCGCGCGCGGGCCCGATTCACGCGGCTCTTGATGGTGCCGAGCGCGCAGCCGCAGATCTCGGCCGCCTCCTCGTAGGAGAGCCCCGCCGCGCCCACCAGGATCAGCGCCTCGCGATGCTCCGGGGGCAGCTTCTGCAGCGCGTCCTGCAGCGAGTGCATGGCGACGCTCCAGTCCTGGGTCGGCGGGCATTTCAGCGCGCCGGCGTATTCGCCCATCTCGTCGCGCACCTCGCGCCGCCGGCGCAGGACATGCGTGTAGTAGGTGTTGCGCAGGATGGTGAAGAGCCAGGCGCGAAGGTTGGTGCCCGGCTCGAACTTGTCCTTGTTGGTCCAGGCCTTGATCAGGGTGTCCTGCACCAGGTCGTCCGCGTCCGAGCCGTTGTGGCTCAGGGACCAGGCGAAGGCGCGCAGGGCAGGGATCAGGCCTACGACCTCGTCCCGCCAACTGGACATTCCGCTCATGGCGGCCTCAATCAACTTCCGGCGACAGGGCGGTACGCGCTCCGCTTCTCCGGCGCTCGGGGAACGCGGCCCTCTTTCGTCCGTTCCGGCGGCGTCCGTCGCTTTTTCTGAACAGGGTTAGGCGGGCGCGGTTGGCGCCGCGGCCCGGAGTGCTTACCTCTGGCCTCGGCGGGAGAGGCGCGTTCGGCGACGGACGCGGAGAGGAGGCGTATGGCCCAGTCTGACCACCCGCAGCTTGCCGAAGGGCAAGCCGAAGTTCCTTCGGCGGCGCGCTGCGCGCAGGACCTGTCCAGCGCCGTCCATCGCTATCGCGCCGTTCGTCAGGCCACCGAGGCGCTCACCCGGTCGCTGACCTCCGAGGACCAGCTCGCCCAGTCCATGCCGGACGCGAGCCCCACCAAGTGGCACCTGGCGCACAGCACCTGGTTCTGGGAGACGTTCCTGCTGGTCCCGAGTCTTCCGGGCTACCGGCCGTTCGATCCGCGGTTCCACTATCTGTTCAACTCCTATTACGAGGCGCTTGGTCCGCGGCAGCCGCGCCCCGAGCGCGGCCTGCTCACGCGGCCCTCGCTGGACGACGTCCTGGCCTACCGGGCGCATGTGGACGAGGCGATGGGGCGGCTGCTGGCGGACGGCACGGGCGCCTTTGCGGAGCTGCTGGACCTGGGCCTCGCCCATGAGGAACAGCATCAGGAGCTGATCCTGATGGACATCCTGCACCTCTTCGCCCAGTCGCCCCTGCAGCCGGCCTACGCCCCGCCGCGCTGGGGCGTCGCCCACGGCCAGCCGGCCGAGCCGCTGCGTTTCGTCCGCTTCGAGGGCGGGCTGGTGGAGATCGGCGACGGCGGCGAAGGTTTCGCCTTCGACAACGAGGGGCCGCGCCACAAGGTCTGGCTCGAGCCCTTCGAACTCGCCGACCGGCTGGTGACCAACGCCGAATGGCTGACCTTCATGGCTGACGGCGGCTACCAGCGGCCCGAGCTCTGGCTCGCCGAGGGCTGGGCCCGCGCCCAGGCTGAGGCCTGGGATGCGCCGCTCTACTGGCAGCCCAATCCCGATGGCGACGGCTGGAGCGCCATGAGCCTGCACGGCCTTCGCCCAGTCGATCCCACAGCCCCGGTCAGCCATGTCAGCTTCTACGAGGCCGAGGCCTACGCCGCCTGGACCGGCGCGCGCCTGCCGACCGAGGCGGAGTGGGAGCACGCGGCCCAGGGGCTGTCCGTCGCCGGCAACTTCACCGCCTCCGGCCGCCTGGCTGAGGCCGCCGCTCCGCCGGGCTCCGGCCTGCGCCAGATGTTCGGCGACCTCTGGGAATGGACCCGCAGCGCCTATGCGCCCTACCCAGGCTTCAAGCCCGCGGGCGGCGCGGTCGGCGAATACAACGGCAAGTTCATGGCCGGGCAGTTCGTGCTGCGCGGCGGCGCCTGCGTGACGCCCGCCGGCCACGTGCGCGCCAGCTACCGCAACTTCTTCTATCCGCAGCAGCGCTGGATGTTCTCCGGCGTCCGCCTGGCCCGCGACGCGGCGACGGCCGCCAGCGCCGACGTGACCAGCGAGTTCGAGGCCGACGTGCTCGCCGGCCTCGCCCAGCCGCAGAAGACTCTGGCGCCCAAGTATTTCTACGACGCCGAGGGTTCGCGCCTGTTCGAGGAGATCACCGAGCTCGACGAATACTATCCGACCCGCACCGAGATCGCGCTCCTGCGCCGCATCGCCCCTGAGATCGCCAAGCTGATCTCACCGGACGCGGCCCTGGTCGAGTTCGGCAGCGGCGCCAGCGTCAAGACCCGCGTCTTGCTTGACGCCGCGCCGCAGATTGGCGTCTACGCCCCCATCGACATCAGCCTGGCCGCCCTGGACGAGGCGGCCGCGGCGATCCGCAAGGACTATCCGAACCTGACGGTCGCCCCGCTGCTGGAGGACTTCACCCGCGCCATCACTCTGCCGGTCGAGGCGCAGGGGCGGCCGGTGACCGGCTTCTTCCCGGGCTCGACGATCGGCAACTTCACGCCCGATCAAGCGCGGGCCTTCCTGGCCGGCGCGCGCAAGCTGCTGGGCGAGGGCGCCCGCTTCCTGGTGGGTATCGACGTGGTGAAGGCTCCCGAGGTGCTGGTCGCGGCCTATGACGACGCCAAGGGCGTCACCGCGGCCTTCAACAAGAACCTCTTGACCCGCATCAACCGCGAGCTGGGCGCCGACTTCGACCTCAACGCCTTCGCCCACCGGGCCGTCTGGAATGCGGAGCAAAGCCGCATGGAGATGCACCTGGAAAGCCTGCAGGACCAGCGCGTGCGCGTGGCCGGTCGCACGGTGCGGTTCGCCAAGGGCGAGACCTTGCACACCGAGAACTCCTACAAGTTCACCGTGCCGGGCTTCGCGGAGCTGGCGAAGCAGGCGGGCTGGCGGCTGGAAACCAGCTGGGTCAGCGAAGAGCCCGCCTTCGCCGTGGTCTCGCTGATCGGCTAGGCAAGCCCGCGCCGCGAGCTCGGGGCGCGGGCTCCTGTTGCACAGCGCCGTGCGTGCGCGCGCCGAACGCCGTCCCGATCGGCCTCAGCGAGACCGATCGGGACGGAGGCGATCCTAGATCTCCCGACCGCGAGTGCGTCCGCCGCCGCGGCTGGCTTCGCCGCCCTTGCGCCCAGCCGAGGCGGCCAGGTCGCGGTCTTTCGCGAAGCTGCGCTTCTCGCCGGGAACGCTCGCGCCGCCCTTGCGGGCGATCTCGCGGCGGCGTTCAGGGTTCATGGCGGCGAAGCCTCGGCGGGCTCGCGGCTTGCCGGTTTCTGCGGTGGGCATGGGGTGCGCTCCTCAGGCGTTTAGGGGTGTTGCGTTTCGGCTAACCCGTAAGGTGTGGCCAAGGTTGCGTCTGAAACGGGGGCGAATTCGCGGCGAAGCTCTGCCGTAGCTTGAGCAAAGCGGCGCAAGGCCCGATCACAACTGCGCTATTGGCCGCGCCTATAGCGGAAGCTGCACCCGCGCCGTCAGGCCTCCGCCGGCCCGGTTCACCAGGGCGACGTCGCCGCCATGCCCGCGGGCGATGGAGCGCACCACCGCCAGGCCAAGGCCGATCCCGCCGGTCTGGCGGCTGCGCGAGGGCTCCCGGCGGTAGAAGGGCTCGAACACCTTCTCGCGGTCGGCGGCGGGGATTCCCGGGCCATCATCCTCGATTTCCACCACCGCGTTGGTGGCGTCGCGGAACACCCGCGTCCGGGCCCGGCCGCCGAATTTGACGGCGTTGTCCAGGAGGTTGGAAAAGAGGCGGCGCAGCGCCATCGGGTCGCCCTCCAGCACCACCTTCTCGCCGGATTCCACTTCGGTCGAGGCGCCCGTCTCGGCCATCTCGTCGCAGAGGCTTTCGAGAAGCGACGACAGCTCCAGCGGCGTGCGCTCGCCCGGCCGGCTCTCGTCGCGCACGAAGGTCAGCGCCGCGGAGATCATCGCCTCCATCTGGTCGATGTCGGCGCTGATCTTGGCCCGCTGCTCGTCCGGCAGGCCCTCGATGCGGAACCGCAGCCGGGTAAGCGGCGTGCGCAGGTCGTGGGCGATGGCGCCCACCATTGCGGTGCGGTCCTCGACGTAGCGGCGAAGGCGCTCTTGCATGTCGTTGAAGGCGCGCACGGCGACGCCGATCTCGGAGGGACCCTTGAGCTCCAGGGGCTCGGCCCGCGGGTCGCGGCCCAGCCGCTCGGCCGCGTCGGCGAACAGGCTGATCGGCCGCGAGAGCCGCCGCGCGAAGACGTAGGCCACAGGCGACATGACCAGGGCCGAGAGCACGAACCACAGCAGGATCCGCCCCTGCCAGGCGGAAAGGCCGAACGCCGGCTGCGGCCCGACCACCGCCCAGCGCCCATCCGGCTGGCGCACGCCCACATCGAAGGGCGCCACCAGGAAATGCTCTTCGCGGACGCCTTCGCGGGCGATGCGGTCGCGGATGATGCGGAAGACGCGGCGGTCGGCGAAGGGGCCGGCCTTGGTCGCCAGCACCACGCGGTCTTCGGGCACCTTGAGGTCCTTGGCGAGCCGCGCGCGGATCGAGGGGGCGCTGGAGCCGTCCATGGCCGGGCCGGGCGGCTTATCCTGGAAGTGGACCTCCAGCGGCCGCCGCTCGGTGAACACCGGGGCCGGGCCGCGGAAGGTCTGCTCGATCTCCGACAGCCGATAGAAGTCCGGTGTCGGCGGCGGCAGGTTGAACAACAGGAAGAGGCTGATCGCCTCGGCCAGGATCAGCGTCAGGCCGGTCAGGGTCGCGAGCTGCACGAACAGCGAGCCGGTCGGCCGCGAGCGCAGGTTGAGCTTCATCCCGCGCGGCCTGAGCTCGGGCGGCTCACGTGCGCTTCACCTTGGCGGTGAACATGTAGCCCTCGTTGCGGATCGTGCGGATCAGCTCGTGGCCGCCGCCGCCATCGTCGAGCTTACGCCGAAGCCGGCTGATCTGCACGTCGATCGCGCGGTCGAAGGCGTCGCTATCCGGCCCGCGGGCGAACTCCAGCAGCTGGTCGCGGGTCAGCACCCGTTGCGGCCGTTCGACGAACGCGCGCAGCAGCGAGAACTCGCCGGACGACAGGTTCACCACCACGCCCTGCGGCGAGCGCAGCTCGCGGCGCACCAGGTCGAGGCGCCAGCCGGCGAACTCGCAGCCCGCGCCGACGCCGCCGGCCGCGCTGCGCTGTTCGGCGCGCCGCAGCACCGCGCGCACCCGGGCCAGCAGCTCACGTGGATTGCAGGGCTTGGCCAGGTAGTCGTCGGCGCCCAGCTCCAGGCCCACGATGCGGTCGGTGTCCTCGCCCATGGCCGACAGCATGATGATCGGCGGCCCGCCCTCGCCATTGGCGAAGCGGCGGCAGATCGCCAGGCCGTCCTCGCCCGGAAGCATGACGTCGAGCACGATCAGGTCGACGGGCCCGCGCTCCAGCGCCTGCTCCATTTCGATCGCGTCGCCGGCGGTGTCGACCTTGTAGCCGTGCCGCCCGAGAAAGTCGGAGACGACGTCGCGGATGCCGGGGTCGTCGTCGACCATCAGGATGCGGGCGCCCGGGGCGTTCATTTCGAGTTCTGGCTCCATGGCCACGATGCTGGCCGTGACGCGTAACACGCCGATTTCGCGGCTGAAATCACTCAGCGCACTTCCTGCTCACGAACGGACACCGTCCCGCCACAGGAAACGCGCGCGGCGCGGGCGGCGTCACGGCTCATTCGCCGGCCAGCACCTGGTCGGCGACAAACGGATTGGTTTTGCGTTCCTGGCCGAAACTGGACATCGGCCCGTGCCCCGGAACGAACCGCACGTCATCGCCCAGCGGCCACAGCTTGCCGGTGATCGCCGCGATCAGGTCGCCGTGGTTGCCCCGCGGAAAGTCGGTGCGCCCGATGGAGCCCTGGAAAAGCACGTCGCCCACCTGCGCGAACCGCGCCTCGCGGTGGAAGAAGATCACGTGGCCCGGCGTGTGCCCCGGGCAGTGGTAGACCTCGAACTCGGTCTCCCCCAGCGACACCGTGTCGCCGTCCTGCAGCCAGCGGTCGGGGGTGAAGCCGCGGGCGTCGGGCATGCCCCACTTGGCGCCGGAGGCGTCGATCTGGTCGATCCAGAAGGCGTCGTCGGGGTGCGGCCCTTCGATAGGCGCCCCGGTCGCCGCCTTCAGCGCCGCCGTGCCGCCGGCGTGGTCCAGGTGGCCATGGGTGATCCAGATCTTCTCCAGCGTCAGGCCCTGGTCCTCGATCGCCTGCAAGAGGCGCGGGACCTCGCCGCCGGGATCGATCACCGCGGCCTTCATCGTCTTGGCGCACCAGACGATGGTGCAGTTCTGCTGCAGCGGGGTGACCGGCGCGATCATCGCGCGGATCGGAAGCGGAGGCGGCTGGGGCGCGTTCATGTCGGACCCATGATCGGGCCTTCGGTCGCATATGAAAAGGCCCGGGCGCGAACCCGGGCCTTTCCGTCGCAATGGCCAGGGCGGCTAGGTCGGCGCGCCGCCCGGGCCTTCCACCAGCGGCTCGGCGTCCGTCACGCCGCGGCGGACGTTCGAATTCCAGAACCCGAAGCAGAAGTAGAAGATCAGCCCGATCACCGTCCAGACGGCGAACAGCCCCTTGGACTTGCTGTCGAGGCTGAGGAACAGCACCAGGCAGCCGATGATCGAGGCGGGCGCGACGATGAACAGCAGCGGGGTACGGAACGGCCGCGGGCGGTTCTTGTCGGTGAATCGCAGGATCATCACCCCCAGCGACACCGCGGCGAAGGCGAAGAGCGTGCCCGAGTTCGAATAGTCGGCGAGCTGGCCCACCGGCAGGAAGGCCGCGAAGACCGCGACAACGGCGCCCGTCACGATGGTGATGATCCAAGGCGTCTTGAACGTCCTGTGCACGGCGCTGAGGCCCACGGGCAGCAGGCCGTCGCGCGCCATCACGAAGAAGATCCGCGTCTGGCCGTACATCATCAGGAGCACGACGGAGGGAAGCGCGATCGTGGCCGCGAGCGCGACGAGCTGGCCGAAGAACGGATGGCCGGTTTCGCGCAACACATAGGCCAGGGCCTCCTTGGAGCAGACCAGGGGCGTGTGCGTCCCCATCGCGGTGCAGGCCGCGGCCAGCTCGGGCGAGCCCGGCAGGTAGGGGACGCCGTCGGGTCCGGAGAGCGGCTGGGCGCCGTAGGCGCCGATCGCCCCGCCGGCGGCCAGCAGGTAGAAGACCGTGCAGATCAGCAGGCTGCCGATCAGGCCGATCGGCACGTTGCGCTGCGGGTTGCGGGTCTCCTCGGCCGCCGTGGAGACCGCGTCGAAGCCCACGTAGGCGAAGAAGATCGAGGCCGCGGCCCCCAGCACGCCGGTGCCCGATGAGCCCAGGGGGTTGCCCCAGCCTCGCGGCGTGAAGGGCTGGAAGTGGCCCATGTGCCCGGTGATCATCGGGATGGTCAGCGCGATGAAGAGGGTGAGCGCGGTGACCTTCACCGCCACCAGCACCGCGTTGACCGTGGCGCTCTCCTTGGTGCCGATCACCAGCAGCGTGGTGACCAGGACGGTGATGATCACCGCGGGGAGGTTGATGAAGCCGCCGGCCTCGCCGCCCTCCAGGAAGGAGCCGATGGCGATCTTCGGCCCGACGGTGAGCGCGTGCGGTATGTGCACGCCTATGGCGTCGAGGAAGCCCACGATGTGGCCGGACCAGCCCACCGCCACGGCGCTGGCGCCCAGCGCATATTCCAGGATCAGCGCCCAGCCGACCAGCCAGGCCACCAGCTCGCCCATCACCGCGTAGGAATAGGTGTAGGCCGAGCCCGCCACCGGCACCATCGAGGCGAGCTCCGAATAGCAGAGCGCCGCCACGGCGCAGACCGCGCCGGCGATGATGAACGAGACCATCATGCCCGGGCCGGCCTTCTGGGCCGCCGTCGCCGTCAGCACGAAGATGCCGGTGCCGATGACCGCGCCGATACCCAGCAGGGTGAGCTGGACCGGGCCAAGCGATCGATGAAGGGATTTCTTCTCAGCCGTCGCTAGAATCGCGTCTAGCGATTTGACACGCCACATAGGGCCTCCGAATTCAGGGGCCCGCGGCCGCCGTTGATGGGGCGACCGTGGCGCGAGCGCCGCCGTCGGTCAACGGGGAAGACGCGTCCTGATTTTAGGGGGATTCGGGATGATTTCACCCAATGCCGTCCTGCGGCGCGACCGGTCATTGCCGGGGGGCGCCCGCGCGGCTAGCCTGCCCTCAATGCTCGCCCTGGGGGGCGTCGCGAGTACGGCAAACGGGGAAAGCCCAAAAATGGCGAACGCTTCAGGGGTGTCTGGGATCGGGCGCATCTTCCTGCGCAAGTCCGTCGGCCAGATCCAGGCCGAGCACGAGCACGGGGAGCTGAAACGCTCGCTGGGCGCCTTGAACCTGGTGCTGCTGGGTATCGGCTGCATCATCGGCACCGGCATCTTCGTCCTGACCGGCCGCGCGGCCGCCCAGTTCGCCGGGCCGGGCATCATGATCTCCTTCGTCATCACCGGCACGCTCTGCGCCTTCGTGGCGCTCTGCTACGCCGAACTCGCCTCGGCGCTGCCGGTGTCCGGCTCGGCCTATTCCTACACCTACGCCTCGATGGGCGAGGGCGCGGCCTGGGTCATGGGGCTCCTGCTTCTGCTGGAATACGGCCTGGCGGCCTCGACGGTCTCGCTGGGCTGGTCGGGCTACTTCGTCAGTCTGATGAAGGATGTCGGCATCCTCATCCCGCCGGAGCTGACGGCCGCCCCAGGCGTGGCGGTCAAGGACGCGACCGGCGCGGTGATCGCCACCGGCGTCGTCAACCTGCCGGCCATGTTCATCCTCGCCATGGCGACGCTGCTCCTGATCCGCGGCGTCACCGAGTCTGCGACGGTCAACAACATCATCGTCGCCATCAAGCTGACGGTGGTCATCGCCTTCATCGTGATCGGCGTGAAGTACGTCCAGCCGATGCACTGGTCGCCCCTGGTGCCGGCCGAAATCCCGGCCCGCCCGCCGGGCACGGACATGAGCATGCTGGCGCAGCTCGGACGCGCGCTCGGCGGGGTCATCACCGGCGACACCACCTATAAGTACGGCCTGGGCGGCGTGATCCACGGGGCGGCGGTGATCTTCTTCGCCTACCTCGGCTTCGAGGCGGTCTCCACGGCCGGCGCGGAGTCCCGCAACCCCGGCAAGGACATGCCGATCGGCATCCTGGGCGCGCTGATCATCTGCACCGTGCTCTACATCATGACCTCGGCCGTGCTGGTCGGGATCGTGCCCTACAACCTCCTCGACGTGCCCGCGCCGATCGCGCTCGCCACCGACATGATGGGCCTGAAGTGGTTCTCGGTGGTGGTGAAGATCGGGGCCATCGCCGGGCTTTCCAGCGTCATGCTGGTGCTGCTCTACGGCCAGACGCGCATCTTCTACACCATGAGCCGCGACGGCCTGCTGCCGACGGCGCTAGCGACCGTGCACAAGAAGTACCTGACGCCCTGGGTCAACACGATCATCGTGGGCCTGCTGGCCATGGGCGCGGCGGGCTTCCTGTCGCTGGACGCGCTCTCGGACCTCTCCAACGTGGGTTCGCTCGCCGCCTTCGCCCTGGTCTGCATCACCGTCATCTACCTGCGGGTCAGCGAGCCGGGGCTCACCCGGCCGTTCCGCACCCCGCTCTTCCCCGTGGTGCCGATCCTGGGCGCGGTCATGTGCCTGGTGCTGCTGATGAGCCTGATGTCGACGCCGGCCACCCGGAACTTCTTCCTGGGCTACCTCGTGGTGGGGATCGTGATCTACTTCCTCTACGGGATCCGGACTTCGAAGCTCGCCCGCGGCATCATCGTGGGTCCGCCCGCCGAGGGTCTTCCCCACGAACTGCCGCACCGCGTGGGCGAGGAGCCCAAGGGGCAGGGCTGAGGCCGAGCCTTCCGCGGTGGGGTCATGCTGCCGATCCACGAGGCCCTGCCGCGGCTGAAGGCGGCGCTGGCGGACCACAGCGCCGCCGTCCTGGTCGCCCCGCCCGGGGCCGGCAAGACGACCGTGGTTCCTCTGGAATTGCTGGCCGAGCCGTGGGTCGCCGGCGGCAAGATCATTGTCCTCGAGCCCCGCCGCCTGGCCGCCCGCGCGGCCGCCGAGCGGATGGCCGCCACCCTGGGCGAGCCGGTGGGCAAGACCGTCGGCTACCGGGTGCGCCTGCAGACCAAGGTCTCGGCGGCCACCCGCATCGAGGTGGTGACCGAGGGCGTCTTCACCCGCCAGATCCTCGCCGACCCGGAGCTGGCGGGCGTCGCCTGCGTGATCTTCGACGAGTTCCACGAGCGCAGCCTCGACGCCGACCTCGGCCTCGCGCTGGCCCGCGACGCGCAAGGTCTGCTGCGCGAGGACCTGCGCCTCCTGGTGATGTCCGCGACGCTCGACGGCGCGGCGGTCGCTCGATTGCTGGATCAGGCTCCGGTGATCGAGAGCCTGGGCCGCGCCTGGCCGGTCGACACCCGCTACCTCGGCCGGGACGAGGCCCTGCGCCTCGAGGACCGCGTCGCCCGCGTTGTCGACCGGGCGTTGACGGACGAGACCGGCAGCCTGCTGGTCTTCCTGCCCGGCCAGGGCGAGATCCTGCGCACCGCCGAGCGGCTGGCCGAACGTCCGCGGGCCGGCATCGAGATCGCGCCCCTGTTCGGCGCGCTCGATCCCCGCGACCAGGACCGGGCGATCGCGCCGGCGCCCGACGGGACCCGCAAGGTGGTGCTCGCCACCTCCATCGCCGAGACCAGCCTGACCATTCAGGGCGTGCGCGTGGTGATCGATTCAGGCCTGGCGCGTGTGCCGCGCTACGATCCCGCCAGCGGCCTTACGCGCCTCGCCACCGTCCGGGTCAGCCGCGCCGCCGCCGACCAACGCCGCGGCCGCGCCGGGCGCACCGAGCCCGGCGTCTGCTACCGCCTGTGGGAGGAGGCCGAGACCCGCGCGCTTCCGGCCTATGCCGATCCGGAGATCCTCGACGCGGACCTCTCGGGCCTGGCGCTCGACCTGGCGCGCTGGGGCGCCAAGGACGCCGCGTCCCTGGCCTTCCTCGACCCGCCGCCTGCAGCGGCCTTCGCCGAGGCCCGCGGCCTGCTTACGCGCCTTGAGGCCCTGACCGACGACGGAGTCCTGACCCCGCACGGACGCGCCCTCGCCGAGATGCCGCTGGCGCCGCGCCTGGCGCACATGATCCTGAAGGCCGCCGAGAGCGGCCAGGCGCCCCGCGCCGCCCGCATCGCCGCGCTCATCACCGAACGCAACCTCGGCGGCCGCGACGTCGACCTGCGCCACCGCCTGGAAGCCCTGGAGCGCGACCGCTCGCCCCGCGCCCGCGACGCCAAGGGGCTCGCCGACCGCTGGGCGGGCCTGGCCGGAAAGGCCGGCAAGGGCGAACCGCTGTCCGACGGCCTGCTGCTGGCCTTCGCCTATCCCGAGCGCATTGCCCGCGCCCGCGGTCCGCAGGGCGAGTTCCAGCTGGTCAGCGGGCGCGGCGCCTTCGTCGAACCCACCGACGCGCTGGCCCGCGAGACCTGGCTGGCGACCGCCGAGCTGGGCGGCGGCGAGCGCCGCGACCGCATCCTGCTGGCCGCGCCGCTGGACGAGGCGGAGCTCGTCGGCGCCTTGGCGCACCAACTCAACGTCGAGGACCGGCTGGAAGAGAGCGGGGCAGGGCGGCTTCGCGCCAAGCGGATCACCCGCCTTGGCCGGCTCACCGTGCGCGAGGCCGTGGACGACAATCCCGATCCGGCCCTGGTCGCCGCGGCGCTCGCCGGGCGCGTGCGCCGCGAGGGCGTGGCGATCCTGCCGTGGGGCGACGCGGCCATGGCCTTGCGCCGGCGCGAGGCGTTCCTCCGCGCCCGCGATCCCGCCTGGCCCGATCTCTCTGACGAGGCGCTGGCCGCAGCCCTCGACGTTTGGCTCGCGCCCCTGCTGACCGGCGTGCGGTCGCTCGCCGAGCTCAAGCCTGACGCGCTGGAAGGCGCGCTCCGCACCCTGATCCCCTGGGACTTGCAACGCCGCCTCGACGCGGAGGCGCCCGCCCGCTGGACGGCGCCCACCGGCAACAGCTTCGCCATCGACTACGCCGCCAAGGCCGGCCCCACCGTCGAGGTCCGCGTGCAGGAGGTCTATGGCCTCGCCGACCACCCGGCGGTGGCCGGCGTCCCGTTGACGCTTTCGCTGCTCTCGCCCGCCCATCGCCCGGTGCAGACCACCAAGGACCTGCCCGGGTTCTGGAAGGGATCGTGGAAGGACGTCCGCGCCGACATGCGCGGACGCTATCCGAAGCACCTGTGGCCCGAGGACCCGGCGCGCGCCGAGCCCACGGCGCGCGCCAAGCCGCGCGGGACCTAGGCCGCCGCCTTCAGCTTCACGTCGTTCGGGTGTTCGGCGCGCAATCCGATGGCGATGCGGTTCCACAGGTTGATCATGCCGATCAGGACGGTTAGCTCGGCGATCTCGGCGTCGTTGAACTGCGCCCGCACCGCCGCGAAGTCCGCGTCCGGCGCGTGGGTTTCGGCGACCTTGGTCAGGGCCTCGGTCCAGCCCAGGGCCGCCTTCTCGCGATCGGTGTACATCGAGGACTCCCGCCAAGCGTCGAGCAGGTAGATCCGCTCCTCGCGCTCGCCGGCCTTGCGCGCGTCGGCGGTGTGCATGTGCAGGCAGTTGGCGCAGCCGTTGATCTGCGAAGCGCGGATCTTCACCAGCTCCATCAGGCTGTGCTCGAGGGTCCCGGCCTCGATCACCGGGTTGATCGCCACCAGCGCCTCGATGGCCTTGGGCGCGGCGGCGTAGAAGTTCAGTCGTTGGGTCATGGGTCACTCCGTCTCTTTGGAGCCTAGACGCGCGACGGACCCTGGATGTGACACGCAGTCCGACCGCGCCCCCGATTTCGACAGCTCCACCACAGGATTGTGCTTCCGCAGGACCGGCGTAGGCTGCCCCGAGGGAAATGGGGGAACGCTGACATGAACCTGATGTTCGAGCCGCTGCGCAAATACGCCACCTTCACGGGCCGTGCGCGCCGCATGGAGTACTGGCTGTTCTGGCTGTTCACGGTGGTCGTCGAAATCATCGGCTCCGCGCTTACCGGTGGCTTCAATCCGATGGCCATGACCTTCGGGATGGGCTTCACGATCTACTGCCTCGCCATGCTGGCGCTGCTCGTTCCGTCGATCGCCGTGGGCGTGCGCCGCCTGCACGACACCAATCGGTCCGGCTGGTGGCTGCTGATCGCCTTCATCCCGATCATCGGGGCGTTGGTGCTGCTGGTTTTCCTGCTGTTGCCGGGGACGGTCGGGCCGAACCCCTATGGCGAGGACCCGAAGGCCGGCCTGGAGCCCGTCGCCGCCTAGGTTGCGGCGTAGATCATGATCCCCGTGGCCACCGACAGGTTCAGGCTGTCGGCCCGGCCGCGCATGGGGATCTTCACATTGACGTCGCAGAGGCTGGCCATGTCGGGGGTGAGGCCCTGCTGCTCGTTGCCCATCAGGATCAGGGTCGGGCGCGCATAGTCTGCCCGGCGGTGATCGACTTCGGCCGAGAGCAGGGTGCCCACGACGGAGCCGGGCCAGCCGTTGCGCCACGCGGCGAACTGGACCTCCGAACAGCGGGTCAGCGGCACGGCGAAGATCGAGCCCATGGTCGCGCGCACCGCCTCCACCGAATAGGGGTCGCAGCACTCGCCGACCAGGATCACCCCGCCGCAGCCGGCCGCGTCGGCGGTGCGCACGATGGTCCCCAGGTTCCCTGGATCGCGCACCCGGTGCAGCGCCACCCAGCAGCGCGCCGCCTGTGGCTCGATGGCGTCCAGCGGGCGGAACGCCTGGCGGAACACGCCCACCACGGCCTGCGGATTGTCGCGCCGCGAGACCTTGGCGAGGATCGCCTCGGTGACCTCGATCACCTCGCCGTTGGCGGCCAGGGTCGCGGCGATCGCGGTCTTCAGGAGCGGATGGGCCTCGGCGCCATGCATCAGGATCGCCGGCGCGTGCCCGGTCTCGATCCCCTCGATCACCGCCTTCAGCCCTTCCGCGACGAAGAGGCCCGTCTCGTCGCGTTCCTTGCGCAGGTGCAGCGCGCGGACGGCCTTCACCGTGGGATTGGTCAGCGAGGTGACGGCGCGGCTGCTCACGCCTGCCACCCATCTGCCTGCCATCGGGCGAAGAAGCTCATGCCGATCTCGCGGGCGCCGTCTTCCTGCACCAGCGCCAGCTCGCCCCACTCGACGCGGCCGCCGCGGCCCTTGAGCTTCTCCGCCAGCAGGCCGGAGAGCGCCGCCCCGCTGATCCGCTCGGCATAGGCGTTCAGCACCAGGAACTTCGCATTTTCCGAAAGAAGTTCGGCGCATAGGCCGGCAAGCTCAGGCAGGTCCTCGAACAGCCGCCAGACCTCGCCGCCGGGTCCGCGGCCGTACTTCGGCGGATCGAGGATGATCCCCTCGTAGGTCGAGCCGCGCCGAACCTCGCGGGCGACATATTTGCGAGCGTCCTCGGTGATCCAGCGGATCGGTCGCTCGGCCAGGCCCGAGAGTTCGGCGTTCTCCCGCGCCCAGGCCACCGCGCGCTTGGAGGCGTCCACGTGGGTCACCGCCGCGCCGGCCGCGGCCATGACCAGACTGGCCACCCCCGTATAGCCGAAGAGGTTCAGCACCTTGGGCTGCGGGCCGGCGGCGCGCACAGCCGCGTCCAGCCACGCCCAGTTCGCCGCCTGCTCGGGAAAGAACGCCAGGTGCCGGAAGCTGGTGAACCGCCCGTTGAACTTCGCCGCGCCCCAGGCGAGCGGCCAGGCCTCGGGCGGCTGGCCCTTCAGTTTCCAGCGCCCCGTGTCCTCCTCGTCGGCGGGATCGAACACCGCGTCGGCGGCCTCCCACGCCGCGGGGGGCAGGGCAGGCGCCCACAGGCACTGCGGCTCGGGCCGCACCACGGTGAAGCGGCCGTAGCGCTCCAGCTTGCGGCCTGCGCCTGAATCCAGCAGCGCATAGTCCGCCCAGCCCCGCGTGCGCATCACGCTGGGCAGCTCGGCGACCGTCGGCTCCGCTTGGCTCATGGACCGCGCCTTACGCGGTCGCACGCCCGCTCGTCCAGAGCCGCGGCTGACCTCGCCAGGGCAGGCGCGACGTATCGCGCGGGGCAAATGCAACCCGGACTTGTCACAATCGTGGAATTGGGGTCCCGTACGGCTGGATAACAGCGGAAGGTTTAACTTGTCGGTCGTCACCACCACGCCACGCCGATCCGCCCGCAAGGCCAAGGGCGACGGCCATCTGCGCCGCGCCGAGATTCTCGAAGCCGCCGAGCGCATCTTCGTCGCCGAAGGCTACGAGGGCGCCACCATCCGCAAGATCGCCGACGAGGTCGGCGTCTCCTCGACAGCCCTCTACATGCACTTCCAGGACAAGGGCTGCATCCTCTTCGAGATCTGCGAGCGCACCCTGACCCTGCTGCTCGAGCGCAACGGAGAGATCGCGGCCAAGCCGCTCGACCCGGTGGTCCGCGTCAAGATGATGCTCGACGCCTACATGCGCTGGGGGCTGGAGCATCCCAACGCCTACCAGCTCGTCTATTGCGGGCGGCCCATGTCGGCGAGCTTCTGGCCGGAGGACACCCGCGACCTGCCCAGCCAGTGCTACGACATCTTCTCCGGCGTCGTCCGCGAGATCGCGGCGACGGGCCGCCTGCGCACCGGCACGGCCGACAGCGCCGCCCAGGCGCTCTGGATGTCCTGCCACGGCGTGGTCGCGCTGCTGGCTTCGCGGCCGAACTTCAACTGGGCCGACCGCGACGAGCTGATCCAGGTCACCCTCGACGGCCTCTTGAACGGCCTGGTGGTCGACTAACCGGCCCATGCCCGGCCGCCTCGCCCGATGGATCTACGGCGCCGCGGCCGTCTACGGCTTCCTGGTGCTGACGCCGCTGCTCTTTGCGGAAGGCCAGATCGCCAAGGTCGACGGCCGCCCGCTCGGCCATCCGGAGTACTACTACGGCTTCTTGTCGGCGGCGCTGGTCTTCCAGCTGGTCTTCGTGCTGATCGCCCGCGACCCGCTGCGCCTGCGCCCGGTGATGGTCGCCACCATCTTCGAGAAGCTCACCTGGGGCCTGGCGGTCGCCGCCCTGGTGCTGCAGGGGCGCGTGCACGGCCCGGTCGTGGCCTTCGCCGCCCTCGACGTGCTGTGGATTCCGTTCTTCGGCTGGGCCTACGCAAAGACCCCCAACGCATAAGTTTTTGTTGTCATCCCGGACGGCCGAAGAGCCGATCCGGGACCCAGGGCGGCTGCATAGCTTGAACTTCTGGGTCCCGGCTCCACGCTTCGCTGCGGCCGGGATGACCCCGAGAATGTCGTTTGCGGCTTACTTCCCCGACGAGCTGGTCGCCGCCGCCACCGCCGGCAGCTGCGCCGCCGGATAGCCATAGGCGCCGCGCTTCAAGTCGGCCGAGAGCGTGATCGGCGCCGAGCCGCCGTTCAACCGCGCGCGATAGACCTGCATGTTCTCCATCACCCGCATGACGTAGTTGCGGGTCTCCGAGAACGGGATGCACTCGATATAGTCCACCGGATCGGTGGCGCCGCCGCGCGGGTCGCCGCAGAAGGTCGCCCACTGGGTGGGCCGCCCCGGCCCGGCGTTATAGCCCGCCGTCGCCATCACGTAGGAGCCGGAAAACTGGGTCACCAGCTGGCCCAGGTAATTCGCGCCCAGGCGCATGTTGTAGTCGGGTTCGTCCAGCCGCCCGGGCGAATAGCTGACGCCGATCCGCCGCGCCAGGATCGCGGCCGTCGACGGCATGAGCTGCATCATGCCCCGCGCGCCGGCGCCGGAGCGGACATTCGGGTCGAAGCCGCTTTCCTGGCGGGTGATGCCGAGCACCAGGGCCGGCTCCGCCGCGCCGCCGGACTCCGGCAGATCGCGCACCGGATAGGCGCGCTGCGCCAGGATGAAGCCCCGTTGCGCCGCCGCCCGCGCCGCGCGCATGGAGGTGTCCATCTCGCCGTAGTTGCGGGCGAGGTCGACGAGTTGCGCCTCGTCCTCGCGGGTCGGGAGCGTGTCGTCGAGGTTCAGCACGAAGGCGCGGAAGAGCTCGCGCTGGCCGTAGTCGAACAGCAGGCGCGTCGCCTGCACCGGCTCGCGGCCCTCGAAGGCGGCCTTGGCGGCGGGCGTAATGACCGGGTCCGGCGGCAGCACCAGGCGCTGGCCCAGCTTCTCCGCCGCGAGCATGCCGTAGAAGGTCGTGTTGTACTGCGCCGCGCGCGCATAGAAATCGTCGCGCGCCGCCTTGTCGCCCAGCGCGGCGGCCGCGCGGCCCTGCCAGTAGAGCGCCCGGCCGCGGGTGATCGGCGAGGTGCCGATCCGCTCCAGCGCGGCGAAGTGCTCCCCCGCCGCCTTGGGGTCGTTGAGCTTGGTGAGCGCGATCCAGCCGGCGTCGAACTCCGCGTCGGCGGCGTCCGCGCCGGTCTTCAGCCCGCTGTCGGCCGCCGCGGCGTAGGCCGCCTTCGAATCGCTGGCCCGCAACGCGGCCAGCACCAGCCGCCGCCGCTCGTCCCAGATCCGGTCGCCCTGTTCGGGATTGGCGACTTCGCGGGGGAAGTACTGCAGCTGCGCCAAGGCCAGGGTGTCGAGGCCCTTGCGACGCAGGTAGGAGGCGCGCTCGAAGGCCACGCCTGGCGTTTGGGCAGCGTCGGCGGGCAGCGCGTTCAGGAGGTCGTTGGCGTCGCGGGTCTCGGCGCGCAGGGCGATCCGCACTCGGGCCGCCTCCTGCTGGTTCGCGGGCAGGAGGTTGACCATGTCGCGCGCCGCGGGGCCGTGGCTGCCATAGAGCAGGACGTCGGCGCGCCGGACGTGGTCATCGATGGTCAGCACGTCGCCGAACCGGGCCAGCATGGCGCGCTGCGGCTCGGCCTCGAAGCTCCTGTCGCGCCACCAGCGCTTGATCAGCGCCGTCGCGTCGGCCGTCCGCCCAAGGCCGCGGTAGGCCGAGGCCAGCGCCATGGCGCCCTGGGCGGTGGCGGGCTCGGCGCCGGCGAACCAGTCGACGACCTGCTGCGGCGTTTTGCCCGCCGTCTCCAGCAGCCGTTCGGCGGCGGCCTGGCGGCGGCCGGCGCGGGGCCAATCGGCGAGCTCGCGCCGGGCGTTGTCGACCTCGAAGAAGCTCAGCGAGTCGGCGCAGCTATCCAGCAGCACCCAGGTGGCGGTCTTGCGCGCCAGCGGATCGGTCAGGCCGGCGATCGCGTTGCGGGCGTCGCTGACGTTGGCGCGCTTGGCCGAGTCGATCGCCTGGCGGAACAGGGTGACGTCGCGGTCGGAAAGCGCGTGGGACAACGCGTGCGCCGGCGCGGGCGTGTCGAGCGGCGACGACTTCGAGACGCTGTCCAGCAGGTCGCCCAGCGGGTCGGTCGCCGGCTGCGCGCGTGCGGCCGCGCTCGCCATCACGGCGACCCCGGCGATCAGGAAGGCTTTGCGCGCGATCGAATTCAACGGACGCCCCAACGAAATTCGAGCCGAATCAATAGGACATTGCGGGAGCTACCCACCCCACCATATTGTCGCGGCGAATCTGAATGACGCCTCAACAGGCGTCCAATCACGGCAATTTGCACGAATATGACCGAGCCTTTGTTCAAGGGCGTGCTTCCAGCGCTCGTCACCCCCTTTCGCGACGGCGCCGTGGACGAGGCGGCCTTCGTCAAACTGGTCGAGCGCCAGATCGCGGGCGGGGTCCACGGCCTGGTGCCGGTCGGCACCACCGGCGAGAGCGCGACCCTTAGCCACGACGAGCATCGCCGCGTGGTCGAGCTCTGCGTCGCCACGGCCGGAGGGCGCGTGCCGGTGGTCGCCGGCGCCGGCTCCAACTCCACCGCCGAGGCCATCGAGCTCGTCCGCCACGCCAAGACCGTGGGCGCCGACGCCGCCCTGGTGGTGACGCCCTACTACAACCGCCCGAGCCAGGAGGGCCTCTACGCCCACTACGCGGCGATCGCCGAGGCCGTGCAGCTGCCGGTGCTGGTCTACAACGTGCCCTCGCGCACCAGCATCGACATCTCCAACGAGACGCTCGCCCGGCTGTCCAGGCTGCCGAACATCGTGGGGGTGAAGGACGCGACGGGCGACCTTGGCCGGGCCAGTTCGCAGCGGCTGATGTGCGGCGAGGGCTGGACCATGCTGTCCGGCAACGACGATTCGGCGCTAGGCTACATTGCCCACGGCGGCCACGGCTGCATCTCGGTCACCGCCAACGTCGCGCCCGAGCAGTGCGCGGCCTTCTACAACGACGCGTTGGCCGGCCAGTGGCAGGGCGCGCTCTACGGCCAGGACCGGCTGATCCGTCTGCACAAGGCGCTGTTCACCGACGCCTCGCCGTCGCCGACCAAGTTCGCGCTCGCCCATCTGGGCCTCTGCGGCGAGGAGGCGCGCCTGCCGATCACCCCGGCCTCGGAGGCCTCCCGCGGCGAGGTCCTGGCGGCCATGCGGGACGCGGGCGTGATCTGAGATGGCGGGCAAGCTGATCGCCGAGAACCGCCGCGCGCGGTTCGACTACTTCCTGGAGCAGACCTTCGAGGCGGGCCTTGCGCTGACCGGCTCGGAGGTGAAGTCGCTGCGCAACGGCCGCGCCAACATCGCCGAGAGCTACGCCGCCGTGCAGGGCGACGAGATCATGCTCGTCAACGCCGACATCCCGCCCTACGCGCAGGCCGGCCCGCATTTCAACCACGAGCCGCGCCGCCACCGGAAGCTGCTCTTGAAGCGCAAGGAGATCGACCGGCTGATCGGCGCCGTGCAGCGCGAAGGCCGCACGATCATCCCGACCAAGCTCTTCTGGAACGATCGGGGCCTGGCCAAGCTCGAGGTTGCGCTCGCCAAGGGCAAGAAGGAGCACGACAAGCGCGAGACCACCGCCGAGCGCGACTGGCAGCGCGACAAGGCCCGTCTGATGCGGGAAAAAGGTTGAACCCGGCCGAGATCGAGGCCCTGGAGCGCGACACGGTGGCCGCCGTCGCGCCGCCCGACATGCTGGAGATCGGCGGCTGGCTGGTTCCGCTCGACAACGGGACCATCGGCCGCGCCAAAAGCGCCGTGCCGCTCCGCCACGACATCGGCCCCGAGGCGATCGGGGAGATCGCCGACGCCTATCGCGAGCGCGGCCTGGAGGCGGGCTTTCGCATCGCCGATGTGGCGTCGCTGGAAGCGGTGCAGAACGAGCTCGCGCGCCGGCGCTTCACGCCGCGCCAGCCGACGATCTTCAAGACCGGCGCAACGTCCGAACTCGCCGCCTTCTCAAAGGCTTCCGCGAACATCCTGGCGGCCCCCGACGCGGCGTGGGGCGCAGTCTTCCTAGGCGACGGCTTCGATCCGGCGGACGGTGCGCACCGCATCGCCGCGCTCACCCGCTCGCCCGAGGCCATCTACGGATCGGCGGGCGAGGACGGGGAGACCTGCGCGGTCGGGGTGATGAGCTTCGGCGCGACCTGGGCCGGGATCCACGGCATGCGCACCGCGCCCGCCCACCGCGGCAAGGGCTACGCCGGCGCCGTCCTGGCCGCGCTCGGCCGCGCCGCCCTGGCCCGCGGCTTCGAACGCGTATTCCTGCAGGTCGAGGACGCCAACCCCGCCCGTCGCATCTACAGCCGCGCCGGCTTCGCGCCGGCCTGGCGATATCACTACTGGCGTTGATCGCGCGGCGCGGTCAATTTCAGCTTGTCTCAGCGTAGATCGTCCCGCTGTCGGCTTCCGGAAGTCCCTCGTACCAGTTCCGGAACTCCGCCGAGTGCCACTGACGGCGCAGCTTCCACCAGCTCTTGATGCCGGGTTGCGAGGCGAAGCTGGTCGCCTGCCGTTCGATCATCTGCCAGTGCTCCGGATCCAGCTGCCCGCGCAGCCACTGGGCGCGCGAGGATTCGTAGAAGCGGAATATGCTGCTCGCCAGGGCGATGAAGCGGACCTTGGCGTCGGGGCTCTGCGATTCGAAATTCGCAAGCGATTCTCGCCAGATGCGGGCCAGCTCGCCATCGCCGATGATGCTCGAGTTGATCGCATAGTAGTTCGCCGAATGGGCCTGCGACGTGGAGGCGCGCACGGCCTTTGTAGCGTGACGCAGCTGGATGCCGACGAAGACCAGGGAGGCGACCACCGCGACGGCGGAAACGATCTGCGACAGAAAGGACAACTGCTCCAGCGACATGATCCCGCCCGCTACTTCGCCAGGTCCTTCAGGATGCTCTCCCACTGCGCCAGCGCCCCGTCGATGGTGGCCGTTGGCACCCGTTCGTTCAGGCCATGGGCGAAGTCGTCCGAGGACTTCATGAAGACGCCCGCCACGCCATAGGCCGGCACGCCGAGCGCGCGGAAGAACATGCTGTCCGTCGCGCCCGCCGACATGGCCGGCAGCACCGGCAGGCCGGGATAGCGTGCATGCACCGCCTTCGTGACCGCCGCCAGCACGTCGGGGCGCAGCGGCGAGGGGCCGGCGTCGATGGCGCCGTCGGCCTGTCGCTCCACCGTCGCGGTCGGGTCGTCCAGCACCCTGACGATGGTCTTGCGCACCTCCTCCGACGGCGTTCCCGGGAAGATGCGGCAGTTGATGTTGGCGGTGACCTTCTGGGGCAGCGCGTTGGTCGCATGCCCGCCGTTGATCATGGTCGTCACGCAGGTGGTTCGGAGCTGGCCCACCATGTCGCGATCCGCGGACAGGATCTCCACGGCCTCCGCGTCATTCGGGTTGGCCACGTAGCGCCGAAGCGCATCGCCGAGCGGCCCGGGCTTGCCCGCCGCCGTCGCCTTGAACGCGGCCATGGTGATCTCGCTCTGCATGGCCGGGAACTTGTAGGCGGCCAGCCGGTCGAGGTCGCGCGCCAGCCGGTAGATCGGGTTGGTGGCGCTCGGCCGGCTGGAGTGGCCGCCCGGATCGGTCACGGTGATCTGGAAGTCGGCGTAGGTCTTCTCGGCGGCCTGCAGGGCGTAGAACTCCGGCTTGCCGTCCTCGCTGAGCTGGCCGCCGCCCCCGTCGCCGTTCAGCACCAGCTCGGCGTTCTTCAGGTCGCCGGCGAACTTGCGCGCCGTCTGCTGCAGGGTCTCCTCGTCGCCCGAGAGCGCCAGGACCACGTCGCGGCCCGGCTTCCAGCCCTCGCGCTTCAGTTTGGCGAGCACCGTGACGACCATCGAGACGTCGAACTTGTCGTCCAGCGAGCCACGCCCGTAGACGTAGCCGTTCTCCACCACCGGGACGAACGGGTCGCGCGTCCAGTCGGCGGCTTTGGCCTCGACCACGTCCATGTGGTCGATGACGACGATGGGCTTCTTCTTGGGGTCGGTCCCGGCATAGCGCGCCACCAGGATCGTGCTGCCGGCCACCGGCTCGATCTTCACCTCGTCGGGCCTGAAGCCGGCCTGCACCAAGACGCCCTTCAGATACTCCGCATAGGGCTTCACCTGGTCGCCCGGGATCACGGTGCGGAAGGCGATGCCCTTCTTCAGAAGCTCCAGCGCCTGGTCGTGCAGGGCGGCGTCGGGCTTGGCCATGTCCTGCTTGGCGGGCGCAGCCAGGGCGGTGGAGGACAGCACGGCGGCGGCCGCGGCGAACGCGAAGAGGACGCTGGTTTTCAAGATGCGGGATTCCACTGGACGACAGGAAGCTCGACCCTAGCCGCGCGCTTCGGGCGAGGCGAGGGCGATCAGCTTTCCAGCGGGTATCCGGCCTCGCGCCAGGCCTTCATGCCGCCGTCCAGGGCCGCGGCGCGGCCGTAACCCAGCTCGCGCAGGGTGGCGGCCGCGAGCGTCGAGATCTTGCCGAACTCGCACACGGTGAGGATGCGCACGGTCGGGTCGGGCAGCTCTGCGTCCACCCGCAGCTCCAGCTGCCCGCGCGGCAGATGCTTGGCGCCCGGCGCGTGGCCCGCGTCGAAGGCCTCCTTCTCGCGGATGTCGAGGATGACCAGGTCGCGGCTGTTGCCCCCCAGCCGCGCGTTGAGCTCGGCCAGCGACATGAAGGGGATCTTGCCCGCCGCCTCGCTGAGCAGCTGCGCCACCGTCTTGCCGCCGCTCATGTTGGTGCGCAGCGCCTCGGTCAGGTGAGTGGGCGCAGCCAGGTCCAGGTGCTGCATCATCTCCACGAAGGCCGCCCGCTCGGTCTTCTGCAGGCGGGGGTTCTCGGCGATCTCGGCGCCGATCGTCGAATGGCCGCGGCCCTTGTAGTCGTGCGCTGGATAGACCTGCGTCTCCGGCGGCAGCTTGAGCAGCTTGTCGAACAGGCTTTCATAGAGCTGGTGCGGGTCGCCGCTCGGCAGGTCCGTCCGTCCGGTGCCGCCGATCAGGAGGGCGTCGCCGGTGAACACCCGGTCGTCCATCACCAGGCTCATGGAGTCCCGCGTATGCCCCGGCGTGTGGATCGCCTTCAGCCGCAGATTGCCCACGATCAGCATTTCGCCGTCGTCGAGCCGGAAGTCGGCGTAGGGCGCCGGCGCCAGGCGGTGCATCACGACCGGCGCGCCCAACGCCTTGCCGAGCTCGCGGCTCGCCGAGAAGTGGTCGGCGTGGGTATGGGTGTCGATGACGTATTTCACCGTCAGGCCATGCTGGGACAGGAGCCCGCGGTAGTGGTCGATCTGGCTCAGTTCCGGATCGATGAGCACCGCCGCGCAGGTGGCTTCGCAACCCACCAGGTAGGACTGGCATCCGCCCGTCGCGATCTGCTCGAAAATCATCTGCCGCCCCCGCATCTGTCCCTGGCGGACCTAACCTTGGCTGCAAGCCGGCCGCAAGGCGCCGGCGTCAACCGCCGAGCGGCGTCAGCCTCAGGCCCCCGTCGTCGCGGACCAGCGCATAGCCGGGCGGGGCGACGAGCCGCTTGGCGGCTGACCTCGCGGGAAGGCCGATGCACAGGCTGGCGGGCTCCCCGGCGCGGGTTACGCCGCACGCGCCTGAGCTCATCGCCAAGGCCGCGGACGATCCGTCCGAGCAGGCCAGGCCGACATCGGTTCCGCGATGCGAGACGTGGCAGAGGAACTGCGGCTGGCCTGCGTCGACCAGGGTCAGGAGCGTCGATCTGGGCGCGATGTCGCCGCTGACCAGGTGGTGGCCGATCACCGCGTAGACCGGCCGCGGCGCGGCCGTCGATAAGCCGCCGTCATTGGCGGTGGACTGTACAAGGCCGGGCGGCGCGCCTCCGCTGGCGTTCTGCGACGTGGGCGGGGCGGTGGGAAGCGTGATCTGTTGGGCGACGGCGACGCCCGCCGTGGCGATCGCTCCGCAGGCGACCAGAAGCACTCGGCTCGCACGCATCTCGGACTCCTATGTTCCGTCAGCTGCGCGCGACGCTACGCCCGATCGTTCTAGCCGTCGAGCAACGCCCGGACCCGCTCGAACACCGCCTCGAACATTTGCGGCGTCAGCCGCCCGGTGTTCGTGTTGAGCCGCGAGCAGTGGTAGCTGTTCAGCACCACATAGGGGCCGGCCTGGAACTCCGAGCCATGGCCGGGAACGCCCGCCGAGGCCTTCAGCCCGAGCGCCCGCAGGACATTGCGCCGCGAGACGTCGCCCAGGGTCACGATCACCTTCAGCCGGGGCAGGGCGGCGATCCGGCTTGCCAGGAAGGGCCGGCAGTTAGCCTCCTCGGAGGTCTCCGGCTTGTTGCCGGGCGGCGCGCAGCGCACGGCGTTGGAGATCATGCAGTCGACCAGCTTCAGGTCGTCCTCGCCGTTCGGGTCGTAGGTCCCGGTGGCGAAGCCCTGCTTGATCAACGTGCCGTAGAGCAGCCAGCCGGCATGGTCGCCGGTGAACGGCCGCCCAGTGCGGTTCGCGCCGGTGCGCCCGGGCGCCAGGCCCGCCACCAGCAGGCGCGCGTCCTCGTCGCCCCAGGACGGCGCGGGCCCGTTGAACCAGCCGGGGTTGGCCTGCGCGTTGGCCGCGCGGTAGGCCACCAGCCTTGGGCAGAGCGGACAGTCGCGGGGCGGCTCGGGCGGCGCGGCGGCGTCAGGCCTCGGCATCCGCCTCCGGCCCGTCCTCGTGCTCGTCTTCGTGGTGATGGCGCCGCTCGCTGCGGCTTTCCTGGATGAACCGCGGCAGGCGCGAGGGCCGCCCGATGATGTCGGCCAGGTCCGCCAGGTCCACGAAGTTGTCGGCCTGCCGGCGCAGGTCGTCGGAAGCCATCGGCGGCTGCGACTTCACGGTCGAGACCACGGTCACCCGCGCGCCGCGGCGCTGCACCGCCTCCACCAGCGCCCGGAAGTCCCCGTCGCCGGAGAACAGCACCAGGTGGTCGCCGCCGCCCGCGGCCATCTCCATCATGTCGACGGCGATCTCCACGTCCATGTCGCCGCGCCAGCGCTTGCGCCCCTGGCTGTCGGTGTACTGGCGCGCCGCCTTGGTCACGAGGGAGTAGCCGTTGTAGTCCAGCCAATCGACCAGCGGGCGGATCGGCGAGTACTCCTCGTCCTCGACGAGGGCGGTGTAGTAGTAGGCGCGGATCAGGACGCCGCGCTTGCGGAACTCCTCCAGGAGCTTGCGGTAGTCGATGTCGAAGCCCAGGCCCTTGGCGGCCGAGTAGAGGTTGGCGCCGTCGATGAACAGGGCCAGCCGGTCCGTGGGGTAAAAGGTCATCGTCTCGAAATTCCCAAAAACAAATCCATCGAGGTCCGGCGTCTGGGGCGGCGATGACGCTGTCATCGTGGCCCTGGGCAGTAATCTCCCCGCCGGTTTCGCGTCGTCCGAGGCCTTGCTCGAGGCGGCGCTGCAGCAATTCCCCCAGGCCGGATTGCCCGTGCTGGCGCGATCGGGCTGGTGGCGCTCGGCCGCCTGGCCCGATCCGAAGGGGAATGAGTATCGCAACGGTGTCGCGATTGTCGAGGCGAACGGCCCCCCAAAGGCGATTCTTGAGGCGCTTTTTGCCATCGAGCGCGCGTTTGGCCGAATCCGCGGCGCCGCCAACGCGCCCCGCACCCTCGACCTCGACCTGATCGCCTACGGGCGCGAGGTGATGGACGGACCGGGCCTGATCCTGCCGCACCCGCGCGCCCACGAGCGGCTGTTCGTCATGGGGCCGCTCGCCGAGATCGCGCCGAATTGGCGGCACCCGGTCAATGGAAGGACGGCGGCGGAGCTGGCGGCCTCAGCCACGGTCGGCCGCGACGCGACGCCGCTCTGAGGGGGCGTCCGCGGCCGGCTCAGCTTTGGTCGGTGATCAGCTTCTTCTCGTGTTCCTGGTAGATCGCCGCGGCCCTGTCGACGCCCGCGATGCTGATCGCCAGCAGGCCGTCCTCGCCGACCGCCACCCAGCCCTTGGACTTCAGGTACCAGAGGTGGAATTCCAGCTGCTCGATGGGGCAGCCTGACAGGCGCTCCAACTCGGCGTCGCCGATCCCGGGCTCCCGGGGCGTTCGGCGACGCCTGAGGTACAGCATCATCAGAAGATTGTTCTGGATCGAGATGTCGCGGTCGATCCCCAGGCTGTCGAGAAACAGTTCATCGTCTCGACCTTCGTCGCCGTCGGTCGACGCCGTCTGCGCCCGCTCATCCTCAACGGGATCGGCGAGCGGCGGGAGGCGGCCTTGGTGGTCTTCGTGGTAGCGCGCGCGTTTGCCCGCATCCTTCAGCGTCTCGTGCGCCTCGATCACCGCGTCGAACTTGGCGCGATTTCCCGTCGTCTGATTGTCGGGATGATACCGCCGCGCCAGGCTGCGGAATCGGCGCTCGATCGCGGCCGGCTTCGCGTTCGGGCTCACTTCCAGGATTTCATACAGGTCGACGAAGATCCTGGCTTCCATTCCAAACGCGTCTTTAAAATCCGCCGAGCGACGATCGCTCATGCTTGAGTGTTGCGAGCCGAACTAGAAAGGGCAACGGGGTAGAAGGCCAGGTTAGCCTAATTCCTTTTAACAATTATCTACCCCGTCGCGATCCGTTACTCAGTTTCACCATCTGCTCGCCCGAAGCGGGAGAAATGTTGGGCGAGCGGAGATAGCCCTTCTTCTTAGGCCACCACCCGCCGCTTGCGGTCGTCACGGGCGATCTGCAGGCCGCGGGGGCCGGGCGCGAGCGCCCAGCGGCCGGGGTCGGCCAGCTCGGGGTCGATCTTCGAGCCGACGATCGCGCCTTCCATGACCAGGTTCGCCGCGACCCGCGGACTCATCGCGTCCGTCGTCTGGGCGATCAGCCGCGCGGCCACCATCGAAAGCAGGATCGGCCAATGCGCCTCGTTCAGCATCGGCTCGTCGCGGACCTCCAGCGGCATGGGGGCGCGCAGGATCTTCCGAGCCGTCGGCCAGAACACCCGCAGCAGGTCCTGCGGCTTGGTCAGCGTCTCGCGCCCGTCCTCTTCGCGCAGGTCGCCGAACTCGCCGTCCGCCGCCGCCTTGGCGACCTGGCGCTCGAGTTCCCAGTAGTCGGCGAATTCGGTGCGGCCGAGGCCGGCGGCCGCGGCGGCCTGCACCACGAAGCGCTGCAGCGGATAGCCGTGGCCATAGCCCAGCAGCAGCGCAGCGTTGATCCAGCGCCCGGCCAGGAAGCGGCGGTCGTCCGCGGTCCTGCGCAGCATCAGGCTTTCGGGCGCCACCAGGTCGCGCCGCGTGGTCAGGAGCTCGCCCTGTTCCAGCGCGGCGTTCTGCGCAGCGAACCCTACCAGCGCGCCGGCCGCGACCAGCAGGGTCTGGGCGTGCGCCCCGCTCGTCGGGATCTTCTGCGTCAGCATCTGCCGCACGGCCGCGGCCGCCAGGTTCGCCCGGTTGGTCGATTCAGGCTCCCAGGGATAGCGTTCCTGTCGGGGGGCAGGCGCGGACGACATCGGACTCTCCGGCGGATAAGAGCCCCATAATGCTGGCGATCTGTTGAGGCTTTGCAACCTTACGTGGCGAACGCAAGGTAAACGCGGCAGGGAGGCAGGCCCGCGGCCTTTGCGGCGTTGCACAATGGCCCACGAACCTCTATTTTCACAGGTTCTCTCCCCGTCCCGAGGAATCCATGGCTCGCGTCACTGTCGAAGACTGCATCGAAAAGGTCCCTAACCGCTTCAACCTCGTGTTGCTGGCGGCCCATCGGGCGCGCGCCATTTCGGCCGGCGCCCAGATCCTGGTCGATCGCGACAACGACAAGAACCCGGTCGTCTCGCTGCGCGAGATCGCCGACGACGTGGTGGACGCCGAGGAGCTGCGGGAAACCCTGATCGGCACCCTGCAACGGGTGGACGAGCGTTCGGAAGCCGAGGAAGAGGCCGAAACCCTCGCCCTGCTGGCCGATCCGACCCACATGCAGATGAGCGAGCTGGAGCTGGTTCGCGCCCTGCAGAGCGACCGCGACGGCGGTCAGGAGGAGCGGTACTGAGCCCCGAAGGCGCAGACCCTCTAACTGCCAAGGCGGCGCCTGACCCCGCCGCCACCCGAACCGATGCCCCGAAGGCGCCAGCGCCTTCTCCTGTCCCGGACAAGCCGGCCGCCCCTGCGAAAGGCGGCGCGGCGCGTCCGAAGATGCTTCGCCAGTTCGAGCTGATCGAGAAGGTCCGCTCCTACGACCCCACCGCCGACGAGGCGCTGCTGAACCGCGCCTATGTCTACGCCATGCGCATGCACGGGGCGCAGAAGCGGGCGTCTGGCGACCCCTATTTCGCCCATCCGATCGAGGTGGCCGGCATCCTGACCGACTATCGGCTGGACACCGCCACCATCGTCACCGCCCTGCTGCACGACGTGATCGAGGACACGCCGGTCACGCGGGCCGAGATCGACGAGCTGTTCGGCGAGGAGATCGGCGAGCTGGTCGAGGGCGTCACCAAGCTCTCCAAGCTGGAGCTTTCCTCCGAGCACCTGCGCCAGGCCGAGAACCTGCGGAAATTCATCCTGGCGATCAGCCGCGACGTGCGTGTCCTGATGGTCAAGCTCGCCGACCGGCTGCACAACATGCGAACGCTGCAGCATATCGCGAGCCCCGCCAAGCGCGAGCGGATCGCCCGCGAGACGCTGGACATCTACGCCCCGCTGGCCCGATCGATCGGGGTTCACCGCATCTGCACCGAGCTCGAGGAACTCGCCTTCGAGCACCTGAATCCCGTCGCCCGCGACGCCATCGGCCGCCGCCTTGAGACCCTGCGCCACGAGCAGGGCGGGGCCGTCAGCCTGGTGTCGCAGGAAATCGCCGCGCGGCTGGAAGCGGCCGGCGTGCCGGCGCGGGTCTTCGGGCGCGAGAAGAACGCCTATTCGATCTGGCGCAAGCTGCAGCGCAAGTCGATCGGCTTCTCCCAGCTCTCCGACATCTACGCCTTCCGGGTGATCGTCGACACGGAAGAGGACTGCTACCGCGCGCTGGGCGTCATCCACCGCGCCTGGCCCAGCGTGCCCGAGCGGTTCAAGGACTTCATCTCCACGCCCAAGCGCAACAACTACCGCTCGGTCCACACCACCGTGGTCGGGCCCCGCGGCATGCGCATCGAGATGCAGATCCGCACCGAGGCCATGGACCGCGTGGCCGAGGAGGGCGTGGCCGCCCACTGGCGCTACAAGGACCAGTCCTACGGCTTCGACCTGGAGCACCAGAAGGCCGCCGGCGGGCGCGACCCGCTGATCAACCTGCGCGCGCTGGTCCAGGTGCTGGAGCACGGCGGCGACGCCGAGGAGCTGGTCGAGCACGCCAAGCTGGAGATGTTCCTCGACCAGGCCTTCGTCTTCACGCCGAAGGGCCGGCTGGTCAGCCTGCCGACCGGCGCCATGCCGCTCGACTTCGCCTACGCCCTGCACACCGACATCGGCGACACCACCATCGGGGTGAAGATCAACGGCGAGCTGAAGCCGCTGCGCACCGTGCTGCAGAACGGCGACGTGGTGGAGGTGATCCGCGGCGGCAAGCCCGTGGTGCCGCCCGACTGGCGCTCGATCACCGTCACCGGCCGCGCGCGGTCCGCCATCCGCCGCCACATCCGCCAGACCGAGAAGGAAGAGTTCACGAGGCTTGGGCGCGCCACGGTCGACCAGACCTTCGAAGCGGCCGGCAAGTCGCGCAAGGACGTCTCGCTGCGCCCCGCGCTGGACCGCTTCGCCGTCGCCACCGAGGACGAGCTGTTCGACGCCGTCGGCCGCGGCCGGGTCTCGCCGCCGCAGGTGCTGGAGGCCCTGTTCCCGGGCCTGAAGGCCGAGGAGCGCAAGGCCGCCACCGCGCGTCACCGCATCGAGGACGGCAAGTCGGCCAAGCTCTACGTCCGCGGCAGCGGGCTCACCGCCGGCGTCAGCGTCCACTTCGACGAGCACTGCTCGCCCGTGCCCGGCGACCGCATCGTCGGCATCCTGGAAGGCGGCGGCAAGGGCATCACCGTCCACACCATCGACTGCCAGCAGCTCGAGGCCTACGAGGACAAGGAAGACCTCTGGCGCGACCTGCAATGGACGCCGGAGGCCGAGCGCAACTCCATCGCCCGCGCCAAGCTGATCGCCACCATCCGCAACGCGCCGGGCGTGCTCGGCCAGGTCTGCACCATCATCGGCGAGGCCGGCGGCAACATCGTCCAGCTGCGCATGCACCACCGCCAGGCCGACTTCTTCGATGTGGACCTCGACGTCGACGTCAACGACGCCAAGCACCTGACCCACATCGCCGCCGCGCTCCGCGCCAACCCCAGCGTCGAGACCGTGGATCGGCGCAAGGATTAGGCCTCGCCCCTCCGTCACCTTGGGTGACACCTCCTCCGAAGTGTTCCCGTCGGGGGAGGAGCGATGCGCCTCTCGCTCCTCCCCTGCACCGAAGAGTGCGGGGAGCTGTCAGCGCAAGCTGACGGAGGGGGCGGACCCTAGTCGTTCGACGCCATCCGCTCAGGCCGCGAACACACCGTCACCTGCTTGCCGCGGTAGGCGCAGGGCCAGCCGGCCGGCGGCAGGGCCGGCGACACCGCAACCACGTAGTCGTAGGCCATCACCGCCGGCGGGGCGGGGGCGCCGGGCTCAACGGGCTGGATGTAGGTGAAGCCGCCGAGCCCCAGGAAGCTCAGGTGCGCGTCGTTGCCGTCGACGACCAAGGCGAGGTTGCGGTCCGGCTCGTCGGGGGTCAGCGCCGCGGCCGAGCGGATGTCGGTGTCGAATTCCTGCCGCTTCTGGATCAGCGGCCCCAGCCAGACCCGATCGAGGGAGGCCGCGAGCAGGCCGAGCGCAAGGAAATAGGCCAACGCCGCGCGCCAGGGCGGCGCGCGCCAGGCGATCGCGCCGGCCGCCAGCAGGCTCGCCGCGACCGCCGCCGCCCGATAGGGGAACCGGACCCCCAGCGGCGCGCGCGCCGGGTCGGGATGGAAGAAAGCCATCAGCGCGGTGGCGTCCCACGGGAAGAGCACGATGCCGGCCCGCAGGCCGGCGAGCAGGCCCAGGAGGCCCGCCAGCATCAGGGCCGCGCAGGCCAGCCGCTGGCGACGGTTTGCGCGCCCGGCCCACCGCACCAGGTGCGGCGCGGCGGCGAGCCACAGCAGGGGCGTGTAGAACTCGAAATAGCGGCCCCAGAGCCGCTTGGTCTCGCTGGGCGCGACGCCGGCCTTCACCGCGAAGATGGTGACCATCACCAGGGTCGCGGCCACCGCCAGCACCAGCGTCAGCACGAGCGCGTCCTGGCCGCTCAACCGCAAGGCGCGCCCCTCGGCCCGCCAGCGGCCGGCGATCTCGCCCAGCGCCACCGCGGCGGGGACGCCGGCGAACAGCGCCAGCGTCGCGGTCATCGGCAGGAAGGACATGAGCACGATCTCGCCGGCGTTCGGCGGCGACGCCTGCGTCAGCGCCCGGCCATAGAAATCGCCGACGAAGAAGGTGAGGGGATTGCTGACGGGCTCCCCGGCCGCGAACTGGATCGCGTTGCCGACGGCCAGGAAGACAGCCGCCAGCCCGCCGATGCGCAGCGCCGCGAGCCGGAACCGCCCGGTGACCAGCCCGTCCAGCGCGGCGGCCGCCGCCAGGGCGCCGGCCACCGAGATCCCGTGCGGCTTGATGAGGGTCAGCACCGCGGCCAGCGCGCCGGCGACCGCGGCGTGCGCCAGAGGACGCGAGGCGTAGAGCCCGACGGTCGCCACGCCGATCGCCGCCAGGACGCCCACATAGGCGCCCTCCGGAAGGGCTGACACGACGAACGGATAATAGGGAAAGGCCAGCGCCAGCAGCAGGAAGGTCCACCGCTCGCGCGTCGCCAGCCCGCGGGTGCTGGTCTGGGCCAGCGCCGCCAGCCCGCCGACGTAGGCCGCCAGGCTGCCGGCGCGGATCAGCACCAGATAGTGGTCGCTGACCGCGTGGGCGGCGCGGATCGCCATCAGGAAGACGCTGTTGGCCACGGCCGCCGCCCAAGGGTCGCGGGCCGCGGCGTGCGGCGAGAACAGCGCGTTGATCAGGTAGGCCCCGACGTCGGCGGCGTAGATCGGCTGCGGCAGCAGGATCTCGCCTGCATAATAGATCAGCATGACGCCCAGGGCGGCGATCGACAGCGCCGCCGCCGCGCGCCAGGCGATGGTCGCGGTACGCATGAACTCCACCCCAACGGCCGCCCCCGCCGCGCTTTCCTTTAGCCGCAACCCTGAGGTCATCGCCAGCCGTCAAACACGCCGGCCCCGATCTTCAGGCCGGCGGGGCCGCGCCCGACGCCGGCAGGTGCGCCAGCACATGCTCCACGCCGCGCACCACGGCGTCGCCATAGGTCTCGCCGAGCACCGTCGTGTGCGACGCGCCCTCGACCGCCTCGAAATAGCCGGCCTGTGAGGCCCGTTCGGGCACGCGGCGCGCATCGTTCCAGCCCGGCCCCAGCTCGCGCCCGCCGGCCACGATCACGGCCACCGGCCAGCGCGGGTCGTAGGGCGGAGCGAGCCTCGCCTCGGCGGCGCTCTTCGGCCAGTTCACCACCTCGTTGGCCGCGGTCCGCGCGTGCCGCCCGGAGACATAGGCGTGGCGCTTCTCCGCCTTGCCCTGCTTGGGCAGGCCGATCCGGTCGCCGGCCTGGTAGTAGAGCGGCAGCGTCGCGCCCACCGTCGCCGAGACCGCCGCGATCCGGCTGATCGCGGTGAAGGCGCCCAGGAACTTCTTCGTGCCGGGACTGTCGATCTGCTCGGGCGTCGCAGCCTCGATCAGCACCAGGCCCGCGACCTTGTCCGGGTTGCGCCCGGCGAAAAGCCGCGTGTTCAGGCCGGCCATGGAGTGGCCCATCAGGATGAAGGGCCCGCGCTCGCCGGACGCGGCGATCAGCTTCTCCAGGTCCGAGACGATGACCTCGCTGTCGCGCGGCTGCGGCCCCGGGTCCGACCAGCCCATGCCGGCGCGGTCATAGGCGCAGGAGCGCAGGCCCTTGGCCGTCAGCTTCTCCTGGATCGCGGCGAAGTCCGCGGCGAGGCCGAACGCGCCGGCCTCCATCCAGACCGTCGGCTTGTCCGTGAGAGGACCGGCGCAGACCAGCCGCAGCTTGCGCCCGCCGATGTCCACATAGGTCCCGGAGGGCGTGAATGGCCCGGCGCGGGCGACCATCAGCGCGCCGGTCGCGATCCAGGCGATCAGAATCAGGGAAAGGGCGAGCAGCATCCGGCGCATGTCCGCAACTAAGGCTTCGCCGTGCAAGGCCGCAACAGGCGGACGCTTCGGCGGACACCCATCTTTCGAGGGCGCTGAAACCGGTCTATCCAGCAATCATGAACACTGAACAGGTCCTCGACGAATTCCGCGGCGCCGGCGCGCTCCGCGAAGGCCACTTCATCCTGGCGTCGGGCCTGCACAGCCCGATGTTCCTGCAGAAGAACCTGGTCTTCCAGTTCCCCGAGCGCACGGCGCGCCTCTGCAAGGCGCTGGCGGAAAAGATCGAGGCCCGGTTCGGCAAGCCCGACTGCATCGTCTCGCCGGCCGTGGGCGCGATCATCCCAGGCTATGAGACCGCCCGCTGGCTGGACGTGCCGGCCATGTACGTCGAGCGCGAGGCCGGCGCCTTCAAGCTGCGCCGCGCCTTCCGGATCGAGCCCGGCTGGAAGGTCGTGGTCATCGAGGACGTGATCACCACCGGCGGCTCCTTCCGCGAGGCGGTCGAACCCATCGCCGCGGCCGGCGGCGAGGTGCTCTGTTGCGCCTGCATCGTCGACCGCTCCGGCGGCCGCGCCGATGTCGGCTTCCCGCTGGTGGCGCTGGCCACGATCGACGTGCCGGCCTACCCCGCCGACGCGCTCCCCCCCGAACTCGCCGCCCTCCCGGCCGAGGAGCCGGGATCGAAGAGGCTGAAGTCGTAAGAGAATGGCCACGGAAAACACGGAAAGAGCATGGGGGGCGGGCCGATCCAACGCGCCCCGGCCGTGTTCGCTGATCGCGCGAAGGCGCGATCGGTCTGGTCTTCCGGCCCTCTCCGGGAAATCCCCTTCCGCGCTCTTTCCGTGTTTTCCGTGGCTAATTTCTGCGAGGCTGAGCGGATGACCAAGCTGCGCCTCGGCGTGAACATCGACCATGTGGCGACCGTGCGGAATGCGCGCGGCGAGGGGTATCCCGATCCCGTGCGGGCCGCCGAGATGGCGCTGGCCGCCGGCGCCGACGGTATCACCGCCCACCTGCGCGAGGACCGCCGGCACATCTCCGACGCCGACATCGATGCGCTCGCCGTCATCACCAGGCGCCGTGGCCGGCCGCTCAACTTCGAGATGGCGGTGACTCCGGAGATGGAGGCCATCGCGCTCGCCCACCGCCCGCACGCCGCCTGCCTGGTGCCTGAGCGCCGCGAGGAGGTCACCACCGAGGGCGGCCTCGACGTGGTCAAGGGTCACAACGAGATCACGCCGGTGGTGCGGAGGCTCGTCGACGCGGGCATCCGCGTCTCCTGTTTCATCGACGCCGACCTCGCCCAGGTCGCCGCCTCCCAGGCGGCCGGCGCCCAGGTGGTCGAACTGCACACCGGCGCCTACTGCCAGGCTGTGCGCGAACGCTCGCCCGAGGCCGAGCGGCTGCTGCAGACCCTCAGGGCCGCCGCCGCCGAGGCCCATCGCCTGGGCCTGGAGGTCCACGCCGGCCACGGCATCGACTACGAGACCGTGAAGCCCGTCGCGGCCATCCCGGAGCTGATGGAGCTCAACATCGGTCACTTCCTGATCGGCGAGGCGATCTTCATCGGCCTCGGCCCCGCCATCCAGCGGATGCGGGCGCTCATGGATGAAGCCCGAGCCAATTCCTCAAGGGAATTGGCTCAAGTTGGACAGAAGTAATGGAATTTGCTGTGCAAATTCCATGGGCGACCAAAGCCGCATGATCATCGGCCTGGGTTCCGACCTCTCCGACATCCGCCGGATCGAGAAGACGCTGGAACGCTATGGCGAGCGCTTCACCCAGCGGATTTTCACCGACCTCGAGCGCACGCGGTCCGAGCGCAAGGCCGACCGCGCCGCCAGCTACGCCAAACGCTTCGCCGCCAAGGAGGCCTGCGCCAAGGCGCTCGGCACCGGCATGCGCCGCGGCGTCTTCTGGCGCGACATGGGGGTGGTCAACCTGCGCTCCGGCCAGCCCACCATGGAGCTCACGGGCGGGGCCCACGCGCGCCTCTTGGAGATCATGCCGCCCGGCTGCCGGCCAGCAATCCACCTCAGCCTCACCGACGACCATCCCTACGCCCAGGCCTTCGTGATCATCGAGGCCCTGCCGGCGTGAGCTAGACGCCGGCCTTCGCGGCCGCCGCGCGGCAGTCGATCTCCGGATGCTGGCCCGTGCAGAAGTCCGGCCACTTGCCCGTGCTGCGCCAATAGTCCAGCAGACCGATGCGCGCGGCCAGCGGCATGAAGCGCGGATCGCGCCGCATGGGCGCCGCCTGCGGCGTGAACAGAAACGACGGGTTGTCGTCCTGCGTCCGGACCGCCTTGGCCGCCTGCTCGAAGGCGAGGTCGGTGGCCCCGAGGCTGGCGAGCATCATGGCGGCGTATCCAGGGTCGATGTCGCCGGCGTCGCCGTGGGCGGCGATCTCGCGCATTACGGACGGCGAGGGTGCGCGTCCGGCGCGCCTGGCCTCGAGGAACGCCCGCCACCCCGCAACGCCCCGGGGACCGAGGTCGGCGGGGCGCTTGGCAGGGTCGTCGAGGACGGCGAGCGCCTCTTCGGGCGTCCCGTAGAAGGCCAGCACGTGCAATCGAGCGGCTCGGATGCTTCGATGGTTCGGCCATCGCGCAAGGCTTTGGTCGAGCAGCTCCCGCGAGGCCGCGGTCTGGCCCATCGTCGCGTACCACCAGATGGTGTTCGAGTTCTTGGGCGGCGACAGCGGGTCAAGCGCCAGGGCGCGCTGCGAATAGGGCAGGGAGTCCCGCAGGCGGCCGACGTCCTGGAGGAGAAACGACTCGCGCGTATTGACGGCGCCGAACGGCGGCGCCGGGTGCGCCCCGGCCGCAAGACCCTTCAGGAGGATCGCGTCCTTTTCGCGATAGGTCCGCGCCAGCATCGCGAGGGCGAAGTAGGCCGCCGCGTCGTGCGGATCCAGGGCGAGCGCCCGATCGGCCTCCCGGCGCGCCGTCGCCTCCATGGCCGCGCTCTGCTGTGGCATGACGTTCCAGCGGACCGCATCGGCGTTCGCGGTCGCCAGCATCGAGTGGCCGAACGGGAAGTCCGGCGCCACCGCGACGAGTTGCTGCGACACCTGCAGCAGGTGCGCCCAGGAGTCGGCGCGGTTGGTTCGGATGAGATCGTGCCCTTCCAGCATCGCGGAAAGCGCGGTGTCATTCTTCAGCACCGGCGGAGTTGTGCGGGCGAACTCGGCCATTTCCACGATGTCGGCGACCCTGGCGGCCACCTCGACGCCAAGGTCGGCGGCCGCCGCCGTGTCGCGCTGGTAGTCGGCGGACCAGAGTGTGACGTGCGTGCGCGCGTCGTTCAGCCGGACGTTGACGTGGGTTTGGTCGCCCTCGTGTCGGACCGCGCCGTCCGCCACGAGGCCGACGCCCAGCCGGGCCGCCGCCGGGCCCGCGCCGGCGCCCCGCAGCCCGGCCGCGTCGGCGGGCGGCAGGGCTTCCACCTGGTTGGCGCTGAGGACGGTCAGCATTTCCTCGGAGATGCTGTCGGCGAGGTCGCGCACGTCCTGCCCGCCGCTCAGGGCTTGCAGCGGCAGCACGGCCACGCGCGAGGGCGGCAGGGCGCCGGCCGAGCCGGGCTGGCGGGCGATCCAGACCGCGCCGCCGGCGACCAAGGCGGCGGAGAGCGCGCCTCCGAGGGCGATCCAGAGGCGGCGGCCGCGCCAGGCGGCTGGCTGTCTCGCCGCGGGCGCCAGCCCTGCCGCTTGGCTTCCGGCGTCCAGCCGATAACCGACGCCGGCGATGGTCTCGATCTCGAACGGCGGCTCAGCCCATTGGCCCGCGAAGCGGCGCAGCTGGCCGATGCAGCGGCCGATCGCGTCCTCGCCCACCGCCAGCCCGCCCCAGCAGCGGCGGATCAGCTCGTCGTGCGAGACCACCTCGGCCGTGGGGTGGGCCAGCGCCACCAGCACCTGCATCACCCGCCGCTGCAGCAGGTGGCGGGCGCCGGCGGCCTGCACCTCGCGGCGCGACGGGCGGATCCGTAGCGCGCCCAGCGTGAAGTCGGGCTCCTGGGCGAGTTCGATCCGGGTCAGCGATGGGAAAGCGCGCGCGATGTTGTCCATCGATAGGATCGCCCCGGCGGCCCGCGAAGGCCGGCTATTGCCGCGTGTAACCCCACCGTTACCGGGCCTAACCCTACCACAAACCCTTACGCCATAGGGAGATCGGCGAAAGATCGGGGTTTCGTAGGATAGAAATCGGAGCCGGATTTGCGGCGGCCGCCGGACACTTCCCATGGGCCCGGGCGTGACCTGGGCGGCAGTTGCAATGGGAGGCTGATATGAGGATTTCGCTTCGGGGCTCGGTGCTGGGCCTGGCGGCTTTTGGGGCGCTGGCGATGGCCGCGCCGGCGGCGTGGGCTGGTTGCGGCGCGGGCGCCGGGGCCACGCCCGCGACCTGGACCCCCTCGACCTGGACCAGCGATGGCGCCCGCGCATCTGACGGGCTGCTGACGCTCGTCAGCAACGGTCAGGCCAACCCGAACGGAAACGGGGCCATCGTCGGCCTGTGGAGCGTACAGTTCTTCGCAGGCGGTAACATGATCGACTTCGGCTATGCCGCCTGGCACAGCGACGGCACCGAGATCATGAACAGCGGCGGCCGCGCGCCCTCGACCGAGAACTTCTGCCTCGGCGTTTGGGAGCAGACCGGGCCCTCGACCTACAAGCTGAACCACTTCGCGCTCAGCTATGACCCGGCGTCCGGCGCGCTCAACGGCCGGGTGAACATCAAGGAGGACGTCGTGCTCGGCAAGTCGGGCTCCGACTTCTCCGGCGCCTTCACCATCGACGTCTACGATCCGAACAGCGGCGGCCTGCTGCAGCACGTCGGCGGGCGCATTGTCGGTCGGCGCGTAACCGTCGACTGAGGCTTCGCGCGTCGAGGGCCGGAATCCGGGCGCGGGTGTCGCTCGGGTTTCGGTCCGCGCCCCCAAGGCCCTGCGCCATGAGTATCCCCCGTCGGCTCTTCGTCGCCTTGACCGCCGCCACGGTCCTCGTCGGACCGGCCGGCGCGGCGGCGCCCGTGCAATGGACCACAGCCCCACCCGCGCCCGTGCCCGTGGCGCCGCCACCGGCGCAATCGGCCTCGTCACCGGAGGTGAGCCCGCCCGCCGCGGCGCCGGTCGGGCCCGAGGTCTTCGAGGTCGTGCCGCTACGCTACGCCGACGTCAGCGAGGTCGCGGGCCTGCTCACCGCCAACCAGACGATCCGGCCGAACGACAACTTCACGCCCCAGGAGCCCGCCTTCGGCTCGGCCGGCTTCCAGGGTTACTACGGTGGCGGCGGCATCACGACGCCTTCGACCAGCCTGAACTTCAACCCGCAGGCCCTCTCCACGGACTCGATCGGCCGCGCCGCCGACGACGTGGTTGGCATCGACCGGCGGTTGAACGCCATCGTCCTCAAGGGACCGGCGGCGCGGGTCGCGGCCCTGAAGGCGCGGATCGCCCTCCTGGACGTACCGGTCGGCAGCGTCGTGCTGGAGACGGTGTTCGTCGAGCTGACGGAATCCGGCGCCCGCAACCTCGGCATCGATTTCAACAACGCCAACGGCCAGATCGCCACCGCGGCCTATGCCCTGACCCGCGGCGACTTCCCGGGCCTGCCGAACACCGCGAAAAGCGGCGGGTCGATCTTCAACCTGCAGGCGGCGATCTACGCCCAGATCGACAGGGGTCAGGGCCGGATCATCTCCAAGCCCCGGATCGCCGCCCAGAGCGGCTCGACCGCCAAGATCGTCACCGGCGACGCCCTGCCGATCCTGACCTCCATCGCGCTCTCGGGCGTCAACGCCGTCCAGCAGCAGGTGCAGTACGTCAACGTCGGCGTGACCCTGCAGATCGCGCCCAGGGTCAGCGACGACGGCTTCGTCACCTCGCATGTCTTCGCCGTGGTCTCGAGCGTCACCGGCTTCTCGCAGGGCTATCCAACGATCAGCCAGCGCGAGGCCTCCACCTCGGCGACAGTCCGCGACGGCGAGTCCTTCGTCATCGGCGGCCTGACCCAGGAGGCGGACCTCTCGCACCGCATCAAGCTTCCGGGGATCGGCGACATCCCGGTGCTGGGCCGGGTGTTCGACACCGAGCATCGGAACCGCAGCAAGACCGACCTCTACATCGTGGTGACGCCGCATGTGGTGCACGGCCCGCCGCCGCCGCCGCCCGCCCCATAGAGCCGACGTTCGACCTCAATTCGGGCCGGCCAGGCCCTCGAGATCGCGCACCCGCGGGCACGGAACTTGCTCGCGCGCCATGAGACGCGTAGCAACGCCCCGTCCGCGACGGCGGGCGAGACCTAAGGACGTTCCATGAGTGAGACCACCCAGGCTTCCGCGCCGCCCGAAAACAACGGCGCGATGTCCGAGATCGTCGAGATCATCAAGACCATCGTCTACGCCCTGCTGATCGCGCTCTTCCTGCGCGTCCTGTTCTTCCAGCCCTACACGATCCCGTCGGCGTCGATGGAGCCCAACCTCTACGAGGGCGACTACATCATCGTGTCCAAGTGGACCTACGGCTATTCCAAGCACTCGATCCCGTTCAGCCCGCCGCTGTTCTCGGGCCGCATCCTCGACAAGCCCGCGCACCGCGGAGACATCGTGGTCTTCAAGCTGCCGCACGACAATTCGACCGACTACATCAAGCGCGTCATCGGCCTGCCGGGCGACCGCATCCAGATGAAGGGCGGCGTACTGTTCCTGAACGGCAAGGAAGTGCCGCGTGTCTCGCTGGGCACGGTGCGCGAGAACTCGGGCTACGGCTTCATGCACGACGTGACCCGCTACCGCGAGACCCTGCCGGGCGGGAAGAGCTACGTCACCAACGACTTCGGCCCTACTGGCGACCTCGACAACACCGAAGAGTTCCTGGTGCCGGAGCACCACTACTTCATGATGGGCGACAACCGCGACAACTCCTCCGACAGCCGCGTCTCGCCGGAAGCCGGCGGCGTGGGCTACGTCCCGGAGGAGAACCTCGAAGGCAAGGCCGAGATCATCCTGCTCTCCTGGAAGGCCGGCGCCTCGATCTTCAAGCCCTGGACCTGGGTGCTGAACCTGCAGCCCAGCCGCTTCTTCCACCTGCTGCAGTGACCGCGCGCCTTTCATGAACACCCGCGTCGCGGCGGTCGGCGAGCTCGAGCGCCGCATCGGTCACAGCTTCGCCGACCGCGAGCTCCTGGAGCGGGCGCTGACCCATGGCAGCGTCACCAAGGGCTCGGCCAGGATCCGCGACAACGAGCGCCTGGAGTTCCTCGGCGACCGGGTGCTGAACCTGGCCGTGGCCGAACAGCTCATGATGCTGCGGCCCGAGGCGACCGAGGGCGAGCTCTCCAAGCTGATGAACCAGCTCGTCAACTACCGCGCCTGCGCCGACGCCGCGCGGCGCGCGGGCCTTCGCGACGCGCTGCGGGTTGACGCCAGCGCCACCAAGATCGGCGCCCGCGACAACGAGCGCGTGCTGGGCGACGCCTGCGAGGCCCTGATCGCGGCCCTCTACCTCGACGCCGGCTTCCCCGCCGCCCGCCGGTTCGTCGTCACCTTCTGGGCCGATCTGCTCACCCACCTCGACACGCCGACCAAGGATCCCAAGACCCTTTTGCAGGAATGGGCCATGGGCCGCGGCCTGCCGGTTCCCAACTATCGGGTGGTGAAACAGGAGGGTTCGGCGCATGAGCCTGTCTTCACCGTGGAGGTCGGCTTGCCCAACCTGGAGCCCATGACCGCGCGTGGCGGATCCAAGCGCGAGGCCGAGCGCCTCGCCGCCGACGCCATGCTGGCCCGCCACGCCGGCGGGGCGTCATGACCCGCGACCCAATCACCAGGGCCGGCTTCGCCGCTATCATCGGCGCACCCAACGCGGGCAAGTCGACGCTCACCAACCGCCTGGTCGGCGCCAAGGTCTCGATCGTCACCCAGAAGGTGCAGACCACGCGCTTCCCGGTGCGCGGGGTCGCCATGGAGGGCGAGAGCCAGATCGTGCTGGTCGACACCCCTGGCATCTTCCAGCCGCGGCGCCGGCTGGACCGGGCGATGATCCGCGCCGCCTGGGGCGGGGCGCAGGACGCCGACGTCATCGTCCATCTGGTCGACAGCGTGGCCGAGCTCGCCGCGGAAGAGCCGGGCGCCAAGGCCGCCGACAAGCGCGCCGCCATCGATGTGGAGTCGATCGTCGAAGGCCTGAAGGCCGCCGGCAAGACCGCGATCCTGGCGCTCAACAAGATCGACGGCATGAAACGCGAGACGCTGCTGGCGCTTTCCAAGCGGCTCTTCGACACCGGCGTCTATTCCGAGGTCTTCATGATCTCGGCGGCCGACGGCAACGGCGTCGATGACCTCAAGCGCCGGCTGGCCGAACTGATGAAGGAAGGCCCCTGGTTCTATCCGGCCGAGCAGACCGCCGACATCCCCGCGCGCCTGCTGGCCGCCGAGATCACGCGCGAGAAGCTCTACCTGCGCGTCCACGAGGAGCTGCCCTACGCCGCCGCGGTGGAGACCACCGCCTTCGAGGAGCGCAAGGACGGCTCGGCCCGCATCCAGCAGACCATCTACGTCGAACGCGAAAGCCAGCGACCGATCATCTTGGGGAAGGGCGGCCAGACCCTGAAGTGGATCGGCCAGAAGGCCCGCGAGGAGCTGATCCAGCTCCTCGACCGCCCTGTGCACCTCTTCATCCACGTCAAAGTCGACGAGCGCTGGGCCGACAAGCGCGAGTTCTACGGCGACGTCGGCCTCGACTTCGACGCCTGACGAAGGAGAGAGGCGCATGGACCGGTTCACGGGCGGTTGTGTCTGCGGCGCGGTCCGGTTGGTGGCGACGGGTCGTCCCTACCGGGTCGGCCTCTGCCATTGCCTCGACTGCCGCAAGCACCACGGCGCCCTGTTTCACGCCTCGGCGATCTTCCCTGAGGACGCGGTGACGTTCGAGGGCGATACGCGGGACTACGCAGGGCGGTTCTTCTGCCCGGTTTGCGGCTCGTCGGTGTTCGGGCGCTCGGGCGACGAGGTGGAGGTGAACCTGGGCGCCCTCGATGCGCCGGACCAACTGGTCCCGACCTATGAAAGCTGGATCATCCGCCGCGAGTCCTGGCTGCCGCCGTTTCCGCTGACGAGGCGCTACGACCGCGATCGGGACCCGACGAGCCGCTCCGAGGGGTAGGGCGAGTTGCCAGGAAACCTCCACCGAAATTCGGGGGAGGGGGACCACGTAGTGGTGGAGGGGGCGCTGCCGTCGCACGGCCCCAACGCCCCCTCCGTCACCTTCGGCGACACCTCCCCCGCGAGCGGGTGAGGTTTGGACACGGCGATTTGCATTTTCCTCGAATTGCCCACCTCATGCCGCGCAGGGCGACGGGGAGCAGTAGCGTGAAGACCATCCTGAAATGCGCGGCGTTCGCGGTAGCGATCGCGCTTGCCGTGCCGGCGACCGCTGCCGGCGTGAACCCCGCGCCGCCGCGCAAGCCCGGCGAGGGCCTCGGGCCCTTCCACACCCTGCTGATCAAGGGCGCGACCCTGATCGACGGCACCGGCGCCCCGCCGGTCGGCCCGGTCGACATCGTCGTCCACGACAACCTCATCGCCGAGATCCGCGAGTCCTCGCGGCCCGGCGCCTCGGCCCGCACCGCCAAGCCCGAGGTCAAGGCCGACTATGTGATCGACGCGACCGGCCAGTACGTGCTGCCGGGCTTCGTCGACATGCACACCCACGGCGGCGACGCCGACAAGGCGCCCGACCTGACCTACGTCTACAAGCTCTGGATGGCGCACGGCGTGACCACCGTCCGCTCGGTGCCGCTGGTTTTCGACGACAACGCGCTCGTCGCCAGAGAGAAGGCCCGCAGCGCCCGGAACGAGATCGTGGCCCCGCGCATCTTCAACTACGCGACGCCCTGCTCGAGCTGGGGCGGCGGCCCCTGCAACACCCCCGAACAGGGCCGCGCCTGGATCCGCTGGGCGGTGAAGAACAACATCGACGGGATCAAGTTCTTCAACTTCGATCCGCCCGAGGTGATGGCCGCCATGCTGGCCGAGGCCAAGGTCCAGCACCTGGGCAGCGTCGCGCACCTCAGCCAGCCCGGCGTCGCGCGGATGAACGCCCTCCAGGCCGGCCGCCTGGGGCTGGGCACGGTCACGCACTACTACGGCCACTTCGAGAGCCTGCTGAAGGACCACCAGATCCAGCAGTTCCCCACCGACTACAACTACGCCAACGAGGAGGACCGGTTCGGCGAGGCCGCCGCCATCTGGAACCAGACCTTCGAGCCCGGCTCCAAGGAGTGGTGGGCCTACCTCAACGAGCAGAAGGCCAACCACGTCACCTTCGATCCGACCTTCACCATCTACTCGGCCGGGCGCGACCTGATGCGCGCGCGGAATGCCGACTGGCACCCGATCTACACCCTGCCGTCGCTCTGGGCCTTCTATCAGCCCAGCCACGCCCACCACGGCTCGTTCTTCTTCGACTGGACCACCGAGCGGGAGGTGACCTGGCGGCGCTTCTACCAGCGCTACATGCAGCTCATCCACGACTACCAGTCGATCGGCGGGCGGGTGACGACGGGCTCGGATTCCGGCTTCATCTACAACCTCTACGGCTTCGGCTACATCCAGGAGCTGGAGCTCCTGCAGGAGGCGGGCCTCACCCCGCTGGAGGTCGTCCGCTCGGCGACGCTGAACGGCGCGACCACCCTCTACGAGCCAAAGGGCGAGGCGCCGCCGATGGGCGAGGTGACGCCCGGCAAGCTCGCCGACCTGGTCATCGTCCCGGAGAACCCGCTCGCCAACTTCAAGGTGCTCTACGGCACCGGCCGGCTGAAGCTCGACGACGCCACCAACAAGGTCGCCATGACCGGCGGCGTGCGTTTCACCATCAAGGACGGCATCGTCTACGACGCCCACGCCCTCTTGGCCGACGTCGCGGCCATGGTGCAGGCGCAGAAGAAGTAGCTCCTGACCTACCTCCCCCGCGAAGCGGCGGGAGGGGGACCGCTCGCCGAAGAGCGAGTGGTGGAGGGGGCAAGCCCCAGATTCAGCCGGCCCATCGAGCGCCGAGGCTCAGCGGCTGGGCTCGCCCCCTCCACCATCCCGCCATTGCTGCGGCAATGGGGGAGGTAGTGCTACCTAGTCGTCGATGGAATTCGAAGACGACGCCTTCGTGCTCTCGGCCCGCCCGTTCGGCGAGGCGGGCGCGATCGTCGAGCTCCTGACCGCGCGGCACGGCAAGTACGCGGCCCATGTCGCCGGCGGCGCGTCGCGCAAGATGAAGCCCTTCCTGCAGGCCGGCGCCTCGGTGCTGGTCCGTTACCGCGCGCGCGTCTCCGACCAGCTGGGCTCGGCGGCGCTGGAGCCGGTGGGCGAGGGGCCCTCGGCCCTGTTCGACGACCCGCTGGCGCTGGCCGGGCTCTCCGCCGCCGCCGCTGTGGCGGCCGGCGCGCTGCCGGAGCGCGAGCCGCATCCGGGCGCCTACCTGGCCTTCCAGGCGCTCAGCGAGGCGCTCGCGCTCACCGACCTCTGGCCCGCGGTCTTCGTGCGCTTCGAGGCGGGCCTGCTGCAGGAGCTGGGCTTCGGCCTCGACCTCTCCAAGTGCGCCGCCACCGGGACCACCGACGACCTCGTCTACGTCAGCCCCAAGACCGGCCGCGCCGTCTCCCGCGCCGCGGGCGAGCCCTACAAGGACCGGATGCTGGTCCTGCCGCCCTTCCTGCTCTCCTCGCAGTCGCGGCTGGGCGAGGGCGACGTGGGCGCGGGCCTGGCGCTGACCGCCCACTTCCTGGAGGCCTTCATCTTCAACCCCCTGAACCGCCCCCTGCCGCCGGCCCGCCTGTGGCTGGTGGACCGGCTGAGCGATGCGGGGAAGCTCTAGGACAGCTTGCCAGGCGGACAGCGGCGACCCACTCTGCGTGCGCCCAAGGAACCCGCCCATGCGCCTGGCTTTGATCCCCTTAGCGCTCCTGGCGCTCTGCGCCTGCGCCAGCAAGCCGACGCCGCCCCCCGTGGCCTGCGCTGACGACATCGGCGCGCAGAACGAGAGCATCATCGCCGCCCTCGATCGCCTCTATCCCGATCCGAAGGGCGTGCATGATCTGGTGGGCCCGCGGGTCCGCGACGCGCACGGCGACCTGGTCATGGAGGTCCGCGTCTGGCCGCTTTCCGGTCCCCAGGAGCCGGCGCCGCCGCACCGCGCCCGCATCGTGCTCGCCGCCTGCACCGCGAAGACGATCAGCGCCGTCAAGCTCCCCGATTAGACGCGACGTCGCGGCGACGGCGGCCCTGGCGTGGTCTACTGATAGACCCCGCCTTCCACCTGATTCTGCCGCCCGCTAAGACCCGCCCATGAACGACATCACCACCGCGCCGCCCGGCGGTCCCGCCGACCGGATTATCGACGAGCCGCTGGCCGAGGCGCTCAGCCGCCGCTACCTGGCCTATGCGCTCAGCGTCATCACCGACCGCGCCCTGCCGGACGTGCGCGATGGCCTGAAGCCCGTGCAGCGCCGCGTGCTCTACGCCATGCGTGAGATGCGCCTGAACCCCGACTCGGCCGCGCGCAAATGCGCCAAGGTGGTCGGCGAGGTGATGGGCGGCTACCACCCGCACGGCGACCAGTCGATCTACGACACTCTGGTGCGCATGGCCCAGGACTTCGCCCAGCGCTATCCCCTGGTCGACGGCCAGGGCAACTTCGGCAACATCGACGGCGATAACCCCGCCGCCATGCGCTACACCGAGGCCAAGCTCACCGAGGCCGCCACGCTGCTGCTGGATGGCATCGACGAGGACGCCGTCGACTTCAAGCCCACCTACGACGGCCAGGACGAAGAGCCCGTCGTCCTGCCCACCGGCTTCCCGAACCTGCTCGCCAACGGCTCGACCGGCATCGCGGTCGGCATGGCCACCTCGATCCCGCCGCACAACGCCGCCGAGCTGGTCGACGCCTGCCTCCTGCTGCTCGACAACCCGCGCGCCACCACCGCCGAGCTGATGACCCACGTGAAGGGCCCGGACTTCCCCACCGGCGGGGTCATCGTCGAGCCGACGCAGAGCCTGCACGACACCTACGAAACCGGCCGCGGCGGGGTTCGCCTGCGCGCGCTCTGGACGAAGGAGGAGACCGGCCGCGGGACCTACCAGATCGTCGTCACCCAGATCCCCTACCAGGTGAAGAAGGCCGACCTCGTCGAACAGCTCGCCGAGCTCATCGAGAACAAGCGCGCGCCGCTGCTGGGCGACGTGCGCGACGAGAGCGCCGAGGACGTCCGCCTGGTGCTCGAACCGAAGTCGCGAAACGTCGAGCCCGAGGTGCTGATGGAGAGCCTCTTCAAGCTCTCCGACCTGGAGAACCGCTTCAGCGTCAACCTCAACGTCCTCGACGCCCGCGGCACCCCCGGCGTCATGGGCCTGCGCGGCATCCTGCAGGCCTTCCTCGACCACCGCCGCGAGGTGATCGTCCGCCGGGCCCGCCACCGCCTGGCCAAGATCGAGGCGCGGCTGCACATCCTCGACGGCCTGCTGATCGCCTACCTCAACCTCGACGAGGTGATCCGCATCGTCCGCTACGAGGAGGAGCCCAAGGCCAGGCTGATCGAGGCCTTCGAGCTCACCGAGATCCAGGCCGAGGCCATCCTCAACACCCGCCTGCGCCAGCTCGCCCGCCTGGAGGAGATGGAGCTGCGCCGCGAGCACGCCGAGCTCGCCGAGGAGCGCGACGGCATCGTCGGCATGCTGGCCAGCGACCGCGCCCAGTGGAAGCTGGTGGGCTCAGGCCTGAAGCACGTCCGCGGCCTGCTCGGCCCCGACACGACGCTCGGCAGGCGCCGCTCGATCTTCCAGGACGCCCCGGAGGTCGACGCCGACGCCGCCATCGAGGCCATGATCGTGCGCGAGCCGATCACCGTGATCCTCTCGGACCGCGGCTGGATCCGCGCCGCCAAGGGCCGCGTCGACGATCCGTCCGAGCTGAAGTTCAAGGAGGGCGACAAGCTCGCCTTCCTGGTCCCGGCCGAGACCACCGACAAGCTGCTGGTCTTCGCCTCCGACGGGCGGTTCTTCACGCTCGCCTGCGACAAGCTCCCCAGCGCCCGCGGCCACGGCGAGCCGCTGCGCCTGATGATCGACCTCGACGACCGCGTCGGCATCGTCGACGTCTTCGTCCACAGGCCCGGCGCCAAGCGCATCCTGGCCAGCAAGGAAGGCTACGGCTTCATCCTGCCGGAAGACGAGGCCATCGCCTTCCGCCGGGCCGGCAAGCAGGTCCTGAACGCCGGCGCCAAGGGCGCGGCCGTCAGCCTCCCGCTAGGAACCGCCGACCACCTCGCCGTCATCGGCGACAACGGCAAGATCCTGATCTTCCCCACGTCCGAGCTTCCCGAGATGCCGCGCGGCAAGGGCGTCAAGCTCCAGGCCTACCGCGAAGGCGGCCTGCGCGACGCCATGGCGTTTGCGGAGGCGGACGGCGCGGCCTGGATCACCGCCGACGGCCGCAACCGCGACTGGCCGGAATGGCGAGAGTGGCTGGGCCGCCGGGCCGGGGCGGGCAAGCTCGCGCCGAAGGGCTTCCCGGCGACGAAGCGGTTCCGGCCCCGCTGAGCCCGCCGCCGCTCAAAGACAGGCTATCGCTAAACCTATCGCAAGTCTCTTGACCTGGACCTAGACGCATCTCTCTGGCGGACAGCCTCGCGGCGTACTTTACCGATGGTCAAGGCATCACGGTAGGACGGGTGCACCTCCCAAAGCAGGCCATCATCCTGAACGCTTTCCGTGAGCAACTCGGTGCGTTCTTCAAACCTTACAAAGTCTGCGTTTGGATACAGGCCTTCATGCTCTCGTCGCCCCACAATAAAACCAACTTTATAGAGAAAATGTGCCAATTGCATGTGATATCGATAAGGAACTCCATCAATTTCCGGCACGTTTCCGGCACCAACAGGATTTACATACTTGATTGCAATTTGAGAAAGTAAGCTCGCCGTATCGTATCGCGCCGGGCTATTCGAAAACGACTCTATCAATTTCTCTAAACCTGCAAATTGATGGATGTGCTCCTTATAGATGTCATTCAACCGAAGCCTGCTGTACTTCTTCATGACCGCACTTATTTCGGCAATGCCAACGAGTTGCTTTTTATTTTTGTCAGCTTCCATCCCGGCTAGCCTGCAAAGCTGAGACATCCATCGCGGCCTGCCTGCAGATAAAATCCTTATTGGTCGAAAGGGAGCGACAAAAGTGTTACCCCATCTTACCCGAGAAGGAAATGCATACCCGAGAAGCTTATCCGCGTCCGATTTGTAATCGAGGGACAATGGAATGGCTTCTTTAGAAAAATTCCTTTCAAAGTATGAATATATCTTTTTGCTCAAAATCGACTTCAGATCAGTCTCTGTCCAGTATATATCTGTTACATATTGTTCGCATTTATCCAGATCCTCGTTTTTCTTAAAGTTGCTCCACACATCTGTTCTTACAGACACGCGGATATTTAGGTTGTGAAAATCCCGCACTAACGCCCGGCATGCAGAGAAGAACGTTGACACCAGCATTTGCTGTTCTGGTGAATCGATGTACGTCGAATCTATATCATCTACAAATAGCCAAACAGTCTTAGTGGAATGCGTATCCAATGCGCGTTTTAGAAGTTCTTCGTGATTATTGTATTCTTTAATATTTATTTCAATAGGTATTTTGGAGGATTTCACACGTTGAATGAGAGCTCCAACAATATTTCTCTCTTTGAAGCCAGCTACTTCCGCACTTTCTACTAGAGCCATATCATTTTCGGTGAAAGCAAATCCCAAAGTTTTGCCAAGCTCGTAGTTGATCCGAGCGCAAATTACCTTTGTCCAGTAGTTCTGCGTTTGGAGATAACTCTTGTAGGTTGGCTCAAGAATTCCTATTAGCTTTTCCCCCGTTGTTCGAATTACAATTGGGGGTTCCTGTTGTCGCTCAAGATCATATGCAAGCTTCGAAAGTAGCGCAGATTTTCCCATACCTTTTCGGGATCTGGCGATCTGAAATCTGTTCGCCTGTGCGTGAAAATTGCGGAATCCGCTCTGATCTACAAAATACGATTCCAACACTTCAGGTAATTCGTCTTCACCGGCATCGTTTCCGAATAATGCGCCGTCAGCGAAATCGATCTGAAGCGCAGGCCGCTCTCCCTCGCTGAGGTTGAGTACGCGCTTAGTGCTTTGATGTCGGCGGCGATGCCGCGAGGATTTTTCTACACGCATTACGCGATCATGTGCCACCTCATCGACGTTCGCAATGGTCGTGCTTGTTTGTCCGCGCCCCGGTTTCGAGGCCTCGCCGAAATCTCGCCGACAGGCCAGCTGAAAGCCTCTATTCTGCCGGCACCTCGCCGGACCTTCCGCGCGCTAACCGACGGAGCACCACCCATGGGCCTTTTCGACGGACTTCTTGGCGGCGTGATCGGCGCCGGCATGGCGGGCGTGGTCAACGACATGATCGAGAAGCATGGCGGCGTGCAGGGGATCATCAGCCAGTTCCAGGCCAATGGCCTGGGCCCCACGGTGCAGTCCTGGGTCGGGACCGGCGCCAACATGGCGATCAGCTCGGACCAGGTGCAGCAGGCCCTGGGGTCGGAGCAGGTGCAGGCGCTGGCGGCCAAGCTCGGCATCCCGCCCGAGCAGCTCGCCGCCAAGCTCTCCGAGGTGCTGCCCCAGGCCATCGACCACCTGACCCCAGGCGGCGCGGTCCCGCGCTAGCGGGCGGCGCTTCCCGATCGTGTGGTTGCGGTTGGCATCCACTTGCCGACGCAACCACTAGGGTTGCAGCCCGCGCAACCTCACCCTATGGTTACGCCTGTTTCAGGCCGGGGGGCCAATCGATGAAAATATTCAATTTGGCGGCTCTAGCAGCCGCTAGCTTGGCGTTGGGCGCTTGCGCGTACAACGCCCCGGTCGGGGTTTCGCCAAATCTGAACGTCTACTCGTCGTATGACGAGAAATTGCCCGGTTCATACGCTTTATACGTTGATAGCGAGCTGTTCTCGCAGACAGTGCGGCCAACAGGCTACAACTGCGCTGCACATACGTTTCCGCTCGATATGCGTGACACGTTCAAGCAATCGGTCACCCGGACAATTCAGCAGTTGGTCGAAGAGGTCGAGGTCGTTCAGAGTCCGTTGAGCGGTGAGGCGCTGGCGCGGTCGGGTAAACGCGGTCAGATCGTTGTCCGAGCCGACGGGCTGAATGCTCGCGTTCAATTCATTCCGGGATTCTGGTCGGCCTCTTCCGAAGGCAATGTCGAGCTCACCGCCAACCTGTCCGTGGATGGTTCGAACGGGCGCATCCTGGGCACCACGGCCGAGGGCTCAGGGACTGCTCAAGGTGAGGCCGGCTTGATGTGCGGGGGTGGCGCGAATGCAATTGCAATGGCGGCGGAAAAGGCCACCAAGCAGCTTCTCGGGCAACTTGGAGAGCGACTGAGTAATTCGCCGCGAATGCGGGCAGCCAGCGATGTCGCACCGGTCGCAACAAAGCCGCGGGTCGCCGTGGTTCAGCCTGTGCCGCAAGCACCGCCGGCGGCTCCAACAGCTCCGGCGCCGGTCGTAAAGCGGAAGACCTGTGCGATCAGGTCCGTCACTAATCCGAGCTCCGTAACCTGCTAGGATCTGCCGCTGGCGGGAGTCTCGAGCAGCTCGCCGCCAAGCTCTCCGAGGTCCTGCCCCAGGCGATCGACCACCTGACCCCGGGCGGCGCGGTCCCGCGCTAGGGCAAGACGAACAGCCACGGAAAACACGGAAAGAGGACGCAAGCGCCTTTCCGGAGAGCTGCAGGGTTGAATACCGATCGCGCCACGGCGCGATCCATCAGGCTGGCCGCGGCGCGGGCGACATCTCCGTTCCGTGTTTTCCGTGGCCAATCCTTCCGGCGCCGCCGCCGGCGCAAAAGCCAGGCTCCTGTGGCCGTCCTTCACCTAGGCGAGGGCGCTCAGTGACAGTTGTTCGCGTAACGCTGGATTCGCGAGACATGCGAGCGAACGTTTCCGGCACGAACGGGCAACAGGGTTAGCGCGCGTTAGGCAATCGACGTGCAACCGAGTTCAGCGTCTCGCCAATTCCCCTCCCCCTCGCGGGGAGGGGTTAGGGGTGGGGGCGCTGCTGTGAGGTTTTAGCCCTGGCCCCTCAAGCGCGGAGCTGACACCCCCACACCCGACCTCTCCCCGCAAGGGGGACAGGCTTGCGAGGCCTCACCGCGCCGCGCTGGCGACCTTGGCCTGCGACGCCTCGCGTTCGGCCGCACGGGCGGCGGTGAGGATCGAGGGCAGGGAGTAGTTGCCCTCGTGGCAGGCGTATTCGAACAGCCGGCCCTCCGCGGGGCGGAACACCATCTCCGCGCGCCAGGGCCGGGTGAAGAGGCTCGGGTCCTCCACCTCGAAGCTGTAGCTGAGCTCGTGCGGGCCGCTCCGCGTGAACCGCTCCGTCACCCGTGAGCGGTCGGACAGCGGCAGGTGGTCGTGCATCTTGGTGATGCCGGGGCGGAAGCCCTGCGTCGTCACCACTAGGGTGCGGCCTTCCCAGTGCCCGGTCGAGACGCCCAGCCAGGCGCCGAGCGGCGGGGCCGGCGGCTCGCCCGGCGCGGCCAGGCGCACGATGCGGGTCTCGTGGTTCTTCTCCATCAGGATGGCGACCCAGCCGGGCGCCTGGACGATCTCGACCAGGTTGGCGTCGTGGGAGTTGATGATCGGGACCCCGCTGCCCGATGCGGTCAGGCAGCGCTCGTCGGTCTCGCGCGCCTCCACATTGTCATAGATGTCCGGCCCCTCGACCCCGATGTAGAGCCGTTTGCGCGCGGCGTCGGTCCACGGGATCTTGCCGTCGCTCGGGTCCACCACCCAGGACGAGCGCTTGTGCCCGCCGATGCTGGCCAGGCCCGGCCCGCTGTCGGGGAACTCGCTCTCGTTCTGGCCCAGCGCGTCCTTCTTGCTGGCCAGCTCCCCGTGCAGGGCGCGCCGTGGCGCCTCATAGGCTTCGGCCTCGGCCGCGGTGGCCTCCAGGCCGGCGAACCCCTTCGGCCGCTCGAGCTTGGTGTACCAGGCGTTGGTCCACACCCCGGTGAGGTCCGCCGCCGGGGCGTGCTTGCCGCCCGCCTGCGCGGCCGGCGGCCCCCCAAGGGTCGCGGCGAGGCAGGCGATCCCCAGGCACGCGATCCCCAGGCAGAGGGACTTCAGGCGCGTCATCATCTCGAAAGCCTTCCCTCAGCCGCCTCGCGCTCCTCGCGCCGCGCCCCCGCAAGCATGCCGGCCATCGAGTAATTCCCCTCGTGGCAGGCGTATTCGAAGAGCCGGCCCTTGGCGGCGTGGATGATGGTCTCGCCGCGCCAGGGGCGGGTCAGCAGCTTCGCGTCCTCGACCGTGAACTCGTAGTGGAGCTCGGCCGGCGAGATCCGCGTGAACCGCTCGGCCACCCGCGTCGCGCCGGAGATCAGCACCCGCTGGCCCTTGGCCATGATCCCGGGGTGGAAGCCGTCGGTCTGCACCGAAAGGGTGTCGCCCTCCCACCAGCCGGCCGAGGTGCCCATCCAGGCCGGCGGGTCACGGGGCATGGCGGCGGCGGCCCGCGCGTCGGGACAGAGCCGTACGATCCGCACGTCGTGGTACTTCTCCGAGACGATCGCCAGCGCGTCCTTCGTCTGCACGAACTGCACGACGTTGGCGTCGGGCGCCCCCAGGATCGGCGCGCCGGACGCGACGGTGGCCATGCAGCGGGTCGTGCCGCCCATGGTCTCGGGGTTGTCCAGGTCGCCGGCCGCCGACAGGGCCGGGCCGCGGCCGCCGGCCAGCCCCTTCATCTCCGGGCGATAGGGGATCTGGCCGTCGGGCGGGTCGACGATGGTCGAGGCGCGGATCTGGCCCTTGATCCGCGTCAGGCCCTCGCCGCGGTCGGTCCATTCGTTCTCCACCTGGCCGACCTCGTTGGGCTTGCCGGGCAGCATGCCGTGCATCGCGCGCCGCGGCGCCTCATAGGCCTCGGCCTCCGCGGGCGTCATCACCAGGTGGTCCACGCCCGGCGGGCGCTCCAGCTCGGTGTAGCTGCCCAGGTCCCAGACGCCTTCCAGGTTGCGCGGGTTGAACCGCGCGCGCGCCGCGCTCGCCGCCGGACCAGCGATCCCCGCCAGGGCCGCCGCCGCGGCCGCCATAATCTGTCGCCGATTCATGCCGAACCCCCGCACGAACAGCGTTACGCCTTCCGCCGGAGGGGTCAACGCGGGGCCGGCGGCGATCAAAAATGTGCCTGAAAATTTGACTTATGGCTGTTCCGATGTTCTCTTTTCGTTCATGACCGAGCCTGCGGGGAGCGATGCCGAAAGGGTCCAGCGTATCCTGGGCGAGCTCACCGAGCTTGGCCTGGCGCTGGCGCGCGACCTGCACGCCCGCGCGCTCGCCGCCGAGACCGCCCAGGAGGCGCAGGCGCTGGGCCTGGCCTTCCAGCGGGTGTCCCGTTCGGTCCGCCAATCCTTGGCGCTGGAGGCCAAGCTGCAGCGCGACGCCAAGCTCGCCGCGCGGGAGGCGCAGGCCGGGGCGGTCGAGGACCGGGCCCTGGCGCGGCAGCCGTGGGAGCGCCGGGTGGTTGTCCATCAGGACCGCGTCCGCGAGGCCATGCATCCTCTCATCTGGACCGAGGCCGAGGGTGACGAGGGCGAGGTCGAGATTCTGGAAGACGACCTCACGGTCCGCCTCGAGGAGGCCGCCTTCGACGGAGATGCCTTCCTGCGGACTCCCGTCGAAGCCCTCGTGGCCCGCTTCGCCGCGGAGATGGAGCTCCGCGCGCCAGGCCGCGTCGCCCGCCCGAACGGCCACGCCTCCCACAACTCCAGCTGACGCTGATCGCGGCTTCTCCACCCCCACCATCGTCATTCCGGGGAATGACGGACGAGAGGGATGTGCGCCCCGCCTACTGGATTCCCTCCGGAACCCCATTGCTCGCCGGCGGCGGCGCGCAGGCGCCCGCGCGCGCCTGCACCACGTAGAGCAGCGCCCGCGTGTTGGCGAAGCGCAGGTGCTCGCCGATGGGGGAGGTGAGCTCGCCGGTCGTCAGGCTGGCCGCTTGGCCCTCGCCGTCGGGCGCCGACAGCGCCTCGCGGTTCCAGCGGGTGAGCTGGGTGTTGCAGGCGCCGACCACCGCGGCCGCCACCGTGTCGGCGTCGTCGCGCGAGGGCGCCAGGCTGTAGGCCCAGCGCCGGGCGCACTCGTCGAGCGCGGCCGAGCCGTCCTCGATCGCAGGCGCGATGGCGGGCGCCGTGGCCGCCGCAGGCTTGTTGGCGTTGGCGGCCTGGAAGCTCGTGCAGATCTTCGGGTTGGCCGCCTGCGCCTTGTGGGCGTCTTCGCAGGCGCTGAGCGAAATCGCGGCCACGCCCAGCGCGGCCGCCATGATCTTGCGGTTCATCCGTTCGACCCCGCCCGGCCTAGCGACGGTAGTAGTCGGAGCCGGTGCTCACCGGGTTGCCGCGCTGGTCGTAGTAGACGGTGCGCGCCGGGGCCGGGGCATAGGCGCCGCGCCGCTCGTAGGCGTAGTGGCTGGGCGTGCGGCGGTAGTAGGCGCGCGCGTGGCCGCAGCCGCTCTTGGCGATCTGGTGGCCGACGACCGCGCCGCCCAGGCCGCCGACGATCGCCCCGCCGCCGCCGCGGGAGACGGAGTTGCCGATCAGGGCGCCGCCGATGGCGCCGAGCGCCGTGCCGGTGTCCTTGCGGCCTTGGCAGGAGGCGCTGGCGTCGGTCGCGCCGACGAGAAGCGGAGTGGCGATCAGGGCGGCGAGCGCCGCCGTCGAGAGGGTCTTGCGCATGGCTTCGATCTCGGTCCTTCCAAATGTCCCGCTGACACAAACGCGTAAGCCTTGTGTCGGGATGCAGACGCAACAAGGCGGCTTCTGGGCGTGAACCGCTCATGAACCACGGCGCCCCGACGGGGTTCAGGGCCGCCTGCCTAGGGTGGGCTCACATGAAGGAGGCCCACCCATGAAGACCCTGATCCTGGCCGCCGCTGCGGCGACCGCCACCCTGGTCGCCGGCGCCGCCGCGGCCCAGCCCTACAGCTATTCGCGCGGCTACGACCGCCCCGCCTACAGCTACGACAACGGCTACAACTACGACCGCGGCTACAGCTACGGCTACCGCTACGCCGACCGCGACCGCGACGGCATCCCGGACCGCTACGACCGCTACGACAACCGCCGCGCCCGGTGGGAGCGCCATCACCGCCATCACGACTGGCGCTATGACCGCTACGATCGCCGCTGGTAAGCGCTGATCCCCAAGGAGCGCCCCCGTCCTCGCCGGCGGGGGCGCTTTCCTGTCAGTGGTGGTGACCGCCGCCGCACATGCGGTGGACGCTGTCGTCCATCCACATGATCTGCACGCCCGGGCTCCAGCTCAGCGTGCGCCGTCCGTCGCTCCAGATGAGCTCGACCGGCGGGCCGTGGTAGGGGCGTGAGGTCAGGGTGTGGGGCCCGTCGCCGTCGAAGGCGTCGACGATGGCCACCAGATGTCCGCGCTCGGTGGCGAAGCGGGCGAGGATCGCGCCGCCGTCCTGGCAGATGAAGCGCTTGGCCGGGCCGTCGTTCTCCGAGGCGCCCATACCCTGGCCGACGTCGTCAGGCGCGGCCCGGGCCGCCGGCGCCGCGCAGAGCAGGGCGGCGGCCAGCGCCACGATCCGGGTGGTGGAAAACGCCATCGCCTCAGCCCCTCGCCGGCGCCGCCAACCGAGGCGCAACCCAGCGAACCGCGTTTCGAAGAGCCGGTCAACGCTCGCCTTGCACCGTCTCCGAACCGATGGGAGAAATGCACATCGGGGAGCGAAACAGTGAAAAATAAGAGCAACAGCGTCGTCGCCGGGGCGAGCCTGGCCCTCACACTTCTCTTGGGCGCGGGGGTGACCGCGGCCCCCAAGGCGCCGGCGCATGGGTTCGGCGCCGCCGCCGTCGATTCGGCCCGCCTGCTCGCCGCCGACCAGGAGCCGGGAAGCTGGATGGCCGCCGGCCGCACCTACTCCGAACAGCGCTACAGCCCGCTCACCGGCGTCAACAAGGCCAACGTCGCCAAGCTCGGCCTCGCCTGGTACGGCGACATCGACACCGAGCGTGGCCAGGAATCGACGCCCGTCGTGGTCGATGGCGTGCTCTACGTCACCACCGCCTGGTCGATGGTGAAGGCCTATGACGCGGCCAGCGGCAAGAAGCTCTGGGAGTACGACCCGAAGGTCGACCGCGCGACGGGCCAGGTCGCCTGCTGCGACGTGGTCAACCGCGGCGTCGCGGCCTGGAAGGGCAAGATCTACCTCGGCGCGCTGGACGGCCGGCTGATCGCGCTGGAAGGCAAGACCGGCAAGGTCGCCTGGTCGGTCCAGACCACCGATCCCAAGCAGCCCTACACCATCACCCAGGTCCCGCGGATCGTGAAGGGCATGGTGATCGTCGGCAACGCGGGGGCGGAATACACCTGCCGCGGCTACGTCTCGGCCTACGACGCCGCCGACGGCAAGATGAAGTGGCGCTTCTACACCGTGCCCGCGGCGCCGGGCGACCCGACCAACACCCCGATGCTCGACAAGGCCGCCAAGACCTGGAACGGCGACTTCTGGAAATACGGCGGCGGCGCCACGGCCTGGGACACCATCCTCTACGATCCGAAGACCGACCTCGTCTATTTCGGCACCGGCAACGGCCTGTCCTGGAGTCAGGACATCCGCAGCCCCGGCGGCGGCGACAACCTCTTCGTCTCTTCGGTGATCGCGGTGCACGCCGACACCGGCAAGTATGCCTGGCACTTCCAGGAGGTGCCGGGCGACGAGTGGGACTACGACGTCACCAACCCGCTGATGACCGCCGACCTGACCATCGCAGGCAAGCCGCGCCACGTCCTGATGCAGGCGCCCAAGACTGGCTTCTTCTACGTCTGGGACGCCGCCACGGGTAAGCTGATCTCGGCCGAGAAGTTCGCGCCAGCCAACTGGGCCACGAAGATCGACCTCAAGACCGGCCGGCCCGTCGAGAACCCCGACGTGCGCTACACCGAGGAGAAGGCCGCCATCGTCCAGCCCGCGCCGCTCGGCGCGCACAACTGGCACCCGATGGCCTTCAGTCCGCGCACGGGCCTCGTCTACATCCCGGTCACCGAGAGCACGACCGGCTTCCAGAGCGCGGTCGCCAAGGACTTCCAGGTGAAGGACCGGGTCTACAACACGGGTACGGTCTCGTTCTCCGACAAGATCACGACCCTCTATGGCCAGCCCGGCGCGCCGCAGCGCGGTAATATCAAGAGCTACCTGCAGGCCTGGGATCCGGTGGCGCAGAAGGAGGTCTGGCGCGCGCCGGACAAGGACTACGGCGCCCACGGCGCGATGGTCACCGCCAGCGACCTGGTCTTCTCGGGCGACTGGAGCGGCCGCTTCTCGGCCTATGACGCACGCACCGGGACCAAGCTCTGGAGCACGCCGGTGCAGGCCGACGTGGTCGCTGCGCCGTCCACCTACACGATCAAGGGCGTGCAGTACGTGGCGCTGCTGGTCGGTGCCCGCGGCTTGCCGCCGGGCCAGGCCCGCACCAGCGCGGTCAGCGCCAACAACTCGCGCCTGCTGGTCTTCAAGCTCGGCGGGACGGCGCAGCTGCCGGACAAGCCTCTGGAGGGCGGCGCCGTCGCGCCGCGCAAGCTCAACCCGCCGCTGCTCACCGGCACCAACGAGCAGGTGATCGACGGGCAGGGCGCCTATGGCCGCTTCTGCGCCGGCTGCCACGGCCAGGGCGGGGTCGCCGACAAGTCGATCCCCGACCTGCGCTACTCGCCGGTGTTGAACAGCCTCTCGGACTGGAACGCGATCGTCATCGACGGCGCGCGCAAGGACAAGGGGATGGTCTCCTTCAAGTCCGTGCTGGCGGAGGGCCAAGCCGAGGCGATCTTCCACTACATCGTCAGCCAGGCGAACAAGGACAAGGCGACCGAGCAAGCCGCGCGGCACTAGGCCGGTGAGCCGAGGTCACGACAGCCGAACGTCGGCCGTCTTGTCCTTGTAATCGGCTTTGGGGTTCCGCCCGAGGAGCAGCTCCACGCCTGCGAACAGACTATGGTCGTTGGGCCAGATCTGGGCGCGGTCCGGCTCGAAGCGAAGAAGCTGCAGGTTCGGGTCGTCCTTGCCGCCTTCGAACCAGGCCGCGACGAAGCGATTCCACAGCCGATCGATCGTCGCGCGATCGTTGTCGGCGATCAGCTCGCCATCGACCGCCGCGAACAGGTGGTGGCCCTTGGACGCGAAGTGGGCCGTGGCGCGGTGGCGCGCGCCCATATCCTGGATCAGGTCGGTGTCCTTGGCGGTGAAGAAGTAGATTGGGCCTTCCTTGGCCCCGTCGTCGAGCTGGGCGGTCATCGGCTGGCCAAGGCCATCCTCCACCCCGGCAAGACCCACCATCATGGTGCGATCGGACTTCACGGCGTCCCAGAACTTGTCTGCGATCTCGGCTTGGTTCGGCATGGGGTGCTCCTGTTTGAGGCCCCTAACTCCGCGACGGTCGGCCCGTTCCTCACCGGTCCGCATTGCAGGGCGGAAACGCGACCTTGCTTGCGCCTTGGCCATGGGTCCCTAAGCTACCGCCGATAACCTGGGGGAACTCCAAGATGCATCGTCGCGCCTATCTCGCCACGGCCCTCGCGGCCGTCATGCTGGTCCAGGCGCCGTTCGCGGCCGCCAAGCCGGCGCCCAAGGCCGCAGCTTACGCGGGCGACCTGACGCCGGCGGCCAGTCCCGAATCCGTCGGCTTCGATTCGGCCCGACTGCAGAAGCTCGACGCCTACATGGCCAAGGTGGTCGCCGACGGGCGCGTCGCCGGCATGACGACGCTGCTCGCGCGGCACGGCAAGGTCGTGGAGTTCAACACCTACGGAAAGACTAGCCTCGCCACCGGCCAGGCGATGCCGAAGGACGAGATTTTCCGGATCTATTCGATGACCAAGCCGCTGACCGGCGTGGCGATGATGATCCTCTTCGAGCAGGGCAAGTGGCGCCTCGACGATCCGGTCACCCGCTATGTGCCGGAGTTCAAGAACCTCAAGGTGATGGTCGAGGCCGACAAGGACGGCAAGATCACCAAGGTCGAGGACATGAAGCGTCCGCCGACCATGCGCGAGATCATGAGCCACACGGCCGGCTTCGGCTACGGCCTGGGCGACAAGCACCCCGTGGACAAGCTTTATCGCGAGAAGCAGGTCCTTGGCTCGACCGGCCTGCACCAGATGATCGAACGCACGGCCGAGATCCCGCTGATGTACCAGCCGGGGACCAACTGGTCCTATTCCAGCGCCGTCGATATCCAGGGCTACATCGTCGAGAAGCTGAGCGGGAAGCCGTTCGGCCAGTTCATGCAGGAGAACGTCTTCGGCCCCCTGAAGATGAAGGACACCGGCTTTTCCACCGGCCCCGCCAAGGCGAACCGCCTGGCCGCGGTCTATGTGGCCGAGGTGGTGAACGAAAAGCCGACGGGCAAGATCGTGCAGGCCGACGACCTGTTCGGCAACAAGATGCCAGACTATTCGAAGCCGCCGGCGATGGAGAGCGGCGGCGGCGGTCTGGTCTCCACCACCATGGATTACGCCCGCTTCTGCCAGATGATGCTGAACAAGGGCCAGCTGGACGGCGTGCGCATCCTGTCGCCGGCCTCCGTCGAGCTGATGGGAACCAACGTCATCCCGCGCAGCGTGCTGGTCAGCAACAACGGCACCGGGGTCGCGCAGTTCAACGAGGCGGTAGGCTTCGGCCTCGACTTCATGGTGGTCAAGGACGCGCGCGCGGCCGGCATGCTGGAAGGCGACCACACCATCAGCTGGGGCGGGGCGGCCGGCACCTGGTTCTGGATCGACCCGACCAACGACGTGCTCTTCGTGGGCATGATCCAGCGCATGGGCGGCAGTGGCGGTGACGACCTTGGCACCCAGGCGCGGACGCTGACGTACCAGGCGCTCCTGCACCCGGAGAAGTAGGGGAGAGTTTGCGAAAGGATACCGACAGTTTCGAGGGAGAGGTTCGGACTCCGCGTCGTCAGAACCTCTATCTCTATCCCGACGGTCCAATCGGCGACGCGGACCGTGGATGGCGCTTGATCGTAGAAGACGTGGACGCTGGCGGGCAGGTCATTGGCAGTCGCGATTTCTATGACGAAACCTTTCTGCAGATCCTTCTCTACCCGCCCGAATACGCCGCCGGACCGATCAGCTGGCGGTGGAAAGCGACCGGGGAGGCTGTTGATCTTGAGGAGCTTCAGCCACTGTTCGACGTACCTAGCGACGCGGAGAGGCACGCCGTGCGCACGCTGCGAAACCCCGACGATACAGCGCGAGTCTACATCGGCCTCTACGACGACGGTTCCTATCGGTTCTCGGAGGAGACGGAAATTCGTGTAGGCGATCGTCGAGCGTGGCGGCGCTCCGATTGGTCTGGCGGGTATTCCGACCCTGAAATGGCAGAGGCCGCTGCCCGCGAGGTGGTCGATTGGCTAGCGAGGCCCGCGCCTTGACTTTCGCCCCCCCTCATGCGCCCTTCCGCGCCTCGTAAAACAGCCGAATTCTCCAGGTAAATGCACGCCTACCGCACCCACACCTGCGGCGCGCTTCGCGCCGCTGACACCGGCAAGGCCGTCCGGCTCTCCGGCTGGATTCATCGCAAGCGCGACCACGGCGGGCTGATGTTCGTGGACCTGCGCGACCACTACGGCCTGACGCAGCTGGTGCTGTCGCCCGAGACGCCGGGGTTCGACCTCATCGAGCACCTGCGCGCCGAGAGCGTGATCCGCATCGACGGCGAGGTGGTGGCCCGCTCGCCCGAGACCGTGAACCCGAACCTGCCGACCGGCGAAGTCGAGATCCGCGTTAAGGAGGTCGCCGTCCTGTCGGCGGCGGCCGAGCTGCCGCTGCCGGTCTTCGGCGAGCCCGACTATCCGGAAGACATCCGCCTGAAGAACCGCCATCTCGACCTGCGGCGCGAGACGCTCCACCGCAACATCGTGCTGCGCTCGAAGGTCATCCACTCGATCCGCAACCGGATGATCGAGCAGGGCTTCCTAGAGTACCAGACGCCGATCCTGACGGCCTCGTCGCCGGAAGGCGCGCGCGACTTCCTGGTGCCCTCGCGTCTGCACCCGACCAAGTTCTATGCGCTGCCGCAGGCGCCGCAGCAGTTCAAGCAGTTGCTGATGGTCTCCGGCTTCGACCGCTACTTCCAGATCGCGCCCTGTTTCCGTGACGAGGACCTACGCGCCGACCGCAGCCTGGAGTTCTATCAGCTCGACGTGGAGATGAGCTTCGTCACGCAGGAAGACGTCTTCGCGGCGATCGAGCCCGTTATGCACGGGGTCTTCGAGGAGTTCGCGAACGGCAAGCCGGTGACGCCGTACCCGTTCCCGCGCATCCCCTATCGCGAATGCATGGCCAAGTACGGCACCGACAAGCCGGACCTGCGCAACCCGATCATCATGCAGGACGTCTCCGACCACTTCCGCGGCGGCGGCTTCGGCCTCTTTGCGCGCATCCTGGAAGACAAGAAGAACGCGGTGTGGGCGATCCCCGCGCCGGGCGGCGGCAGCCGCGCCTTCTGCGACCGGATGAATTCCTGGGCGCAAGGGGAAGGGCAGCCGGGCCTGGGCTACATCTTCTGGAGCGAAGACCAAGGCGGCTGGGGCGGCCCGATCGCCAAGAACCTGGGCCCTGAGCTGACCGAGGCGGTCATGGGTCAGATCGGCATGGGCAAGGGCGATGCCGCCTTCTTCGCCGCCGGCGACCCCAAGGTGTTCGCCAAGTTCGCCGGGACCGCGCGCACCAAGGTCGGGACCGACCTGAAGCTGGTCGACGAGGACCGCTTCGAGTTCGTCTGGATCGTCGATTTCCCGATGTTCGAGATGAACGAGGAGACGAACTACGTCGACTTCAGCCACAACCCCTTCTCGATGCCGCAGGGCGAACTTGAGGCGCTGAACACCAAGGAC